>Ga0210384_10005538_pt1 | contig 13701 bp, 9 predicted proteins | sample IncBWH2MmetaG_FD_160574 | JGI IMG/M metagenome (GOLD analysis project Ga0210384, IMG submission 160574) | Forest soil microbial communities from Barre Woods Harvard Forest LTER site, Petersham, Massachusetts, United States - Inc-BW-H-2-M | ecosystem: Environmental > Terrestrial > Soil >...
TCAGGGCGAGCCGCAGGGCGTTGCTCGTGGCAAAGGTGGGCTGCAGGGTCAGCTGGTTGCTCTTGTCCAAAGTAACGTTTATCGCGATCGTGGTCGGCGTGACGCCCGACGGATCGACAACGTTCACCTTGACGGGTGCGCCGTTCACCATCACGGAGATTTGTGCGTTCGTGTAATCGAGCGTAATGAGGGCGGAGGTGTAGGTGTCGACCGGCAGACTCGCGGTTGCCCAGAGCTCCGACAAATTGGTGAGCTTGGTGAAATCGACGATCTCGGGCACCGCAACCGCGGAAATCGCACCATTGAGTTGACCGGTCAGGACGACCGAGTCGATCGTCACTATGTAACTCGCGAATTGACCGCTATCGTCAGCCGCGGTCAACGTGGTCCATGCCACGCCGAAGCCGCTGTCCAAGTTGTTGTGATGACAGCCGGCGGCAACCAAACCGAAGACACACGCGCCTAGCAGCGCGGCCAGCCGAGGGGCGGCCTTATTCTTGATCGATGAATGCACTACTGCTTCCAATTATGAGGGGGGACTTGGGTTTAAGGCTGCGTAGAATAAAGGCTTTCGAGACCTCGCGCGCAGCAAAGTTCCATTTTGCGCACCTAACCGCCTGTCGGCAGCGGCACTTGTTGGGTGATGCAGTGAATATTGCCCCCTCCCAGCAGCACTTCACGGGTTGGGACGCCGAGCACTTCGCGGTTCGGAAACAAGCGCTTGAGCGTGCGCATCGCCGCCGCATCGCGGCGCTTTTCGTACAGCGGCATGACCACGCACTTATTGGCGACATAGAAATTGACATACGAGGCGGCCAGCCGGTCGCCTGCCCGGCGTGGATGGCTGCCGGCGTGGGGATCGATCCCGGCGGCTTCCTCGGCGGTCATGAACAAGGGCCCCGGCTGATGAATTTTGTGAACTTCCAAGCGGCGGCCGCGCGCGTCCCTGGCCTGACGCAAGCGTTGATAGGCATCCCGCGAAATGTCGAACTGCGGATCGGAGCGATCATCCGTCCAGGTGAGTACGACATGCCCAGGACTCGTAAAGCAGGCCAGTTCATCGATGTGACCGCCGGTCTCATCGAGGTAGACGCCTTTGTCCAGCCAGATCACCTTGCTGACCGACAGGTACCGCTGCAACTGCTCTTCTATGTCGCCGCGCGTCAGATGCGGATTGCGATTCGCATTGAGCAAGCATTCTTCCGTGGTCAAGCAGGTGCCCTGACCGTCGACGTGAATGGCCCCGCCCTCCATCACGAGTGAGGTGCGATACCGGTCCGCGGCCTCCATCTCCAATACTTTTTGCGCCACCTGATCATCCCGGTCCCAGGGAAAATACAAACCTCCCTGCAGCCCTCCCCAGGCATTGAAGGTCCAGTCGACCCCGCGCCGGCGTCCCTTCTCGTCGATGACGAAAGTGGGGCCGCAGTCGCGCATCCAGGCGTCGTTGCTGGCAATTTCAACGACGCGCACATTGCGCGCCAGTCGTGCGCGCGCGTTCTGAAACTGTGCCGCGGAGACCCCGACGGTCACCGGCTCGCTGCTCGAGATCGCGGCCGCGACCGCGGCGAACGCCGCCTGCGCCGGCTTCGCGCCGAGACGCCAGTTATCCGGTCGTTCGGGCCATAACATCCAACATCCGGAATGCCGCTCGAATTCCGCGGGCATGCGAAAGCCGTCTTTTGCTGGTGTTGATTTCAAGTCGCGCAATGCTCGTCTCCGGTCGCGCATGCTAGCATTGCGACTGCATTTGTGAGGAGCTAAAGGAATGTCAGACGCCAAGCCGGTCAGTCTAAAAATCCCCGCCGGGGGCGAGAAGATCAGCATCTCGAACGGCAAATTGCAGGTTCCCGACCAGCCCATCATTCCGTTCATCGAGGGCGACGGTACCGGCCGCGACATCTGGCGCGCCAGCGTGCGGGTGTTCGATGCGGCCGTGAAAAAAGCCTACGGCGGCAAGCGCAAAGTTCATTGGATGGAGGTCTTCGCCGGCGAAAAAGCCAACAAGGCCTACAACAGTTGGCTGCCCGAGGAAACGGTCACCGCGTGCCGGGATTACCTGGTGTCGATCAAGGGTCCGCTCACCACGCCGGTGGGGGGCGGAATTCGTTCGCTGAACGTCGCTCTGCGGCAGCTGCTGGATCTCTACGTCTGCCTGAGGCCGGTACGCTGGTTCAAGGGGGTGCCCTCTCCGGTCAAGACGCCGGAGAAGGTCGACATGGTCATTTTCCGTGAGAACACCGAGGACATTTACGCCGGAATCGAGTTCGAGCAGGGCACCGCTGAGTGCAAAAAATTCCTCGATCTGTTCAAGCAGAATTTTCCGAAGCAATACGCCAAGATTCGTTTTCCGGACAGCTCAGGCATTGGCCTCAAGCCCGCATCGAAGGAAGGCACCGAACGGCTGTTCCGCGCGGCGGTGAAGTACGCGATCGACAACAAGCGCAAGAGCGTCACGATCGTGCACAAGGGCAACATCATGAAATTCACCGAGGGTGCGTTTCGCGGCTGGTCGTACCAACTGGCTGAAAGAGAATTTCCGAATCAGGTGTTCACCTGGGAGCAATGGGAGCGCATCAAGGCGGCCCACGACGAGAAGGAAGCGAATGCGCAGATGGAGGCGGCCAAAAAGGCCGGCAAAGTCATCATCAAGGATGCCATCGCGGACATCACCTTGCAGCAAGTGCTCACGCGCCCGGATGAGTTCGACGTCATCGCCACCATGAACCTCAACGGCGATTATTTGTCGGACGCCCTCGCAGCGCAGGTCGGGGGCATCGGCATCGCCCCGGGCGGCAACATCAATTACATGACCGGCCACGCCGTGTTCGAAGCCACGCACGGCACCGCGCCGAAGTACGCGGATCTCGACAAGGTCAATCCCGGGTCCGTGATTTTGTCCGGAGAAATGATGTTCAGGTATATGGGCTGGCTCGAGGCGGCGGACGCCATCATCGGCGCCATGGATCGCTCGATCGACCAGAAGACGGTGACCTATGATTTCGCGCGCCTGATGCCGGGCGCAACCGAGGTCAAGTGCAGCGAATTCGGGGATATCTTGATTCGAAATCTCTAGCCCGCCGCCGCGGCCGCGACTTGTCGCGGCTCCGTCAAAGCCTGCGAACGCTGCTTCAGGATATCGAAGGCCGCGATTCGATACGCCTCGGTCATCGTCGGGAAGTTGAAAATCTGCTCGATGAAGAAATCCGCGGTGGCGCCGTTGGCGATGGCCGCCTGCCCCAAGTGCACGAGTTCCGTCGCGCCCTCGCCCAAGACCTGAACGCCCAGGACCCGCGCGCTGCCGCGTTCGCACAACAAGGTCAGAAATCCGGTAGGCTCGCCGGCGATATGGGCACGGGCCACTTCGCTGAAGTCGGCGCGGCCGGTCAGAAGATCGACTTTCTTGGCGGCCGCCTCGCTCTGCGACAGTCCCACGCAGGCAATCTCGGGAATGGTGTACACGCCGCTCGGCACCAGACTCGTGAGCGCGGGTGGCGGCAGCCCTAAAGCGGCCAGAGCCGCACGCCGGCCCTGGTCGGCGGCCGCGCAGGCCAGCGCCGGGGGTCCGATCGCATCGCCGGCGGCAAATATTCCGGGAATATTGGTTTCAAAGCGTTCGTTTACTTGCACCGTGCCGCGCGGGCTGATGCCAAGGCCGAGGCGATCGAGCCCGATGCCGTCCAGATTGGCGACCCGGCCGAATGCGGCAAACACGATGTCCGATGCCAGGGTTGCGCCGCCCCGCAGCTGCACTTCGACCTGCGAGAATCCGTCGAAGCGCGCGCCGCTGACCTCGGAGCCGCCGCAGTACTCGCCGCCCATGGCGCGAAACGCCGCGAGAAATCCGCTGCGCAGCGCAGGGTCGAGAAACCCCAGGGGCTCGGCCGCCTTGTCCAGCACCGTCACCGTGCAGCCCAATGCCGCGAAGATCGAGGCGTATTCGCAAGCGATGACGCCGCTGCCCAGCACCAGCATGGAGCGGGGAAGATACGGCAGGCTCAAAATGGAATCGCTGTCGACGATGTGCTCGTGATCCACTGCGATCGCCGGTACGTGACGCGGCCTCGAGCCGGTGGCGAGCACCACGCGCGGCGCCTGCAGCGTGCGGCTCGAGCCGTCCAGATGCTGAACCTCGATGCGGTGTGCATCCAGAAAGGTGCCTTTGCCGCGGATCAACTCGACGCCATTGCGGGTGAGCTGCGCGAGCAGGTACTTGTCCTGGGCGGCGATGACCGTATCCACGCCGTGCAACAGCGCCGACAACGGCGCATCGCCGCGCAGCTCGACCGCCAGTGAGCTTGCGCTGCCTTGCATGCGCCGATAGCGCAGCGCCTGTTCCCGCAGCGCCTTGCTCGGGATGGTGCCGGAGAGGAGGCAGGAGCCGCCCACCTGCGGCTCACGCTCCACGATGCAGGCGCGAAATCCAGCTTTGGCCGCTTGAATCGCAGCCTTTTGACCGGCGGGACCCGACCCTAGGCAAATGAGGTCGAAATGCGCCGCCTGCATTTTACGTCCCCGCCAGCTTGAGGATGTGGTCGCGCTTCGCCAGCATCAAACGCCGATCGTCCGGAAAAACGCCCAGCTGCTCGAACACCGGACTCTCGAGCACCACCTGTTCATCCAGAAGCTGCGGATGCAGGGTGTGGGTGGCGAGCAGGTGCGCCGCGTGGACGGTTCCCGCCAGATCGCTGTGACTGGATTTTCGGTAGTCGCGCCAGTCGCTGGCCGCATCCTGCACATCGTCGGGCAGGCGCCAGCTGCTCATGAGCAGTCGGCCGAAGCGCGCTTCGAATTCAACCACCAGATCGGCGAAGCTCCCGGCGTCCATCACGCCGCGTTGCCGGCTCTCGAATCCGGAGAGAATTTTCAATGCCAACGCCGCGCCGGTGCGATGCATGAGCGCGGCAAGGAACGCGCTCTCGACATGCTTGCGCCGCTCGCGCGCGATTTCCTTCGCCCACAGGCCCGCCAGCCAGGCCTCGCGCCAAAGCTCCTCGGACTCCGGCTCATGACCGGGAGCCGTGAATATTTCGCCGCGGAGCATCACCGCCATGGCGATGTTGCGCACCTCGGCGACGCCCAGCCATGACACGGCCTGCTGCAGTGAGACGATGGGAGCACGCGGCCGCAGCGCCGGTGAGTTCGCGACCCGCATGATTTCGCCGGCGAGCGCCGGATCGGACTGAATCAGTCGCGCGAGTTGCGCCGCATCCGTCGCTTGCTGTGCGGTGAGCTCCGCGAGCTGCGCGCAAACCCGCGGCATCGGCGCGATGCTCTGCGGACTCGCCAACGACTCGCTCAAGTGTGCGCGCGCCGCCGGAAGCAGCGTGGAAACGACGGTAGTCTGAAGACTCACTTCTTAAGCACCTGTCACGACGTTCTTGTCGACCTCCTTAGGATCGGCATTCGCAGGCGATGCTTGAATAAGCTGTGGATTATGTTAAAAGATTATGTAAAATCAACATGTTGAATGAACGTCTGAAGTGAACGAACGTTTTAAGCGAACGCCCGCTCCAGCGCTCGAGCCAGGTCTTCTTCCAGGTCACCTTCATCCTCGAGGCCGATCGACAGGCGCACCGTCCCCTTGCCGACAAGGGAAGCCGCCCGTTGCGAAGCGGTATACTTTCCTCCTTGCAGGAGCTGCGGCGGCAGCACCAACGATTCGGTCGATCCCACGCTCGCCGCGATGGAAAACAATTCCAGGGATTCCGCAAACCGTGCTCCCTCCTGGTAGCCGCCGTCGAGCTCGATGCTCACGACGGTGCCGAAATCCTTCATCTGCCGCCGCGCCAACTCGTGCTGCGGGTGGCGCTTCAGCCCCGGGTAGTGCACGCATTTCACCCGCGGATGCTGCTCGAGGTAGCCGGCAATCGCCATCGCACTGGCGCACTGCCGCTCGTAGCGCAGGAAATAGGTGCGCATGCCGCGCTGGATCAAGAACGCGGCGTGCGGATCGAGTGCGGGCCCCATCGGTCCGATGTCCTTGCGCATCGCGGCGATGAGTTCGCTGCGCGCGATGATCGCCCCTCCCATCACATCGCCGTGGCCCGAGGCGTACTTCGTCAAGCTATGAAGATAGACGTCGATGTCGTAACCGCCGTGGTTATGAAATCCGGCGAAGGTATTGTCGAGCAAGGTCAGGGCTCCGGCGGCCTTCGCGTGGGTAGTCAGGTGCTCGATGTCGGCGATCTTGGTAACCGGATTGGTGGGACTTTCAAAGATGACCAATCGCGTCGGCTTCTCCTTGAGCAGCTGCTCGATACCGGCCAGGTCTTCAATGGACAGCATGGTATGGCTCACCGCGAATTTGGCGAGCAGATGCTGCACGATGTAGCGTGTCGGCGCATACGATTCGACGAACAACAGCACATGATCGCCGGCCTTGCATAACGCCAAGAGACTGGCGGCAATCGTGGCCACGCCCGAGCCGGTCAGCAAACAATCTTCCCTGCCCTGCAGCTCGCTCAGCAAGCGCTGCAGCTGCGTCAGGGTGGGATTGGCGTTGCGCGAATAAAAGAATCCTTCGCGCTCGCCGCGCTGATAGCGCAGCGTTTCGTTCGTGTCGTTGAAAGAGAATTTCACCGACTGATAGATCGGCGCCACCAGCGGCCGATTGTCCTCCGGCACGGCGACGGCGGGCGGATGGTTCACCAAGGTGGTATTTTTCATGAACCGACACGATAGTCGATCCACGCGTTTTAGGAAACGGGGGGCGCGATGCCCTCAAGCCTCACGGCGACGGCTGAAATCCTCACGGCGACAGATAGCGATCCAGTTCCGCATTGATGTTCGCGGTCGAATCGAACAGCGGTTCGGCGTCTTGGCCTGAGAATCCCAGGTCCCGATAACTCTGATCCAGCACCAGCAACTCCCGCGTCAGCATGCAGGGCTCATGCAAGGTGAAGTCGGCCAGCTTGTGCGCGAGATTCACCACGTTGCTCTCCCAGCCGACCGCGCCGGCCGAAGCGTAGCTCTCCCAGCGAGCCACCACCGCCGGAACCGGCGCCGGCAGCGCCCAGGCGAAAATGACGCGCTTGCCGACGTCGCGATGGAAAATATCGATGAGACGATCGTATTCGTTGGGGGCAAGCGTCAGACCGGCGCGTTGCGCGACGTCGTGAACGGCGCCCAAAGTGACCGCCCTGCCGATGTCGTGCAGCAAACCGCACAGATAACCCACGCCGGTTTCGCGGGCCTGCAGGGCGCAAAGCTGGCGCGCCCACAAAGCGCTCGCCAGCGAATGACGCCAAAGGCGGCGCGCCTTGCGGTGCTGGCCATCGACGTGCAGCATTTTTCCCTGCAGCGCCAGCGTAAAGGCGATGTTGGCCACATCGTCGAGTCCGAGCCACGCGATCGCATGCTGCAGCGATGTAATCGGCCTGGACGGCCGCTTGGCGGCCGAACAGGCGATGCGCAAAACGTACTGCGCGAGCGCCGGGTCGGCGTGGATGATGTCCGCCAGGACGTGTGCGTTGCCGGATTTCTTGGTGCCGCTGCGCACAACGCGAACGGCAACTCTGGGCAGGGTCGGAATCACGAGTTGATCGCGCGCGATGTGCTGCTCAACCAGGCAGCGCACGGTGTCGAGGCTGTCGCTCTCCTCCTGCAATTTGACTGATAGCTGCGGCACCCTTTGGGTAACGGCAGGCGAAACAACGACTTGAGACGACCACAGTGTGCTATCAGACACATCTTCCGCGGAAAAATGCGTAAACTTGCGACGAACATGAACGCCGTCGCAGAATTGACCGACGCCGCGCGACACCCGATCGAAAAAGAGCCGGAATCGCGCTTGCGCGAAATTCCGTACAACTATACCTCGCTGGCGGACCGCGAGATCGTGACCCGACTGCTGGGCGAGCCTGCTTGGGTTGTGCTGGACGGCTTGCGCAGCGAGCGGCGCACCGGCCGGTCCGCACGCATGCTGTACGAGGTTTTGGGGGATATGTGGGTGGTGGAACGCAACCCCTACCTGCAGGACGATTTGCTCGACAACCCGAAGCGCCGGCGCCAACTCATCGCAGCGATGCACCATCGCCTTGGCGAAGTGGGAAAAAGGCGCGATGGTGCCGATCAGGTGCGCGACGCCAAGGTCGCGGAGCTGCTGCGCGCGGCGGTGCAGGCGGTGGAGCTGTTTGAACTGCGCTTTACCGACCACGCCGCCAAACGCAGGCGTGCGCAGAGCTTGTTGCGTCGGGTTACGCGCGCCGACAATATCCGCTTCGATGCCTTCTCGCGGGTTTCGCACGTCACGGATGCGACCGACTGGCGCGTGGAGCTGCCGTTCTTGGTGTTGATGCCGGACAGCGAGGCGGAGATCCCGTCGCTGGTGCGCGCTTGCATCGAACTCGGCCTGACCATCATCCCGCGAGGCGGGGGCACGGGCTACACCGGCGGCGTCGTGCCCTTGACGCCCTGGTCCGCCGTCATCAATACGGAAAAACTCGACTCCTTGGGTCCCGTGGAGACCTTTGCCCTGCCGGGAAAGACCACGAGCACCGCCAGCATATTCTGCGCGGCCGGCGTCGTCACCAAACGCGTGAGCGAGGCGGCGGAACGCGCCGGCTTGGTGTTCGCGGTTGACCCGACCTCGGCGGATGCGTCCTGCGTGGGCGGCAACATCGCGATGAATGCCGGCGGCAAGAAAGCCGTGTTGTGGGGAACGGCCGTCGACAACCTGGCATGGTGGCGCATGGTCGATGCGCACGGCGACTGGCTCGAAGTCACGCGTCTCGATCACAATTTGGGCAAGATTCATGACGCGCCGGTCGCGAGCTTCGATTTGGTTTGGAAAAACGGCAGCAAGCCGGCCGACGAGGCCGAGGTTCTGCGCAGCGAGCGGCTCGACATCGAGGGCGCGAAGTTCCGCAAGATTGGACTCGGCAAGGATGTAACCGACAAATTCCTGGGCGGGCTGCCGGGCGTGCAAAAGGAGGGCTGCGACGGGTTGATCACCGCCGCGCGTTGGATTTTGCACCGCATGCCAAAACATACGCGCACGGTGTGCCTGGAATTTTTCGGGCAGGCGCGCGAGGCCATCCCGAGCATCGTGGAGATCGGCCGGTACCTCGAAGCGAACGCCAAACTCACGGGCACGCTGCTGGCCGGCCTCGAGCATTTGGACGAGCGCTATTTACGCGCCGTCGGCTACAGCACCAAATCCAAGCGCGGCGCATTGCCGAAAATGGTGTTGCTGGGAGACATCGTCGGGGAGGATGAGAACGCCGTGGCGGCGGCCACCTCGCACGTGGTGCGCCTGGCCAATGCCCGTTCCGGCGAAGGGTTCATCGCGGTGAACGCCGAGGCGCGGCGCAAGTTCTGGCTGGACCGCGCAAAAACCGCGGCCATTGCCAGGCATACCAACGCCTTCAAGATCAACGAGGACGTGGTGATCCCGTTGGAGCGCCTGGGCGAGTACACCGATGCCATCGAGCGCATCAACATCGAGCTGTCGATTCGCAACAAGCTCGATCTGTTGGCCGCGCTCGAGGAATATTTTTCCGCCGCGGCGAACCCCGGCGCTGTCGTGCCCGCCGATGGGCGCGATGCCGATTCGACGCGCACCGCCGAGGCGCTCGATCTGCTGGCGCGCGTGCGCCAGCGCTGGCAGCATCTGCTCGCCAACATGGACACGGCGGAGGGCGATTCGGGCAGCCTCTTCGACCGGCTGCTGGATCGCAGTATTCGAGTGAGCTGGAAGGCCGACGTGCGTGCCACGTTGGCGCGGATTTTTGTCGGCAGCGCGTTTGCGCCGGTGCTGGCCGAGTGCGATGCCATTCACAAGCGCATCCTGCATGGCCGCGTGTTCATCGCGCTGCACATGCACGCGGGCGACGGCAATGTGCACACCAACATTCCGGTCAACTCCGACGACTATGCCATGCTGCGCACGGCGAACCGCGCCGTGGCGAAGATCATGGGCATCGCGCGCGGCCTCGACGGCGTGATTTCCGGCGAGCACGGCATCGGTATCACCAAGCTGGAATACTTGAGCGATGCGGAACTGGCCCCCTTTCGCAGCTACAAGCAGCGAGTCGACCCCGAGGGTCACTTCAACAAGCACAAATTGATGCCGCACGCCGATTTGCGCCGGGCCTATACACCCAGCTTCGGACTCATGGGGCATGAGTCGCTGATCATGCAGCAATCCGACATCAGCAGCATTTCGGATGCCATCAAGGATTGCCTGCGCTGCGGCAAGTGCAAACCGGTTTGCGCCACGCACGTGCCGCGGGCGAATCTGCTGTATTCGCCCCGCGACAAGATTCTGGCGACCTCGCTGTTGATCGAGGCCTTCCTCTATGAAGAGCAGACGCGCCGCGGCGTCTCGATCCAGCACTGGGACGAATTGTCCGACGTGGCCGATCACTGCACCGTCTGCCACAAGTGCGAGTCGCCCTGTCCGGTCGGCATCGACTTCGGCGATGTCTCCATGGGCTTGCGGGATCTGCTGCGGCGGATGCACAAGAAGCGCTTCAATCCCGGCACCGCCGCCTCGATGTTCTTCTTGAACGCCACCAACCCGCAAACCATCAAGCTGACGCGCAAAGTCATGATCGACTGGGGTTACAAGATGCAGCGGCTCGGCAACCGGGCGCTCAATACATTTGCCAGGGCGCAGACGCGGCACCCCCCCGCCACCACCGGGAAGACGCCCGTCAAAGAGCAGGTCATTCACTTCGTCAACAAGCGCATGCCCGGCGGCTTGCCGAAACGCACCGCGCGCGCGCTGCTCGATATCGAGGATCGCAACTACGTGCCCATCATCCGGGATCCTTCGAGAGTGAGCAGCGAATCGGAAGCGGTATTCTACTTTCCGGGCTGCGGCTCCGAACGCCTGTTCTCGCAGGTGGGGCTCGCGACCCAGGCGATGCTGTGGCACGTCGGCGTGCAAACCGTGCTGCCGCCGGGCTACCTATGCTGCGGATACCCGCAGCGCGGCGCCGGCGAGTTCGACAAGGCGGAAAAGATCATCACTGACAATCGCGTGCTGTTCCATCGCGTTGCCAATACGCTCAACTATCTGGACATCAAAACGGTGGTGGTCAGCTGCGGCACGTGCTTCGATCAGCTGCAGGGCTACGAATTCGACAGTATATTTCCGGGTTCCAAAATCATGGACATCCACGAATACCTTCTGGAGAAAGGCGTCAAGCTGGAAAATGTCACCGGCACCCGCTACATGTATCACGATCCCTGCCATTCGCCGATGAAGAAATACGATCCGTTGACGGTGGTGAACACGCTGATGAACAGCGCGCAAAACGGCACCATCGCCAAGAACGATCGATGCTGCGGCGAGTCCGGCACCCTCGCGGTCACGCGGCCGGACGTCTCCACGCAGGTGCGATTTCGCAAGGAACAGGAAGTGCGCATCGGCGTGGATGAGATCAGGGCGGCCGGCCACCGCGGCGAGGTGAAAATACTGACCTCATGCCCGTCCTGCCTGCAGGGTTTGAAGCGCTTCAATGACGATGCGGAAATGGACGCCGACTACATCGTGGTCGAAATTGCCAAGAATCTGCTCGGCGCCGACTGGCTGCCGGAATATGTGCGGCGCGCCAATGCCGGCGGCATTGAACGTGTGCTGGTCTGACGCATGACGGCCGCTCCCGAAGTTCGCCCGGCTCCCGAAGTTTGCGATGTGGCGGTGATCGGCGGCGGCCCCGCGGGCAGCACGGCGGCCATCTTGCTGGCGCGGCGCGGCTACAAGGTCATCGCGCTCGAGAAGGCTCACCATCCGCGCTTTCACATCGGCGAATCGCTGCTGCCGATGAATCTGCCGGTGTTCGAGCGCTTGGGCGTGCTGGACAAGGTGCGCGCGCTCGGCGTATTCAAACCCGGCGCCGATTTCGAGGCGGACAATGAGCGCGGCTACAACAATTACGCCTTTGCCCGCGCCATCGGCAACAGTCCGCCGCATGCGTACCAGGTGTGGCGGCAGGATTTCGACAAAATGCTCTACGACCATGCGCGTGACAGCGGCGCCGATGCCCGCGAGGGGCAGGAAGTATTGACGGTCGAGCAGAAAAATCCGCGCGAGTCGCTGCTCGAGGTAATAGCCGATGACGGCCGCCGCTACCGCATCCAGGCGCGCTACGTCGTCGACGCCAGCGGCCGCGATGCCTTGCTGTCATCGAAAAAACGGCTGCGCCGCAAGAACGACCGGCATCAAAGCGCCGCCATATTCGGTCATTTTCGCGGCGCCGAGCCGCGCCCGGGCGAGGACGCCGGCAACATCAGCATTTACCGCTTCGATCACGGCTGGATGTGGATGATTCCCCTGCCCGAGGGCGTGATGAGCATCGGCGCCGTCTGCCGGCCGGAATACCTCAAGCGGCGCAAGGGTCGCACGGTGGAGTTTCTCCTCGAGACCCTGCATCAAAACGCGGGGCTCAAGCGCCGCATGGAACGTGCCGAACTGATCAGCGAGGTACGCGTCACCGGCAATTATTCGTACGACTCCGCCTGCATGGGCGGACCCGGCTGGGTCCTCGTGGGCGATGCGTTTGCCTTTCTCGATCCGGTGTTTTCTTCCGGCGTCTATCTTGCCATGAGCGGCGCGGAGCAGGCGGCGGCGGCGGTGGATGAGTCGCTGCGCTCGCCTGCCCGTGAGAGCACGCTGTTGCGCAAGCTGGAAAAACGCCAGCGTGCCGGCATGGCGCGATTCTCGTTCTTTATTTACCGGTTCAACGGGCCGGTGCTCACGCAAATGTTTCGCGCACCGCGCAACGACTGGCAACTGGAACAAGGCGTGATTTCCATGCTCGCCGGCGACTTGTTCGATTCGCCCAAGGTATTGCGCCGCCTGCGGCTGTTCAAATTGGTGTACGCCATCACCGGCCTGCGCGACTGGCGGCGCTGGCGGGCCGAGCATAAATACCGGCTGGCGCAGGCCCGCGCGGAATTCACGGGCGGCAATACGCCCTTGGATAAGGCTTGATCGACTCCAAGGCCTGATCGACTCAAACGTCTGATCGATAAAAGGCTCTAATCGGCCAGAATTTTGCTCTTGGCGTCGGCATCGCCGTCCACATCGGTTACCCGGCCGTTGGCATCGAACCGGACGCGAAACTCCGAGTAGCTGCCCAGCCAGAATCGCCAGGTCTTATCCTCGAGATTGTGATTTTCGCTGCTCACCGGATAGCCGACCGACATCAGCACTTGTTCGCGGCTCATACCCAGCACGATTCGCGCTTGGGCAATGGCGTCCTGTATTTTCCTGGGGTAGGTGGCGATTTTGGCGGCCGGATCGTCGGCGACCACATAGCGCTTCGCGAATACATCGAGCGCGAGGTCGCGGCTATAGTCATTGCCGATCGCCTGGCCCTTGCCATCGATGTCGACCTTCACGCGATAACGGCCGTATCCCGTCACTTTGATGGGTGTGCCCACCGGAATGATTTTCTTGCCGTTCTCGTCATAGTTGATGTCGCTGATCCAGGATCCGTCGGTGCGCATGTTGCAGCAGAGAAAGCCCGCCGGTTTGTCCTCGGCGAGGCCGGCCATGCTCGAAGTCAGGCCGACGGCAAAGATCAACAATCGCCATGTCCGTGTCACGATTTTTCTCCCTGTTCTCGTTGTGGAAATAACCGACGGCAATATTCTAGGCAATGGTCGGAAGCCTGGCTACTTCAAGCAGCCGCACGGTCCAGCCGCGCCCGCCGCGCCATCCACAGGCTCACGCCGATGATCATCGCG
>Ga0210384_10005539_pt1 | contig 13700 bp, 9 predicted proteins | sample IncBWH2MmetaG_FD_160574 | JGI IMG/M metagenome (GOLD analysis project Ga0210384, IMG submission 160574) | Forest soil microbial communities from Barre Woods Harvard Forest LTER site, Petersham, Massachusetts, United States - Inc-BW-H-2-M | ecosystem: Environmental > Terrestrial > Soil >...
GCGCAGGAGCCACTTGCCGGCGAATTCTTCGGCGGTAGCAGACACGATTTCGGGCACAGAAATTACCAGGAGCGGCTGAAGATCGGAATCGAGCGCCCAAACGTGCTCGGCCCCGACGAATAATTGAGCGGAACATGCGGTGGCGTTGCCGTGCTGGTAGCGGCCACCGTTGACGACCACCAAAGCGCCGAGTTGACGAGCTTTGTCTTCGGTAGAGGTGTCCGGCGTGGGCGGCGGAAGCAGGATGGCGCCGATGAACATGGCGAGTCCGACGACGGCGAGAAGATAGCTGTTCCAGAGGCCGAGCGGGAGGATGACAAACGCGGCGCCGGCAATGCCAAGAAGAATGCGGAGAGCCATCCAGGAGCGCTGATTGTGACGGAGGCGCAGAATTCTGGGGATGACCAGGACGAGAGCGAAAGCGGCGGCCATGGCGGCATTGCGAAGGCGAGCGCTGAAGGTTTGCTGGGCGTGGGTGGTGGCGTCGGGCATGGTGTGGCGTCAGGGCTTGAGCTGCTGAATCTCGCGCATGCGCGCGAAAGCGCGGCGGACGTGCGGAATGGTGATAGACCCGCCGACGATGAGCGCGACGTTCAACGCGTCGACCACTTCTTCCCGCTTCCAACCTTCTTCGCCGCAACGGACCAAATGGTACGTGATGCAATCATCGCAGCGCAGGACGGCGGAAGCAACCAGCCCGAGAAGTTCTTTCGTCTTCGTGCCGAGGGGACCAGGCTCGTAGGCTTGATGATCGAGCGCGAAGAAACGCTTCATGCCCAGATGGCCGCAGCCGAGGATTTCTTCGTTGAGGTCCGCGCGAAAGTTTTGAAAGTCGTCGAGACGATCGGGCATGCTTCCTCCGCGGAACGAGCTGGGCAACCACCGGCGGCTTATTATGACGCAAGTGGAGGCGTTTCCTGAACTCTGCGTATGGTTTTATGCCGACTTGCGCCTCTCCGCACGATTCAATCCACGGTCGGCGCTAAAGCTCTGACGGCGAGTTCCCTGGCGCCCGGTTTGCCAGCGAGAACCATGTCGGCCCATTCGACGCCCACTTTGGAGAGGCGCAGGGATTCGCTGATGAGCGATTCAGGCCCGCCGGAATCGGCGTTGCCAAAAAAGATACGGTGCATGGGCTGGGCCGCGGCGATGCGCGTCTTGGTGTACAGGCCTGGCGTGGACATATACATGGGATGGCCGCGGCGATAGAGCCGGATTTCGATGGGATCCACGGCGAATTCGGGCAGGAGCTTTTGGAAATCGGCGAGAACTTTGGCGGCCAGATTTTTACAACTGGCGTCGTCGAGCAGCAGGGAGCGCTGATCTGTGCGGAGGGGCGTGTAAAAGGTGAGGATGTTGTGCTGCTGCCGGTAGCCGGGATGGTTGCGAACGGTCCAATCCGCGACCACGAAGTCGGTGAAGGACTTCCCGGGGCACCAGGTGTCGTAGGCGCGGTTGTAGACGGGCTTGTCGAAGATCATGTTGATCACCGCGTAGGGAATGTAGCGGAAACGGCGCATGGCATTCCTTTGTTCGCTGGGAATTCCGGAGACGAGGCGCGAGGTGATGTACTTGGGGGCGCACATGAGCACGGCTTTGGCGGAGACAGTAATCAGTTTTCCGCTTTGCGCGTAGGTGACGTGAACGGAGTCTTTGCCGGGAACGATCGCGGTTACGGTGGCATCGCCTAACATGCGTTCCTTGTATTTGGGCTGGAGCAGTTCGACGAGACGCTGCGTGATGCAGCCCAGGCCGCCGGGCAGAATGACTCGCGTATCTTCCGCGGAATTGCCTTGCACCTCTTCGACGCCTACCAAGGCGGAGGTGTCCGGCACCGTCGCTCCCCAGCCGGATTGGCCGCATGCATTCCACCATTCTTCGATCTCCGGAGCGTAGTTTGCTGTGTACTTGGAGAAGGACTCGGCGTCGAGCTCAGCCATTTTTTCTTTCAGATTGACCTTCAGCATGGCGTCGCGAAACTTCTTGAAACTTTCGCGGACGCTTTGAGGGTATGGAAGTTGATCGATTCCCGATGTCCACGTTCCCGGCGCCCACACGCCATTGATGATGGTGGGATCTGCGGAGTTAGTCGGTGCCAACTTGACTCCGATTTCGCCGGCTAGCTGGTCGGCCTCGTCGCCGCGATAGGCGTAGGCCGAACCGGTGCCGAACGGCTGTCCGTGGTAATCCTCCTGGTGGGCGTTGCCGCCAAAATGATCTTCCTTTTCAAGAAGCAGCCAATCCTTGCCGCGAAGGAAATAAGCGGCGGAGAGCCCCGCGGAACCTCCGCCAATAATGACGATGCCAACGCTTCGCGTGGCTTCTGGACGGGCGAATTCCTGACCGTCGCGAATCTGATGGCAGATTTCATGGTGCTCGCCTTCGACCAACGGTGATGGCTTCGGCGATGGAACCATCAGCAAACTCTCATTGACCGGACAGCCGGAAGCGACGGAGCCGGCGACGACAAACTTGATGAAGTCACGTCGAGAATGGGACATGGATTTAGGGCCTTTCGAGAACTTGGCTGGATTCCGCACCGATGCTGCGCGTGCGAATGCGGTACCAGATGACGATTAGCACTACGGAAGCGGCAAAGATGAAAGTGGAGATGGCGTTGATTTCGGGCGTGATGCCGCGGCGGAGGCGTCCCCAGATCTCCAGGGGAAGCGTGTTGTCGCGGCCGATGAGGAAGAAGGTAACCGCGATTTCGTCCATGGAGAGAGTGAAGATGAGCAGACCGGCGGCGATGAGAGACAACCTCAGATTGGGGAGCGTGATGCGCCAGAAAGTCTGCCAAGGCGTGGCGCCGAGATCGAGAGAGGCTTCTTCCTGGCCGCGATCCATTTTTTGCAGGCCGGCGAAGATCTCGGTAGTGGCAACGGAGATGAGAGCGGTTCCATGACCGAGAAAGACGGTGAAGAGGCTGAGCTGCGCTCCGGCGAAGACTGCGAACATGAGCAGCGAAAGGCCGGTGATGATACCAGGCAGAATCAACGGGAGAAGAACGATGCGGCGGAAGAGCGCTTTGCCGGGGAAGTCCGCGCGATCGAGAGCGAGAGCGGCTAACAGGCCAAGGCTCAAGGAGAGCGCCACGGCACCTGCGGCGACTTGCAAGCTGTTCCAGACCGCATCCCAGATGGCGCTGTCTGCGAACAGAATGCGATACCAATCCGCGGTGAAGTGGCGCGGCGGAAACCCGCCGACGCCATCGCGATTGAAGGAATACAGGATCAGGACGGCGATAGGGAGATAGATGAAGGCGAAGACCAACGCAGCGTACGCTGTAAGGAACGGCGGGTTTCGAGTTGGCGCAGCGTGGCCTTTCATTTCGCAGCCCATCGTTTCTCGAGACGTTCGGTGGCGAAGAGCAAGCCCACAGTTATGAAGAGAATGCAGACAGAAATGGCCGCGCCGAGAGGCCAATCGTAAGCTGCTCCGAATAGGCTTTGCACCACGTTGGCGATCATGGTGCCGGAAGCGCCGCCGACGAGCAGCGGCGCGAGAAAATCGCCCAGGGAAAGGACGAAAGCAAAGGTGGCGCCGGCGATGAAGCCCGGCATCGAAAGCGGCAGAATCACGCGGAGAAAGGTCTTTAGCGGGTTGGCGCCGAGATCTTGGGAAGCCTCGACCAGCGGACGGGGAATGTGTTCGAGCGAAGCGTAGATCGGGAGGAAAACGAAAGGCGTATAGATGTGCGTCAGAACCAGCACCACCGCGAAAGGGCTGTAGAGGAGAAAGCTGACTGGCTCGGTGGTGACATGAAGATACCTAAGGAAACCGTTCAGAACGCCTTCGCTGCCGAGAATCGTCTTCCACGCGTAGCCGCGGACCAGATAGCTGACCCACAGCGGCACAATCACCAGTTGATAGAGAAGTTCCTTGCGAGCGCCGGAATGGAAAGAGAGATAGTAGGCCAGCGGATAGCCGAGCAGCAGCGAGCACAGCGCTACCGAGGCGGCGATGCGCATGGTGCGCAGAAAAACGCCGAGGTAGACCGGATTTGCGAGCAGGGTGCGATAGTTCTGAAGATTCCACTGGTGAGCGATAAAGCCGTCGCGGACGGTCCAGAAGCTGTGCGCAAACATGAGGGCGTAAGGAAGCAGAAGAAAGAGACCGACCCACAGGAGCGGTGGGAGAGCAACGATCGTCTTGTAAGCGCGCGAATACATATTCTGCAAAACGTTCCGGGTACAGCGAACTAGTCCCGCACGCGAATTGCGTCGTCGGGAGAAAACGAAAACTCTTGCTCGCCACTCAGCGGTGCGCCGGCGGTCCTTCGAACGCGCAGGTACTGGCCGGCGCACTCCACTTCCAGCAGTTCCGTCGCTCCAGCATAAATTTGTTGGCGAATCGTGGCTTTGAATTTCATCATCGGCGCACCGGAAGGCACCTCGGGAAAGCATTTGATCGCTTCGGGGCGGAGAGAAAAGGTTGCCGGTCCCTCGGGTCCCGCCGCTGGAACGATGGCAATACCGCCGCAGGATGCGCATCCCGCTTGCACCTGGCAACGCAGCAGGTTGGTTTGTCCGACGAATTGCGCGGTGTAGGCCGTTGCGGGGCGCGAATAAATCTCGCGGGGAGAGGCAATCTGTTCCAAAGCACCGTCACGAAGAAGCGCGATGCGATCGGAGAGCGCCATGGCTTCTTCCTGGTCGTGGGTGACGAAGAGAAAAGTGATGCCCACTTCGCGCTGCAGCGATTTGAGCTCGCTCTGCATTTGTTTGCGCAGATTGGCGTCGAGAGCGGAAAGCGGCTCGTCGAGAAGAAGCAGCTCGGGACGATTGATGAGCGCTCGCGCCAGCGCAACACGCTGCTGCTGGCCGCCGCTGATCTTGGAGGGACGCGTAGACGCATACTCTGACATCTTCACCATACGCAGCGCCTGATTGACGCGCTCGGTGATTTCCTCTGATGGCGCACCACCCTTGACGCGAAGACCAAACGCCACGTTGTCGCGCACGCTCAAGTGCGGGAAAAGCGCGTAATTCTGGAACACGGTGTTCACGCGCCGCCGGTACGGCGGCAGTGTGTCCAGCCGCTCACCGTTCATCCAGATTTCGCCGCCGTTGGGTTGCTCAAAGCCGGCGATCAGCCGCAAGAGCGTGGTTTTACCTGAGCCGCTCTCGCCGAGCAACGTGAGGAATTCGCCGCGCACAACTTCCAGCGAAATCCTTTTGAGCACTTCGCGATTGCCGAAGCTCTTCACAATGCCCCGCACTTCAAGAAGCCCCGGGTGTTCACGCGCTGTGGCTTGGGCAGAAGAGTTTGCAGAGCCAGGCGTCACTGGGCCGCCTTCACCGTATTCCATACTTCGTTGTATTTAGCCCGCCGCGGAACATCCTGCCAAAAGTAGATGCGCTCCATGTACGCATCCACATGGTCGAGATGCAGGCTTTTCTTTTCGTTCTCGGTCATGTGCGCGGCAGCTTCCGGGTTAGCGGGCACGTAGCCAGTGATGTCCGTCACTTTCTTTTGCGTCTGCGAGGCAATCAGGTATTCGAGGAACTGCATCGCCAGTTCCTTATGCGTGCTGGCCGCGGTGATCATGAGATGGTCGATCCACCCGGTAGTGTTTTCTTTCGGAATGTTTTCGCCGATGGGGAACCCGGCTTTGCGCAGCTGGTTGGTCATCAACGGCCAGCCCATGGCGGCGACCACTTCATGATTTTGAAACAGATTGGTAAGTTCGCCGCCGGTGGCCCAGATTTTGCGGATGTTCGGCTTCAACTCGATGAGCTTCTTCTGCACGTGTGCGAGCTGATCGTCAGTCAGGTCATAGAGCTGGCGGGGATCGGGCTTGTCGAAGCCCAAAATTTGCGCGGCCATGTAGATCGTGGAAAGATCGTCCCAGACAGAAATCTTGCCCTTTAGCTTCGGATCCCACAGCACAGACCACGAATCGGGCGCCGACGCGAACGCCGTGGTGTCGTAGAGAAGAGGATTCGGACCCCACATAAAAGGGACGCCGTAGGTCTGGCCGTTGAATTTGACCAGTGGCAGATCACGCAGGCGAAGAGAAAGCTGCGAGTACGAAGGAAGCTTGGCGAGATCGAGGGGCGCGGCCAGATTGGCGCGCGCGATGGTGGCGGCGACATCGCTCGAAGGAGAAATGACGTCGTAAGTTGCCGCGCTGCCGCCGCGCAGCTTGGAAACCAGCTCGTCGCTCGAGCCCATGTACGATGCGAGGATTTTGCAGTGATGGCTTTCCTCGAAAGCATGCACGAAAGACTGATCCGCGTAGCCTTCCCAGACCAGCAGGCTCAGCGTCTCTTCGCTTTTCTTGCACGAAGTGCACAGCAGCGCCAGCGCCACCATGCCACAAAACAAAACGCGTCGCTTCATGATTCCTCCGGCCCTATTTCTTCGGCGCTTGATACACAACGCGGCCGCCGACTATCGTGGTCAGCACTTCGGTCTTGTCGATCCGGTGCGCATCGATCTCGAAAATGTTCTGCGACACAATGATCAAATCGGCGGCCTTCCCGGATTCGATCGAACCTTCGGTGTTTTCCCGCCGCCCCGCAAACGCCGCACCCAGCGTATATCCGGTAACTGCTTCGGCCACCGTCAGCCGCTGCGATGGCACAAAGCCACTTTCTGGTTTGCCTTCGCTGGTCTGGCGCGTTACCGCCGTTTGCACGCCTTCCCATGGATTCAGAGTGACCACTGGCCAATCGCTGCCAAACGCCAGCTTTCCTCCGCCATTGGCGATGCTCTTCCACACCCACGCGCGCGTGGCTCGCTCGGGACCGATGTTGCGTGCCCAGACGTCCAGCGTGTCGGCGTCCGGATAAGAGTGCAGCGGCTGCATGCTGGCGATTACGCCGAGCTTGCCAAAGCGCGGGACGTCCGCGGCGGCTGCGGCTTCGATGTGCTCGATCCGCGGGCGCCGATCCTTGGTGTGATTAACCTCTTCCGCGTTTTCATACGCATCGAGCGCCGTGCGGATACCGTAGTCGCCGATGGCGTGAGTGAAAAGCTGAAACCCGCGCTTGTCCAGCTCGGCAACGGCGGACTTGTATTTGTCCGGATCCCAAAACAGTTTTCCTTTCGTCGACGCATCGTCGCTGTAAGGCTCAAGCATGGCCGCGGTATGAGATTCGACGACGCCGTCCACCATGAACTTAGCGGCGTTGGTGTCCAGCCATTCATCGTGATATTTCTTGCGCGTCGCTTCGATGGTCTCGCGGTCTTGCTGCCGAAGCTCGGGCGGATCCAAGAAATATGCGATGTAGAAGCGCACGTTAAGTTCGCCGTGCCGCCGAAGTTCGTCGTAAAGATCCAGTTCCTCGAAATCGCCGCCCGCGCTGTGAACGCGTGTCAAGCCATGTTCACTGGCCCATCTTATTCCCGCGCGCAGTGCCGCAAGTTTCTCCGCCCGCGTCGGTTTCGGGATGACTTTTACCACCAAGGACTGCGCCGATTCCTTCAGTGCGCCGGTCGCCTCGCCCGTGGCGGGATCGCGGACGATCGCGCCGTTCTCCGGATCGGCAGTGCTCTTCGTGATTCCCGCGAGCGCCAGCGCTTTGGAATTGGCCCAGTACGTGTGACCGTCATAACCTTCGAGAAATACCGGGCGATCCGGGAAAAGCTCGTCGAGATATTTCTTGTGTGGCAAAGCCTCGGCGCCAAACATGGCGTAGTTCCATCCGCGGCCCAGAATCCAGTCGCTTCCGGGATGCTTGCCTGCGTACTCGCGCAGCCGCTGCTGGATATCCGCGGCGTCCTTGGCGCCTTCCAGATTCACCCGGCCGAGACTTAGCGAACCATCCAGAAAATGAATGTGGCAATCGACAAATCCCGGCAGCAGCAGCTGGCCGCCGGCGTCAATCACCTTCGTGCCGCCGCCGCGCAGCTTCAATATTTCGGCATCGCCGCCAACCGCAACGACCTTTCCGCCCCGAATGGCCACGGCTTCGGCCCATGGTTGCTTGCTGTTTACGGTGTACACCTTGCCGTGCAAAACGACTGTGTCTGCAACCTCTACCTGTTTGCCTTGAGCGCGGCCCGATTCTGCGGCGCAAAACAGTAGAAACGCCGCGGCGGCCACTAGCAGTCTTCCGTTTGGTTTTGGCATGCGTCTATCTCCGCGAATCACAGCGCAATTTCTCCCTAGAAGGTCGGAGGCGTATTGATCCACAGCAGCCAAGCTTCCGTCGCTCCGGGATTTTTCCATCGATGAGGTGTCGAGCTTTCGAAATACAAACTGTCGCCCCGCCTTAGCCGGTAATGCTCTTTGCGGTTCAGCCAAATCTCAAATTCCCCGCGCAGAATATGCAGGAATTCCTCGCCCTCGTGGGAATAGGATTCGCCGCTGCCGCCGCCGGGCTTTATCCGGAATAGGTGCGGCTCCATCGCCGTGTGGCCCCACGCGAGAAGCTCCATCCGCACACCCGGACTGGTTTCGAGCACCTTGCGCTGGCCGGGCTTTACCAGGCGCGGATTTTCACCGGCCGTTTCAAACAAGGAAAGAATGTTGGTGCGATAGAAGCGCGCGATGCGGCGAAGCGTGGCGACCGAAGACCGCATTTGGCCGCGTTCGAGAGCGCTGAGAAATCCCACGGAGACGCTGGTGGCCTTGGCCACTTGAGCCAGCGAAAGGCCGCGTTTGGTGCGCAGACGCCGAAAGCGCTGCCCCGGCAGCAAGGAGCCTTCCGCCGGCGCGGAGACAATGCCCTGCCGCTTGAGAACATGCACGATCGCTGCCGGGTTCAATCCGCGCGCGCGCCGCAGAAAAATGGCACGCTGCAGCAGCCGGACGTCCGCCTCCGTATACTGCCGGTAGCGGCTCGCCGTGCGCTGCGGCACGACTAATCCAAGCGTTTCCCACGCCCGCAAGGCGGACGACGAAATGCCCACGCGCCGCGCCACTTCGCTGATGCGCAGCGGCCGGCGGCCCGCAACATTTCCTGATACTGGCGATAAATTCTTTCTGCTTGACACCGCTTCCGGCTTTCTCTAAGTTTACTGGATTATAGTAAGGTTTCAGGGGCGCAGCAACCTCGAAAACGGGGCTCGAAGATCAAGTCGAGGCAAGGGGTGAGTTCATGATGGCAACAGCCTGTCGCTCGCATTTGCGTTTGTACTTTCCGTCATTTCTTTGCAGTACATCGCTTCTCTTGCTGGCCGCCTTGCTGGCCGCGCCCTTTTCCGGCGCGCAAAGCACCGGTGGACGCGTCCGCGGCACGGTAACCGATCCCAGCGGAGGCGCCGTTGCGGCCGCCGCGGTCCAGCTGGTGAACGAAGCGACGCACGCCACCCGCCAGGTGCAAAGCAACGAAAATGGCGAATACATCTTCATCGAAGTTCCCGTCGGCACCTACGAGATCGACGTCAACCAGCAAGGCTTTAAAAAGTACCTGCGCAAGGGCGTTCCGGTAAACCTCAACGAAGTCATCGGCGTCGACATCGTGCTGCAAATTGGAGGTTCCACCGAAACCGTCGAAGTCACCGGCGCGCCTCCCGTCGTTGACACCACCTCGACGCAGCTCGGTGCCATCGTCAACGAGCGCTCCTCCACGCAATTGCCTTTGAACCAGCGCGACGTCTATCAGTTGTTGCAGTTGCAGCCGGGCGTGCAGTCGCAGCTGGGCAACGACCTCTTCTATGGCTCCGACAAGGCCGGCGTGGTCACTGTGAACGGCGGCCGCGGCCGCTCCAACAATTACACCGTGAACGGCGGCGACGGCAACGACCTCTTCGCGAATTTGCCGGCCATCGAACCGTCACCTGACAGCATTGCGGAGTTCCGCGTTATCGCCAACACGTTCGACGCCGAGTACGGTCGCAATTCCGGCGCCGTCGTCAATGTCGTCACCAAGTCCGGCACCAACGACCTGCACGGCAGCTTCTACGAATTCTTCCGCAACGACGTTTTGAACGCGCGGCAATTTACTTTTACTCCGGCGCCAAAAACTCCCTTCAAGCAGAACCAGTTCGGCGGCACCCTCGGCGGCCCCATCAAAAAGGACAAGACCTTCATTTTTGGCTCCTATGAAGGACGCCGCATCGTACAAGGCATCGTGTCGCAGCCGGTCACCGTTCCAACAGCCACGGACCTTTCCGGAGATTTCTCTGGGAACGCTCCATTTTCCGGTTCGCTGTTCGACGCTACCGCCGCTAGCGTCTTGCAGAGCCGCTGCGGCAGTGGTGCGCCGGCGAGTCTTACCGCCGGTCAGAAGCTTAGTCCGGCGGCGCAGGCACAAGTCGCCAACGTGATCAACGGAACTCCCGAGCCTTACACCTCCATTTTCGTCAACAATCAGATACCCACGGGATGTTTCGATCCCGTCGCCTTGCAGCTGGTGAATCTGTACGTGCCCGGCGCGGGCGGAGCCAGCAGCCAAGTCTTAACCGTCCCCAAGAAAACGGACCGCGGTGATCAGTTTCAGGTTAAGGTCGATCATTCGTTCTCGAATACCCAACGAACCTCGATCTACTACTATTTCGATGACGACAATACACTGGACCCATTCGCAAAATTCCAGGCCGAGGGCGCGCCCCTCGGCAACTTCCCGGGCGTGTACGCTACGCGCACCCAGCAAGTCAACGTCACGCATACCTCTACGATTGGCGCAACTGCCGTAAACGAAGCACGTTTCAGCTACTTCCGTGAAGGACAGATGAAGTTCGATACCCCCACGCGCACCAATGCGGTGCAGGATTCCTGCGGAAGCGGCCCGGTCAAGGCTTTCTGTTTTACCGGGCAGAGTGACGTGCCCCTTGTCGACGCCAGCGGCAATTGCCTTTCCACCGGCGCTCCTCCCACCGGCAACCCGCCTGCCTGCGCCGCCAACCCGGACTTCGGGATTCATACGGGCCTCGGAGCGAGCAAGGAAGGTGTGCCTTTCGTCCAACTCAACGGCGGATTCTCCATCGGGAACAATTTTGGCGGGCAATTGCCGCAGGTCGGCAACACCTTCCAGTTCAGCGACAACTACAGCAAGATCCTCGGCAACCACAGCCTGAAATTCGGGGGCGACGTCCGCTACCAGCGTTTCGATCAGCTCTTGTACTTCGATATCCAGGGCCAGATTATTTTCCAGAGCAATCTCGGCATTTGCCCACCTACGGGCCCCCAGCCAAAGGGGTGCAAGGCCATTAGCGGAAACGATTTGGGCACCGACACCGTTTACCCGAACTATCTCCTGGGTTTTGCCAACAGCATCGCCCAGGGGTCGGCGCAGCACGAACTGGTCCGCAGCAAGTCACTGTATCTGTTTGCGCAGGACAGTTGGAAGATCAAGCCCAACGTGACCCTCAACTACGGGTTACGCTGGGAAGTCAACACGCCGCAGGTCGACGCCGGCAAGAAGGTGCAAACCTTTCGGCCAGGCGAGCGTTCGACCATCTACCCTTGCGCGCTCGATCCCAGCAATCCCCTGTTTGCCACGTTCGGCGGGGGTGCAGCCGGCTGCGATGCCGCTGGCGTCACGCCGATTGGCTTGGTGTTCCCCGGAGACAAAGGCGTTCCCAATGGCCTCACCAACACTTACTGGAAGTCCTTTGCTCCGCGCCTCGGCCTCAACTGGAGCCCCGCGGCCCACGATGGCTGGGTCGCCAAACTGACCGGCGGGCCCGGCAAGACCAGCATCAGCGCAGGCTACGGCATCTTCTACAATCCCATCGAACAGTTGGTTCTCGAACAGTTCAGCGCTGAACCGCCCTTTGGCGGCAGCAACTTAATTCCTGCGCCGTTCCTGCAGACCCCCTACGTCGGGCAGAACGGCACGATCTTCTCCAATCCCTTCACCGGCATTCTGAATCCGCCTCGCGGACAACCTCAAGACTGGTCGCGCTTCGCCGGCAGCGTTTACTTCGGCCAGTTTCCAGCCAACATGCGGTCGCAGTATTCCGACCAATACAATCTGTCGATCAAGCGCGAGCTGCCAGGCAACATGCTCTTGCAGGTGGCGTACGTGGGTTCGCAAGGGCATCGACTGCTGGCCATGTATGAACTGAATCCCGGCAATCCGTACACCTGCCTGGACCTCGCCGCGCTTGGACAGGGTTGCGGTCCCTTTGGCGAAGACACTGTTTATCGATTCAGTCTGCAGCCCGGTCAGACCATTCGCCTGCCGTACGCTCCAGGCGGACCTGGCGGGCAAAATGTTCCCTGCCCGATCGTCGCCAATCCGACCGGCGCCTGCGTTTTCACCGCGCCGGCCGGCGGGGCTGCGGTTCCGATTACGCTGGTGGGCTTGCGCAAGTACTCTTCGCCGCTGTGCAACCCGCTAAGCGGAACTGGGTGCCCGGTTGCCGTGGGCGCGCCGGTGTTCTCCGGAATTTTCAGCGAAGACACCATCGCGCGATCCAACTACAATTCGTTGCAGGCGCTGTTCGAGAAGCGCTTCTCGCACGGCCTACAATTCCAGGCTTCTTATACCTTCAGCAAATCGCTGGACAACGCTTCCAGCTTCGAAGGTGCCCTCAATCCCCTCAACTTCAATGCCACCTACGGCCTCTCCGCTTTCGATGCGCGACACCGCTTCGTTTTCAACTATGTTTGGGATTTGCCCGTTCCTAAATATGAAGGATTTAAAGGCAAGCTTCTGGACGGATGGGAAATGTCCGGCATCCTGACCTTCCAGCGCGGCTTCCCTATTCGCATTACGTCTCAAGACGACATCGAACTCTTGGACACCACTTTCGACTTCGAAGCTCCAGGCCAGCCCAATCTAGTCGCACCCTTTCAAAAGCAGGATATCCGCAAAAATGGCGGCTTCGTTTTCGATCCCAATCTCTTCTCGAATGATCCCACAGCTGGCGGACCTGCTTTAGGCACCATCGGCAACGCCTCGCGCTCTATCTGCTGCGGCCCCGGCATCAACAACTGGGACATCAGCTTCTCCAAGCAGAACAAGTTTGGCGAGCGTTGGCAGATGGAATTCCGCACCGATATCTTCAATGCCTGGAATCACGCGCAGTTCTACAGCGTTGACGGCAACATTACCCATATCGGCTCCACCTTCGGGCAGGTGCAGCACGTCCGCGATCCGCGGCTCGTGCAGTTCGCGCTGAAGTTCCGGTTCTAGCCTAACCGGACGCTTGCCTCGGCCTCTACGCGCCTGCCATCATGGGTTTGTTCGCAAACTGACCGCAGGGAACAGTCCTGCACTCACGGAGCATCACCATGCACGACGCACTGCAAAAAGAAATCGCCACTTACGAAAAGCGCACTCCAAAATCCGCCGCCGCTCACAAACGCGCTCTCGACCGAATCCCCCTCGGCGTCGCTAGCAACTACCGCCACTACGAGCCGTATCCCATCTTCGTCAAGGACGGCAAAGGCAGCAGAATTCACGATCTCGACGGCAACGAGTACATCGACCATAATCTCTGCTTCGGCGCGCTGATGGCCGGCCACGCCCATCCCGCCGTAGTCAAAGCCGTCAAGGAAAAGCTCGAACAGGGCACCACCTTCGGCATGCCTCACGATCAGGAATGGGAACTCGCCGAAGAAATCTGCAGCCGTTATCCCGTCGAAATGGTGCGTTTCGGCTCCAGCGGCACCGAAGTCACCATGCACGCCTGCCGCATCGCCCGTGCCGCCAGCAAGCGCGACAAAATCCTAAAGTTCGAAGGCTCCTACCACGGCCTGCACGACACCGCGCTCGTCAGCGTCAAGCCCAAGGAAGAAGACTGGGGCGATCCCGAAGCTCCCAATTCCGTCCCCGGTGGCGGCGGCGTGCCAAAAT
>Ga0210384_10005541_pt1 | contig 13698 bp, 10 predicted proteins | sample IncBWH2MmetaG_FD_160574 | JGI IMG/M metagenome (GOLD analysis project Ga0210384, IMG submission 160574) | Forest soil microbial communities from Barre Woods Harvard Forest LTER site, Petersham, Massachusetts, United States - Inc-BW-H-2-M | ecosystem: Environmental > Terrestrial > Soil >...
ACGAGGGAGCTCCCAATGGCGACCTGACTTGGGATAGCGCCGGCAACCTTTCCGGCACCACGCCACAGGGTGGTTTAGACGGCGAAGTCTTTGAACTCAGCCCGCAGCCGAATGGCACCTGGACGGAACACATCCTTTATTCCTTCCCTTCAAGCTTCGGACTTGGTTCTCCGGTCGCTGGTGTAGCATTCGACAGCAAAGGGAATCTCTACGGCGCCGCTGGCGGCAGCAGCAATGGTCTTGGCGGAATATACCAATTATCACCGCAAGGGAACGGTGAGTGGACGGCAACAGCCATCTACATTTTTACCGGCGGTAGCGATGGCAGATTTCCTAATTCTAGATTAGTCCTTGATTCAAACGGGAACCTCTTCGGAACAACAACCGCCCCAGGCGAGGTTTTCGAACTGAGCCCGTTTTCGGGTGGTACGTGGAAGGAAACGACCCTTCACACCTTTACGGCCCAAAGTGACGGCGACTATCCTCAGGGAGCTCTGGCCTTTGACTCCCGTGGAAATCTCTACGGGACAACTACGTTCGGCGGCCTCGGCTGCAACGGTGGCATGTGCGGCATTGCCTATCGTCTCACTCCTCAAGCCGGAGGCGCGTGGACGGAAACCATCCTCCATCAATTTGAAAGTGCCGGCGACGGATCGCAACCGCAAGCGGGAATGATTGTCGATAACGCGGGCCATCTCTTTGGCACGACGAAGTATGGCGGCGGCCGCTACGGATACGGCACGGTGTTTGAGATTAGCTACTAACTGCCGGAACCCTGTGTCGTCCGGGATGACGGCGCTCGATTCGGAGATGGTCGGGCTACCGCCGTGAAAGAGATACTTCGATTTGTAAGTAATTGAAACCAGAGGCACGGATCGCAACAATTAGAGCCATAAAGCAGTTCCAGAAACGCTTATCGAACCCTTCGTGAACCCTCCGTGAAAAGGGCGCTGACAGACTGGATCCCGTTGAAACTACACGGCAGCCCCGCATGGCGTGGGTTCATTAAAGCGAGTAGACGACCGCCCCCTTTACCCCGTAATCGGATAATCCGTCAGGTTTTTGGGGTATTGCGCGCCATGCGCCAAAACTCGTACCAATAAGCTGGACGCTACTACGGCTAAGAGAGATCGCTTGGTTCGTATCTTTGTAGTAGACGACAGTGCGACGGCGAGAGCGGCCCTGAAATCCGCACTGGAAGGGCGCGCCGATTGGGTTGTGGTCGGGGAAGCGGTTGACGGCCATCATGCGTTGGCGACATTTCATCTTCATACACCGCATCTGACGCTGATGGAAGACGCTCGTCAGTTCAGAATTCTCGGAGTTACGCCACTGGCTTGCTTTGGGTCAATGTTAAAGATCTTCGCCGAAATTGACTTTAGTGATTGTTCGAGATCCGAGGAGATTGTGGTATCCGGATAGACATAGAGCTCGAACGTAAAGGACGGATTCTGCTCACAGTACGCGATGTATTTCCTGAACTGATCCGTCATTGTCAGGTTCTTCGAGCTCTTGATTTCCCCAAGAAGGCGCCTGTCTGCATCAAGGATGTCCGGAATGAATTTGCCGACACCATCGACCGACAAGCTAGTTGTATTTTTGGGCTCGCCGAGCACATCCAGCACCCACACTTCTGAGCCTTGTCCAACTGCGATATTGTCATAGAGCTGGCGCTGTTGCACACTCAGTTCATCCAGAATTTTGGCAACGTCATAATCGGGGTAATGGATGGTGGTGTCGTTCGGAAGCCATCGACCAACGCGCTGTGCAAAGTCGAATACTGCCTCGTCCGCAAAGGCCATGCTGGGACGAATGGACTCTCCGAATCGGAGTCTTCTGATTAGACTCGCGCCGTCGATAAATGCGCGATCGATTACGGCAGTACCGATTTTCAAGACGGCCGTGGGAAATAGGCCAATGATCGCCCCTGCGCTTCGCAACGCATAATCAGACGCAGTCATGGGGCGGCCAGCGTAATCACTCCCCGTGACAAACCCAAAGGCAATTTGTGTAAGATCGTTGATCGAACCGACTACAGGCGCTAGTCCAAGAACTGCGTCCGCAATCTGCGCTCCCTGACTATCGAGAAGTTCCCCGTCCTCTTTGCCCCCATTTGCAAAGGCCTGATCCGAGCCCAGAACTAAATCAGCCGCGCCCAAGCTTTCTGCTCTGCTGACTGGTCCATTGGCAACAGAATACGCAAAGAGCGATCGGTTCAGATCGCGCCGTACTGTTTGTCCATATAGCGATTGTTGGCCAGTTGAGAGGCCGGAACTGATGCCCGTGAGGAACTGATCCGAAAGCCCGGAGGCATGTCGAAGCACGCCGTTCGAATCATAGAAGCGGCCAAGCGTCTCTCTTAGCGCAGCACGATCCGCACTTGGAAGATCGGAACTGTATTGAGCGCTTATTTCCCAAAGTGCCTCCAAAAGGGAAAAATCGCTGGTCGTCGTGACGGTTCCCGGAATGTTACCTATCCATTTCGCCAATGGCGGCGAGCTAACAGAGGCTGGCAAGTCGAACGATGGCGCGTCAGTATCGATCGTCGGAGTGTCCATACGGGAGGCCAGATTTGGAAGCACCGATCTCTCGTCGTGCTTCAGATCATCCGTTTGTTTTGCGAGCGAAGGTAGGACCGCCGTTCGGAAATAAGTGTCGTTTGAGGAGGCTAGATCCTTCGTGAGAGCTTGGGTGTTCGCTACACTCGCTTTGATTTGATTGAGCTGTTGGTCGAGTTGGTTGGCCTGTAGCTTCGCTCTGATCGAACTATACTGACCGGGCAGATGATCCGCGAGTGCGACCGTCGATCGTACATCACTCCAGGCCGCGTCGGGCCTGAAGTTTGGATCGACAGAGGTCGAAATCGATTCGCAATCCTGAAAACTCATCACGGCCGAAGTCCGACAGACTCCACCATCTGTTTCAGAATAGGTCGCCTGATGAGCGCTTAGTAGGAGGAGACTGTTACACAAACTGTGGGAACCGCTGCCGCCAAAACATTCAGCGGTGTTGTTGGTGGAAATCGTTGTCGGCAGGTTTAGTTGAGCTCGATGTTGGCGGGCCCGCGGCAATGGCGCTCGCGCAACCATCGCTCGCAACCGCCGGGTTAGGATCTTTGTTTGGCCCGCACAGCGGTTCGCAAAACTCCCAATGGCTGCATAAAGGTTCTTTGAGACCAGATCCGCACTCGATAGCTGATACACGCGAGCCAGTGACAGATTCGATTCCATCTCTGCGATTATCGGTGCAGGTGAGGAGGCACAGGACAGCTGTGAAAGCGAATCCGCTTCGATCCTCGCTCGGAGCCGAGTCTTCGTATCCAGACTCAGCATCAGGTCGTTGTCCCGAATAGACGCCAATTTTGCGGACAGGGGACTGTAGGCCGCATTCACCGCTTGCGCTGTGTCGGCCACACCCTTCCTGCGAAGGGTGTCCTCTATATAACGTCTTCGAAGATCATACTTGGCCGAATCCAAGGCACTGAGCCAGGAGCGACTCTCATTGATAGTCAATTGAAACGCTGAGAATTGGTCGGCAAAGATGGGCTGCAGTTTCGCACATGCCTCTCGTGCGAAAGTTTGATAGTCGGCGCTCTTTGCCCGGTTTTGCTCCAAACGAGCCGATTGAGCCTCAATCTGCTTCTGTTCACCTTCATTTGAGACCAACTGCCAAACACTCTCAAAGAAACTGATGACGAATTGAATGAGATTGCCACCCTCAACATAAACTCCATCGAGATCTTCAATATTCGGCTTGTAATCTGAAACGACTCGCGAGTCATCGTACTTGTCGAATCCGCCACTGCAAGCTGCGTCTTGTTGGAGAACGATGGCTGACGCGGCACCGAGATGAAACCTTACGGATTGGCTAACATTCGCGACCTGAGAGGCAATCAGCAACTGCTGGAGCAGAGTGTCCGTATCTGCCGTACTCAGGTCCGCGCTGCTATCGATAAGAGGAGTGAGAGCGTCTACGAGAATGGTTGCATCGGAGACGGCGCTTACATGTCCCTGCGTACTCGTTAGGTTGCGCAGAAATATCTCAAGTTCACGATCTTGAGCATCTGTTCGGACAACTTCGAAAGACTCTGGAATCGCTTTATCGACGTACGCTCGATAGGCATCTGCAGCTGATTCTGCGCGAGCGTCGGTGCACATGAAGCTGCCACACAGGATCAGGGCGATCAGTGTTCGCACAAGTCGACGATCTCCTTTGTTGGCGTAATTGCAAGCTGGTTTACGACTCCCTGAGACTTGTACATTCGAAGGGTAAAACAAGACATCCGGATGTCATTGTTCAGGCTTTGGAGCAAATCGGATGTGTCGTTCGCAGCGCCTTCGACCTCCGTTTGCAGACAAAGGAGTTCTAGGGACGTTGACGCGCCGGGAGCATTCGAGCAAAAGGTGGTGGGGTCTTGGCCACCGCTCGTTGAACTCGTGCGGGCATAGGCTCCGAGTATGTCGCTCAATTGCTGACGTGAAAGAGTGTTTAAGGTTGAGAGAGCGTTCGAGAGTTGGGATTGGATCGGGAGCAGGCGAGTCAATACCAAGGACGAAAGCGCGATGGACTGTTCTACTTGCGCATGTAGTTGGTTGTACTGCCGGAAGCCGAGAAGGGGAGCCGCCGCAAGGGCAAGTCGTTGACGCTGCTTCCAGTCGGTCAGTGGATAGTGCGGGTCTGCCGGATCGTAAACGAGCGGTGGCTTGAGGTCGAGCGTACCAAGCTCTTGCAAATAAGAGAGCTCAGGAAGCGTCGCGGTGAGTGAGTCCGTCCCAGTCTCGAGCCACCCGTTCGGCAGAGTCGCAGCCTGTTGTCCTGCGGCATAGGCCAAGAGAGGGTCCGCAGCGCTGTCAGTATTGATTGCGAGAGGCAACACAGGAGCAAAGTTCGTGAAGTTCGTTTCAGTGATTTCCAGGACCTCAAGAGCATCGACGTTGGCATTGCTTGGGGCGAATCCGTAGGTATAGAAGCGATGTAGATCGACTCCGGTGTAAACATTTGCCGAGAAGTGCGCAGACAAAACTATGCGTTGATTGGGCGTAATCGGAAATAGCTGCCATTGGGACGACCGTTCCGTGGCAACCGGCACGGATGCCAGCAGGCCCGACTGCCCGCTTATATTCGCAGAGGTTCCGTTATTAGTGGACCATCGGACCGCGAGCCAGGTGGAATTGGCCCCAGCAGTGTAGCCGATTCGAAGAGTATAGGCGGGACGTTGACGACCGAACGATCCGGTCAACCATGCCCGATTGTGAATCCCGAACGCGACTGTCGAAACACCTCGATAACTCCTCGACTCAACAAATTTTTCAAAGCACGCTCCAGTTCCATAATCCGATCCAGAGAAGCAGCTGTACGACGGAAAACTGTGGTTCGAGCCATTGTTGTCAACATAGAGTCCCGTGATCGAGACCAGGCTTGCGGAGTTTGCCTCCGAGTGATGGGGATTGACGTTGTCGCAACTTGGGCACAGTGCATAGGGTGTGTAATCTGACACCAGCTTTACAGGATCGGGGATAACAGCGACGTCTCTATCCCCGATTTGATCGGATGTCGTGACGGGCTTTAGTTGGGCGTTGGTGAGGAGACTGTCGAAGCTAACAGGTGATGGAGTGATGTCCAGCAGGTTCACCACGCTTGCTTTACTCAATGCCCTCACACGGTCTAGCACTAGATCCTTACCATGTGGAAGGGCTAGAAGTGTCGCTGAGACTCGCTTGGCTGTTTCGGGTTTCGGGAGCGTCGCAAGGAAGTCCGGATGCATAGCTGTGAAGAGAAGAAGGATGGCGTCATCGTCAGTCAGGTCAGTCGGATTACCGTTGAGAAGATCGGTGACGGCCGCGGCAAGCGCTGGATCTTGAGGTGCCGTCATCAGTCGAACGAGAGCGCGCCGCGTCTTCGACGGTCCTGAGAGAGGCAGATTGCCCACCTCAGCCGTCAGCTTCCCACTGCCGGTTTGAAGTTCAGCGAATGCCGCAAGGCGAAATTTATCGATGTCAGCCTGGCTTGGCGTATCACCCAATGCCGAGGTCAGTCTTGAGGTTCGCAGTTTGTCACTCTGTGAGTAGGCAGAAATTAGGGCAGTGTTCAGGGTACCGGTGTGAAGTTGTTCGAGTTGTCCGGCAACGGCTTCGATTTCTTGGCTGTCCAGAGTTTTGCTGTTGATAGCCTTAGCGAGTGCTGAGGATCCAAGGGCTTGCGCCGATGAATTGGAGTTTTGAAGCAGGCGAAGAGCTGCCTGGGTGGCATCGGACAACGGCGTAGGCTGTGGAACTGCCTTTAACTGCATGCCGATGGTCACGGCGATGATCAGAAGAACTAACTTCGAACCTAATGTCCTCATGATGAAAAACGTAGAGAGAGTCGAACGTTAACGTACTAGAGGTGCTTATACAATTAGCATCATGCTCCAAATGGATGCAAGCTTTACGAGTCCACGTAGCGAGACCACTTTGAGGGACGAGCGCTGCGCGAATAAGGGCACGAGGTCCGGCTGATTCCTGCGCGGTTTGTGTGACGGCTCGTCAAATCCAACAAGAATGACTACCACGATGAGGAAGGGCACAGTCGAGACGTTGAATACAGGCGAATTGCAGTCAGATACAGAACCTGACCTGCTGAACGACGCGATCTTTGGCGCGATCTATTACCGTTTCTTATTGGGCTTGCGCCCATTTTACCAAAGGGTTCGGCGAAGAATTGGTCGAGCAAGTCATCCGTGGGCATCGCTCGGGAAACGCCCGGGGTTGGTCGAAAGCGAGAGTGCGGGCTTCGACGATAAGCCTTGTCGATGGCCTCCCCTTCGGCAAGATCGTCTTCACCATCTACCGGTTTTGATGTACCCACGTCATGCGGGCACCGGTCAAGTTAACGCATGACCGCCATCCGCCGATCTAGCCTTATGATACCGAGCGGCTAGCGACAAACCGGAAGTAATCCAGATGGCACCGGCGTGGATCGCGACGGGTCTCAGGGCCGCGTCGGGTTTGGCCGCGTCGCTGTGCGATGTCGATGAGGCCGGCTTCGCAACCACGGACCAGCACGGGCGGACGAGCAGACCGGGCGTGTTTGCGGTCGGAAACGCAACGAACCCGCACCTCGCTCACGCCGCCGCAGCCGAGACGGACGTTGGTTCGTGGGTGACGACGTATCTCCTAGGCTTGTTGCTGTCGGAGAAACGGACAGCCACCGCCTAGAGAGGTCTCTACCAGAAACGTTCTCGCACAAAAAAGGAAAAAGGCCGGAGTCCTGAATTCTCGTCTTGGATCACGAAATTGTTGCGGGGCTTGGAACCCACGAACTTATCTTCCAGCTCGTATTGTCCAAAGTGCTTCAGAGTCCAGCCGAACTCCACCTCGCAATCTGGGATTGGTAACGAGAAGTCGGCTTCTCGTCATCAATCGCGCAATTAACGCTAAGAGCGTTTTCGACTGCGATTCTGACGCCAATCGTGTGGTGTAACTCCAGTGACCCTCTTGAACGTCCGTGTGAAGTGGCTCTGATCTGCAAAACCTGTCGCCACAGCCACCATGGAAAGGCTCTCTCCTTTCATCAACAGTAGCTCCTGCGCTTTGCCGATCCGGGTGTTCAGTTGATAGCGATGCGGGGATACTCCTGTAGACGCCTTGAACATCCTCGCAAATTGCGAGGATGACAGGTCGACCAGACGGGCAAGCTGGAAAACAGAAACCGATAAATCGAGATGCTCGTGGATGAAGTCGAGAACGAGACGGAGTTGTGAAACCGATAGTCCTGAGTTCTCTTTTTGGGGTCGCCGCTGGAAGCAGGCGCTCAGGAGGGCGATCGTGAGCCCTTCTCCGTACAATTCTGAACTCGTGTCAGATGCGTCACATTCGGCAGCAAGGAGTCGCGCGCACTCGACCGCTCTCTTGTCATGAAACATCAGCTCAGGATTTCCTGTTTTGCTCAGGTCTAGATCCGTGCCAAACCAATTTCCCAGAGATTTCCTGTCGAAGCTCAGGCGAACTTCGCGTACAGACTCCATGTTGTCCGTATAACCCCAGACCCTCATCTCTGCCGGTACAAAACTGATGTGATTCGGCCGTTGACGTTCTAGAGCAGCGGGACGATGCAGATTAGTGCGGGCCTCGCATCTGCCGCCTATCTCCGCGAGCACAACTGTGAGAGTGTCCTGCGGACCGGAAAGATCGTGCCAGGCACGGCCTGGGTGATTGAAATGCTGCAGGTGACGCACCGCTACGCCCGCGAAGGTTCGAACTCTGCTGTGCGCTGCCTTCATACCATGTGGAGAACGAAACTCAAATGAGCCCGATCCCTCAGAAACCTGCATCTGTCGTCCTCCTTTTGCGACTCTCGTCCTTGGCGTTTCATACTATGGTAGCCGTTTCGTACAAGCCATTCTCTGTTCCTTTTAAGTATTTTGGGAGAAACACCAGAAGGAAGAATGGCCGGGAAAGTCAAAGGATGAAGGTCGACGGAACGATCGTTACACTGGCAAAGAGAAAACAAGGAGGAGAAGATGACAGCTGCAGAACTGATGCACCACAACTTCGATGTGATCTTCATCGAGCTTGATCCAGTGAAGCGCGAAGCCATGATGCGCAATGCTTATACGGAAGATTGTGTATGGATACACCCCGGTGGCCGCCTGGTCGGCATTGCGGCGGTAAATGAGGCGGCGTCGGAAATTCGTAAGCACATCCCGGACTACCGCTACAAGGTAGTTGGCGATATTCGCACGATGCACAATGTCGGGATGTGCCGTTGGGGGAGCGGGCCTCCTGACGAACCTTTCCGCTATACCGGCACGGACGTTCTTGAGGAACGCAACGGCCGTGTTGCTGTGTTCTACACCTTCATCGATAGTGGAACTCCGCCGGTCTCGTAGACGGAATAACGCCTTCGCTTGGATGGAAACGTGGCCTCACGCGCAGTAGCGCCGCTAGATAGTTGCCCTGAAAATGGCAATAGAAGGCGAAAGATTTCAAGTCCTACTGCTACGATGAGAAGTGCAGGACTCTGCATCTTCGAAGTCTTGCCTATTCGCAGTCGAGACGGTCTCTGCCGCCGACACAATTCGCTACGGCGAGCACGAACCGAACATGCAAATCGAACTCTCTTGAATGACAGTGGCTGGCGCGCTGGCGAAAATGATGGTTTGATTGCGCGAAGAACTGCTAGTGCTTTGTCAGGGATACACAGCGAGGTCGGTGCATGGGTGAGAACGACCCCGGACACTACTTACCAAAACCGATGGCCCTTTCCGCAGTATTGCCGCTCACTGCGAGCAGTTCATGCCACGAGGTTGGTTCGCTACCCGCGGCATAGTTGGGGAACTCGGGCGTCGGTAATTGGGTCCACGCTTCTTCAATCGGCGTAATGATGCGCCACTCCGCCTCTACTTCGTCTCGACGAGTAAATAGCGTCGCATCGCCACGCATCGAGTCGAGCAGGAGTGTTTCGTATGCAACCGCCCCCTTCGAGCCAAAACTCGCTTGATACGAGAAATTTGCCTGAACCGTCACCGTTCGCACTTGTGTTCCCGGTCGCTTCGCGTCGAACGCGATCGAGATTCCCTCGTCCGGTTGAATGCTAATTGTTATGACATTCGGATCAATGCCCGGCGATGTGTTCGCAAACAATGCCTGTGGCGTCGGTTTGAGATGCACGCGGATCTCGGTCAAATTTCGTGCAAGACGCTTCCCGGTCCGGATGTAGAAAGGAACTCCTGCCCAACGCCAATTCTCAATCTGAAACCTTACAGCTGCGTAGGTCTCGGTTGTGGAGTTGGGATTCACGCCTGGTTCTTGCCGATATCCCGGCACCGGTTTCCCGTCAATCACCCCGGGACCATACTGCCCTCGAACGGTGAATCGTGCGACGTCCTCGACACCCATCGGCCGGATGGATCGAAATACCTGCACCTTCTGCTCCCGCACTGAGTCGGCGTCAAACGCTATGGGCGGCTCCATCGCAGTCAATGCAAGCAACTGAAGCAGATGGTTCGCCACCATATCGCGCAGTGCACCCGTCTCTTCATAGAACGCCGCGCGGTTTTCAACTCCTACGGTCTCAGCGGCGGTGATTTCAACATAGTCAATGTAGTTCCGGTTCCAGACCGGCTCGAACAAGGAATTGCTGAAGCGGAAAACGAGGATGTTCTGTACTGTTTCTTTGCCAAGATAGTGGTCAATGCGGTACACCGCTTTCTCGTCGAATACGCCGTGTACCATGTCATTTAGTACGCTTGCCGATTCCAGGTCCCGCCCGAAGGGCTTTTCTAGAACAATCCGCGTCCACCCGTTGTCGCGACGGTTCAGTCCTACTGTTCCCAATCCTTCGATGATGGGTCCCGCTACTGACGCGGGAGTAGATACGTAGAACAAATGATTTGGGCTCGAACCATTTTTCTCCATCGCCTCCAAACGAACCCGCAACTGCGCATAGAAGTTCGAATCGTTGATGTCACCCACCAGGTAGTGCAGCCGCGCTTGAAAGTCTTTCCACCCAGACTCGCTGAAGTCGCGTGTGTCTTTCGACTTGGCGGCTGCCTCCCCGCTCTTCTTGCGAAACTCTTCAGAACTCATCGAGGTGCGGCCGATCCCGAGAACTTCGAACTGCGGATTCATGCAGCCCTCACATGCGAGGTTATACAGACCGGGGATCAGCTTCCGTTTCGTCAGATCGCCCGAAGCTCCAAAAATAATCAGGACACACGAATCTCCGGTTGGCAGTGGTTCTTGCGACAACTTTTCGAGAGGGCTGGCTTGGATAATGGCAGACATAATTGTTTCCTCTAGTAGATGCACTAATATCGCTTTCGAATCGGAATCGGAAAGTTACATACTTCCGCGAGCTCCTTTGTTGATCGTTGCCGGCCGCTGGGCCCGCGCCTTTCGCATATGAACGACAACCCCACCGTCTTCGAAGCGCACTTCATCCATCAGCGTTTTCATCAGGTAAATCCCACGACCGTGAATGGATCCCTGGTTTTCGAGAGCCGTCGGGTCGGCTATCGTATCAACGTCAAATCCTCGTCCCTCGTCCTTTACCGCAATTGAGATTTCACTGGGTTCACAGCGGCAACGAACATGGACGTGCTTTCCGGGGTTCTCATGATTTCCGTGAATGATCGCGTTCGCGAGAGCTTCGCGCAGTGCGATCTCAACGTCGCTCTCGCCCTCGGCGGCACAGCCGCACTTCCCGATCAATCGCATGAGTTTATCCACGAAGGGAGAAATCGCAGCCGCTTCGCTTGGCAAAGAGTGCTCCAGTTCGAGAAAAGGGCCGCCTTGATTACGGACTGTCATTGGTGCCTACCCGTCGAGACTTGTTTTCGTTCCGACGTACGTCGGGAATGTAGTTCCAAACATGGGCGCACCGCTCTTCGACTGCTCTTTCGTGGCCTCATCCTGAATGACATCCCAATGCTCCGCGAGTTTCCCGGCTTCGACACGCACAATATCGGCGGCAATCCAATTAGCAGAAGTACCGAAATCACTAAATCGCTCGTGCACGATCACAAAGTCTCCTTCGGCCACGATCGTTCCCGGTTCGTACTTCAATGTTGGCGGGATGTTGTTCGGGTGTAGTCTTCGGCATGATTCCCTTTCGCGCTTAGGAGATCACTTCGATTGCATCAACCCGTGAGGGATAAAACGCCAGGTACTCCCTAATACTGGCGACTGCCTCATAAGGTTTTTCGTACGTCCAAACAGCGTATTCTGATTTCGATCCGCCGATAGGAATGCTGTAGTAGGTGCAATCACCCTTGTACGGACAATAGGTGTAATGTGTGGTCCGGACGAGAAGCGACATGTCTGCATCGTTGCGCGGCAAGTAGTAGACAGGCGGATATCCCTTCTCCTCCAGGCGAAGTGCTCGCGTCGATTCAGCGACTTTCCTCCCGGCGACCGTTACACGCACCTTGCCCACAGCCGGAGAAATCGTGATGGGATGGTCAGGCCCAGGAATTCTGATCTCCTTGCCTTTGCTCGTCTTTGTCTCCATTGCGCTCCTCGCGGTACTAGTTACAGCTTCGAGCCGCCATCGACTGGAATGCTCGCACCTGTGATCCAGCGCGCCCTATCGGACGCCACAAAAGCGACTACGTCGGCGATGTCTTCAGGTTTGCCGATTCGCTTCAGTGCCTGCATTTCCAGCGCGACCTCGCGGCCCGCTTCTGTCTTCGTAAAATTCGACATATCCGTGTCGATGACTCCTGGTGCGATTCCATTTACGCGTATGCCGCGGGGCCCTAGAATGGCAGCCCAGTGCTTGACCAGAGTCTCAAGGGCTCCTTTGGTAGAGGCGTAGGCAAGAACCGAAGGGTTTTCCAAACCGGGCTTGCCCGCTACCGTACGGGCTGTGGCGGAAGAGATAACAACGATGCTTGAGCCTTCTCCAAGAACTGGCAGGAGTTGCTGCACCAGGAAGAATGGCCCTCGAACGTTTGTCGCAAAGAGGTTGTCAAAATCCTCTACCGTGTAATCCGCGATGCGTGCCGCCTTGCTGATTCCGGCATTGAGAACAAGCACATCCAATCGATCGCCCACAATGGAGCGCACCTGTTCGGCGAGCAGCGCAGCGCCGTTCGGAGTTCCTAGATCCGCCGAGATCGCCTCTGCGCGTCCGCCTTGCGCTTGGATCTCGGAGACGAGAGATTCCGCTTCCTGCGCGGAGCGGCCATAGTGAACCAGGACGTGTGCCCCGGCCCTAGCAAGTGCCGCTGCCGTCGCGCGGCCAATGCCGCGTGACGCCCCGGTCACCAGTGCTGTTTTGTCTTGAAGCGAGGACATTTTATTTTCCCTCACAATTCGATTCGTCAGCAGACGGCCGATGTAACCGACTCCGACCGCTGTTCGTAGAACGGGTAATCCGTGTAGCCGTGAGCGTCGAAGGTGTAGAACGTGCTGCGATCGTATGCATTCAAAGGCAGCCCGAGCCGGATACGCTTTGGCAAGTCGGGATTCGCCAAGAAATGCCGCCCGAAGGCAACCAGGTCGGCATCTCCGTTCTCTACGACTTCCTCAGCCGTTCCGGGTTCAAAGCCCCCGGCTGCGATGATTTTCCCTTTGAACATCTTTCGGAGCCTTGCCGCCGCAATCGCATACTGCCCCTCCGCGACGACTACGTTTCCTCTTACCCGCGGCTCGATGATGTGCAGATAGGCTAGACCGAACCGATCTAATTCCTTTGCGACGTAGTCGAACAATGCCTCCGGATCGCTATCGGACATGCCATTCCACCTGCCACCCGGCGCGATGCGGACGGCCACGCGATTACCGCCCCACACCGAAACCAGTGCTTCAACCACTTGAAGCAAGAAGCGGGACCGATTTTTGAGCGAACCACCATAACTATCGGTTCGCCGGTTGACTCCATCCTGCAGAAATTGATCGGGCAGATAGCCGTTACCCGCGTGAAGCTCAACGCCATCAAATCCAGCGGCTTTGGCGCACTCGGCGGCTTTGCGATAATCTTCGACAATGGCCGGGATTTCTGTGATGTCGAGCGCGCGGTGAGGCGAAGGCTGACGCCAACCATGGGGCGTAGACTCCAGTATCGTTGGATCCCGCCAATATTCCGGATTGACTGAAGAACTGACAGGGGTTGCGCCTTTGGTCGAGTCCACATGCCCGGCACGCCCTGTATGCCAGAGTTGGGAAAACATATACCCACGCTTCTGATGAACGGCGTCCGTGATTCTCTTCCACC
>Ga0210384_10005542_pt1 | contig 13695 bp, 8 predicted proteins | sample IncBWH2MmetaG_FD_160574 | JGI IMG/M metagenome (GOLD analysis project Ga0210384, IMG submission 160574) | Forest soil microbial communities from Barre Woods Harvard Forest LTER site, Petersham, Massachusetts, United States - Inc-BW-H-2-M | ecosystem: Environmental > Terrestrial > Soil >...
ACCAAACGCCGGTCGCTGGGCTGCACGGACCGGTCTATGTTCCCAAGAAGCTGGAAGATGGCGGCAACCGTGGCTACGGTGCGTTCGGATCGAACGGCTTTATTATTCTCGATCTTTCCGACCCGCAACATCAAAAGGAGATTGGCCGGTTCGAGCCCCCTGCGCAGTATTCGGGAATGGGTATTGCGTTCCATACTATTTATTGCGGGATACTGGAGCGGGGTTTCGTTCTAACAAACGGAGAGACCACAAATTCCGATTGCAACCAGATCTATCTGCCGAATTGGGTGATCGACATCCGCGACGAGGAGCATCCCGTTGCTGTCGCACAGCTTCCCCGTCCGGTGCCTCCACCCGAGGCGCCCTACCGGGATTTCTGTTTCAAGCGGGGTCGCTTCGGCGCGCACAACCCACCCCATCTGAAAGCTCCGGGAAAACCTCGTCAGGAGTTTATTGCCTATTCCTATTTCATCGCCGGACTTCGCTGTTACGACATCGGCGACCTCAACAAACCAGAAGAGATTGCTTATTTCATTCCCCCACAGGGAGGCGACCTCAGAAAGTTCGGAAGCTATGACCGCACCGTAGACAACATTTTCATCGAATGGGATCGCAACATCCTTTGGACCGCGACAGATACCGGCCTGTACGCGCTGAGCTGCCCCAATCTCGGAAAGCCCATCCTCGATCCGCTGCCGGTCACCGAGTGGTCGCTAGAGAAACTGAACGAAGGCGCGCCGTGATCGAATACCTGTCGGCAAACGCGCCCCGTGCCCGCAGACAATACCGCTGCCATAGCGAACGGATGCTGTTTCTACTTTTGCAGGAGAGGTCGTATGAGGCTTAGGCGGTCTGTTTCGTTTGTTGTTTCGGCCGGAATTCTTCTGTTCCGAGCGTCGACGCCCGCCGAGAATCCGAGCGCGATAAAAATCCATTTGCTAACTCTACTAGGCCGGCCCCTGGCGGTTGCCGTCGCGGAGGCTCAAGGCCTTTTCCGAAAGTACGGCGTCGAAGTGGAAACGGAAAACCTGCCGAATTCCGATGTCTTGCGCGCCAACCTGGCTGTCGGCAAGGGCGATTTTGCGTACTTGGCAGTTGACAACGCTGTCGCCATGGTCGAACTTGCGGGAACCGATGTGATTATTGTGATGGGTGGCGAAGGCTCGCAAAATGAGTTGATTGCTCAGCCCGGAATCAAATCCATCGGCGATCTTCGCGGAGGGATACTCATTGTCGACGCCCCCAACACCGCTTACGCCCTGCAAATGAAAAAAATCCTGCTGCTCAGTGGCATGCAAGTAAACCGCGACTACCAGATGAAACCCGTCGGCGCCACCCCGCAGCGGCTCATCGCCATGCGCGAACACAAGGAGTACGCCGGCTCCATGCTCGGCCCACCGACTTCGCTTCTTGCCAAGCGTGAGGGCTTCGTCGGCCTCGGCTCGGTGCCGGACCTTATTGGACCCTACCAGGCTGCCGGCTATTTCACGCTGCGCAAGTGGGCCCAGGAACATCGCGGTGCGCTGGTGGGCTATCTCGCGGCCATTGTTGAGGCGCAACGATGGCTGATGGCACCAGCCAACAAGCCACTCGTCTTGGAACTAATGATTAAGGAGTCGCATCTTCCGCCCGATACAGCCGCGGAAACCTACGAATCCAGCATGACCCGGCCGGGTGGTTATGCACCGGATGCACGCTTCGATTTGGAGGGTTTCAAGAACGTGCTCAAATTGCGGGCGGAAGTGGAAGGTCAATGGGGCGGGCATCCACCTCCTCCCGAGAAATACTACGATCCTTCGTATTATGAGACAGCGCTCCAGAAACTTAAGAGCACACCATGAGGGGAGTGAACAGGGTCGGCCGTACTAGTGGATTGCTGCTCCGATTCGTGGTTGCGCTTCTGGCTACCGGCGTGGCGTTTGGCCAAGCGCAAAAAGAGAGGACTCTTGAGGAGATCAAAAGCGAAGCGATCAAGCGGGCGGACAATGGAATGTACCCGCTGATCGGCCTCGATCCCGCCGACGTCAGGGAAGCCTTTGCTTCCATCAAGACTTCCGACAACGACGAGTGGGCGGCTGCGTTTAGTGCGGTCGCTGACCGCTATATGTCCCAAGCAAAAGCAGCAGTAGCCTCCGATCCTCTAAAGGCGAGCGCTCTTTACGTCAAAGCGTGGCGTCTTTATTCCTTTGGCCGCTGGCCCACGCCGGCTTCTCCGGGAAAACAGCGGGCCTATGGCAAAGCGATCGAGGCGTTTCTCGCCCATACCCGGCTGATGGATCCTCCCCTGGAGGTCCTCCGGATTCCCTTTGAAGGGTCGGAGATTGTTGGCTATCTGCGACTCCCGAAGAATCGGAAGGGGCCTGTTCCTGTGGTGGTCGCCATCAGCGGTCTGGACAGCCGGAAAGAAGATCTCTCCGAAAATTTCGGCGCAATCTTGCCGTACGGCATAGGGTTTGTCGGCCTGGATTCGCCGGGCACCGGACAAGCGCCGATTAAAGCCAGCGAAACCGCCGAGCGCATGTTCTCCCGCGTTATCGATTACCTCGAGACGAGGCCGGAAGTAGACAAGTCGAGAATCGGCATGGATGGCCAAAGCTTCGGCGCCTATTGGGCTACGAAACTGGCTATCCTGGAGCACGCTCGCCTGAAGGGTGTCGTCGCACAATCACCGCCCGCAGATGCTACGTTCCAGAAAGATTTTGTGCTGAATAAAACGCTGGGGAATCGCGAGTATCTGTTCGGTCTTGGTCCAGCATTGATGTCTATTTTTGAAGGAGCCAATACCGTCGACGATTTGGCGACCATCTTCCCCAAGATGTCGCTCGTTTCGCAAAACCTGCTCGGAAAGCCGACCGCGCCCATGCTGCTCATCGCTGGAGCCATGGACACGCAGGTGCCGATTTCGGACGCCTACTTGATCCTCACGAGCGGCGACGTTCCCAAGGAAGCGTGGATCAACCCGCAGGGGGGACACCTGGGCCGGCAAGTGAAAGTGTGGCCCGATCCCGTCATCTTCCGGCAGGTGATCATCCCCTGGCTGGTGCGGACACTGGGTGTGGAAGGCAAGAGCTAAAGCGGAGTTCTATGAGACTTTTGCCGGCGCAGTTTGAATAGTCGTTTGGTAGCTGATCGACATGATCCAATGACCATCCCGTTTGATCCACAGGCGGCTCACATGAACGGGTTTGCCAGCATAGGGTTCGTGCAGGCAGGTCATGACCACGGCATCTCCGAAATCAAACATGTGCGCCGATACCAACGGGGCAGGCGCCGAACCACGTCCGGTCTGTTTCTGCAAATTGAGGGTTGCGATTCGGTCTGACTTGCTCAAGGGATGGTCGTTGGCTGAGCCGAGCATGACGAAGTCGTCCGCGATATGGGGAGCCCAGGCGGCGGCGTCATGGTTCGCAACACCCGTCTCAAGGGCCTGCCAGGAAGCTATAATGGCCTGCTCCGCTTCGCTTTTGGGTTTGAACGGCAGCGTCTTGCAAGGATTCTGGCAGTCGCTTACCCCTGGCGCGCTCCCCGTGGCGGATTGCCCTCTCAGAGCGACCTCGTGGTAAACAAGCACCCGCCACCCTGCCGCGCGCTTCACCCAGATGCGCAGCACGTGAACTTTTCCCCGATTCGACATGACCGCTCCGACTTGGACGTAGGTGCGCTGCTCGACGCGGGCTCCGCTCTCATCGCCGAGAGCAGGTTTAGGTACGGACTTGAGGATCTCCGCCCTGGACTGCGTTTTTCCTTCCGCATCCGTCCAGGTAAAATCCGAATCAGCGAGTGTGGCGAGTGTCGTCTTGTCGCCTGTTCTTGCGGCTTCTACGAATGCCCGGTCCGTTTGTAGGACCGATTGTTCATCGCCAGCCGCAGCGACTTCCTTGCTCGGCGCGGCGAGGCACATTCCAGCGAACACAGCGCCAATGGCAAGCGCGCTCATGACGAAGAGGTAGCGTTTCATCGTTTGAGACCCTCCCGAGAATCTTCGATATTCCCTTATACATGAAGAAAGGGCCGGATGAATGTCCGGCCCTTTCTCAAGTTCCTTTCGATAACGCCGCTAGAAAATAAACTTCAAGCCCAATTGGATGGCACGGTTGCTGCCCGAACCGAGCACGGGGTTGAAGGCGGCGTTGTCCGGAGTGGAACAGCCACAACCGAATGAACCTGCCTGTGACGGATCGGCAGTTGCCCCTTGCCCATAGGTACTGGTGCCGCCATTCGGATTGGCAAAATTGGGATGATTGAATATGTTGAAAGTCTCCACGCGGAACTGCGCCTTCAGTCGTTCCCCGAATTTGAAGCTCTTGCTGAGCGACAGGTCGACGTTGCGGAAACCGGTATCGCGGAAGATGTTTCGGCCCATGTTGCCAAAGGCGTGAAAAGCATTGGGGATCAGCACGGAATTGCCAACCATATAGCAATAGTTGGTTGGCGCAACGTTGGGGGGAAGTCCGGATCCCGTCCCGTTAAGGGTAGCCAGTGCGGCAGGGCCAACACTAGTGGCAGCGGCGAGGCAGGCCTGCGGAATGGCGCCGGTGCAAGCACCGTTGCCGCCCGGACCGAAGCACGGAATCCCATTGGGACCGATCGATTTGAAATCGGATGGTTTGCCAAAGAAATTCCAGCGATCGGAGGCTTCGCCGGTTGTGCTGAAATTATTCCCCTGATCATTGACATTCCACGGTTGGCCGCTTTGCAGCGTGATGATGGTGTTGACGTGCCAGCCTTCCAGGAGCTGGCTCCTGGTTTTCTTCTCGGGAAGCGAGTAGGTCACGGACAGGGTAAAACGGTGGCGAATGTCCTCGTCGCCGCTGGCGTGGTCCAGCAGCGGATGCGCGCTGTCTTGGGGGAGAAAGGCAACCCAGTTTGAGGACAAATCATCCAGCGCATGAGAATACGTGTAGCCAACCACGAAATCCAGGCCATGGTAGTTTCGAGAAGAGAGGGTTGTTTGCAAACCGTTGTAAGTCGATCCATAGAAATTCCCCAGGTCGTTGATCAAGCCGATATACGGATACTGGGTGCCAAAGGGGAGAACTCCCGTTACTGGATCGGGCTGATTGAGATCCACGACCCCGGGAAGTTTAGTTCCATGGTTGCCAACGTAGGTGACGTCGAGTCCAAGCTTGCCGGAGAAAGCATGTTGGATGCCTAGAGTCCAGTTCTCCACGTAAGGAGTGCGGAAATTGCGATTCATGGCGAAGGTGTTGCAAGGAGACGCGCTGCTACACGTTACGAGTGCGGTAACGCTAGACGGATAGATTGGAGTGGTTTGATTCACCCAGCCAAGGCTTGATCCCGGGATGGTGACCCCGGTCGTGAAAATGTTTCCGACGCCAGGGCAACCGGTCGGGCACGCCGCGTCGAAAATCGTTGCGCCGGTGGGAACGGTGCCGAGACCAAAAAGCGTGGCGCTGTTTTGGAGGTTCTGCTGAGACATGTAGGTGCTCATGGACAGCAGATCGTAGACAATGCTGCCGCCGGCACGGACCACGGTCGTTCCCTTGCCAGTCACGTCCCAAGCAACTCCCAGACGAGGGGAAAAGTTCCTGTGGTCGGGTTTGTAGATCGAACTGATGTTCTTGCCTACTTGTTCAAAGCCAAGTGAAGGTTCCCAGTTGCCGAAAAGGTTGTTGGCCTCCGTGGGAACAGCCTGGAATTCGTAGCGCAGTCCCAGGTTGAGAGTCACTCTCTTGGTAATGCGCCAGTCATCCTGCATGTAGCCAGCATAGAGCCACTGCGAGATGTTCCGCGTGGGATCTCCAGCCAAGAAACCAGCGCTCGCCGGTGTGCCGGCGAGAAAGGCCTCCAAATTGCCGAAGATAATGCGGCCTCGCCCGCCCCTGTAGGTGGCCTGATGGACCAAGTCCCTGCGGAGTTCACCGCCGAATTTGAAGGCGTGCTTGCCGCGCAAATAAGAAACCTGGTCAATAACGTCATAGACTTTATCCGGCCCGACAATCTTTGGAAAGTTGTGAAAGGCGCCCAGCTGCGAGAAGAAGCCGCCGCCCAATCCGATCCGGATATCAGGGATTCCGCGCAACAAGGGATTGGAAATGCCGGTATCGATCTTATAGGGAAAAGTCGTATCGTCAGGGACAATCTGGAGAGTGTAGTGTGTGAAACCAAAGCGTAATTCGTTGGCCAAAGAGGAACTCGGCGTCCAGGCCCAGTGGCCGGCGGCGGTTTGTGCACGCGAATGAACCTTGGTGCGGAATTGCGCAAGGAGCTCGAAGAAGTCCATGCCCACAATAGTGTCGTTGCCGAAGAAATAAGAGCCGCTCAGAGCGTTATGATCGTTGATGTGGTAATCCACTTTCCCGATGGCGTTCTTCGAGCTGTTCTCGTTGGGAAAGTTAAGCGTTACAAACGTTCCCTGCGAGGCGTTAGGAGTATAAAACCCCAACAAATAATTGCTGAGCGGGTTCACCTTGCTTGGCCCGCCTATGGCAGCGATGGCGTCAGGGATACTGACGGTCGGGTCGCCGACAGATGCCGATGTCGGGACGTGCCCTGGCAGCGCGTTGCCGACGGTATAACGCTGAGCTTCAAACGCGCCAAAATAAAATAACTTATCCTTGATGATGTGTCCCCCACCGGTGGCACCGAATTGCTCGAGCTCGACGGGAGTCTTGTCCGTGCCAACGGGGTCGAAGTAGTTGCGGGCATCAAACCTGTCGGAACGGCCGAAGGCATAGGCGGTGCCGTGAATCTGGTTGGTACCGGACTTCAAACCGACGCTGGTGATGGCGCCAGGCTTCCAACCGAATTCAGCCCTGGGGTTGACCTGAGTATTGAACTCCTGAATGGCATCGATGGGTATAAGCGTCGCGGCATCGCCGAGTACGGCAGCGGCATTGGTCACGCTCAAACCCATGAAAGCTTCGTCATTGGTGATGCCGTCCACAATGAAACTGGTGTCTTCGGGGCGAATGCCATTGGTGGTTTGCGTCCAAGGGCCGCCGCCCGGGTAAACCGAAGTGCCGGGGCGCAAGGTGAGGAGGTTTTGGTAGTTGCGCCCATTCAGCGGCAGTTCGTTGATGATTTCATTGCTGATGGTGCCGCCCAGTGTGGTGGAGGTAGTGTCCACCATAGGAACTTCCTCGGTGATCGTGATGGTGTCGGTCGTTGAGCCGGTCTGCAGGACAGCGTCGATGCGCACGTCCTTGCCGACCTCTACTAAGATGTTTTTGCGCTCAAAAGCCTTGAAGCCCTTGTACTCGGCCCGGACGGTATAGGTTCCGGGCACGAGGTTTACTGCAACGTACGCCCCGTCCGAATCCGTGGTCAAGGTCTGCGACACGCCACGAGCGACGTCGTTGATCGTCACGATGGCACCGGCGACGTTGCCTCCGCTTTCGTCGGTGATACTACCCAAGATTCTGCCCGTGCTTCCTTGCGAGCAAGCCGAGTGAGCGACAAGAAGCACCAGGCATACCATAGCCAGAACACGAGCGATTTTGGCCCGGCCAGCACACCCGGGATTGGTATTTCCATGAACATAGGACCGCATGAGGACCTCCCCCACGAATAGGTATAGTCGCTGTACCACCATACGGCGGAAGCTGTCAAGTGTTTGATTGTTTCTCTGTATCGAAATTATAAATAAAGGCCTTACGAACTCTCGAGCAGGGCATTGGTCTAATGGTCCGACCACCAGCTATCCTTCTGGTGAGTCGATGTTGAGTTTCTAGCGCGTAGCAGTGTCAGCCAGAAGCCGCTCCCGTCATTCAGCGAAATCTCGCCCTTCGGTAGCGGTGACAACAGGTACTTCGTTATCTATTTCTTCGAGCTCTTCGAGGCGGCGATTCTTAGGTTCGATCCCCAGAAAGAGGACCAGGAGAATCTGCACGATGAGAAGGCCGATCATGAAACTGAGCACGCCGCCTATGCCGTGAGACTTGAGCAACGCGACGACGAGGAAAGGGGTGATAATCGTCGCTCCGCGCCCGAATGTGTTGCAGATACCGGTGGCCCGCATGCGCACTTCGGTGGGGAACAACTCCGGAACGTAGATGGCGAACAGGAGCGTGACTTGGATATAGATCGGGATCATCAGCAAGAAACCCACGACTACTAGCACGAGTGGGTCCGTGATGAAGGGATAAAAACTACCGATGAAAATCGTCAGTAGCGAAGCGCCGACGATGGTTGGCTTTCTCCCCCACGAGTCAGAAGTAAAAGCGCCGATGGCCGATCCGATTGGAGCTCCGATCGACATAACCAGCGAGGAACCAAACGATGCCGCAATGCTGCGTCCCTCCCGAACAAAGAATGTTGGCAGCCAAAGCACGAACCCGTAGATCAGGGTGTTGGCGACGATGAGGGTGACTGCACCGACGATCACGCGGGACAGAAGCACAGGACCAATCAGGCTTTCAAGTCCGCTCAGTTTCTGCTTGTTAGCTAACATCGGCGGTGGCGGAAGCAGGCCATGTTGTGAGGAGACTTCGCGTTCAATAGCTTGGAGAAGTGCATGGGCTTCTTGGTCTCGACCGACAGACTCGAGCCAGCGAGGTGACTCGGGCAGCGCCTTGCGCAAGTACCATACGCCCAGCGCGCCGAATCCTCCGAGCACAAACATCGCCCGCCAACCGAACCTGGGGATGATGGCCGTTCCGATAAGACCACTGACAGGCAGGCTTGAGACGACCATGGCGGACAGCGCGCCAAGCCACCTGCCGCGGGCACGCGGGGGCACAAATTCCGTCATGGTCGAAAAACCGACGACCATTTCGGCGCCAAGCCCCAATCCCATGATGCCGCGAAGCAGGATCAGCACATTCATCGATGGAGCGAAGGCCGAGGCGATTGATGCTAAACCGAAGACGGCAAGATTGGCTTGATACGTGAAGCGCCTGCCGTAACGGTCACCCAGAAAGCCCGTCAGTAGCGAGCCCAGCATCATCCCGAGAAACGTGACGGAGACAAATTGGGCGTTTTGACCGATCGTGGAGAAACCACTCTTGAGCGTCGCACCAAGTACGGTCGCAGCGACGTAGACGTCAAAACCATCGAAAAACATTCCGATGCCAATCAGCGCCAGGACTCGGCGATGAAATGAGGAAGTCGGCAGCCGATCAAGCCGGGCGCCTGCGTTTACAGTCACAGCCGGTTCACTTCTTCTTTGCCAGCAAGGTCATGCTGCCAACTGTCAAGGTTTCAATGGCCAAGCGGCAGTTCTGATCAAAAGAGTTCTGCTGGGCAGTGTAGAAGAATTCCTTGCAGAGGCGCGCTGCGGTAGGCTCCAGGTCGAGAATGCGCTGGACAAGGGCATCGGCTTCTCTGGCGAGGTGCGTGGCAGGAATGACTTGCGAGATAAGACCCATTTCAAGGGCCCGTTGGGGGGCAATGGGGTCGCCGAAGAGCACCAAGGGAAACGCGAAGCGGGGCAGCGTGTACTCCCCCAAATAGGCCATAATCGCTGCCGGCGCCAGGCCGGAACGCATTTCGGGAAATCCCAGCTGTGCGTGTTCAGCGACGAGGACAAAGTCACAAACGATGGCGAGCCCGAACCCGAACCCGAACGCGTCGCCTTGCACTTCCGCGACGCTGATCAATGGCGACGCCCGCAATGCATGCTTGAGCTCAATGATACGGGCGGACTCGTGGCGGATCCCCTGGACGTCCCGGCCCGCGCGCGCTCGCCCCGTGCAAAAAACCTCGCCACGCGCGCGAATCCGCAAAACTCGAGCGTTCGGTCGAGATGCTTCTGACCGGAGCTCGACCAGCATGGCGTCGAACATCGTGCCGGTAACCTCGTTGCGAGACGCGGCGTTGTCCAATGTAAAGGTCAGGATATCCCCGGACCGCTCGATCGTCATCCCAGCCACGGCACTGGTTTGGGATGAGTCGACTGGTTTGTTGGATGACATGCCGCCACCGTATATAAGGAGTGCAAGGCAAGTCAATAGTTGGTCGAAACGCCTGTCCATGGCGAATTGATGCGGTGGCAGTGAGACGATCGGATCCGCGAAGCGCACTGCAACCAAGAACGCAACACCACATGATTTAGTTGGAAGTTTTCCCAAGGTTGGCCGGATACCGCAGTGAGCCCGAGTTTTTGAAAAACCAGGCAGCCATTGGGGTCTGAAATGAGGATGGCCGGACACGGGCGTATCCGGCGTTCGCCCTTCGACCGCAGGAAGTAGGCTGGTTTCGATCGGGTCAGCTTCCTAGAAACCTCACGATGACCGCACGAAACGCAATTGCGGCCCATCTACGCGACGTTCGATGGCCATGGAAAACGCAATCGGAATCTTCGTTCTTCGGGTTGGATAACGCTCGACGAGAACAGGCCATCGCTCGTAGTTATTCTGGATCAGAATATGGACGACCCGGGGCGAGCATGGGACTGAAACGCCAGAGACTTGCCACGCGGTTTCGCTATCGAGTAGCATTCGACGGCTGCGATCGAGATGATGGCAGAAACCAGTCGTAGGCAATCGAGTTATGTCTGTGGGGCTTCGACCGCCACATTGATCGGGCGCTGCATTGGGCAAATCCTGGACGAAGCCGCTGATCATTATCCCGAGCGAGACGCCCTGGTCGTCAAACATGAGAACCGTCGCTTCACCTATCGGCAGCTGAAACAGGAAGTAGAGCTTGCAGCGCGGGGTCTTCTCAGCCTGGGCATTAAGACGGGCGATCGGATCGGCATCTGGTCGACCAATTCGTCAGAATGGGTCATAACACAATTTGCCACTGCGAAAATTGGTGCCATCCTCGTCAACATCAATCCTTTGAACCGGGCATTTGAGTTAAAGCATGTCCTTCGGCAGTCCGAATGTCAGACCTTGGTGCTCATCGACGGTTTTCGCGATGCTAACTATGTTTCTATCCTTCGAGAAATCTGCCCGGAAATAGAATCGTCTGCTCCGGGCAACCTCCAATCAGGAAATCTGCCGCACTTGCGGGCAATTATCTTCGTCGGGCAGGCCGTTACAACCGGCATGTTCTCTTGGGAAGAACTGCTTCGCCGGGGGCAGACAACCTCGCTTGATGAGTTACACCAGCGCGAATCTGAGCTGGCGTTCGACGACCCCATCAATATCCAGTACACCTCCGGAACTACGGGGTTGCCGAAGGGTGCGATGCTCTCCCACCATAACATCGTCAACAACGCGCAATTCATTGCGGCGGCTCTTCGCTTGTCGCCACAAGATCGTCTTTGTATTCCCGTGCCTTTCTATCATTGCTTCGGTATGGTGCTCGCGAATATGGCGTGTGTGGTCAGTGGGGCCACTATGGTCGTTCCGGCGGCCTACTTTGATCCCGAGGCGACCTTGCGAGCGATACACGAAGAGAAATGCACGGCTTTGCATGGCGTGCCTACGATGTTCATCGCTGAGCTCAGCTGTCCGAACTTCAAGGATTTCGATCTCAGCTCGCTGCGAACCGGGATCATGTCGGGGTCGCCGTGTCCGGTAGAGGTTATGCGGCGGGTCGTCAAAGAGATGAACTGCCAGGAGCTGACGATAGCGTACGGACAGACCGAAGCGTCACCCGTCATCACCCAAACTACAACCGAAGATCCCATCGAGGTTCGCGTTACAACTGTGGGCAAGGCGATGCCTCACACGGAAGTCAAGGTCATCGATCCGCTGACGGGCAAAATCGTTCTGCGCGGCGCGGCTGGCGAACTATGTACGCGCGGGTACCTTGTGATGAAGGGTTTCTACGGAAATGCAGAGGCCACTCGCAAGGCGATTGACGCTGACGGTTGGCTGCACACCGGTGATTTGGCGGTGCTCGATGATCGCGGCTATTTCAGGATTGTCGGGCGTTCCAAGGACATGATCATTCGCGGCGGTGAGAATATCTATCCGCGAGAAATCGAGGAGTTTCTCTTCTCCTGCCCAAGCATACTCGATGTTCAGATCCTCGGAGTTCCAGATCTCAAGTACGGCGAAACGGTCGCTGCCTGGGTAAAGCTCAAGCCCGGTGCGGCTCTTACGCTCGAAGATCTAAAGCAGTTCTGCAAAGGCAAGATCGCCGAGTACAAGATTCCGCGGTATCTTAAAGTGACCGACAGCTTTCCCATGACGGTGTCTGGAAAAATTCAGAAATTCAAAATGCGCGAAATCTCCATTCAGGAGTTTGGACTCGAGCAAGCCGCCAAGACAGAAACGGCGTAATCGCCGTCCTTTGCGACCAAGAAGGAGCAATATGCCTGTACGCCTGCCCTCTCCGGACGAACTCCTCGAAATCGCCGCCTCTTTTGGCATGACACTCGACGCGAAAGATGCAGAGTCCTTTCGCGGCCTCATGGCTGGCTCGATCGCTTCGTACAATCGTCTCGACCAGCTGCCGGAGCCGAAGCTCCCCGTGAAGTATCCGCGAACACCGGGCTATCGGCCGGGTCCCGAGGAGAATCGCTTCAACGCCTGGTATTGGAAGACCGACATTGACGGCGCTTCGAAGGGCATTCTTGCCGGCAAAAAGGTGGCAGTGAAGGACAACCTCTGCGTCGCCGGCGTTCCGATGATGAACGGCTCGCGCTGGCTCGAAGGCTATGTGCCGGACGTGGATGCGACGGTAGTGACACGCGTCCTGGACAACGGCGGCGAAGTGGCCGGAAAAGCCGCCTGCGAGGATTTGTGCTTTTCCGCTGGGAGTCACACTTGTGCTACCGGTCCTATTCGTAATCCTCGCAATCCCGAGTACAGCACCGGCGGTTCCTCGGGCGGCAGCGCCGCTCTGGTGGCCGCCGGCGAAGTGGAGATGGCGCTTGGCGGAGACCAGGGCGGTTCCATTCGCACGCCTTCGGCTTGGTGCGGCGTGTACGGATTAAAACCGACTTGGGGCCTCGTGCCCATGACGGGCGGGATGCCCATCTCTTACTCTGTTGACCATTGCGGCCCAATCTGTAACAGCGTCGAAAATGTGGCGCGGCTCCTTACGGCCGTGGCCGGCCACGATAGTGGCGATCCCCGCACAATCAATGCACGTTCTGGCGATTACATGGCACACCTTGGGCAAGGCGCGAAGGGGCTGAAGGTTGCCATGCTCCGCGAAGGCTTCGGCCATCCCACGGGAGATTCCCGCTCACCGGCGACCGACGCCAAGGTTCGCGAAGCTATCGGGGAATTCAAGGCGCTCGGCGCTTCCGTTGATGAAGTGTCTGTGCCCATGCACTACGATGGGCCGCACATCTGGACCGGGGTAATTTTGGAAGGCGCCGCCGAAATGATGATTAAGGGCTTCGCGATGGGGAACAACTGGATGGGTTATTATACGACTTCCCTGCAGGAAGCCTTCGCCCGAGGCTGGAAGGCTCAGCCCGATGACGTCTCGGAGACCGTGAAGCTCGTTCTTCTGCTCGGTGAATACATGCACCGCAGCTATCACAATCGCTACCATGCCAAAGCACAAAACCTTCGTGGGTTACTGCGCAAGGCATACGACACCGTGCTGAGTGACTACGACTTGATGGTCATGCCGACGATTCCTTTCCCAGCAACCCGTATCCCGCCGCCGGATGCGCCTCGCGAGGTCTACGTCGATGCCGCCCTCAACATGCAGCAAAACACCTGTCCCTTCGATGTTTCGGGCCACCCCGCGTTCACAATTCCTTGCGCCAAAATTGACGGCTTGCCGGTCGGTATGATGTTGGTCGGCAAACATTTCGACGAGCCAACGCTCGTCCGTGCCGCCGGAGCCTTTGAGCAAGCCACGGAATGGCAGAAACGCTAG
>Ga0210384_10005544_pt1 | contig 13687 bp, 10 predicted proteins | sample IncBWH2MmetaG_FD_160574 | JGI IMG/M metagenome (GOLD analysis project Ga0210384, IMG submission 160574) | Forest soil microbial communities from Barre Woods Harvard Forest LTER site, Petersham, Massachusetts, United States - Inc-BW-H-2-M | ecosystem: Environmental > Terrestrial > Soil >...
TAGAGCGCGACCTAACTATGCTGAACTTGCCCGTAGTCGATGCGTCCTGGGTGGGCGCAGCGTACACACCGGAATCATCTCGGACCGCACCCCAGAGCAAGGCACTCGCTGCCTCAGACTCGCTGATAAACGACCTCGAGCAAGCTGACGAGTACGTCTTCGGCGTGCCCATGCACAATTTTAGCATTCCTTCGACGCTCAAACTTTGGATCGATCAAGTGGTCCGCGTCGGCAAAACATTTTCGTACGGGGCAACAGGGGCGAAGGGCCTGCTGACCGGTAAAAAAGCCACCTTGCTACTTGCAAGCGGCGGTGAATACGGGAAGGGCAGCGCTATGGCTTCCTTCGATTTTGTGACCCCTTACTTGAAGACGCTTTTGGGGTTTATCGGCATTACCGACGTTGCCATTATCACCGCTAGCGGCACCCAGCAGTTGAAGTCCGGCAAGCTGGATCCACAAGCCTTTCTCGCGCCATCGCTCGAAAAAGTCCATGCCCACGCCAGTCTCTAAATAACGCAGGTCCAAAAAGAGGAGAATAAAATGAAAACTGCATCCTTGATCGCACGTTTGCTTCTAGGTTTGATCTTCCTGGTTTTTGGCTTGAACGGATTTGTTCACTTCATTCCCATGCCGCCTCCCACAGGTGTGGCGGGCCAGTTCTTTGGCGCGATCTTCGCGTCGCACTACTGGGTAGTTATTTTTGGTGTTCAGGTCATCGGAGGACTACTGCTGTTGATCAACCGTTACGTGCCGCTGGCGCTCGTTCTACTGGGACCGGTGATCGTGAACATCTTTTTCTTTCACGCGCTTATGGCCCCGGCCGGACTCCCACTCGCGACCCTGGTGGTCATCCTGTGGTCCATTCTGGCGGTCCGAAATAAGCAGCACCTCGCGGGAATATTCCTCCACCGGGCAAATGAGCGGCAAGCCGCGTAATCGAAAGTACCCAAACGCAGGCGATGTAATCTAAAACAGCAGCTAGAGGTGCGCACATGGAGATTGGCGTCGACAGCTTCGCAGCAGCCATTTCAGACCCGGTTAGCGGTCAGACGATAGAGCCGGTCGAGCGGATGGAGCAACTATTGGCCGAGATTGAGCACGCCGATAAGGTAGGACTCGAGGTATTCGGCATCGGCGAGCATCACCGTGAAGAATTTCTGGACTCTGCGCCGACGATCATTCTCGCGGCCGCCGCTACCCGCACGAAAAACATCCGCCTGACCAGCGCGGTGACTGTTCTCAGCGCCGCGGATCCCGTCCGAGTCTTCCAGGAATTTGCTACGCTCGACTTGATCTCCCACGGCCGCGCCGAAATCGTGGCAGGCCGCGGCTCCTTCATCGAATCTTTCCCGCTTTTTGGCTTCGAACTCGAAGATTACGATTCGCTGTTCTCGGAAAAGTTGGAGCTGCTGCTGAAGATTCGCGAAAACACCCACGTGCACTGGTCAGGAAAGCATCGCCCAGCGCTCACCGGCCAAGCTATTTACCCGCGACCGCTGCAGGATCCGCTGCCCATCTGGGTCGGTGTGGGCGGCACGCCAGCTTCTTTCGCGCGCGCCGGCGTCCTCGGACTGCCGCTCATGGTTGCCATCATCGGCGGCGAACCTCACCGCTTCCGGCCGCTCATCGATCTTTACCGTGAAGCAGGCATTCGCAGCGGACACAAACCCGAACAGCTGAAAGTCGGTCTGCACATGGTTGGATTTCTCGGCGATACCACCAAGGAAGCCGCGGACACTTTTTTCCCCGGCTACGCCCACACCTTCACCGAAATTGGCAAGGAACGGGGATGGCCGCCAACTACACGGGCGCAATTTGACGCGTTGCGCGGACCGAAAGGCGCGCTGCTCATCGGCGACGTCGAAACCGTCGCAAAAAAAATTCTCTATGTGAATGAAGCGTTGGGCGGCGTGACGCGAATAACTTTTCAAATGGGCGTTTCAACGCTCCCACATCAGAAAATGTTGCGCGCCATCGAACTGCTCGGCGCCGGCGTTGCCCCCGCCGTCCGCAAACAACTCACGGCAGCCGTCGCAAGCGCCTAGAAAAACCAAATCCATTCCGGGCAGATTAGTTCTGCCAGGCCCGGAACGGACAAAACGCTCATCGCAGACTTTGTAGCCTGCTAAGTGTTCCCATCTTCAGCCAGCAACCCTTCAATTAGCGCCGTGCGCTCCCCGTCGAGTGTTGGCCGATGAAAGCTACGCCCGGAACGCTCGTACCAGTAGTCAGCGTTGGAGGCAGAGCCCTCTTTGCGGTGCAGGTAGGCGTGCACCGCCATGCCAGCCTGAGTTTCCAGTTCATCCACCAGGGAGTGGGCACGTGCCCAATCCCCCTTAGCGTCCCACCACAGCGCCGCGAGCGGGATGGATAGACCTGCAGGCGGTGCCTGTTCTTCGGCAAAGGAGGCGTTGAATTCTTCGAGATTCATATTTTCTCAACTTGTCTTGGCCGGTATTCTATTGCGCCAAGCAAGTCGAGAGTAACGCGCCCTGGCGATGTTTACAAAACATCTGGCGGAATTTACTGGCGTGGATGCTTCGTCGGCCGAGTCTCAGTCCTGCACTCGAACAAGCTCGACTCGCCGATTTTTGGCGCGACTTCCGCCGTGGAATTGCTGCCGACGGGCCGCGCGTCTCCATAGCCTTTGGCACTCAAGCGGCTGCGATCGATTCGGTGATCCGCGAGCCAGTTCACCACCGCCTTTGCGCGAGCGCTCGACAACTTCAGGTAGCTTCTTTGGAACCCTGATTGTCCGTAAATCGCTCAACGCGAATTTTCCAATCCGAATGCTCCTTGAGCGCAGTGAGAGCCTCATTCCATGAGGCTTCGGACTCCGGAGTCAGCTCGGCGCTGCCCGTCTTGAAATGCACATTCAAATGCGTGACGCGGCCCTGCTCGAGTGCAGCTCCAACGTCAGCATGTCGACCATGCTCACCGCCCTCTCCAGCATTTTCTGTATCGATTTAGCTCCGCGATCAGCGGCCGCGCCGCTGGGGGCGCGGGGAGGTCCCCTTCGAGAATTTGTTGATTTGAAATTTTTCTCCCGTACAACTTTTCATTCTCGCTTTCGTCCGGCCGAAGCGTGGAACCCTCCAAAGACAATCCCGCAAACAAGCCCCGCGATCGCGACCAGCACAAAATTTCCGCGTGGAGCATCACGTCGGTTTCTCGCGCTGGCCTCTCTTCCCACAGGTCCGGCCGCAGCCTCCGCCTCGCCACCAATTGTGAATTTGTCCGAAAGCAATTTTTTCATGCCGCGTTCATTCATGATCAGCATGAAAACATCAGTCGAAGATCCGCCAATCCGAACCTCAGAAGTGACCAAATTCACTAGATAGCCGGGGAACTTCGGGCCATGCCGCTTCGTACAGGACTGATAAGAGGTGCGCGATGCACAACCTGTTTGACAACCTGCGTTACGCCGCGCGGCAGTTCAGGAGATCCCCCGTTTTTACCGCCACGGCGGTGCTCACCCTGGCACTCGGAATCGGTGGAACGACGGCCATTTTTACGCTGATCCACGCCGTCATGCTGCGCTCCTTGCCGGTTTCCGATCCCGCGCAACTCTATCGTGTAGGAGAAGGTGACGATTGCTGCGTCGAAGGGGGTCCGCAGGATCGCTGGGGCTTGTTTTCCTATCCATTATTCGAACGGCTGAAGGCCCAAACGCCAGAGTTCGAAGAAGTGACTGCATTTCAGGCCGGCGCGGCCAGGCTAAGCGTGCGGCGACAGGGTATTGATGCGGCTAGCAGGCCTTTGCGGTCCGAATATGTCACCGGCAATTATTTCCACACGCTCGGTATCAAAGCCTTCGGCGGGCGAGTATTTATTCCCGACGACGACAGGCCGGCTGCCTCTCCGGTTGCGGTCCTCAGCCATCGCACCTGGCAGACCATCTATGGCGGCGACACGAAGGTGGTGGGTTCCACCTTCATTGTAGAGGGTAAGCCCTTCACTGTGATCGGAGTCGCGCCAGCCGGATTTTTCGGCGAAACGCTGCGCAGTGATCCTCCTGATATCTGGATACCCCTTCAACAGGAACCCATGATTAAAGGCGAGACATCGCTCCTGCATCAATCCGTTTCCGCGTGGCTGCGCATGATTGGCCGTTTGCGTCCTGGCGCTTCTGTTGCCGGGATGTCGCCACGTCTCACAGGATTTCTGCGCCAGTGGATGCAATATGACTCGGGGTATCCGGCCAATTGGATGCCGGAGATCCTGCACGACCTGCCCAAGCAGGTATTAAACGTGGTGCCCGCGGGCGCGGGCGTTGCCGAAATGAAAGAAGTATACGGTCGCAGCCTGCAAATTCTGCTGACTGTCTGCGGTTTGGTCCTGCTGGTGGCCTGCGCTAATGTGGCGAACTTGTTGCTTGCTCGCGCTGTGGCTCGCCGAGGCCAAACCGCGTTGCGCATGGCCATCGGAGCCACGCGACGTCAAGTCATTACCCAAGCATTAACGGAAAGCGTCCTACTGGCGATTGCCGGGGGTATTCTCGGCCTCATCTTCGCTTTTGTGGCCGCCCGACTGCTCCTTGCACTGGCCTTCCGCAGCGCAAATTTCTTGCCCATCAGTGCCATCCCATCACCCGTGGTACTGGCGTTCGCTTTCTCGTTGGCGTTACTGACGGGAATTATTTTCGGCGCGGCTCCTGCGTGGTTTGCCACTCGCACCGATCCGGCGGAAGCCTTGCGCGGAGCGGGGGGCCGCGGTACCACGGATCGCTCGTCGTTCAGCCGCAAAGCGCTTCTGGTGGTGCAGGCCGCCGTGTCGATTATTTTGGTCGCTGGCGCTACCATGCTGGGGCGCAGCCTGAACAAACTGGAACATCAGGATTTCGGCTTTCAAGTGCCGGGCCGTGTACTGGTGGAGTTGCACAACCCGCCAGCCAACTACACGATGCCTCAGTTAGCCGCGCGTTATCGCCAACTCGAAACCAGCCTTGACCGTCTACCTGGCGTATATGCCTCTGGCCTGGCGCTTTACAATCCGCTCACTAATAACTGGGGCGAAGAGGTCTTAGTGGCTGGCCATCCCGCTCCAACGCCCGGCGAAGAATCGGGCGCTTCCTGGGACCGCGTAAGCGTGAACTATCTGCAAAACTTCGGTATACCGATTTTGCGAGGACGATATTTTACCACTGCGGATAACGAAACCACCGCGCCGGTCGCCATCGTGAACGAAGCCTTTGTGAAGCGCTTTTTTAAGAACGGCGAGAATCCCATGGATCAGCATTTCGGCCTGGACCTGCCCGAGAACGTAGGAACGTATCGCATCATTGGCATTGTGCGCGACGCAAAATTCGCGGGGTTTGAACTGAGCAGACCCGCGCGTCCGATGTTCTATGTGCCGTTAGCGCAGAGTGTCGATTACAAAAACGAACTCATGGGCCGGCTGGAGTTGAGCACCCACTACATCGAAGGAATTACGTTAGTGACGAACACGCCCACCGGAACGCTGGAGCCGCTGCTCACCAGAGCACTGGCGGAGGTGGATCCCAACATGACCATTACCAGTATCAGAACCATGCAACAACAGGTAGAACTCTCTTTCGACCAGGAGCGCGCCGTCGCCAGCCTCGCGGGCTTGTTCGGAATTGTGGCCCTGCTCTTGGCTGCCGTGGGACTGTACGGCGTAACGGCTTACACCGTGAATCAGCGCACCAACGAAATCGGCGTGCGCATGGCGCTGGGCGCTGATCGCCTCAAGGTGATCCGGCTGGTGCTGCGCGGCGCCTTCAAGCGCGTGCTGGTCGGCCTGTTATTGGGATTGCCTCTGGCTGTCGGTGCGGGAAGATTGATCTCCGCCCAGCTTTATGGTGTTTCTTCCTGGGACCCGCTGGCGCTCGGGCTGGCCGCCGGCGCGCTGGCTGTCTGTTCGTTTTTCGCCGCCCTTATTCCCGCCAGCCGCGCAGCCTCGATATCGCCTATGCAAGCGCTACGCATAGAGTAAGACGCGCATGGCGCCCACATTCTTTGAATAGGTACAGGCGACGGTAAAATCGTCGAGGCTCGCTCTTGTGTTCCATGGGACATTCTTCTTGACCCGTAGTACAGGTCGCATTTTGTTTACGCTTTGGAGTTCTTCGCGGCGCATGAACCGGAAGTACTATTTTTCCTTAGGTCTTCTCTGACAAAAATGGTACATGCACCGCGTACCACACGTTATCTTGACAGTTTGTTTCGCCATCGTATTCTTCGTTGGACGATACGCCCTGGTCCAGGAAGGGCCTCGAAACAGCGACGGAGCCTCCGCTTATGCGCTGGTCAGTTTGGCTAGCCAGCCGCCAACTATTCCTGTCGCGGGGGCCGACATCGAAGAACTTACCGGAAAAGCACGCGTGTGTTTGTCGATGTTGAACACCTTCTTGAGGCGATACAAGAAGCGACCCATAAATAGCGCCCTAGCGCCTTCCGGTGTTCCGAACAGTGCCAACATCCGTTCTCGATTCGAAGCCCGCTCGTAATTCCGCTGTCAATCCAAGGCCTTTACCAGGAACCCTGATCCTTAGCCAAAGTATCTTCCCCATCCAGTGTTAAGATTCCGCCTGCCAGTGCGAGGTCTTATGACTCCAGAAAAGAAAAGTCCCATCTCCGCGGAGAAAGTAGCACTGTATGAAAAGGCCGTCGCGACACTTCCGGGAGTCAAGCGCAAAGGCGCCGCCAATCCCTTCACCTCCCTAAAAGGCAACATGTTTTCGCTGTTATCCGCCGTGACGGAAAGCATGGCTCTTAGACTTCCCAAGGAGGAGCGCGAAGCTTTCCTGAAAAAGCACGAGAGCAAGCTGTTCGAGGTGTACGGCGCGGTGATGAAGGAATACGTTACCGTGCCCGATGCATTGCTGAAGAATACCAAGGAACTGCAGAAATACATGGCATTGAGTTATGAGTATGCCAAAACCTTGAAGCCCAAAGCCTCAAGGAAAAAGCGCTGACTTTCGATCTGTTATGCGGTCACCGTGCGTTGCAACCGGCGGCCGAGTTTTTCGTGTTCTTCGCGCATTTCGCGCGGGAGGCGCCCGCCGAATTTATCGAAGAACTGGCGGGTGTCATCCATTTCCGATTGCCAATCGTCGGGATTTACTCGCAGCAACTCCTCAATAGCAGCTGGAGAAATATTCAATCCATCCAGTGTTAACCCGCCGGGACCGGGCACGTAGCCAATCGGCGTTTCCTGCGCCGACCCACGGCCTTCCACGCGCTCCAAGATCCACTTCAACACGCGAACGTTTTCGCCATAACCGGGCCACAGGAATTTCCCGTCTGCGCCGCGACGAAACCAATTCACATGAAAGATTTTTGGCGGGTGCGGGATCTTCTTGCCCATTTCCAGCCAGTGACCGAAATAATCCGCCATGTTGTAGCCGCAAAACGGCAGCATGGCCATGGGGTCTCGGCGCGTAATACCGACTTCGCCGGTGGCCGCCGCGGTAGTTTCGGACGCCATGGTAGCGCCCACAAACGTGCCATGCTGCCAGTTAAAAGATTCGTACACGAGTGGTGCGAGCCGTGCCCGACGGCCCCCAAAAATGAAAGCCGAAATGGGTACACCTTCTGGCGCTTCCCACTGCGAAGAAATGCTCGGCGACTGATTGGCCGGCACGGTATAACGTGCATTGGGATGCGCCGCGGGACCCTTTGAAGCATCCCACACATCGCCTTTCCAGTTGATCAGCCCCGGCGGCGGCGGCTCCCCAATGCCTTCCCACCACGGCTCGTCTTTGGCCGTCACGGCCACGTTAGTAAAGATGGTGTTGCGATGGAGCGCGTCCATCACGTTGGGATTGGTGTTATAGCCCGTGCCGGGCGCGACACCAAAAAAGCCGGCCTCGGGATTGATAGCGTGCAGGTAACCGTCTGCTCCAATTTTCATCCAGGCAATGTCATCACCCACGGTCCAGACGCGGTAGCCCTGGCTTTCGAGCGAGGAAACCATCATGGCCAGGTTAGTTTTGCCGCAGGCGCTCGGAAATGCCGCGGCCATGTACGTAACTTTGCCACCGGGCGCTTCCAGGCCCAGGATCAGCATGTGTTCTGCCATCCAACCTTCATCGCGCGCCATGTGGCTGGCGATGCGCAGGGCAAAGCATTTCTTGCCCAGCAAGGCGTTGCCGCCGTACCCCGATCCCACGCTCCAGATCAACTTTTCCTCTGGGAAGTGCAGGATGTACCGCCGCAGGGGATCCAAATCACCGAGGGAGTGCAGTCCCGCCACGAAATCCACGGAGGCTGCTAACTTATCTTGGGCCACTTTTCCCATGCGCGACATGATGCGCATGTTCGCCACTACGTACGGGCTGTCGGTGACCTCCACGCCAATCTTGCTTAGTGGGGAATCCACCGGACCCAGGATGTATGCAATGACGTACATGATCCGGCCGCGCATCGCGTTACTTAGCAGCGCTCCGACCTTGTGTTTAGCGCCCTCTGGATCCATCCAATTGTTGGTCGGACCCGCATCATCTTTCTCGGGCGTGCAAATAAAGGTTAAGTGTTCCGTGCGGGCGACATCATTGGGGCTGCTGCGACTCAGGTAGCAATTCGGGTAAGTCGTTTCGTTCAGCTTAAGAGAGTCCCTACCACGCAACATTTCGGCCAGGATTCTCTCGTTTTCCGCTTCCGAGCCATCGCAGTAGACGATGCGGTCAGGCCGCGTCAACTGCGCCGCTTCATTTACCCAATTTTCCAGCGGAGTGGTCAAGCTGTAACCCCCTAATGGCGCACCCGGCAGTCTGGGCCGAGGGCAAGTAAATCGAGTAGTTCAGTTCGTGATACCAGCCCTGCCAACCCGGAGAGTGCGGCGGGAAGAAAACTGAAGCGGCAGAGCGGCGTGCAGCGACAATCCAGTTTATGTTAGGAATTCACTCACGCGCAAGCGTACCTGCCCGGACCCAGTTTTGTTCAAATACCAGTAAATTAAGCGCCATATTCTGCGAACCGCAAATGGTCATTGCGTTTGACAAATTAGTTTTTCAATAAAAACGAATCGGAGGTGGGGGGATAGGCACTTGTGTTCGGGGCCAAGCGCCTATCCGTTTTGAGGTATTTGAAGCAAAAACAATAAAACCAAGATAGCCGCAGGTCTCAAACTCATCAATAAGGTCTTTGCTGTAATCGATCCCGATAAAAACGTTAATAGGCTACAGGAACTTCAGGCTGGGCCGGTGTAGTGCTTGCGGATCGTTTCGAGGATTCGCGCGCGGCTCTCTGCCGGCGGTAAATTCGCATTTTGTTCCACCACAGCGATCTCATCCGCAACCGCATCGTCTTTCACTGTTTCCCGCAACCACACGGAATAGTCGTGCTGCTTCAGGTGATACAGCCAGGTATCCTCGTCCACGCCTTCGGCGATTTGTGCAAAAAGGTTCAGATTGTGTGCACGAATATTCAGTTTTCCTTGCGGCCCGCGGAAGTAAAAGCTCTTGTCTTCGCCGAGCTCCCCCGCTGCGTATTTCCGCTTGTGCCGGCGCAGCTCAATTTTGGCCGGTTCCAGCGTGACCCTCGCTGGGCGGTTTGATTCGGGAAGCTGCCACACCATCATGTCCCCGGAACGCGCCTCCGGGCCGGACTCACTGGGCACGGTGGCCTCCGGCGGCGCCCAGCCTTTACCCGAGCCTTCATTGACTTCCTTAATTATCTCGCCAGGCTGTGGCCCTATGGCGACCACGCAATTGACGGTGTCCAGCAAAGCTCTGGACACACTCTTGGGGTGCACGGTGATTAAGGCAAAGCTGCCCAGGCTTGACGGAATACTCAAACTCGCGGAATCCAATTCCGCCGGGAGCAGGTGATGAGCTTCATCGATGACGATCCAGTGCGGACGGCCGGTGCGGGCGCGCAACTCCTGGAGCCGGGGAAGTAGTCCCACAAAATAACCGGGGCGATCAGCTAACGACACGCCAAGCAAGTTGATGCTGATCGAACTGCCGGCGTTTTTTAACACTTCCAGAATCTCCGAGACCCCCGGAATGCGATCGGATGCGCCCAAAGTGACGAACTGCGCCACATCGTCGTAGTCACCCTCAGGATCGATGACGCACACTTGATAGCGCTTTTGAATCAGGCGCTCCACGATGGCGGTAACCACCATGGATTTTCCGCCCCCCGACGGTCCAGCCACCGTGACTCGCGTGCCGTAAGGCCCCAGACAAAATTCCTCGCCGTTTTCTCGGTGTCCCAGAAGAATATCGTGGCGCTTCAGACGCGGCTGCAGGCTGCGCAAATCATCGGCCAATAATTGCTCGATGATTTCCTCGACACCCCCACCGTGAGTTCTCGCGGTCACCACGTCGGCGCGCTCTTTTAGAACCGGCAGGGCGTTGCTCACCGCCACGCTGCATTCGCAAATTCCCAAGAAGGCATGATCGTTTTCTGCGTCTCCGATACCCAATGTGTTGTGCGTCGAAAGCCCCAGCTCATCGAGCGCAACTTTGACGCCTGTCCCCTTATTAATACCGGATGGCAGAATCATCACCGCGTCTTTATTGAAGATTACCTGCAGCTCGAGCCCCATGGAGCGAATCACTTCCAGCACTTCCGTTTCATGGGGGTGCCAGGTGGCCACGATGCATTCGCCGACGGACAAAGGCTTCACGCCGCGCCGCCGAAGTTTCTCGACGAAAGCGACAGGCGGCGGTTCGGCCAGCAAACGTTTTTCTCCCGTCGCAGGATTGTAAAGAAGCGCTCCATTTTCAACGACCGCGAGATCGAAAAGAGGCGTCTCAGGAAAAACACGCAGCAACTCGGGAAGTTCGCGGCCAGTGGCCAGCACCAGTTTGCGTCCCGACGCCTTGACGCGCTTCAGCGCCTCCAATGTACTGGCGGTCACCTGGCCATCGTGGGCCAACGTTCCGTCATAATCAGAAATCAGACAAAAATAGCGCAAGGTGCGGAATCCCTTTCAAAATACCGAGACGCGGAGTTTAGTAATTATCAGCGGGCTTTAGAAATACCCTGTGTATGTTATTTTGCGTCAGTATCAATAATATTTCGTGAATTTTTTCGTGGGAGTTTATGGCTTTTCTTCGAAGGTTAACTTTAATTAATCTGGGTAGTAACTAAACTGTCTCTTTTTGAACAGAAGCAAACGCACCATTACAAGAAAATGGTATTGTGTATACGTCTCACAAAGACTTTACACCTCTATATAACTAACTGCTTGGCCCTGTCCCAAGCTCATCCGGAGAGTACATGAATCAAGCAGCAACCGCACCAGCTCGGCCATGGGACCGTCCATTTTGGAAACCTGTCCGGCGCAAAGAAGGTGTTTTTGCTTTTCTACTAATAATTCACGTGCTGGCCATCTTAGGAATAATTTTATTTCCGTTGCCCAGCCTTAAAGTACTCGGACTCGCGGCGCTTTTTATCGCTTTTGGCGGACTCGGAACGACCGTTTGTTACCATCGCATGCTCGCGCACAAAACTCTGAAGACCAATCGCTTCATCGAGCAGATGTTGATTTTCTGGGCGGTATTCAACGCTTCCGGTCATCCCGCAAGCTGGGTCGCTTATCACCGGCAGCACCATTCCACCACCGACACGCCTAACGACATTTCAAGCCCCAAGCAAGGCGGCTTCTGGTGGGCGCATTTGCGCTGGCTGTATCAAACTCCGCCAGCCGACCGGCAACGCTGGGCTCCCGAAGTGAATCGCGGCATTTACAGGATCTGGGGCTACGCGGAAACGCCGGTAATTATCTTGTCCATTTTTATCGGGCCGATCCTGGGCCTCGGTTGGATGGGTTTTTTCTGGCTTGGCGCGATTCGCCTGGTGTACACGCTGCACATGCAGTGTTTCGTGAATAGCCTGACGCATCTCGATCACGTCGCCGAAGGCGACTCCAGCAAGAACGTCTGGTGGCTCGGTCCCTTTCAACTTACGGCCTGGGGTGAAAACTGGCATAAGAATCACCACACTCATGCGGGCTCGGCACGCCTGGGTCTACGCTGGTGGCAACCGGACATCGGCTGGTATTTCATCTGGATGCTCGAAGCCATGGGCCTCGCGCATTCTGTGAAGCGCCCGCGCGCCTCGTAGCTTTTTATTTCACGCGGACTAAAGCGCCCGTTTCATCGCTCTGCTAACCGGCATGTACGCACAAAAATTTAACGTGAATATCGTGATTCAAGGTGAGGCCAAGCCTTGCCCGCTTGAATGGCTCGATCAATTTTGCATGCGTAATTTCACCAACGCCGCCGAATTCGACGACACTTTGCCTCTCGCCGATGGCCAGGTTGAAACCAGCTTTCGTCTCACTCCGGAGCGGTTTGCGGAAGGACTGGGCGCGTGGCTCACGCAGCGTGGCAAAGGCCAAGGCCAGCCGGTCATCGTACACGTCACACCTTTGGAGACCAAGCCCAAGCCCTCGCCAGCGACTCCATCTGCAGCGCGAACTAGTTCCTGAAGACTCTTCTGGCGAGTAGTTAAGCACGATGCGTCAGTTTACTGACGCGAGATGACATCTTTTCCAGCAGCATCGCTTCCGCTGGTCCCCGGCGAATCGCTTCCAATCAATCCGCGAATTTTCGGCAGAGCCTCCTTGGCCGCAGCTTCTCCAGCCGCAACCAGCTCTGGCGTACGCGTGAAATCATCCCACAAAAATGTTTTCATATCCGGCTCGATAATAACGTCAGCTTGCTGCCGCCACGCTAAGTCCGCATGGCGCTGAATAATATTGAACGAGCGGCTCAACACGTCGGTAAACGTACGCGGAGGCTCCAAACTGGAAGGCTCAAGATACACAGCGATCACGATATCAACGCCCAGCAGCGCAACGCCTTCGACGGGAACCGGTGAAGTGAGAAAACCATCCACTAAAGTGCGATCTTCAAATTGTATCGGTACGAAAAGGCCCGGATACGCGCAGGATCCACGCAGCGGAGGCACCAGCGGTCCGCGCGTGTAGTAAACCGTGATGCCCGCATTGAGGTCAGTGGCGGCAATAGCCAACGGAGTTACCAGGTCCTCGAAATTTTTTGCGGTTGTGAGCCGGGCAAGATATTTTTCCAGGCGATGGTTGGTAGCGAGACCGAGCCACGACGGCGTCCACCTGCCAAAATCGGTGAAGCTGGTGTGTTCGCCGATGCGCGCCATCTCTTCAAGTGGCGTGCCGCCACAAAAGGCGGCCCCGATCAATGCGCCCACGCTGGTGCCTGCTACTGCATCAATATGAATGCCCGCGTCGCGAAGAACGCGCAACACTCCGATATGCGCGATGCCGCGAGCGAACCCGCCTGCCAACGCCAGGCCAACCTTTGGACGCCCGGGTACGTCGTGCATACCGGTAACTTCGCTGGACAATACGCGCTCTTTTTCGTCCAGCCACCTTCGCAACACGCTCGAAATGACAGGTTCAGGCATGCTGTAACCAGTTTAGGCGCTAATGCCGTTTGTGTCAGTTCGATTGACCCGTGTATGTTGGTTTTGTAACCTGTCCGTTCGTACCAACCAGAGAAAAAGGTCAGCCATGAAACGTCGCATCGAAAAGGTCGTAGTTCTCGGCGCAGGGACGATGGGTGCACGAATCGCGGCTCATTTCGCCAACGCCGGCTTCCCGGTGCTGTTGCTCGATATTGTGCCACCTGGTTTGACCTCCGGCGACGCGGCGGAGCGCAACAAACTTGTTCGCGACGGCCTGGATGCCGCAAAAAAGTCCAAGCCCGCGGCGTTTTTACTGCTGCGCTG
>Ga0210384_10005545_pt1 | contig 13686 bp, 12 predicted proteins | sample IncBWH2MmetaG_FD_160574 | JGI IMG/M metagenome (GOLD analysis project Ga0210384, IMG submission 160574) | Forest soil microbial communities from Barre Woods Harvard Forest LTER site, Petersham, Massachusetts, United States - Inc-BW-H-2-M | ecosystem: Environmental > Terrestrial > Soil >...
TTTGGCTGGACCAGGGCGGCGTCTTCGCGGAGGCCAATCTGCGGGGCGGCGGAGAGTACGGCGACGACTGGCATCGCGCCGGCGCCCTTACCAAAAAGCAAAACGTCTTCAACGATTTCGCCGCTTGCGCCGAGCACCTCATCCAGGCGGGCTATACGACGTCTTCGCGGCTGGCCATCGTGGGCGGCAGCAATGGCGGCCTGCTCATGGGTGCTGAACTCACCCAGCATCCCAAACTTTTTCGCGCTGTCGCCTCCACCGTCGGCATCTACGACATGCTGCGGAACGAACTCAGCCCCAATGCCGTTTTTAACGTCCCCGAATACGGCTCCGTCCAGGACCCCGATCAGTTTCGCGCGCTTTACGCCTACTCTCCTTACCACCACGTGGTGGACGGCACTGCTTATCCGGCAGTGCTTTTCCTGACCGGCGCCAATGACCCGCGCGTGAACCCCATGCACTCGCGAAAAATGACCGCTCGCCTTCAGGCCGCCACAAGTTCGGGTCTGCCTGTACTATTGCGCACCAGCTCCAACTCCGGCCACATCAATTCCTCTCTCAACGAACGTATCGAGTTGACCGCCGACGTCTACGCTTTCCTCTTGCATGAACTTGGCGTGGCTGTAAAACCCTGAGCGCGGCAGCGGCCGCTCAGCAGTTATGGATTTGCGTCAAGATTCACCACTTCGTTCTCCAGAGGTATCTCATGCTTATGAACCTCTGCTGGCCCCTTTGCGGCCGTAGCCGTCCATCCCCAACCGTGGCCCACAACTTCAAACGATGGCAGCGAATACGGCAGCCCTTCTGCCCCCAACGGCGAATTTGCATTCTCAATATGAAAATGAAGGTGCGGCTCCGTAGAATTCCCCGAATTCCCCACCAACCCCAGCACCTGCCCACGCCGTACCTTCTCCCCCAGCTTCACGCGCAGCGTCCCGGGCTGCAAATGCGCGTAAAACGCGAAATGTCCGCCGCCAATATCCAAAATTACATGGTTTCCACCGACGGTCTCGAGTGTAATCGGCACCGCTCGCGAATCGATTCCCGGAACATTCTCAGGAATCCCATCCTTCACTTCGGTAACCACACCGTCCGCGACTGCCAGCGCATCCGTTCCGTACGCGAGATAGTTCTTGTTGTCTTTCTGATCGTCGTGAAAGGTCTTCCCGTCGTCGCGCAATCTCACCCAGTCAATCGCAAACCGCTGTGCGATCGCCGCATGACCGTCAATGGGGAGTAACGCACGCCGGTGGCCTGAACTGTTCGACGGCCCGTTTCCCGCCAACCAGTGATCTCCGCGCAGCGGCGAACTGATCTCAATCGCTCCACGCCCCACGGGAATCGGCGCCGTTTCAACCGTCATTTCGTCCGGATAAGTTCCAACCTTCAGGCTCAACCGTTGCCGAATCGTCGGCGGCACCGCATCCGCCGTATCCACCGTCGCCCACATATACACAACCGCCATGGTCCCACCACCCAACTTCGATTTTTCAGACGCGCCCGGCTGGCCGGGCCTCGAAATCGCCGCTTCCAATTCCGCTCCCGTGTACGCCACCATCGACCGCCCCGCCGAATCCCCCGAGATCGCTTCCACCTTCGCCAGCCGATAATCCCACCGGTCCATGTTGTTCAAGTGCAATTCGTAAACGATGTGCCACTTGCCGTCGGCCTTGAACGCCGTGGGGGCGATCGGCACCACCACGTCCACAAACGTAGAAATCGGTTTCGTCTTCGGACCCTCCGCAGCTTTCTCCGGAGCGCTGTCTTTGGCGCCTGAGTCTTCCGTGCTGCGCCTGAAGGAGAGCGGTTGCCCCGGCACGCCCGCCTGTACCCACGTCCCCGCGACCTCCGTGCGCGCCGCGTTCAGCTTCCCCTCGTACAACCCGCCCACAGCCTTCACTTCAAACCGCACCGCGTCGCCCTCGACCGATATGTTTTCCATCGGAAGAGTTGCACCCTGATCTACGCTCACCAGTTGCCCGGAGAATTCGCCGCCAGCGACCTTGGTGATGGTCAACACAATACGCAGCTTCGCCGCTCCCGTACCCAATTCGCCTTTCCACGTTCCCGAAACGTCGCTCTCCGGCTTCACGGCCTGCCCCGTTGCACAGCAGGGAAGTACGGTCAGAATCGCAATTCCCATCAAAAACGCCCAAGCCCTAACTCGTCCGGAAGCCATCCACAAGCCCATATCCTCCCTCCCATCTTTCCGTCTTCCTTCTTTGCTACTCTTCATTAGCACTCATGGCTTCACTTTTCCTCGTATACAAAACGCGATATCTCCGCGCCGGCGGCTCTTCCGCATCGAAATACTCCTCGAAGCTTTCTTCGGTGAGCCCGGCACGCACAAACTCCTTCAGTTCCGCGCGGGTCAGCGGCCACGGCAACTCTCCCTCGGGTTCGTGCTCCTCACGTCCCCTGACAACGACCAGCAGCCTGCCGCCCAGCTTCACGAACCCCGCGATTCTCTCGATCGCTTTTGCCCGAATGTCTTTGGGAAGCGCCTGTACCGTATTGGCCTCGAAAACGAAATCAAACTTCTCCGCCCATTCCGCCGGGGGCTCGAACAAGTCCGCGACGCAATACCTCACCGCGCTCTTCGGGAATCGATTGCGTGCCGAGCGAATCGCGGTCTCTGAAATATCAAAAGCGGTCGATTCGAATCCCCACGCCGCCAATTGCTCCGCATCATCTCCCAGTCCGCACGCAATCACCAATGCCTGCATGCCATCCGTCGGCTGCGGGTTCCGGCTCCAGAATTCGATGAGACCGGGATTTGTTCCGCGATCCGCCCACGGCACAATGCTTTTCCCTGCTTCCGCCTCCTGATAAAGCACCTCAAACCAGCCCGTCGGATCGCCCCTTCGCGCATACTCCCGGGCCAACTCCCGCGCTCTTCGGCGATCGCTGCTCGGGGTCATGGTTAGTTCCTCGCTGCCAGAAATCTCCCAATGTTCTCATTCAAGAATTTGGCATCCGCCGGATTGCTCGCCGCGCCTGCCGTGTGTCCCCACAGCGATGGAATCGGCTTCAGCGTCACCGTCGGCATAAAGCCCGCTTCATACTTGGCGTCCCCCACCGGAAAATACAAATCCGTTTCCGACGGCATGTACAAAAATGGAACCTTGATCGACCGCAAGGCCTTCTCCACGTCTCCGCCAAATCCCGGCGTAGTCCCAACGTCGTGAACCTCCCAGGTCCGCATCTGCAGAATGAGATTGTTGGGATCCGCTCCCGGAATGAAATTCGTTCGCATGCCATTCACGAAACTCTCGAACGTCGTCCCTGGTTTCGCTCCCTCGCGCCACAACTCCTTCCGCCACCATTCCTGCGAAAACAGCCACCCCGTCCAGACCATGGCAAAAGCCTCAAGCCCCTTCCTGGGCTGCTCCTGGTAGTCGCCATTCGCGAACACCGGATCGGTCGTGAGCGCGGCGATCTGTCCTTCGAGCCTTACGATGCCGTGCGGGTAACATTTGGCCGTCCCCGCCGTTGCGACAATGCGGTCCGCAATGGTGGGATAGCTCACGGCCCACTGAAACGCCTGCTGCGCGCCCATCGAAAAACCGACAATCGCCCGCAAATGCGTGATCTTCAGTTCCTCGGTAAGCAGCCGGTGCACCGCCTCCACGTTGTCGCGGATGCTCGTCACCGGAAAGCGCGGTCCATGAAACGGTTCCGGCGTGTTGCTCGGTGAAGAAGAATTTCCATTCCCGAACAATTCCGTCGCCACGAGAAACAGCTTCGAGGGGTCGAGCGCCTTGTCCGTTCCGATCAGCCACTCATACCCGTGAAAATTCGCCATGTAATGCGACGGCAGCAAAACCGCGTTGTCCTTAGCCGCGTTCAACTTCCCATACGTTCCGTACACCACGCGTGCCTCGGCCAAAACAACGCCGCTCTCCGTTTTGAAATTCGCAATCGTAAACTCATGGCGCGTCCCCGGTTGAACCTTGTTCTCTGCTGCCTCTTGCGCGGACACGCGATGAGCAACCATCGAGTGTGAAATCAGGAGGAGCAAAATGATTTTTTTCATCTTGAGTATCACCCGCTTTCGTCTCCGATTTTCTCCGCGACCCGGTGGCTTTCGACTAGGTCGTGCCAGAACGCGTGCCGAGCTTCAGCCGTGCTGCGCGCATCTCGTTTCTGAAGGCCCGTATCCTATCACTCCCTGTGAAACCTGCCACGCTTCCATCGAAACACGGCTCGCGCCAGGAAAGCGCGAACGCAGCGACCTCTTTTTCACCTTCAACTGGTCAGCGAATTCTGATTCGTCGCCAGCTGTTTTTCGCGACCCAGTTCGCGAGAACGCTCGGCCCAAAAATCGACTCACAAATGGGGGTTTTCACTAGTTATGATTTGGGCGAATGGCGAACAACATTCTCTCAATCCGTCGTACCATCATACGAGCGGGGCAGCGCATTCTTTCGGAGGCTACCGATTGGGATCAGAACGGCGTCGTACACCCAGATATACATTTATTGCCAGTGCCGAGCTTATCGAAGAGGCCTCGGACGTACGCATTGCCACGCGCGTGAGCGAGTTGAGCCTCCACGGCTGCTATCTGGATATGATGAATCCGTTCCCTGTAGCGACCCACGTGCTGGTGAAGATTTCCGCCGGGGACGCTTTCTTCCAGGCCAAATCAAAAATCGTTTACTCCCAGGCAAATATGGGTGCGGGCGTCGTCTTCCTGGAGACGGAGCCGGAATACCAGCCGGTTTTGGAGCGCTGGCTCGATGAGGCCGGCAAGGGTGAGCAAAACCGCGTCGGTTGATTTTGCGGTGCTTGCACGGTCCATCGTAGTTCCGAGACGGCTCTCAATTTGACTTCACCCAATTACCTTCCATGCCCCTTTTCTTGCTGATGGACGGCTTCATGCAGCCCGTCGAGGAGCCTGCTCTTTTCCTGGGCCTTGGACGTCTTTCTCACCTCTGACCACAACGTGGTGCCGCTCTTCGGATCGATCAGAGTGAGCCGCGTCGATCCCGGCGGGGCGAGTTCTTCTCCTGCCGCGGACTTTTCGCTGACCGGCTTTGGATTCTGGGTAGCGGACGGATCTCCGCCCGGTGCGAATTTCACGATGCTGCTCCCGGAAAGACGCAACACGATGTCCGCTTTCTGCCTGGAGTCCACAATTTCATACCGGCCCCATTTGTTTAGACCCATGTAGGCGTCATGTTGCAGTTCGGCGTCGGTGGTTTGGTTCTCGACGTAGATTGTTTTGGCGGAAAGTACTTTCTCGGGCACCGCTCCTCGTTTTTCGTTCGCTTGGGACCGTTCAACAGTCAAAAACATAAGTGCCAGGAAGAAAACGGACGTCATCTTTTTCACGGATGCACCCCGGTGTGGAGATTTTCATGAGCTGGTGGACGCCCCACTCTACGGAGTCGAATCTATTGTGGGAACTGGGCCTGAGACGCAAATGAGGGCAAGTGGCGCGGGGTTCGGGGTGCCTGTCCGCCGGGGTAGGAGTTGTGCTCTGTGGGCGCCTAAAGCTCGTATTCCGTATCAGGACTGGAGACCGGGTCCAGGTACGGAACCAAGGGGAATCAGGGCAGAAAGGTTGCGAGCGCAACGGATGCGAACTCGCCTGTAGGTTTGGAACCTGACCGAACAGGAGCGCCGAGTACAGCCGGCTAGGCCGGCTTCATGTCCTTGCCGCTGATCTGAAGATCGAAGCCGTTCGGATCGTTAATGTGAAAACTGTTGTCGGTGTCGGGCCTGGGATTAAGGCCGCGACGATCCAGCTCCGCCCTCACCGCATTCTTGTCCCAATTCTCGATGGTATAAGCGACATGATCGATCCGCGGCGGCGCACTGCCTTGAGGCGCGTTGCGGGGAATCACAAAGGTATTGGTGTCGCCGAGGACCAGGTTGCACTGCTTGCCGGTATCGGCGACGACCTTCATTCCCAGCAAATCCGCGTAGAAGTCGCGGGTCTTCGCGTAGTCGTTGACCTGGTAGGAAATGTGATTGACCGCGACGACCTTGAAGCCCTTGGAGTTTTCTGCCGCAGCGAGGCGCGGAACGGCGCCGGCTGCCACCACAGCGATGCTCTTGATCAACTGACGTCTCGTGATCCTGCCATGTTCAAAATCGTCCAATAGTCGAGCGATGATGCTTTCCATCTTCGTCCTCCGGGAGGTGCCCAGGTGCCCCTGGCATTGCGATTGAACCACGGTATCGCCGATACCGTAAAGAATTTTGCACCATCGTCGGCAGCCAGCTCTGCCGTGGGAACTTCGCATCCGTCGCACCAGGCAGACGTCTGAGAGGGCATGTGCACAGGCGCGAGTCCCACTAAAACCAAAATGGAGCTCTCGGTTGGAGTGCCGGCGCTGTAGCATCAGCGCCTATGAGTGCCAGAAAAGGCGAAGAGGCGCGGCGGGTCGGCACGATTTTGCAGTGGATGCGCGCGCATGAGCAGGAGATGGCGCGGGCGGTCGCGGACCTGGTGGCGATCCCCTCCGAAAATCCGCCGGGGAAAAATTATCGGGCTGTGGCCACAATCCTTCGGAACTACATCCGCCGGTTTGGCTTTGAGTTCGAGTGGTTGCAACCTAAAACCAAGGCAACACATTTGAAGGAAAGACCGGCTTGTCTGCTTGGAGAATATGGCCGGGGGGAACGGACACTTTATTTTCATGGGCATTACGATGTGGTGCCCGCGCAGTCCGTGGAGCAGTTCAAGCCGATCCGGGAAAAGCATTTTTTGTTTGGGCGCGGGGCTTGTGACATGAAGGGCGGGATTGTGGCCATGCTGTACGGGATGCGGGCCCTCAAGGAATGCGGCGCAGGACTCGATGGGAAAATTGGATTGCTGCTGGTTCCGGATGAGGAAACGGGAGGAGAACGCGGATCGGCGTGGTTGGCGAGCGAAGGACTGTTGGGGCGCGGGGGAATCGGGATGCTGACCGCCGAGCCGACTAGCGGCGTGGTTTGGAATGCCAATCGTGGAGCGATTTCGCTGCGGGTGGAGGTGCGGGGCAAGGCGGCGCACGTCGGTCTGCAGCACCGGGGAGAAAACGCGTTTGAACGGATGCATCGCGTGGTGGAGCGAGTGCTGGTGTTGAAGCGGGAAGTTGAGTCGCGGTCGACGGAGCATAACATTGGCGCGGAACCTGATTTGAGAGACGGGAGCGGGGAGGGAGCTTCGCCGGCCCGCAATTCGATTTTGATGGTGGGTGGGCAAAGCGGAGGCGGGACGAACTTCAACGTGGTGCCGGAGAAGTGTTGGTTCACGGTGGACCGGCGGATTAATCCTGAGGAAGAACTGGAACTGGAGAAGGCCCGGCTAATCGGGGTTTTCGAAGAATGCAAACGCGATGGCATTCCTTTGGGGTGGGAGATATTGCAGGAAGGACGGTCGGGGGCTTCTCGCGATGAGGAGTTGGGGCAGGCGCTTGCCAGAAGCGTTACCGAGGTCACCGGTGAGGCGCCGCGGTTTGAGATGTGCCCGGGACTTTTGGAAACGCGATTTTATGCGGCGCGGGGGATGCCGGCGTATGCCTATGGGCCGGGTTTGCTTTCGGTCGCGCACGGGCCGAAAGAATATGTGGACATGCGACGAGTGGTGGAATGCGGTGTGATTTACGCGTTGACGGCGATCGAGATTCTGAGTATGTAGTTGACGATTGCGTTCAGCGGCTTCGGTGAGTTGGCAGACAGGATTGAGGCGTTCGTGAATGGATAGGAGACACATGTTCCCGGTGAAGGCGGCATGGCTCGGTCGTCGGGTTGCCGCCGTGGCGTTAGTCTGCGGTGTTCTAGCGGTTGTTCCCAGGGCAATGGATGCGCAGGCTCGAGGTTCCGCTGGTGCGAACGCTGCGACGGCCTCCAAAGAACCAATGGTTATCGATCAGACTTGGCAGCGCGCCAGCGCAAAATATGATGGGGCCCGAGCGGCAATCCTCGAAGAAGTGGACCGCCAGGGTCGGGAGGGGCCGTTCCGTCCGGATTGGGAATCGCTCGAGAGGTACGAAGCGCCGGAGTGGTATAAGGACGCGAAGTTCGGGATTTTCATTCATTGGGGAGTGTATGCGGTTCCCGCTTTTGGAAATGAGTGGTATCCGCGAAATATGTATCGCGAGGAATCGGACGAATACAAGCATCACATCGCCACCTATGGGGCGGTGGACAAGTTTGGGTACAAGGATTTTGTTCCGATGTTCAGGGCGGAACGGTTTGACCCGGGGGTGTGGGCACGCCTCTTTAAGGAGGCGGGAGCCAAATATGTGGTGCCGGTGGCGGAACATCATGACGGGTTTGCGATGTATGACAGCGGTTTGAGTGACTGGACGGCGGCGAAGATGGGGCCGCACCGCGATGTCATTGGGGAACTGGCAAAGGCGGTGAGGACAGAGGGGCTTCATTTTGGCGCTTCGTCACATCGCGTGGAGCATAATTTCTTTTTGGGCGTTGGCCGGCGGATCGCATCTGACATCAATGATGCGACCTACGCCGCATTTTACGGGCCGGCGCATAACTGGATGGAAGCCAGGAAGGGGACGCCACTTTCGAATGACTTCACATTCGTATCGACAGCCTGGACTGCGGATTGGCTGGCGCGCTCGTCGGAGATCGTCCAGAAGTATCATCCGGACATTATGTATTTTGACTGGTGGATAGGGCAGCCCGCGGTGCGGGCCGATTTGGCGCGATTCGCTGCGTTTTACTACAACGCCTCGCTCGGCTACGGCGACCACGTCGGAGTGATCAACTACAAGGATTACGCGATCGAGGAACACAGTGCGGTGCTCGATTTGGAACGCGGGCAGTTGGCAGAGATACGCCCGCTGTACTGGCAGACGGACACTTCAGTGAGCAACAAGTCGTGGGGATACATCAAGGACGATACGTTCAAGACGGCGCAGTTCGTGGTGCAGCAGCTGATCGATATCGTGAGCAAAAACGGGAATTTGCTTTTGAATATTGGGCCGCGGTCTGACGGCACGATACCGGAGGAAGTGCAGGGGGTGTTGCGGGACGTGGGTTCGTGGCTGAAAGTCAACGGAGAAGCGATTTACGGGACGCGTCCCTGGAAGAGTTTCGGGGAAGGTCCGACGAAAGTTCAAGCGGGGTCGTTTCACGATACGGACACAGCTGGCTACACCGCACAGGATTTTCGATTTACTGTCAAAGGGAAGATGCTGTACGCCATTGAGCTTGGTTGGCCTTCTCGAGGCGAGGCGGTTATACGTTCGCTTGGGCGCAGCGCGATGAATGGGCAGACCATTGGATCGGTTATTTTGCTCGGACCCGAAGCAAAGGTTGCGTTCGAGCAACAAGCTGATGGGTTGCGGATTCAGCTTCCGGCCGAGGCTCCCGGGAAATACGCCTACGCATTCCGGATTGGGTTGGACGGCGCAGCGCCTTAGAGCGAAGGCCCGAGAGAAGAGAAAGAAATAGTACGTTCCCCGCCACGATTTATCTTCTGTTTAGACGCGACGCGCTAGTTTGTTCCAGAGACAGTAAGCCCGGCTTTTCGGGCAGAAGCCGGGACTCGAGCAATAGGGCGCGAGAGAAGCGATTTATCTCCACGGAGGATTCTCATGAACGGTAAGGGATTCGGACGTTTTGCAAGTGGCGGGCTACTCGTCGTGCTGGGTGCGGCCTCGGTGGTGATGGCGGCGACGAACGGCTATCACCTCTTGAAGAAATACAGCTTTGGCGCGGCCGAGGGGAGCACCCGTGAGTACTTTGACTATGTCACCGTGGATTCAGCCGCGCGGCGCGTCTATCTATCGCACGGCACGGAAATCAAGGTGATCGACGCCGACAGCGGTGCGCTCATCGCCAACATCGCTGGTCTGAAGCAAGACCACGGTGTTGCCGTGGCCAGCGAGTTTGGGCGCGGATTCATCAGCGATGGCGCACAAGGCAAAGCGATCATTTTTGATTTGAAGACCCTCAAGGTGACCGGGGAGGCCAAGGCCGATAATGACGCCGATTGCGTGATTTACGATCCTGCTTCGAAACACGTCTTTGTGATGAACGGCGATCCGCACAGCGCGACGGTGATTGATGCCAAGAGCGGGAACGTGGTGGGGACGATTGAGCTTGGAGGCGGGCCCGAGTTTGCCGTGGCCGATGGCAAGGGGACGGTATACATCAATTTGGAAGACAAGAGCGAGCTTGTGGCCGTTGATACCGCAACACTGAAGATCAAATCAAGGTGGCCGGTGGCTCCCGCGGGTGCGCCTACGGCGCTTGCGATGGACGTCACCCATCACCGGTTGTTCAGCGCGGGGCGGAATCCGCAGATGATGGTTGTGCTGGACTCCGAGAGCGGGAAAGTCATTCAGTCATTTCCGATTTCCGCAGGAGTGGATGCAGCCGCGTACGATCCGGAAACCGGGATGGTATTTGTTTCGACGCGCGAGGGAATGGTGCATGTATTCCACGAAGATTCGCCGGACAAGTTCAGCGAAGCGGAAACGATCAAGACGGAATACGGTGCCAAGACCATGGGCCTCGATACCAAGACGCACAATTTGTTCCTGGACACGGCAGACTTTGGTCCGGCGCCTGCGCCCACCGCGGACCGGCCGCACCCCAACCGCGCGCCGATTCAAGGCACGTTCCACGTGCTGGTTTACGGCCGGTGACGGACGGACAGCGAGCCGCGCCGGCTACTGGTCCGGGAGCTTTTCTTCGAGTTCGCTGGCCAGCTTCTGAACGTCGGTGGTCTCGCTGAAGCCCTGAACTTGCCGGGTTGTTGATTTCATATCTATCCCGGAGTGCTGGCAGAGCTTTTGCAGCATCTGGAGCAGCATGGTTAGTTCCTGCTCTGCCAGCATACCTACCTGGAGATCGAGGTGCGAGCGCCTTTCCGCCTGGCGAGCCATGCGATTCTGACTGATGAGCACGAAAATGGTGAGGAAAACACTCTCCGAGGAAACAAAAAGCGCCAAAATACCAAAGGGGAAAGGATCGAAAGGATTCACGCCGGGAATCAGGTTGAGATTTGCGGCGATCCAGGTGCCAACCAGAATTAGGTGCAACAGAAGGAACTTGGGGCTGCCGATGAATCTTACGATGGCATCGCTTTGGCGTTCGGTACGCGTCCTGCGATCCAGGGCCTCCTCTTCCAGCTTGGCGATGGCGGCGATATTGAACTGCGTTGGATTGTTCGCAATTTGGTCAGACGGCGATGTCTTCATGCGTGGCACTCCGGCTCAGCCTGGATACAGTCAGCCACGCGTTCGGCGAAGCGGCTGGGCATTTCCTGCATTTACTTCGGATTCGCCGCGCTGCTTTGTATGGCTTCGGTGTCAGCCGGGTAGACGATGATTTCCACCGTGCCCCAGCCGGAATCGGGAGTGTCGCCAGTCCCTTTGCCGCGTCCCAGAGTCTTGAGTTGCGAATCGTCGAAGGAAAAATTGCCGACAAGGTAGTCTCGAACGACCATGGCGCGAGCCTGGGTGAGCACCAAATCTTTTTGCGTGTCCCCCGTCATGCCCGTGGAAACAACCACGACCGCGACGCCAAACTCCGTGTCGGTCAGAAACTGGCCGGCAGCGCGCAATGATTTCTGGTTCTTTGGTTTGGCGTTATCCGGTTTTTCGAAGAGCTGTTTCGATTCGAACGTGAACGTCTTTAGAGGTGCGGTTCCAGGAAGCTGGGGGATTTCGTTTTTCTCGAGATCGGCGGAGTTCTCATAGCCGCGTTTTTTGTAAAATCCGCGCACGAGAAAATTCGATTTCATGGCTTCCATGTTTTCCTGGAAAGCGGTCACGCCTGCTTGGGCGTGGTTGACGGTGTCGCGCAGGCCGGCGGTGGTCTCATCCAGCTGGGTATAAACCTTCTTGTCGTTTACCAGCGCGCCGATGGTTCCCTGACCTTGATTGATCTTGCCGCTGATGGAACTCAGATTGGCGGTTACCACCGTGACGTTGGTCAGAGCTTCCTGGCTGCTGTCCAGAATGCCGTCGGCCTTCTTCATCAGGTCGGCCATCACGAGCGGCGGTTCGCTGCCGATTGTATCGTTATCCTTTACGTTCGATGCCTGGGCGGTTCCGAACGAAATCGCGACGTATTCGTTGCCCAGGAGCCCTTCGGTTTCGATCGAAGCTATGGAGTCTTGCTTGACGATGCCGTGGGTCGATTGCTGGAGATCCATCAGCACGGTGATTTTGTCGTTTGGCTTGCCGGGCAGGTCGATCTCGCGAACGGTGCCGGTATGCACGCCGCCGATGCGAACTTCCGCGCCCCTGTCGAGGCCCACCACGGTGGCAAACTGGGCCTTCAGCCGATAGGTGGGAGTGAATAAGTACTTTTTGCTCCCGATGATGAAGACTCCCGCCGCAAGAATCGCCAGCGTTACGATGATAAAAGCTCCGAGCCTCGCCGTCCTTGACATGTGCGCTCCCTAAGAGTCCCGCTTCATAAATTCCGTGACAAATTCGTTCTCGCTCTTCTCAAGGTCCTCGAAGCTGCCTTCGATGAGCACATTGCCTTCGTGGAGAAGTGCGATGCGGTCGGCGATCGTTTTTGCGCTTTGCAAATCGTGAGTGACTACGATGGATGCCATGTCATGCTCCTCTTGCAGCTTGAGAATGAGCTCATCGATCTCGCCGGAGGTGATGGGATCGAGACCCGCTGTTGGTTCATCGAGCAGGAGGATGCCGGGCTCGAGCGCCAGGGCCCGCGCCAGGCCTACGCGCTTTTGCATGCCGCCGGAAATATCGCTGGGCATTTTCTTGAGATCGCTTTCCATGCCTACGCTCGAGAGGAGTTGCATTACGCGATCTGCGAGTTCGGAATCCGTCATTTTTGTGTGGCGCCTTAGCGGGAAGGCAATGTTTTGTTCGACGCTCAAGGAGTCGTACAGCGCTGCGTGTTGAAATAAAAACCCCATCTTTCGCCTGATCACGTTTAGTGCGTCGAGATCGAGGCGGGTGATTTCCTGGCCGTGGACGCGAATGAACCCCGAGTCTGGTTTTTCGAGGCCGATGATGAGTTTGAGCAGGACGCTCTTCCCGGTGCCGCTGCGTCCGAGCATGGCTAGAGTTTCACCACTCTCGACGGTCAGCTCAATTCCGTCCAGGACGACCTGGCTGCCAAAGGACTTGTGCAAGCCTCCGAGGACCACCGCAGGGGTGTCGCTCTTCTCGCCGGTTATCGCGCGGGCGCCTGGGCTTTCCTCCGCCACAGGCAACACTTGTTGCTGGGCGGGCATCATGAAAAGAACACCAGGATTATTTTTACCAAAATGACGTCGGCCAGAATGACAAAGAGCGAGGAAAGGACCACGGAACTCGTGGCGGAAAGTCCCACGCCCGCGGTGCCGCCTTGCGTGCGCATTCCCTGGAAGCAGCCGATCATGCCGATGATCAGTCCGAAGACGACAGTTCTGAAGGTGGGGGCAAGAAAGTCCTTGAAGCTGGACCCGGCAAACCCCTGATTGATGAATCTTTGGAAGGAAACCGGCTCAGCCAAGGTCTCGGCGATCCAGCCGAAGAGCACCCCGCAGAAATCCGCGGCAATGGTCAGCAGAGGAAGCACGAGTATGCAGGCCAGGATGCGCGTGAAGGCCAGAAACTTGTAGGGATTTACGCCGGAAGCCTCGATGGCATCAATCTGCTCGGTCACTTTCATGGAGCCTAATTCGGCGCCGATCCCTGCGCCCACTCTGCCGCTGACGACCAGGCCAGTTACGATAGGGCCTGTTTCGTGGATGAT
>Ga0210384_10005548_pt1 | contig 13682 bp, 12 predicted proteins | sample IncBWH2MmetaG_FD_160574 | JGI IMG/M metagenome (GOLD analysis project Ga0210384, IMG submission 160574) | Forest soil microbial communities from Barre Woods Harvard Forest LTER site, Petersham, Massachusetts, United States - Inc-BW-H-2-M | ecosystem: Environmental > Terrestrial > Soil >...
TATGTTTGGGCTACAGGCCGGAACGTATTATCTGAAGGCGGGGCCAAGCCCCACGCCTACGGACCAAGGTCCCAATTTATCTCAGAGGCGCCGTCAAGGATATGCGGGCACATACTACCCCGGCGCTCCTGACCTGGCGTCAGCCACGGCCATAAAAGCAGTGCCCGGCCAAGAGTTCCGCGCTGATCTGAATCTAAAAACCGCCCCGTTCTATCAAGTCACGGGGACGGTTGTCGGCTCCCCGCTCGGCGTCCCTTACGGCGTGCGGTTTCTGACCAAGGAGGGAGAACCACTCCCTTCAGGTGTCGGGATTAATACTTCCACCGGATCTTTCATAGGAAGTTCGATTCCCGCCGGTTCTTACGTAATCAAAGCGTTCGCGACAATCGGCAATGGTCAGCAAATGCTTATTGCGAATCTTCCACTCGATGTGAATTCCGATGTGGCGGGAGTGCGCCTGGTACTGGGGCAGCCGGCGACGATTCCGGTGAACGTCGAATTCCACCTTTCGCCCAAGTCGAATTCGGGCTTCAATCCAGGACGTGCGCAGCCAGTCAGTGTTGAACTGATTTCCTCAAAAAGCGCCTTGTCGGTGCAACGGTTCCAAGCCAGTCCGGAGGGGCCCCCTGAAAATCGTTCCTTAGCGATCCGTAACCTTGAACCAGGAATCTATAACGTGCAAATAAGACCGACCGGCCCTTGGTACGTGGAATCGGCGCAATGCGGCTCGACAAATCTGCTCACGCGTGAGTTGGTAGTTACTACCGGCGGTTCAGGACAACCGATCGAAGTCGTTTTGCGTGACGACTTTGCCACAATCGAGGCAGCGGTGTCGTCTGATGGGCGCGCGACGCCGGCGACCGTGCTTGTGATTCCCGAGAACAATTCAACGATGGCTACGACTTTATTCGTCAATGAGTCTGGAAAGTTGCAGAAGACGAACCTCGCGCCGGGAGAATATCGCGTTTTTGCTTTTGACCGGGTCGATGGTCTGGAATACGCAAATCCCGAGGCGATGCGTCCTTACTTGACCGGGGCGCAGTTTATCCGGGTGGCTCCGGGCGGGCAGGCAAGCCTGAATCTGGAACTCCAAAAGCGCGGAGACTAGGATAGTGTTAAGACCCCGCTCATTGATCCTGTTCGTTCTCATAGGCCTGTACCCGCAGGTGTATGCGGCTCACGCTCAAGAGCAGAACTTCAGGATCAGTGGAACCGTAGTGGACGCATCGAGCGGAGTGCCATTGGCAACGGCGGACGTGTCCATCGTGGGCACGGGCGGATTGAGAATACAAACAAGTGTGAAGACTGACGCGCAAGGCGGTTTCGTCTTCGAACATTTAATTTCGGGCAAGTACCTGCTTTCCGCAAGGACCAAAGACTATCCTCAACAATCGTTTCAGCGGCATGAAAACTTTTCAACGGCGATTGCCGTTGGGACGGACCTCGATTCAGAAAATATTCTTTTCCGATTGTTCGCGAGTGCTTCACTCGAGGGGCAGGTTCTGGACGAATTTAGCGAACCCGTCCGCGCAGCGCAGGTGATGCTTTTTCGTGAAGGAATTGGCGACGGTAGCCAATCCGTGCGAATGCAAACCCAAATGGCGACCGACGACCGGGGACGCTACCGTTTCAGGCGATTGCAACCGGGCCGCTACTATATTGCGGCGATGGCGCAGCCTTGGTACGCGCAACACATAACCACGCAGTCGCTTCAGCAGGCTCCCGCTAATGGCCTTGTGCCAATGGGGGAACAAAATGCCGCCCTCGATGTTGTTTACCCCATCACCTACTATTCCGGCGCGATCGATCCCGCTAGGGCCAGCGCCATTACACTGCAGCCCGGCGAGCGGGCCGATGCAGACTTTACGTTGCAACCTGTGCCCGCGCTGCATTTGAGATTGACTGCGCCGATGACGGACCTTTCGCAAAACGTGGGTGTGCGAGTTTCCCAGACCACGCTCGGTGGTCACGAAGTACAGTTGCCGATACAGCGCACTCTCAACAACAAGGAGTTCGTTGATCTCGCCGGCTTCCCGCCAGGCAGCGTCATCGTGGGTTTGGATTCACCGCCAGCGCCAGAAAGCAAGGAAAGGATCAGCTGGAGGCAGAGCGTCGATGCGAGTCGCAACGCCACAGTCAATATGACCGAGGTCGCCGGCACAGTTGCTGTCGGCGGGATCGTAAAGAATACCGGGATCAAAGCCCTGCCTCAATCGGCTGCAATTGCAATTCATGATCAGCAGAGTGGAGCACCAATCTTCGCCCACATCGCGCCCGACGGTAAATTTGAATTTCCTGCTCCCGCAGTCAAACCGGGAAAGTATGATTTGTCGATGTCGAACGCCCCGGAATTTTTTGTCGCTCGATTTGCGGCGGCGGGAGCCAAGGTTTCGGGCCGGAGCATTGAGATCGGGAGCGAACAGCCCGTGCAGCTTTCGGTGGAAGTGGGCGCCGGGATGGGGAGCATCGAGGGCGTCGCACTGCGCAATGGAAAACCAACCGGGGGCGTCATGATAATGCTCGTGCCGCAAGATTTCGAGAATGAGTCGCCGCTGCTACGGCGGGATCAAAGCGATAGCGACGGCACCTTCACGTTATCCGCGGTGCCCGGACAATACACACTCGTCGCCGTTGAAAATGGCTGGGATCAGGAATGGGCAAACCCATCCGTTGTGAAAATGTGGCTGAAAGCTGGTGAACCGGTGGAGGTTGCGCCAAACGGGAAATATACGATCAAAGTGAATGTGCAGTGAACTGTGCTTCAATGCGCGCCCTTCTAGTTTGGCGGCAGACGGAACGCGATCATGCCGATTTGAGTAGGACAGGCTTTGAGCCTGTTGGTTTTGATCTTGCTGCGGTGGCAGAAGTCAAAAGCAGACAGGCTGAAGCCTATCCTACTAACCCCTAGCCTGGCGGCAGGCGGAACGCTATCAACTCGCCGGGGAAATTATTCCCGCTGATCGCGACGACAATGTACTGCTGGCCGTTGAGCATGTACGTCATCGGCGAGCCGGTCTGCGGGGCCGGCATGTAAACGGCGCCGACCTCGTTGCCCGTGGCCTTGTCGTACGCGCGCAGCATCGCGCCTCGCGCCCCGGACGGCGTCGTAGTAAAACCTGCCTCGCCTGCGATGACCAGGGTCTTTGTCGTCAGTACCCCGATAATGCCTGACTGCCCTGTGCGCGGAATCGTCAAGCCTTTGAGAGCCGGATTGTTGCGGACGTTATCGGGCGTTTCTCCGTGAGCGATCTGCCAGACGATGTCGCCCTTGTCCAGGTTGATCGCAGTAATGCGGCCATAGGGCGGCTTCAAAAGCGGCAAGCCTCGGATGGTCAGGCTCGGGGCAGCATCCTCGCCTGCAGCATCTCGGGCAGCAGGCGCACGAGGCAGGGGAGGCGCGCCCATGGGCCTCGCTGGCCGAGGCGTAGAGCCGGCAGTGCCCTGGACGTACTCCATGTCCGAAAGATTTGCGTCGGGGGATGGTACAAGGCCCAGAGTGGCCGTCGCGGTCTGTGAAAAAAGGTACACGGTGTGCGTATCAGGATCGTAGGATCCGCCGGGCCAGTTCGCACCGCCGGTTGCTCCGGGAGATACGATCGTGGCCAGCGGCCCTTCGGCTTTACTCACCGATGGCGGAGTAAATAACGGCCCGATCCGATATTTTTCGACCAGCTTTTCCGCTTCCGCGCGGAGCTCCGGCGTGAAGTTGATCAGACTGTCGCTGGAAACGCCTTGATTGTCAAAAGCGGGCGGCTTGGTTGGAAACCGCTGCGTCGGCGAATATTTTTCTCCCGGCACATCGCCTTGGGGTACAGGCCGCTCCACGATGGGCCAGATGGGCTCTCCAGTTTCGCGATTGAAAACGTAGAGGAAGGCTTGCTTGGTCGGCTGCGCCAGTGCCTTGACGGTCCGGCCGTTTACGGTGATGTCGGCCAGAATCGGGGCGCAAGGGATATCCATGTCCCATATGCCGTGATGGACCAGTTGATAGTGCCACTTGCGCTTGCCCGTTTGTAAATCAACGGCGACGATGCTCTCGCCAAACAATCCGTTCCCCGGCCGATCGCCTCCGAAGTAATCGCCAGTGGGCAACTCGACCGGCAGATACACGAGGCCCAGATCTTCATCCACCGAAATCTGTCCCCAAACGCCAGTATTACCGGTGTAGGCCAACGAATCTTTACTATCCCAACTGTCGCTTCCGTATTCGCCGGGAAGCGGAATGGTATGGAAAATCCAAAGACGTTTGCCCGTGCGCACATCGAATCCGCGGACATAACCCTTCACGTTTTTCTTGCTCTTGGGAACGCCGCCGGTTAAGTGAGCAGCCCCCACGATTACAACGTTCTTGGCGACGACAGGAGTGGAATGAAGACCGATGTCTCCGTTAATCAAATCGATGTCTTGATCGTCGTCCTGCTTCAAATCGACTACGCCATCCTTGCCGAACGTCGGTATGCGGGTGCCGGTCCTGGCATCGAGAGCGATGAGCCTGTAGCCGGGCGTGACGTACAAGATCCTCTCTTCCTTGCCGTCAGTCCAGTAGGCGAGTCCGTGGCCCGACAGCTGCCTCGGCGCAGCAGCGCCGCGCGCTCCTTCGTTCTCGCTGTGCATCCAGAGCATCTCGCCGGTGGCTGGATCCATCGCCACCACGGCACGGCGCGATCCGCCCACCGAATAGAGCACTCCGCGAACCATGAGCGGCGTTGCCTCGAGCTTGAATTCGGGTCGTGGGCCAAGGGAATCCGTCTTGAAGCGCCAGGCCACTTCAAGCTTGCTGAAGTTGTCCGCTTTAATCTGGTCGAGCGGCGAGTAGCGCGTGCTGGCAAGATCTCCTCCGTAAGTTTGCCACTCCCCGTTCTTTGCGCCCGACTGCGCGCTCGCGGGGATCGCTACGCAAAGCAAACACACTGCCAAAGCGGTTGGTGCAATCCATCGAGAAAGAATGCGCATCGACTTCCTCCATCCACTCGACTACTTTGCGATTTCCGGTGCCGTCATTGCCGTCAATTCTGTTTCAATTGTAAGGTCGTATAAGGCGGGTTTATCCTAGCTACCGTGCTGTGTCAAGCTGTCTTCACTGAGAAGGCGACGCGAAATTTTTTCGCGCGAGCTCAGGGCAGCGAGTTCACGGCAAATCGATTAGAAGAAAGTCTGCGGGCGTTGCTCCAGGCCCGGTTGCGGCGGAAAACTGCAATTCACGCTCGCTGGTGACGCGTGCCTGGTCACCCTGCCCGAGTGTTTCGCCGTTGAGTTTCAAGTTACCGGCAATCACGAAGATGTAAGCGCGGCGCCCCTTGGAAAGGTCGTGAGTAGCAGACTGGCCGGGCGCAAGCAGCGACGTATAGATGGTCGCATCCTGATGAATCTGCACGGTCGATGATGAATAGTTTCCATTTTTTCCGGCGGGCACGGCAATCGGCAGCAATTTGCCGGAACGGTCACTAAGAGAAAAACTTTTCTGCTCCCACGATGGCGGCAGGTGCTCGACCGCGGGTGTGATCCAGAGTTGCACCAGGTGCACGGGATCTTTCCTGGAATGATTGTATTCGGAGTGCCGCACACCGGTGCCCGCGCTCATCCGTTGGATTTCACCGGGATGAATCACGCCGGAGTTTCCCACATTGTCTTTGTGTTCGAGCGAGCCATCGATGATGTAGGTTACGATTTCCATCTCGCGATGCGCGTGCAGCGGGAAGCCGCTCGCCGGGGCGAACACGTCGTCGTTGAACACGCGCAAGGGCCCGAAATTCATGTTGGCCGGATCGCGATACTGGTCGAACGAGAAGTGCCAGTAAGTCTTAAGCCAGTCTGTCTCAAAGTGATAGCGGTCATTCGACCGAATCGTCTGGATCATCGCGGACCTCCCTGGATTCCTGGCGCTAGTGTGCATTTATAATACTTATATTAGTTTAGATGCTATCTGGGCGGATTCGTCGCAACCGGCCCGGGCCCTCGTCCTCGGCAGAATTCCGCCGATACTACTCCCGCAAAATCCAAAGTTGGTGTAAATTCCTACCCTGCCGCTTGGCAACTAAGCGGAAACGATCATGAATCCAATTAAACCAGAAACGAAGATTGCCGCCGAAGGGACCACCCGCATGAGCCGGGACACAATTACTGTCATCGATAACCGCACGGGGAAGAGCTACGAACTTCCAATCACAGACGACACGATCCGCGCCATCGACCTGCGCCAGATCAAAGTGGCTCCCGATGATTTCGGGATGATGAGCTACGATCCGGCCTTCAGCAATACGGCCCTGTGTAAAAGCAAAATCACATTCATTGACGGCGACAAAGGCATCCTGCGATACCGCGGCTATTCCATTGAGGAGTTGGCCGAGAAAAGCACTTACCTCGAAACAGCGTATTTAATTTTGCACGGAGAGCTGCCGACCCGCGCGCAACTGGAAGAGTGGACCTACCACATCACGCACCATACCTTCATTCACGAATCGGTGAAGAAATTCCTGGACGGGTTCCACTACGACGCCCACCCGATGGGCATGATGATTTCCGCCATTGCCGCGCTTTCCACGTTTTATCCCGAAGCGAAGAACATCTTCAATAAGGATTCCCGGCAAAAGCAGACCTATCGCCTGATCGGAAAAATGCCCACTCTGGCCGCGTTTTCCTACCGGCACAGTCTGGGAATGCCGTATGCCTATCCCGACAACGAGCTCAGCTATTCCGGGAATTTTTTGAACATGCTGTTCAAGACGTCCGAGCTGAAGTACCGCCCGAATCCCACGCTGGAGCATGCCCTGGATGTCCTGTTCATCCTTCATGCCGACCACGAACAGAATTGTTCGGCCAATGCGATGCGCTGCGTGGGCAGCTCCCATGTGGACCCGTTTTCGGCCACCGCCGCGGCGACTGCCGCGCTTTATGGGCCGCTTCACGGCGGCGCCAACGAAGAAGTCCTCCGCATGCTGATGGAGATCGGTTCCCTTGCCAACGTGCCCGCATACATCAAACGCGTGAAAGCCGGCGAAACGAAACTAATGGGCTTTGGGCATCGCGTATACAAAAATTACGATCCGCGCGCGCGAATCATCAAGCACGTGGCCGACGGCGTTTTCGATATCATGGGCCGCAACCCGCTGCTGAACATCGCGCTGGAAGTCGAGCGCATCGCCCTTGAAGACGATTACTTCATCACCCGCAAGCTCTATCCCAACGTGGACTTTTATACAGGGTTGATCTACCAATCCATGGGCTTCCCGGTCACGATGTTCCCGGTGCTGTTCGCGATTCCGCGCACCAGCGGCTGGATCGCCCAGTGGGAAGAAATGCTGCTCGACCCCGAGCAAAAAATTGCGCGTCCCCGTCAAGTATACAAGGGCTACGACCTCCGGCCCTACGCGTCGATAGACACGCGAGGTTAGTTTCGAACTTTACTTTGGGTCCCTTCGCCATTTCTTTGTCAACCACTACCGTCATTAAAGTTTATAAACCTAACCGTTAACATATTCTAATCTCTGTCTTCCATCCCGGCCGAGGACCCGAGGGGTTGTCTTTTAGCCTCATTCGAAGGCACTGATCTTGACAATTTTCTTAGAGTAGCCAAAACTGGAGTTCCCCCTTCCAGAAAGTTGATTCCCTTTTTTTAACTGGCAGCCCGGCGCCATTGCGACCTCACCAGAATCGCCTGGAGCTTGGCTTGTCCGAATTCATTTCCGTGCGGGAATCATGAGGCTGTGGAGTGTCCACGAATGGAACGCCGATCCGAATTCTCCTGGTTGGTGATGCCAAGGAGGCGCGGCGGTTGCGCGATCTGCTTGAATCAAATGGCGTCTGCCCGTTTCAAATAGCGCATGTCACGGGGCTGGAACTGGCTGCCGAACGTGTTTCCGGCGGCGAGATGGACATTATGCTGCTCGATATCGGATCGAAATGCCGCCAGGGCAGCGCATTCGTTCAAGCCGCTCGTGCCGCGGCGCCGGACATGCCGTTGGTCGTTCTTTCCGAGTCGGAGGACGAGGCGCTTGCGGTCGAGGCTCTGCGGCAAGGAGTGCAGGATTTCCTGGCCAAGGAGCGTCTGGACCGCGCCACGCTGGCCCGCGCATTACGCTATTCCATCGAGCGTCATCGTCTCCAGAAAACTCTTCAAAGCCTCTCCCTGATTGACGACTTGACGGGACTGCACAATCGTCGCGGATTCCTGGCTCTTGCCGAGCAACACTTGCGGACGATTCTTCGCAAGGGAGCGGCCCTGTTGGTGTACCTGGACTTGGACAACCTGAAATTAATCAATGACAGTCACGGCCATCTGGAAGGCAATCGCGCGCTAATCGTGACGGCCAATGCCCTGCGGGCGTGTTTTCGCCAATCGGATATCCTCGCGCGGCTGGGTGGCGATGAATTCTGCGTTCTGATGACGGACGCCGGGCGGGACACCGCGAAGCAGGTCCGCAAGCGCCTGCAGCAGCGTGTGGATCTTATCAACGGGCTCTCGACTTGGCGCTTTCGCCTCTCCCTGAGCGTCGGAATCGCCGAAGTACCTTTGGGCCGCCAGCCGCCTCTCGATGAATTGCTCAGAATTGCCGATGCCCACATGTACGAAGAAAAGAGAAACAAGCAACTGCGGAGTTCCGTCGTGGCTCCCGTCAAACAACCGGCAGCCGTGTAGGCCGCCCGGGTTGTCACATAAGACCTTTTGTGAGTGGAGTGAATCCCAAATTTTGCCGATACTACCGGGGAGAAGTTCTGGATCACGCCCCATCCATTCATTCGCTTCCAATACGATCCATGTCTCGCGCCGAACTGAACGCAGGCAAAGATTTAAGACACAGGAGGGCACAAGCGCACGGAGAAGCCCGGTATTCGAAATATTCTCAGGTTTTCTCCGTGTTCTCTGTGCCCTCTGTGTTAAATCATTCGCCTGTGCCCCTAAATTATTTCGTTGTTGACATGTTCTATTACGGTATGTTATTCCGTCACATAGAGATTGGAGTGCAGGCTGGGGTTTTCGCAAAAAAGCGCAAATTTGATTACGTCCTAAATTACGAGTTTACTCAGCAACACCCCACCCCACCCCGGGAGGTGAAGACCATCAGGTTTTCACCTCCCTTTTATTTTGGCAGCCAAGTCCATCTGTTCCTTGAATTTATGTCCTGACGGGCGCGGGTAGCTCCATGACGCTCACTTTTCCCGCCCGCTTTTCAGCGTACAATGTGCGATCGGCGCGTTCCAGAAACTGTTCTGTGGTCTCGCCCTTTTCATACCCTACCCATCCGGCCGAAAAGCAGATTGGGATGTTCTGACCAGCATATTCAGTTTCCATCGGCCGCAACCTTGAAAGCAGTGCGTCGACCTGAAGCGTAGAGCACTCCGGCAGGAGCACCAGGAATTCATCACCACCCATGCGCGAGGCGAAGTCTGACAAGCGAATGGCACCGGAGAGGCGTGCGGCAAATACTTTGAGGACGTGATCACCCGCGAGATGGCCGTAGGTATCATTGATCTGTTTAAATTTGTCCAGGTCGAGAGACACGACAGTCAGCGGATGCCCGTAGCGCCGCGAGCGCGAAGCCTCTGCCGCCAAACGCTCCTTCGCAACACGCCGGTTACAAAGGCCCGTGAGAGGATCGACGAGCGCCAGCCTTTGAAATTCTTGCGCGCGGACCTGCAAGATTCTCATCTCCTCTAGTTTTGCAAAGAACTGTCGGCGCAATCGCTTCACCATCACCTGCTGATAAATGGTGTAGGCGTTGAAGATCAGTACCAGTCCAATCAGGCCGCGTACGGCCCGGTCCAGGCTGGATTGGAAAAACGGGTCGTTTACTCTAACCATCCCTGGAAACGTCATTGAAAAAACGGCGAATGTGAGCAGTAGCATCACGACGACTGCCAGGCTCCAAAGCCACCAGTCGCGCCGCTCCAGTTTCCGGAGTTTTTCCTGCAATTCTGCGAGACGTTTTTCCGCGCCGGGATCAGAAAGTTGCGAGAACAACGATGGCGAAGAATCACTCATGGCAGACGACGAGACAGGCCCGTGGCCGAATGTCGATGGTCAATTATAAGTTCGCAGGAGAGTCGGGGCTTGAATATATGGTGTTCCGTACCGCATAGAGTACCGGACAGGAACACTGTCCGCCCGGACAGTGATTTGTACCATCCCATTCAGGTAGGCGGCGCGGGACACTAAGTCACTGGCGGCGTCGATTTCTATGAGCCTTTTTTTAGTTCGGCAAGGACCAGCTTTGCAACTTCTCTCAGGGTCTCGAAAACGCCCTGACCCGTGACCGCGACGGCCTCCGTGATGGGTTCGCCTTTGACTTGAAGCTGCTTTGCAAGCTCCTCCGGGGAGAGGATTCCCGGAAGGTCGCGCTTATTGAGTTGCAGCACGTAGGGAATTGTATTGAAGTCGAGCTTGTGTTCCTTCAGATGCTCGCGCAGGTTGTCGAGCGTTTCCAGGTTCGCGTCCAGCCGCTCTTCCTGGGAATCCGCGACAAACACCACGCCGTCGGCGCCTTTCAGGATCAGCTTGCGGCTGGCCTCATAAAACACCTGTCCGGGAACGGTATAAAGGTGAATTCGAGTCTTGAACCCCCGCACCGTACCAAGATCGATAGGCAGAAAATCAAAAAATAAAGTGCGGTCGGTCTCTGTCGCGAGAGAAATCATCTTGCCCTTCTGAGCGGATCCTGTGTGGTCATAAATCCACTGCAGATTGGCGGTTTTTCCGCCCAGACCTGGGCCGTAGTACACCAGCTTACAGTTAATTTCGCGAGCAGGAAAATTGATAAAGGGCACGGTTATCCGGACTGGCCGGGACTTAATCTTATAACATAGGCCTGAAAACAGGCCAATCCTCAATGCCGTGTTGTTGCGCGTCATGCAGCGAAATCCAAAACCTCTATCGCGGGTATTAGCAAGAACGTAACTGGACTGCAAGGCATTGCAGCAAAATCTCTCAACATTTATGCACTGCAAAATCCGCACCCGTATGCTTTATACTTCGTATCCAGGCCCGGGAAGAAAAGGAGATCGTTGATGAAGAGTTTCGTAATTGGTGTGCTGGTGGGTGTTCTGATTTTGGTAGGCGGGGGTTATTATTATTTTGCGTCCGGAATGGCCCCAGCTGCGGCAACAGACCCGCCAATGCCCTTTGAAAAGAAAATGGCCAGCATGTCTCTGGACGCGCACATCGAAAAGGCCAATCTTCCGTCGCCGCCGATACCCGCCAATGAAGAAAATTTCCTGGCTGGCGCGAAAATCTATAAAGACCAGTGCGCCACGTGCCATGGCCTGCCCGATCAGACTCCGCCCGCGATTTCCAACAAGATGTACCCGAACGCGCCATTATTGTTCAAAGGCAAAGGCGTCACTGACGATCCGCCACAGGAAAGTTATTGGAAAGCAACGAATGGAATCCGGCTTACAGGCATGCCGAGCTTCAAGGATGCGCTGAACGATACACAGCGTTGGCAGGTGGCGCTGCTGGTCGCCAACGCGGACAAGGTTCCTGATTCGGTGAAGAAGGCATTGGCACCCGAGCCGGCTCAGGCGGTGGCTTCATCCCCACCTATGCCCGTGCCGGCGAATGCGCCTGGCAAAAAGAAATAATTCACGATTAAGAATAGTCCCATGTGCAATCGCGAAAGGTAGATACCGCATGACCGCAACCTCCTTGAGAATCCTGGACTTACTCCAGTCGAGACTCTCATCAGAATAGACGGGCACTCCAGATTAAAGTTGCGTGTGGTCTGCGTAAGTGCCTGGTAGCCCCACCTGATTGCGGAAGTGCGCTCAAATTAACGCTGTAGCGTTGACGAGGGAGATGACCTCTGATAGACTCGCGCCAATGGCCCGCACAGGGAAGACCTCAAAACGCAGCAGTGGACGCGAATCCAGCGCTCCTTCCCGAAAGTCTAAGTCATTGAAAAGTAAGGAAGATAACAAGGTCGCGGCGCATGCCGAAGCTGTTCGGCAGATGGTCGATCCTCTATTTGAACAGCAATTGAAGACTTATGAACAGGCTCTACAGCATGTTCATCAACAAAAGCTCTCCAAAGCCAAGGAATTGCTTGAAAAGGCCATTACCGGGCCAAGCAAGGAACTTGCCGATCGGGCGCAAATCCATCTGCGTATTACCGAACAGCGTATGGCCAAGCAAGCCGCGCCCTCACTTCGAACGCCAGAGGAACATTACCAGGCCGGCGTAGCGATGATGAACCTGGGACGCTGGGACGAAGCGCGAGATCACCTGCTGCGGGCTCGCAAACTGGCACCCAAGGCCGATTTTGTGTTCTATGCGATGGCGGCGCTCGATTGCCTGACCGGCGAAGCCGAATCCGCGATGGAGAATTTGAAGACCGCGATCCAATTGCGTCCGGAAAACCGCTACCATGCGCGCAACGATGAAGATTTTGCTTTTTTGCAGGAAGACCCCCGCTTCACAGAACTGCTTTATCCCGAGCGCGAAGCGTCAGGCGGCTAAGTCCGGCGCGGCGACGGTCTCCGCAACGCAGCCTTGCAATCCCGCAGTAAATTAAAAATGAAGCGCCGCGCGCAAAAAAAGATTGTTCAACCTGCCCTAAGTAGCCCAGGCGTACGCGTCGTCGCCATTGGCGGCGGCACGGGCCTTTCAACGCTGCTGCATGGATTGAAGCACTTCGTGGCTCGACGCCGCCAGGAAACAGACCGTCATCCGATCAGCGATCTTGCGGCCATTGTCACGGTCACCGATGACGGCGGGAGTTCGGGGCGCTTGAGGCGCGAGTACCGCATTCTACCACCCGGCGATATTCGTAACTGCATGGTGGCGATGTCTCAGGACGAAGCGCTGCTGGGTCGGTTGTTTCAGTATCGCTTTCGTACGGGCCGCGGGCTGCGAGGACACAGCTTCGGGAACCTGTTTTTAACAGCGCTGACGCACGTGACTGGCGATTTCGCAGAGGCCGTTCGCCTAAGCGGAGAAGTGCTGGCGATTCGGGGACGGATATTTCCCACTACGATCGAAAACGTTTCCCTGGAAGCTGTGATGACGGACGGAAAGACAGTTTCCGGTGAAACGCGGATTGCGAAAAGCGGAAAAAAAATTCGACAGTTGCGCCTGCATCCAAGGCACGTGCGTCCCCTCCCGGAAGTGCTCGAATCGATTGCGCGAGCCAATCTGATTCTGGTCGGCCCAGGCTCGCTTTACACCAGCATTCTGCCCAATCTACTGGTTTCCGGGGTGGCCGAGGCGATTGAGTCTTCCTCGGCCATCAGGGTTTATGTTGCGAATTTAATGACGCAACCCGGCGAAACGGAAGGTTACTCGCTTGCCGACCATGTGCGCGCGATTTATCGCCACACCCGCCGCAAGCTGTTCGATTGGGTGGTTGCGAGCAACCATCCTGTTTCGGTGGAAGTCGCGCGCCGCTATGGTACGCGCGGGGCCGAGGCGGTTCGGGTGGACGTTGGCGACATGCAACGCATGGGAGTGCGCTGCTTGCTCGACAACTTGCTGGAGGAGCACGGAGTCGTGCGCCACGATTCCGTGCGACTCGCGCAACTTTTGATCGAAGAGTTTGTCGAACGCAAATCTTCCCGCGATTGAATCCGTCAGATCGAATCTTTCGTATTTGCTTTCCTTCATCACGCACTTTCCTTCGGAGACAGCAGGCTGGGGTACGGCATGCTTGCGATTCCCAAGAGTGCGGTTTTTTTCTCCATTCCTTTCCTTGCGC
>Ga0210384_10005550_pt1 | contig 13677 bp, 10 predicted proteins | sample IncBWH2MmetaG_FD_160574 | JGI IMG/M metagenome (GOLD analysis project Ga0210384, IMG submission 160574) | Forest soil microbial communities from Barre Woods Harvard Forest LTER site, Petersham, Massachusetts, United States - Inc-BW-H-2-M | ecosystem: Environmental > Terrestrial > Soil >...
CGGTCACAGATCAGTCGACTGCTTGGCGGCCCAAAGTGAAACGCTAGAGCGCATTTTCACCGCGCTCTTCATTGCGAATCCGGATGGCTTCCTCAACCCTCGATAGGAATATCTTACCGTCACCAATCTTTCCTGTCTTGGCTGTCTTCAAAATTGTGTCCACCACGCGGTTCACCAGCGCGTCCGGAAGCACCATCTCCAATTTCATCTTCGGTAGCAGGTCCACGGTGTACTCGCGTCCTCGGTACACTTCGGTGTGGCCCTTTTGCCGGCCGTGCCCGCGCACTTCCGTCACCGTCATTCCCTCGATGCCGATTTCGCGCAGGGCATCTTTCACGGATTCGAACCGCGAGGGCTGAATGATTGCCTCAAGTTTCATCATGGATGTTTCCGCTCCGCCCCGTTCCTGACGCTCGCTTGCCGGCTTTCCTTAAAACTCAAGATCTACGCCTCCAGGTTATAGGCCTCTTCGCCGTGTTGCGTCACGTCCAGGCCTTGGACTTCCTGTTCTTCAGTCACGCGCACCCCCGTAATCATATCCACAATCTTCAGCAGCACGATCGTTCCGACCAGCGCGAATCCCCAGGCAATCAACACGCCTACAAACTGATTTCCCAGTTGGCCCCAATTGCCGTCCAGTCCGCCCACGGCCTTGCCGGTTCCAAAGATCGGATTGATCACCTGCTGGGCGAAAACTCCAGTTAGCAGAGCTCCAATCGTTCCCCCCGCCCCGTGCACGCCAAAGGCGTCGAGCGCGTCATCATACCCGAAGATGGCCTTCACCTTGGTCACCATCAGGTAGCACACCACACCGGCAATCAGTCCAATGGCTAGCGCCGGCATCGGGCCGACAAATCCCGCCGCAGGCGTGATCGCCACCAGCCCCGCCACCGCACCGGATATCGCACCCAGCGCGCTCGCGCGGCCGTTCTGGAGCCACTCTCCCACGCTCCAACCTAGCGCCGCCGCCGCTGCTGCGAAATGCGTCGCGACAAACGCGCTGGTCGCCAGGCTGCTTGCCGCCAGCGCGCTTCCCGCGTTGAACCCAAACCAGCCTACCCACAGCAGACATGCACCAATAAAACTCAGCACCAGGCTGTGCGGCGGCATCGGCTGCTTCGGATAGCCGGTGCGCTTGCCGAGATACAGCGCGCACACCAGTGCCGAGACACCCGAAGAAATGTGCACCACCGTCCCGCCTGCAAAATCCAACGTCGGAAATTTTCCGCCCAGCGACGCGTTTAACAGCCCGCCCTTGCCCCACACCATGTGCGCCAGCGGCGCGTAGACCACCAGGAACCACAACGTGAGGAACAGTACCGTTCCGCTAAACTTCATCCGCTCCGCCGTCGCGCCAGTAATCAGCGCAGGCGTAATGATCGCAAACATCAACTGATACACCATAAAAGTGGCCTGCGGAATGGTCCCCGCATAATCCGGGTTCGGCTCCGCGCCCACGCCGCGCAAAAACGCGTGTTCGAATCCCCCGATGAACGGCCCGTTACCGCCGAAACACAGGCTGTATCCCACCAGCGCCCACATCACCGTGATCAGCGACATCAGCGCGAAGCTCTGCATCATGATCGCCAGCGTGTTCTTCCGCCGCACCAGCCCGCCGTAAAACAGCGCCAGCCCCGGCCCGGTCATCATCAGCACCAGCGCCGCGCTCACCAGCATCCACGCGTTATCCCCCGCCGACTGCGCGGCCTTCACGTCTTTATCCAGTTGCGCCAACTTGTCGTTAACGGCCTTGGGGATTTCGGGGGTTGCGGAGGAGGAGGCGGCTGCGGCAGGAGCGGGGGTTTGTTGCGCCAAGAGCGGAGTGGCAGCCAGCAGGATGGCCCCGAGTACCAGGACAAGGTTGAAACTACACTTCCGTCCCATCCACTTCATAAGTGTGTCCGCTCCGCTGACTCTGGATTCGACTGCCGGGACCGCCCCTTCGACGCCCCGGATTATACGCACCTCCCTCCTGTTTCGCTGTTTGAAATTTTCATTCCTACGATTCGTTTTTCTGATGCTGATGCGCGCGCTGACTTTTGCAGACGCGCGCCGCGGAATGGTTCTGGCAGGCCATCTTGCCGCCTAGATTGCAGTTATTTTTGTTGCTGGCTCTCCCTGGGCGCGCCGATCTTTTGAGTATCGTCGACCGAAAACAAAAGAAAATGGCTGAAGCTATGGCGCCGGTGATACCGCTGTCCCATAAAATTGCAATACCAGTCCGCGCTTTTCGGCAGCCACATCGCCGTTTTCGCCTTTTGAAACTCCACCGGGCCGTATTCGATCATCTGGTGGTCGCGAACCAGCCGGATTTCGGGAACCGTCCGCATTATGTCCGCTTCCATCGCCAGAATCTGCGAGTTTTCCGCATCAATCCACGCGCGTCCCTTGAGATGGAGCGGGAACGACATCCCGCCCACGCGATAGACACGCATCTCACTCATCTCGCTGTCTTTCTGCCGGAAATGAACGACCCATGCCGGCCTGCCGCGCCACTCGCCACGTCCCTCGCACTTGAATTCGTACTCTTCACGAAAATCAGAATGAAAGACCAGCGCCAGCATGGGCAACCCCAGGGTGGCGAGATGCGATGGGAAAGGCTGAGTGGACACCGAGCCATCGCGATACTCCTGTACGTCCAGCCCTCGTGCCCCGGTCTTGCGGATTGCCACCAGGTAGTTGAACGATCGCGTTTCCTTCGATAGCCGGACTCCAAGCGGGCTCAGGCTCTCGTGTTCCATTTCCTCGGTCGCCGTGAACTGGTCCACGTTTTTCACCAGTTCTTCCACGCGTGCTCCGGCCGCTTCTGAAACATCCTGCACAGAGCAGCTCGCCGCAGGATCCACACTCAGTTTTTCGTCGTCCACGTCAGGAGGCGCCCAATTCGTTTCGATCACCGGCGCGATCGGAGGCATGCTCACGTCGCTCATACCTGCCGCCTCAAGACGGGCAGGCGCGCTCGCCGCCCCGGGATGCGCCGCCACCGTTTCCGCCCTGGGTGCGTCGACGGTTCTCAACTGTTCGATGAGCTTCTTGGCGGTGGCTGCCTGCGGAACATTCGGCTGTTCGTGCACGAATCGTTCGAGCGTCGCCAGCGCGGCCTCCCGTTCTCCCAGGGCCGCCTGCGCCTCGCCCAACAGGAATCGCGTGCTGGCCGCTTTTTCCAGACCCACGCGCAAAGCTTCTTCGCACTGTTCGCGCGACTTCTGATACTCCCCCTGCTGAAAATAAGCAGCCCCTGCAAGCCAGTGCGCGCGCCACGAGTTGGGCCGGAGTCTCACGCTCTGTTCCAGCGCCGCCAGAGCCTTCGCATAATCGTGCTGCAGGAAATCCACTTCGCCGAGCGCCTGCAACGCGGGTGCATGCTTGGGCGCCATGGCCACGGCCTTTTCCAGGTATCCGCGCGCCAGCGCATTGTCGTGGCGCCGCATGCACAGCAGTCCCATCAGATAATTCACATCGGGAAATCCCGGCGCCAGTTGCATTGCGCGCTTCAAGTGCGTCTCGGCTTCGTCCAGCCGGTCGGCTTGCAGCGCCTCCAGCCCTTTTTCCGTTTCCTTCAGGGCCTTGGGCGCAAGAATCGGAGCGCCGGGCGCCTGTTGCGTTCCTGCCGTGCCGGAGTCCGGAACCATCGTTATGTCAATGTTTTCCGTCTCTTTGTCTGCGGCGATGATCGCCTGTGCTTGTGCCTCGTGATATCCCGGCGCGCGCACTTCCACCAGGTACTCTCCCGCATGCAATCCGGTGAAGAGCGCCTGTCCCGCGTCGGTTGTGGGTACGGTAGCGTTGGTTAGTTGGCTCGGCGAGCGCACCGTCACCATCGCGCTTCGCCCAATCGGGGAGCCGTCCGGCTCATGTACCCGCACCATGATTTGACCGCTGGCCCCGCCTAGCGTTTGCCCGGGGAACTGCCCCAGTGCGATGTTCGGCCACACCAGTAGGGCTACGCTGGAGAGAAGAAATGCCAGCCTCCACGACAGGTGCGGGAGCCCCCACTGCATGATTATTCTGTCCCTAAGGCCACTCGTGTCCGTCTACTTTCCATCTGAAAAGCGCGCCTGTCAATCGTTTCGAAATGTTGGGGGCGTAGCGGCCGCCTCTGCTGGTTTGAGCAAAGCGCTATTTACAGTTTGACTGTTTTGGAGAATCTTCCGGGTGATGCCTGTAGGGAATTGTTCCCAGGGGGCTCGACATTGCGACGCGCTTCTTGCTCCCTGCCCCCGCTATCGTATAATGCAGCGCGGGCAGCAAGGCGCCTCTGATCTTGCAGCCCGGGAAAGTGTCCCAATCCCGAATATGACGGAACGTCCCCCCATGGAGATCAACGTTCGCCATTCCGGTGCCGTGTCCATTCTCGAAGTTCACGGCCGCCTCACCATCGGTGAACCCAGCGAGCAGCTTCACGACGCGCTCAACTCCGTGATCCACGCCGGCGCCAACAAAGTCGTCGTTGTGCTGAACGGCATCCCGCAGATTGACAGCTCCGGCATCTCCACGCTCGTGCGCATTTCCATCAAGCTTGCCCGCGAAGGCGGCGTCCTGCGTCTCGTCTGTGGTCCGGGCCGCGTCCGCGACGCCCTCACCGTCACTCGCCTCGTCGAAGCCATCCCCACCTTCGAGTCCGAGCCCGACGCCCTGGCCAATTTTGCCTGACATCGGGTACTTCCCTGATACCTTTCTTCCCTACGAGTGAGCGTGATAGCGTTATAAGCGTGAAGAGCCAAACGCCGAGCCCTTATGCCTTCTTAGTCTTGGCCACAGTTGTTTCGTTTCTGAATCTTCGACCCAGTGTCGCCAGCACGGAAGATTTCGGAGACGCACTCGCCCGGCAGATTACGGACGCGAAGATTCACACTCTCGCCCTAGCCGAATTTGTGACTCAGGAAGGTGAGAATTCCCCACGAGGTAGCTACTTGGCTGCGCGGCTAGCTGAGAATTGGTCGGAACATCACGCGGAGCTTGCCGTCGTCAAACCAGCAAGTTTTACCGAGGCTCTTGCGGCGCAAAAGCTCACCCTTCAAGCACTCAACACTCGGGAACCACTGAAGCAGATTGGAAACACTCTTGGAGTTGAAGCGCTTATGTTCGGTACTGTAAAGAACACAGCGGATGGATATTTGTTAACGGTTACAATGAGAACGGCATCTGATGGGGCCTTGGTGTTCACAAGAGAGCAGCCCATTGGCCACTCTCGGGTCCTAGCTAGACAGTCTCGCATCCACCGACGCTGATACGACAGCGTCGGCCTCGAGAGCGGGTGTTAACGGTGTGGGTATTCCCGTGTGCAATTATACGCCGACGCCAATTTTCCCTACCGGGGCGCGAAAGGCAAAGGTTTCAGCTGCAAGCGCGATTCTTCTGGCGGTTATTACGCCTGAAGGACGGCTCACAAACATACGCGTTACCAAGGACCCTGGCTATGGTTTTGCAGAGCGCGCAGTTGAGGCATTGACTGAATGGCGTTGCAAGCCCGCGCTAGGCAAAGACAAGAAGCCCACAGCCGTAACCGTACCTATCGAAATTACCTTCCGTGACTATTAAAAACGATGAAATAGCGGTTCAGCTGACTTTGCAGGAATTACCTACCCGCCCTTTTTCAATTCCGCAAGCACTAGTTTCGCCAATTCCTTCAGCGTTTCAAACACACCCACTCCCTGAATGGCTACGCCCTCCAAAACCGGTTCGCCCTTCTTCTGCAGTTGCTTTGTCAACTCCGCCACGGACATGGCGTTGGGCAAATCGCGCTTGTTCAACTGCAGCACGTAAGGGATCGTTCCAAAATTCAGATTGTGCTCTTTCAAATGTTCCTGCAGGTTTTCCATCGTTTCGAAATTCGCGTCCAGCCGCTCTTCCTGCGAATCCGCCACGAACACCACGCCATCCGCGCCCTTCAAAATCAGCTTGCGGCTGGCCTCGTAGAACACCTGTCCGGGAACGGTGTATAAATGAAAGCGCGTCTTGAACCCGCGCACGGTTCCAAGATCCAACGGCAGAAAGTCAAAGAACAGCGTGCGGTCCGTCTCCGTCGCCAGGGAAACCATTTTCCCTTTTTGGTTTTGCCCCGTGTGGTCGTAAATCCACTGCAGGTTCGCGGTCTTTCCGCCCAGACCTGGACCGTAGTACACCAGCTTGCAGTTTATTTCGCGAGCAGGAAAATTGATGAAAGGCACGTTGTCGTCAGCCAGAACTCGGTCACAAACTTATAGCATACGCGGCGCAGGCAGGCCAGTCTCTCACCCCGTCTGTCACCTGCTGCATACTGTCACACACAGTTTCCGCGATTATCCTCGAATCTCCACGCTCTATTTTCAACCTTTGCCACCGGGAGGTAACTCGCCCAACCTCCACCCTCCTTTTTTCCCCACGTTGACGCGCGATACTCGCTCTGCTAGCATGCGCTTCATGGCAAAGGTTCGTAAGACCTCAGCACGCTCATCTGGCGGTTCCAAGAGCGGCCTGCGTGGCCAGTCTAAGTTGAACAAAAAAAAGACTTTAAATCCTCCACCGCCGGCCCAGCGCGGCGGCGTCGAGCTTGTCGATCCCCGCGTTCAAGCGCAGCTCAAAGTTTACGATGAGGCGTTGTCGCTCTTTCACCAGCAGAGATTTGCCAAAGCCAAGCAGGAACTGGAAAAAGTCTTAGAGGGCCCCAGCAAGGAGCTCGCCGATCGCGCCCGCATGCACATTAGTATCGCCGAGCAGCGCATGAAGCCGAGCGCCGAGCAGAATCCCCGCACCGCCGACGAGCATTATCAGCGCGGTGTAGCCATGATGAACATCGGCCGCTGGGATGACGCGCGCGAGAGCCTCCAGAAAGCCCGCAAAGCCGCGCCGAAGGCGGATCACATTCACTACGCGCTGGCCGCGCTCGATTGCCTTACCGGGGAAGCTGATTCCGCGATGGCCAATCTCAAGGTCGCCATCCAGTTGCGCGCCGAGAACCGCTTCCATGCCCGCAACGACGAGGATTTTGCCTTTCTCCAGGAAGACCCACGCTTCACCGAACTCCTCTATCCAGAGAAAGACGGCCTCGCCAATTGATTTTGTGTGGACAGGCTTCAGCCTGTCCGCCTCATTCCATGTCCAGACTGCAAATCGGCGCGGATTCCTGGTCAGTACATTTCGAAATGCAACGAGTTGCTCTCCTTCTCTGTGAATTCTGCGTTCTCTGTGGATTCTGTGTATGATTTTGTCTGCCGGATAGCCGAATCTGACTGATAAAGAAGATCGTTCTTGAAAAAGCCCGCGCTCAAATCGAAATCTCTGCACCGCAGTTTCCGCGTAGTCGCCCTCGGCGGCGGCACCGGCCTCTCTACCCTTCTTCGCGGACTCAAGGAACACGTCATCCGCCGCACCGATGAGCACCCTACTTCCGAGCGCCCCATCTCCGATCTCGCCGCCATCGTCACCGTCACCGATGACGGCGGCAGCTCCGGCCGCCTGCGCCGCGAAAACCGCATCCTTCCTCCCGGCGACATCCGCAACTGTATGGTCGCTCTTTCGAAAGATGAAGCTCTCCTTGGCCGCCTTTTTCAATATCGCTTCCACGCCGGGCGTGGCCTCGTGGGCCACAACTTCGGTAATCTTTTCCTCGCCGCGCTCACCCATGTGACCGGCGATTTCACCGAAGCCATCCGCGTCAGCAGCAAAGTCCTGGCCACCCGCGGCCGTATTTTTCCTTCAACGCTTTCGAACGTTCAGCTCGTCGCCACGCTCGAGAATGGACGCATAGTTCACGGCGAAACGCGCATCACCGCCAGCCGCGCCCCCATCAAGAAACTCAAGCTCTCTCCCGCCCGTGTCCGTCCGCTTCCCGCTGTCATCGAAGCCATCAAGCTGGCGGACCTCATCCTCCTCGGGCCCGGTTCCCTCTATACCAGCATCCTCCCCAATCTCCTGATTCCAGAAATCGCCAACGCGATTGCCAAATCCAAAGCCCCTCGCGTCTACATTGCCAATCTCATGACCCAGCCCGGAGAAACCTCCGGTTATGCCCTCGCGGATCATTTGAGCGCTATCCAGAAGCACGTCCGGCCCCGCGTCATCGATTGGGTCGTTGGCAATCGCCAGCCCGTCTCGCCCGACGTCGCTCGCCGCTATCGCGCGCAGGGTGCTGAGCCCGTTGCCATTGATCTCCTCGCGCTCCAGAAGCTCGGCTTCCGCGTCATCCTCGACAATCTCCTCGAAGAACACGGCGTCATCCGTCACAACACCCGCCGCCTCTCCCGCTTGCTCCTCGAAGAATTCCTTCGCGCGCCGGATCGCTCCTGAAGTTTTGTCCTGGCTACTGGGCGGCCACTTTTCCTCGCAGCACTGTCACCGACGCTTTCGGCAGCCTGAACGTTCCTTCGTTCTTCGCATTAATTTTTGATGTCATCGGTGGACCATCCGGGTCGGCGTGGCTCTTCGTCCCTTCGGGGTGCCACGCGTACTGTTCCTCGCCGAATGTCACCATGCTCACCGGTCCGCTGAAGTGCTCTTTAGACCTGCTATTCGAATCGCTGAACTCAATTTTCATCGCGTGCGCGTTCGAAGGATCTTTGTTGATCAACATCAGCGACCATTCGCCGCCCGGCCGCTTCACCGCATACGCCGTGATCAACGTGTGCCCCGCATCATCCTTCATGTCCGCTTCCGCCGGGAACAGTTCATGCATTCCCGCGCCGTGTTTCACCCACTCCAGATTGATCATCTGGCTCGCAAAGTATTGCGAGGTGTGCTGCAGGATGTCCAGCTTTTCATTTGCCACGAAATTTCCGTACGTGCTGAATCCATGGCAGCCCGAGCGCAGTGGTTCCGGCTGAATCGGCGAGTGGTAATACGCCGCGCCGCCATTCGAAAGAAACGCTCCCACGCTGTCGGCCAGCCACAACGCCGCGAAATTCTCCGTCATCGGCGACGTCAGCGCCCACGAAACATTGCTCTCCGTGTTCATCAGTGGAACATTTTCCGGCACGCCGTCATCCCGCCACACCTGCAGGATGTGCTTCACCAAATCCGCCTTGCGATACAAATCGCTCCAATTGATCTCGCACGGTTCGAACGGATAGTGTTCGAACGAAACGAACGCCAGGTCCTGCATCCGCCCACGTTCCTTCAAGTAATCGACGAACCGTCCCAGCCACGACGTCCTGCCCTGCGAGTCCGGCCACACTTTGATGTCTTCATTCACTCCTTCAAACACCGGCCCGCCAAGCTTCAGCTTGGGGTCCACCCGATGCAACGCGGTCGCCCACTGCAGATACAGCGCGCCGTAATCCTCCGGCGAGGTCTTCTTCCCGTCCGGCTCTTCACCCATCTCCACATACGAAATCGGATAGCCGCGCTTCTCGATGTACGCGATCTCCGCCGCCGAATCCTCCGGTATCCCGTAAATCAGGGAAACTGGAAGCATCGCCGGAAGCTTGTTCGTAATTCCGCTGGTAAAAAACAGATCGAAACCCGTCTGCACTCTGCCCGGCTCGATGTCCGCCGCTGTATGCCACGGATCCGTCGAGGACACCGTTGTCGCGGTCTGGTTCTGCCCAGGCGCATGTGTGATCGCGTCGATGAATTCGCCGCTAACCGTAAAATTGCCCGCGTATATTTCATTCACCGCATAGCCCACGCAGTTTCTCGGATCATCGCTTCCGTGCGCATCGCAAGTATTCGACGATTCCGTCATCCAGATTCGAACGAAGCGGGTCTTAACGGGCAAGTCTGACAATTTCCATGCGGCCATCCCTCCTTTTCCATCCTGCACTTCGCCGCCGGGGAAAACCGTCCACGTCCCCGCCGTCGGCTTGCTGAGCGCATCCTCCCCAACCCAATACTGCACCGCATATTTGCGGGCGAACGGATTTGCCCACGCGATTCGAATCGCATCAATATCCTGCGGCGTCCCGAAATCAATCACAATCCACTGCGGGTTGCGCGCATCCTCCTCGCCCGTAAATGTTTTCGTCAGATACGGATTGCTCTTCCAGTACGTCGCCGCATCCCCATCCGTCAGCCGCGAATATTTCGCCTGTGAAGCGTCGCTTCGCGTGTTTCCACGGTGTGGCAGCGCATATCCGTATGAGTTCCGCAGAAACTCCTTCGGCTCCGCGCTCCCGGTGAAATACCCGCTCTGGTGCGCTCCATCGCTCCACGTTCCATTCGAATTCCAATGCCACGCCGCAATCGTCAACTCCGTATTCTGTCGGTAAGTAATCGGTCCCCATCCCGCAGAGAGCGATTCCTTCAAAATCGCTTCGCTGTAAACCCGATCGATTTGACTCGCCGGCAAAATGTCCATCGAACTCCCCAGCGCCTGATCCGGATCAAACTTGATCGCATGCGCCAGGGTCGTATCCACGCGCACGGTTTGCGCCGGCGAGCCCCCCGCGAAAAGCAGAGCCCCTGCCAAGAATGCCATGATCCACGTTGTCCTGCGCATCAAGTCGCTGGCATAAGAGCGAGTAGACTCGATCAGCATGATTTCCTTGCCTCCGAAATTGCAAACAACGCCCCGTCAAGCGTTCCGCTAAGTTGCATTTGCGCCTGTATTATATCGTTTTAATAAGCCAAATGACCGTGAATCCGATTCCATCCGAGCCTTCCCAGGCCATCGCAAGCTTCCCCTTCCAGTGGCATTCCATCTGGCACGCTCTCCCGCTTCCTGGTAACGTTTGGCCAGTTTTCATTCTCTGGAATCAGGGAGTCACCATGTCAACCTTCGGTCTGATCGAATACCACGACGCAAGCCCGCAAGTCCGCGCCATCTACGACGACATCATGGCCACCCGCAAGACCGACTGGATCAATAATTTCTGGAAAGCCATTGCCCACGATCCCGCCCTCCTCCAACGCACCTGGGACAGCATTAAGCAAATCATGGCGCCCGGTGCTCTCGACCCACTCACCAAGGAATTGATCTACGTCGCCGTCAGCGTCACCAACAATTGCCGTTACTGCATCGCCTCACACACGGCTTCCGCCTTCGGTAAGGGCATGACCGATGCCATGTTCAAGGAACTCCAGGCCGTCATCGGCATGGCCAGCGAAACCAACAAGCTCGTCACCGGATATCAGGTCGAAATCGACCAAAGATTCCAGCCTCCACTCTCTCGCTAATTATTTTCCCGTCCCTTCGCCCTGTCCTTTAGGCCAGTGTTTCCACTGTAGTACGCGCGTACTATGGCTGCCTCTCTCCACCGAAGCACACCATATAGATGTTCGCGGGGATCTCTGTTTGTACTGTGCGAACAACAAAATCTTGCTTCGCGAGTGAGCACCCCATGGCACCCATCGCCAAAGAAAACGAAATCCAATCTCACGCCACGGAAACCACGGCGCGTCGTTCAGCCACTGCTTCCGTTCTCGCCGACAACGCCAATAAGCCCCAGCCCGTTGCGCTGGAAGTCCCGGTCAGCGTGAACGGCGCTCGCACCGTCGAGGGTAGCGACAAGCGCGAGCCGTTCTCCGAATCCACCAAGACCGTCCTCATCTTCGGCAGCGGTGCGGTGATTCGTCTCTCCTCTTCCGTCACTCCTGGCCAACTGCTCTTCCTCACTAACGAAAAGACTAAAAAGGAAGTTGTCTGCCAGGTCGTTAAGTCAAAGAATTACAGAAATGTCAGCGGTTACGTGGAGCTGGAATTTACCGAGTCCGTGGTCGGATTCTGGGGCATGCGTTTCCCCGGGGATCGTATCGGCTCGGGGCCACAGGCCGTCGTGAACACGTCCGCGGCGCTAGGCTCTCCCGTCGCAAGCGTTACCCCCGCAGCGCCGCGCACGGTTGCGCCGCCCGCAGTTGCGCCCAAAGTCGAACCTCTCCCGGCAAGTTTCGCTCCCAAGATCCCGACACAGAGACCTGTTGTTCCTCCACTTGCTCCAGTGAGCGCGGTTTCCCCAGCGCCCAAACCGGAAGTGCCAGTTGCGCATGTGCCCGCCACGCCGGCTTCTCTCATGCCAGATCTCGCTGTGAGTGCTCCGCCTGTCAAGCCTGTTTCCCCCATCTCTTCCACCTTTGATCTGCCGCGCACGCCTGATGCACGAGCTTCCATTTTTTCAGCGCCTCCGCAAACTCAGGTAACCCCCGCGGCACTCGAAATCGCCGGCTTGTCTTCCGTGCCCGAAGTGAGCCCTGTCACGGCGCAAGCTCCTCTCGCACCGCCACCTTCAAGCCCGAGCGACCAGGAGACCGCGGCGCTGAAACAACAGGCCGCGCGTTTGCAAGAACAACTCTCCAGCATGCTTTTCATGGAATCGTCGGCCGCCAAGCCGGTAGCGGCTCCTCCCGCTCCCCCCGCGATCCCCACCAGCGCGCAGCCTGACGTCGCGGCAAAGATCCTGGAATTCGCAAAGCCTGAACCCGCGCCGCTGCCCGTTCGCGCCGTCGAGGCGGGAAAAGTAGCGTCGCCTCCCGCAAAATCCATGCTCGATGATGAAGAATTGAAAATTCCTTCCTGGCTCGAGCCGCTCGCGCGCAACGCCGCGGCACCCGCTTCCACTCAGGAACTCATCGAAAGAGAAAAATCGAAGCGTCTCGCGGAGCAATCCACTGTCGAAGAGATCGTTGCGGCTCCAGCCATCGTTGCCGAAGAAGAGCACGTTCCCGAATTGCAGGTGCCCAACTTTGGCAGTGACCTCAGGATTGACGCGAGCGATAACGTCGCAGCGGCCGGTTCAGCCAAGTCCGGCAAAGGCTTTATGTTCACGGCCATCGCCGCCGGTCTCTTGATTTTCGCGGGCGTCGGTTATTGGTATTTCCGCCAGCAGTCTGCCGGCGTTCCAGCAGCCGCAGTAATCAAGCCAGTGCCCGCGATTTCTGCGCCTGCCGAAACGTTCCAAGCCAAGGGTAGCGCGGGACCCCAGACCATTCCTTCGGCACAAACGGCTTCCGCCGCGCAGGGCAATTTGCCTTCGCAAGCCAGCTCGAACTCCAATCCCGCGGGAGTCACGCCCGCAGGCGCAGCTTATGCCCCTGTGAACAACAAGGAAGTGATTCCCAATCCGGAAAAGAGTGCTTCGCCCCTGGACGCCGCCGCTTCTGCTCAGCCTCTGCCAGCCCAGCCCAAAAAGCCTTCGCTGGGTGAGGTTCGCCTGGCAACTCCAAAGGTAACCCGGCGCGGTAACCTGCAAGACAACGGAGAAGCCGATGCTGGACTTGCCATGAGCGGCGACGAATCAGATTCTAGTAGCGCAGCTCTCGGGGCCGGACTGGCCGTCAACGGTAAGCAGCCCGCCTCTCCCGCAGCACCCCTTCCGGTCGGTGGAGATGTGAAGCCAGCCAAACTGCTCACTCGCGTCCCCCCGGTCTATCCTTCTCTTGCCAGAGGCCAGCACGTTTCCGGCGACGTGCTCATCGACGCGCTGATCGATCCCACTGGCCACGTCACCACCATGAAAATTATTTCCGGGCCGACTTTGCTCCATCAGGCCGCTATGGATGCCTTGCGCCAGTGGAAGTACCAACCGGCAACTTTGGATGACAAGCCCGTGCAGATGCATCTGACCGTAACCGTCCAGTTCCGTTTACAATAATCTTTCATCACCAACTTCAGCTAAAGAGCCATGTCACACACCGGTAGATTCGGTGTTCCCACATCTCTGTAACCACGCCGTCCCTTGCAGCAGGCCGGAGAGGTTCGTATACTGGCGCCCCGGCCAAATGGCAGGTCTGGCGGTAGGGTAGACCGCTGAAATTCACCTTCCTTGG
>Ga0210384_10005552_pt1 | contig 13676 bp, 13 predicted proteins | sample IncBWH2MmetaG_FD_160574 | JGI IMG/M metagenome (GOLD analysis project Ga0210384, IMG submission 160574) | Forest soil microbial communities from Barre Woods Harvard Forest LTER site, Petersham, Massachusetts, United States - Inc-BW-H-2-M | ecosystem: Environmental > Terrestrial > Soil >...
CGAATCGCCTTCGCTTCGACGCGACATCGGGAAATCGGACCCGCGGCTCAGTGGTGCGATTGATCGGATCGCGCTCCGCCGCGCCATGCAGGAACTCCCCGAGGGGTGCCGGCAGATTTTTGCGCTACACGAGGTCCAGGGATATCAGCATCACGAAATCGCCAAGATGCTTGATTGCTCGGTGGGAAATTCGAAGTCTCAGCTTCACAAAGCGAAGATGAAGATGCGCGATTTGCTATTTCCAAAACGGAGGATTCTGCGGCGCCCGTCGGGCGATCAGGCGATCGACTCATCGGCTCCCGAGAAGAACAATTCCCGCCCTCAACTCTCGCTGTCGTACAGCGGAGTCAGCAAGTAAGCGACGTGCGGAGTAAACGACTGTAAAGGAACCAGCGAGATTCCGAACGAGTTCGAGAGAGGATAAAGTCTGTGGGTTTGGGAGCCATTGTAGTCATCGGGGCAGCGAGCGAGAGCTTTTGCTTGTCTGCCTTGGAAACGAAATCTCTTCTGGCGCAACCACTAGCGTGCACCGATATTCTCGGGCGCTCGATGGTGGAGCGGGCGATTGAACGCTTTGCGCGAGCTGAAGTCGAGGCTGTCACAGTCTTGGTGGCGGCAGAAAATCGCATGTTCGGGATCCCGGTGGGCGCGGGACCGGACCACGTCGGTGTGACGGTTCATCGCGTGGCTGACATTTTTTCCGCTGTCGCTCAGACGTTGAACGAGTATTCAGATCGAGGCATTGCGCATTCGTTTGTCACTTCTGCAAATCTCTACGCTGAGACTGACCTGCTCGACCTGTTTTATTTCCATCGCGAAGCACGGCAAGCGGCAACGCGATGCCTGAACAGTGAAGGCCCCTTGGAGTTGTGGGTTGTTGATTGTGAGAAAGCCCTACAGAACAATGTGGAGAGTGTGTTTACTTGCCCTGAAGAAAAGAGAGCTTCGTATTTCACGCGGGATTACGTCAATAGCCTGAAGCATCCGGCGGATCTACGGCGGCTGGTTTCGGATGCGCTCTCCGGCCGCTGCGCACTGCGTCCCTCGGGACGTGAAATCAAGACGGGCGTTTGGGTCGATGAAAAAGCGGAGATCCACCGCACCGCACGGATTGTTGCTCCTGCTTATATCGGTCGCGGTTCGAAAGTCCAGCAAGATACTTTGATTACGCGATGCAGCAACGTCGAGAGAGACTGCTGTGTCGATTGCGGCACGGTGGTAGAAGACAGCTCGATTCTGGCGAACACAACTGTGGGTATTTGGCTCGATGTCTGCCACGCCGTGGCCAGCGGCAACAAGCTCTTGAGTTTGGGACATGATGTGGTGGTCGAAATTTCCGATCCCAGCGTTTTGCGTACCACTGCGGAAGCGAAGAACGGTTGGGAATTAAAGCCTTTGTATGCCGAGCAACAAGCCGTTGCCGGTATTCGACAAAAACAGTCTCGGGCGCCAGAAACATGGCAGCTTGGAGCCAATCTTATCCAAGGGTGAGTGATATGCATACCAGAGGTCCCGTGCTCGTGATGGAGTTGCCGGAAAACCTGAACCATGCGGAAGGCAAGGCATTCATGGCCGACATGCAGCCTCTATTGCAGGGACACCGTCCTCGCGTCGTCCTTGACGGTTCGCAGGTGCAACACATGGACAGTGCCGGAATTGAAATGCTGTTGCAGTGCATGGAAGAGGCGATGAAACGGGACGGAGATCTGAAGCTGGCCGCTCTTTCGCCGGCAGGGGCGGCAATCCTGGAGCTCATGCGAGTCGATCGCTTATTCGAGGTCTACGAGAGCACTGACGAGGCTGTGCGCAGTTTCCACGCCGTAGCTTCGATCGAAGAACCCCAGAATTTACCGTGGTATTCGGTTCCGTATGGACTGCCGGATTTGAAGTCCGCCAGCTAGGTCGTTATCTGCCCGACGGAGGTGGCTGTGGACTCATGGAAGAAGGCGTTGCTGTGTGTCGCGTGGAGTGGCTTGTTCATCATAGGACTTGAGGGATCAGTGTTACTCGCTTCGGCGCAGGAGGCGGGGGGCGCGGAGCAGCGCGAGTTGCTGACTGCAAAGCCGCTGCTTACAGCTGACGCTGCGAGGCCAGTTAGCGAACTGCCGGACAGCCCGGGAACAACCCTGGCGAAGTCAACCGATGCAAAACAACAGGATACGAGCCAACAAGCAGCGGCGAGTGCTCTCTCATCTTCGTCGCAGCCACCGCAACAATCGAGTGCTCTACAGCCAACTTCGCAGACGCCGGTGGGTACGGCGGTGGCGGAATCTCCCAATGCCAGCGGCGTTGCAGCGTCACAGCCCGCTGGGGTCGCGATCGCGCCGGCAAAACAACGTCGCGTTCGAACCATTGTGCTGCGTATGGGTGCAATTGTGGGTGCGGGTGTAGCTGTCGGATCGGTGGTCGCACTGACCGCTGCGACGTCAAGTAAGCCACCCGGGGCGCATTGAACCGAAATTTTATCAACCCTAGCCTAGCGAAAGAAATACTGGAGTCGGTGAACTGTGAAAATTGTGAGCTTCTCTGGAATCGATGGAGCAGGAAAATCCACGCAGATTAGCGCACTTGAGGCTTGGCTGGGCGAAATCGGATTGAGGGTGCAAATGCTCACTTTTTGGGATGACGTGGTTGTCCTCCCGAAGCTCCGCGAGTTCATGAGCCATGCTGCCTTCAAGGGGGATCAAGGGATCGGATCTCCGGAGCGCCCTCTGCAGCGTCGCGATAAAAACGTGACCTCGTTGCCGGTAAGCTTCATGCGCTTCGGGCTTTACTTTCTGGATGCAATCAATCTCTGCCGAGTAAATGTTAAGGCAAGGAAGAGCGGCAGTGACGTAGTGATCTTTGACCGATACATTTACGACGAACTGGCGAATCTCCCGCTGAAGGGACTGCTGACTCGATCTTTCGTCTCTCTCCTGCTGAAGTTTGTGCCCAAGCCTGACATCGCGTATCTTGTCGACGCCGATCCGGTTGCTGCCCTGGCGAGAAAACCTGAATATCCTCTCGATTTTCTTCACCGCAACCGGGAAGCATATCTATCATTGGCCCGCTTCACCGGCGCTATCACTCTAATCGAGCCCCAATCTGTTGAAGCCATGGCAAGAAAAATCAGGAGTGTGTTTCTCCAGAGACTCTCCGGGCCGGCAGCGGAATACTCCGGATTGCCGGCTCTGCCCTAAATCAAAGCCGGTGGTTTCTTTTCAAGCTTCACAACCATAGGTCTTCTATTTCAGTTAGATAGCCAACATCTGCTACGGGGAACTCATCGAATCTGGGGCGAGGGCAATAGAAGAAATGAAAATATGTCTGGTTACCACTTTCCCACCCAGTCAGGGTGGGCTGAGCGAGTATGGATTGCATATTGCCCAGGAGTTGCGCCGCAATCCGTTCATCAGTCTGACAATTCTTGCCGATAAGATGTCGCCGCCGCAGCCTGAACTCGAGGGCTTTGACGTACAACGTTGCTGGTCGTTTGACGACCCGGCAAATTCGCTTCGCCTCTTGCTTGCCTTGGGAAAGTTGAAACCGGACGTCGTGTGGTTCAATCTTTTGTTCAGCACATTTGGCCGCAATCCACTGAATGCTTTCATGGGGCTTCTCACCCCTCTTTTTGCCCGGCTGAGCGGATGCTACACGCATGTGACGCTACACCACCTGATGGACACTGTGGATCTGAAGGATGCCGGGATACGGCACCCGCGACTGTATCGCGCGGCAGGCGCAGTCGCGACCAGAATGTTGCTGTTGTCCAATTCGGTGTCCGTCCTCATGCCGGGCTATCGCAGCATTCTTTCCGAAAAATATGGCAGCGACAATGTGCACGTCAGATCTCATGGCGTTCTGACGCGCAGACCCGAATATCCGGATTTCGCCCGTCGCGGCAATCCCGAACACCGCATACTCGCCTTCGGCAAGTGGGGGACCTACAAGCGCCTTGAACTGATGATTGATTCGTTTCAGAGAGTCGTTGAGGCACTTCCCAATACCAAGTTGGTGATCGCAGGCGGAGATCATCCGCAAGCATCGGGCTATGTGGAGTCGACGAAGAAGAAGTGCGCCGGAAATCCCGCGATTGAGTTCACCGGATACGTACATGAGGATCTACTACCCGACCTGTTTCAGAGCTCTTCGGTTGCGGTTATGCCTTATTCATCATCAACGGGGTGCAGCGGGGTTGCCCATCTGGCATGTGCCTACGGCGTTCCCATTCTTTGTGCGGACCTTCCCGACTTCCGCGAAATGGGCGAAGGGGAAGAACTTGCGATCGAGTTCTACAAGCCTGGCGATGCTGAGGAGCTTGCGGCGAGCCTGATTCGCTTGCTGACGAATTCGGAAAAGCAGCATGCCATGGCGATGCAAAATTTCTCGACCGCTCTTCGCATGACGATGCCAACCATCGTGCAGAAATATCTGCGTCATTTTGAACTGGAGCAACGTACCGAAGACCTAAGGCGAGTGACTCGATTCCGCAGGCTGCCCAACTGGGTTCCTTCCAAGGCGCTTCTATTAAGACTCATGACGCGAAATTCGCCCAGAAGTGTTCAACGCTCCGCCATTCATCGCTTCCCACTGGCAATTCCAGGGCAAAAGCGTCTATTGAACGACGATGTTAACCGTGGTGGAGAGTTGAATGGAAGTGGAGCTCCCAAGAATGGTCACGGTGTAATTAGTGGAAGCGGGTACGGCAGTGCTTTTAGTGTTGGTTCCACCACTCCCGCAGGAAGCGCTAACGATCCCCAGACCCAGCACAAAGAAAAGGGCAAGGGCTTGAGCGTTACGCCTGCGGTTCACACTGCCGGCGAAAACGAGACCAGCCATTCCCAGCGGCAACAGCCAAGCCCCACGGATTGGGATCGAGTTTCTTCGTTGGGGGAAATTCATCCCGGCAACGGCATCGGCGGAAACGGTAAGAGTGGAAATGGCAGTGCCCGAACCGGGGGTAATCGTAGCGGGCGAGAAAGCACACCTCAAGCCACTGGGAACCCCACTGCAGGAGAGCGCAATGGGGCTGTTGAACGATCCTGACTGCGGCTTCGCCGTAACCGTGAATTTTCCTGTCTGTCCAGCGGGGATGGTTAGTGCGGTCGGTGAAGCGTTGAACGTTACGCTCGACGAAGATGACCCTCCCCCGGAACTGCACCCCGGGCTGTAATTCAACGCACCAGTAATATTGTTTGCCACGCTGGGCTTACCGACCGCTTGCACCAACAATTTGTAGCTTCCGTTTGGAATGGGAAATCCGCACAGGTTTAGAGAGCGATTTCCGGGCGCCATTTCGGTGAGCGGCATTAAGTCTTGACCGTCGGAACTGATGTACACCATGTAGTGGTCAACGGTGTTCTCATTTCCCTGGATGGCCCACTGCAGAGAATTTCCCGACAGGGAAGCCGACAGTGAAAAACAGTTGTCGATGCCGGATTCGATCTCCGTTGCTTCTTCGTAGTCATTCCAGGTTACTAATTGCAGGTCCGACAGTTGTTTTCCAGAGTTGTAGAGCCCGTTGATTTCGGAGAAAGTTTGTAGCCATGTTTGATCGCATTGTTGCCCCATAATGCGTCCGGATCCCCAGGCGGCGAGAGTATCGTTGAACCCTTTGTAGGAAGCTCCTACGGTTTGCTGGCCTGGGTGTGACATTGCGGTCTCATAAAAGCTTGAGAGATAGCTCATGCCGAAATCCGTGGTGGTCGGCATCACCCAAGCGTAGCTGCCATCGCTGAGCGTGTGCGTAAACCCGCCGTTGTTCTGGAAAAGAAAGAGTGGGTGCGTGCTAAGCGAGGCATTGACCGCGCTCCAATCGATGGAATACGAGAGATCGATATCGAAGTTTGTGACCACTGGCTGACCTTGTCTGGTCATGTGCGCTGGTGACGGGAAGTAAGTCTGCTCAATGTACTGCATGATGCTGGTCATCGCTTGTTGAGGCGAGCACCCGGAGCAGGAATAATCTTTGATCGCGCCCTGATCGACCATTATGGCAAAAGTGAAGCCAGGATGTTTTTCCGCCTCCGCCATGATTAGCTGGGTTGCCTGATCCTCGTAGTTGTTAGGCCCATACCAGTCGATGATTACGCCATTGATGCCGCGGCTGATCATGTCGTTAATTTGATTCTTGATCTGCGTGGGATCGGTGGAGCTGTAACCGACGTTCATGTGGTTCGACTGCCCGAACCAAACCATCAAGTGGGCATAAATCTTAGTCGTCGCGCCCGAATAAAGCAGGGAATGGACGTCGACCTTGCTTATGTTTCCGGCGCCTCGATTGCCGTTGGACTGGGAGGTGAAGCTATTAGACGCGCTGGTGTTGTTCGAGGTCTGAGCGCTTAGGGTTGTGGTAGGTACTACGTAATTTGTGCCGGCTGAACACACGTTCGACAACGCCAGCAGAGTGGCTGCTACACCAAAATGTTTTTGAAACATCGGTCCTCTGGAGCGGGGTCTTGCCGAGGATCTTGCAAGTGGCCGCAATGAGAAAGGCGCGCCCGCCTATAAATTTCCTCATTGCTAACCGGATCTGTCTGGGGAACGCGGCCAGCTTACGACCGAAACTTAGGGAGTGAAAGATAACAACGGTCTGAGAACTTTAGTGCTAGGACCTACGGGCCACGTCGCCGACGATTTCTGACGTTTCCGAACCTATCTCGAATAGGAAAGTTCGCCGCCACTCGAACCGTTTTTTAGTTGGCGAGTCCGATCAAGTTGACGTGTTGAATGTATTCGCTCGCCGTTGCCTTAATCTTTGCGCCGCTGATATCCAGCTGGAAGTTCAAGCCACTGTCGTTCGACCATCCCGCGGGGATTGGACCCGAAGGCTCCGTCGTTCCGAACTGGGTGTAGACCCCGTCGATCCCAAGCATGTCGAAGTGCATGCACGGATAACCCTCGCAACTCGTATCTCCATCCACACGATGCACCCACCACTGCACGTGATGCCACTTGCCGGCTGGCAACGAACACACCAGCGCTGTGTCTTTCCATTGGGAATGCAGAGCATCCCAGATTTGCCACTTGGCCCCGATCACGCATTGGCTCCCCCACGTGAATTCATAAGGAGACAGATACTGGAAGATGTCGTATTCCAGCGCGTTGTAGTTGGTGGAGGGAAACCCGGTTGGAATGTAGATAGAAAAATCGCTCTGGAAATAACTGGCTGTAGTCGCGCCCACTTTTTCATAGGCCAGAAAGTTGGTCCATTCCGGCCCAGTGACCGAAAGCTCCAGGGAATTCGGGGGCCACTTGGTACCGGTTTCCGCAACAGCTGTGCTGCTAGGAATCCCGGTGCCTCCCGGATTGCACAGTGGCAACACGCATGTTTGCCAGGCGGTTGCCTTTGCATCCATGTTTGTATTGAATTGCGCCGCTGCCACCACCGGCAGAAGCGCCACGAAGCACATGCTCTTCGCAATTTTCAAGGTGTACGCTCCCCGCGGATTTTTTGGTGAGTCGGGAATTTCTCAATCCGATGTAGGGTAGAGGGCCGTGCTGGCGAATGTCTGTGTGATGTGGACACAAACCATGTGACCGATATCACTTCCCTGAGGGTGCGCTCGAGAAGGAAGTTCGAGCGGAAGTTGCTTTTTATCAGCGACTTGCGATGGGCATTTGGGCTTCATGCCCTGAGATTTAGACCAACATTTCCACCGCAACGGTCATCCTACTGAGGCGTTTACCGATCCCTATCTGGCGAGGTTTTCATGGAAAAGTCGTGCCCGATGTCCGCCGTCGCTGGCCTGACAGCGTTGAGTCTGATGATGTGTGGTTGCCAGGGACTGAAGAGTGATCCAACGCTGACCACTGCCGGGACCCTGCAATCATCCATCAATCACATTGTTGTTATGGCGCAGGAGAACCGCTCCTTCGACACCTATTTTGGTCAACTGCCGGCATATTGGGCGGCCAACGGATATCCCTCGCAAACTCTGAACGGTATGCCGGCGAATGCCTCGAATCCTGCCTACCAAGGTCCTGGAAGCATCTCTGCATTTCATTTCGCGACGCAGTGCGTGGATAACCTCAGTCCCTCATGGAACGAGAGCCATGTGGACTGGAATAGAGGTGCCCCGACCTCAGGCACTCCAATGATGGATGGTTTTGTTTATAACGCGGCGAAGTTTGCCAATGACGAGAATGCGGGCGGCGCAAACCCGCCGTTTACCGATCTTATTGGCGCGCGTGCCATGGGTTATTACGACGGAACCGATTTGAATTACTACTACTACATGGCCTCCAACTTCGCCACTTCCGACAATTGGTTTGCCCCGGCCATGGATCGCACGCAAGTCAATCGGCTGTATCTGTACGCCGCGACCTCTCAAGGGTATGCGTATCCTCCTGGCACTGTCCCCGCGGATAGCTTCCCCCTGACGGCGCCGACGATTTTCGATTCTCTAAACGCCGCGGGCATTTCGTGGAAAATTTATGCCACTGATAATACTTGTCCAACGGGTGTAACCGGCGATCACAGTCCCGCAGGAGGAGTGAATCTGCAGAGCGATACGACGTCCCCAGCATCCGCTACGGGTTTTTGCACCTATCTGACGCAATTCAAGAATTACGCTCCGCCCAACCCGCTTCCGGCGAACGTCGTAGACGCTTCGGAGTTTCTCGGCGATGCCTCGGCTGGCACCCTTCCTCAAGTTTCGTTCATCGAGCCCGGATATCTATCCCACCGCGACGAACATCCCAGCAGCGGTACAGATGCGCAGACCGGCGCAGCCTATGTGGAGGGCTTGATAAACGGATTGATGACCAGCACCTCCTGGAAGGACTCCGTTTTTATTCTCACCTACGATGAAGCAGGTGGAACCTACGATCACGTTCCCCCGGTGGCAATGCCTAATCCGGATGGTATTGCGCCCATCGATTTGGCGCCCACCGATATTTGCGGCAGTCAGAGCAGCGGCGGAGCGAACTGCGACTTCAACTACACCGGATTTCGCGTGCCTCTGCTGGTGGTGTCGCCGTTCACCAGCAAGAATTACGTTTCACATACTGCCGCCGACTACACTGCAATCCTCACGTTGATTGAAGCGCGCTTCGGTCTGCAGGCGCTGACTCAGCGCGATAAAGCGCAGATGGATATGACAGAATTCTTCGACTTTCAGGCCGCGCCCTGGGCGACGCCTCCGAGTCCAAGCCAAATCCCGCAACAAAATACCAGCGGTGCCTGCAACTCGGCGGTACTGGGTAACCCTTAATGGACTGGGGGGACGATGGCTCAAGGTTGGGGATTGACGCGCCGCAGATAACCTAGCGCTGGTTCTGCGAATTTACTGTCACCGTCCGCGCCACATACCGGGTTCCATCAAAGCGCGAAAGCACGGTAACACTGGCGCCGGGTCGCAGACTGTCGTCTGTTGGAAGGAGAGCGGGATCGAGCGACACCTCATACGTTTTATGGTCAACAGAAGAGCTTAGGACAAGAAGACCCAGACGAAGATCCACGGCAGTTACAGTGCCCACAAATGTAAAGCTGGCGCCGGGAACGGCGAGTATCGACACTTCGCTGGCAACGTCACTGCCATTCTGTTGAGCGCCAAATTTGACCGCCACGAGCGTACCCTGGGAAAGTTTGCTGGCTGATGCAGCGTGGTCACCTTCGACTATCTTGGTTTGAGAGGTAAGGCGTATCTTCAACGGCCGCGGCGAGAGTAGATCGCGCAACTCCAACTCGCCTTTGTCTGCGCGGTAACCGATTACCACTCCCTGACTCTCTCCCGCCGATGCACTGGTTTTCAGGCGAATCGTTTTCGCGAAAATCGTGCTTCCGTCCAGGACCGTGTCGACATAAATCCGATCGCCCTTGCGAAGATCGGAGGTCGATCCCGGAGCGCCGTTGTCGTAGATGTGGGTCCGTGTGTCGAAGGCGATCTGCATCTTCCCGCCACCGAAGACCTGCACCGTGACTTGATCCCGAACCCGGTCCAGCTTGCTGATAGTGCCCCCAATCAGACTGGCCTTCGCCGGACGAAGCGCAGGCAGATCGGGAAGCAGGCTCGCCGGGTCGAGGGCAACCTCGTTGGTTTCCTCTATGGGCTGAACGCTTTCGTTGGAGTGGGTAGGGGCGGCATCGTTGGTCCCCGGATTGTTCGCGATCGACGATACCACGGCCTGTATGGCCTGTCCGTCCGCCATGCCGACGAGCATCGAACTGACCACGGCCATCCCCAAAATTGTAGTCCAGTAGAACCGACTCATTCGCGCTCCCCGTAAGCGTGTTCTTGACGCGATATTTGGATGCCAATTCGGGTCTTTAAGGTAGTCCCGATTTTGCGAAAATTGACCATATCGGCGACAAACAATTCCCCATCGAAGGCATCATAAGTACGTTTCAATTCTGCCATTTGCGAGAGGCCTGAAGGATGTCCTGGAAGCCATGGGTTGTTGCCGGCATTATTACCATCACCGTGGGATCGGTTCCCCGATCTTTCGCTGGGGACGTCAAGATTACGATCCCCAAACGTAGTCATATGACCCCGGTTCAACGCCTCAACCAGGAAGGCGTCGACGCGATCAAAAAGCACCGCTACGAAAAGGCGGAGACGGTCTTCTACAAAGCTTATCTCCTCGATCCAGACGACCCCTTTACCCTGAACAATCTCGGGTATATTTCCGAATTGAAAGGTCAGGTGGATCGGGCACTGGCTTTCTATGCGCTGGCCGGACAGCAAGCAACCGACGCCGTGATTGACCGCGCTACGTCCAAAAAGGTAGAAGGTCACTCGATAAAAGAAGCTCTAGCCATTCCGGACACGCCGCTGCAGATTAATCATGACAACGTTGAAGCGGTACGCCTGTTGTCCCAAGGGCGGGCTCCTGAGGCCGATCTTTTTCTCAAGCAGGTACTCGACAAGGACCCAAACAACATATTCACGCTGAACAACATGGGTGTGGCCAAAGAGATGGAAGGGGATTCGCAGGAAGCACTCAGGTACTACGATACTGCCGCCACTTCCCACTCTGAAGCGGCCGCCGTGGTTGCGCTCAGTCGCTCCTGGAGAGGGAAGCCGGTGAATGAAATCGCCGCCCAGAATGCGCGCAACCTGCGCAACCGCCTGGCCAAACAGGAAAGCCCCGAGCTGAGAGTGGCTGCGCTGAACGTTCAGGGAGTTTCTGCCGTCAACCGCAATGACTTCGCAGCCGCTAATCAAGCTTTTCGAAAGGCATATGCTCTCGATCCCAACAACGCCTTTGCCGTCAACAATGTTGGTTATCTGGCCGAGATTGAAGGCGACCGCGAGACCGCACAGTTCTTCTACGACAAGGCGCAGACTATGGCCGGGCCAAATGCGAAGGTGGGCTTAGCCACTCGGCAGTCTGCCGAAGGCGCAAAGCTCTCTCAGGTCGCAGCACAGAACGATACCAAGGTGGAAGCGAAGGTCCAACAAGAACGCAATCTCCGCCGCAGTCAGCGCGAGCCAATTCTGTTGCGACGTCGCGATAACACGGTGGTAGTAGAGCCTGCTGCACCGCCGTCATCGTCGCAGCAAAACCCGCTTCCGAGCAACCAGCCACAATAGTCTCGTAAGCCGAGTGAAGTGATTTAGAGCTCGTTTTCCTGAAAGCGGTCGATGTCCGACTCAGGGTCGTAAGAGAGGTAACGTACAAGATTGGTGAAATAGCGCAGCAGCGTGTTCACATTGGTCGAGTACCAGCAGCAACGGATCATCTCGGGCGAAAATCCACAGACAAACCGAAGGCGATTCAAAGCCGATGCCTGCGAACCGAGCATGGCGGCAGCCATGCGATGATTGCCATCCAGAATCGTCAGGGGTCCAGTGTTGTCTACCCCGATCAACAGCACGGTGGGATTGATGAGGCTCTCCTCAACCGAGGAGCTTAGGGTTCGCAGCTTCGACAGAAAGTCATTCTGGAATGGCTCTTGGAGCCTTATTCGAATACGCTCCACTACATCGGTCAAATAAAAACTTCCCTTGGCCACGCGGCGCCACTGCGCTCGTGGGAAAAAACGGACTCGGGACAAGTCTTCCACAGTCAGTTCGGCTTGGAACCACCGTGTATCCGCAGGAAGCTCCCGCCACATTGCGCCTCGCCGCAGAAACAACAAGGCCTGACGCACCGAATTCTCCCGTGAGCTCTCAAGGTTGGGATGCAGCACCAGAGAATTGAACTCATTGCGGTATTCGTCGAACTCGGGATGGTGAAATTCGCTACGCAGAAACTCAGCCATTACCTCTTCTTCCCTAAGTTCCCGCAGCAACCGAAGGCTGCTGTAAATTCGCATGGGCTCGGCAGTCAATTGACTCCGCAGAAGGGGAATGATCAGGACAAAAAGTAAAACCACCATCAAGATCAATTGCACAAGAATGACTTGGCGCAGGGTGTGGTGAAGCAGGCAAATCCCCAGGGCCAGGGCGCCGCTGAAAGCCAGTTGGACCCAACTTGTATTCGCGACCTTGCGTGACATCTCGTACGTGATGATCACCGAACTCAGGGAATAGATTCCCGTAGTGATGGCATAAAGGATCAACAGAGGCGCGAGCGAACCGTAGTTATCGAGTGCAAAGTGGGCTCCGAAGAGCGTCTTCCAAAGGAAATTCGGCACCATCCATAGGCTGAAAATCAGGACGGTAAGAATCAAGAGGACCATTCCCAGCGAAGTGAACAACACAGGACTGCCCTCGTGCTCCTCTGTGTCGGCCCCTGCCGAGACGGGGAACATGGTATTTACTACCGACCATGCGCACATGTTGACCAATCGTCCGACCAGAGCCACAGCTGCGTAGAATCCTGCCTCAGCGGGCGGAAAAAAGTGCTTCACCAGGACAATGTCGAAGTTGTTGATGACAGTTTGACCTGAAAAGAAAACAACGGCCTGCAATCCCTCGCGGCTTGAAATAGCGATTCGCCGAAAGCTGAACGAACGAAACCCAGGGCTCGGCACCGCAACAAAATAAGAGACGACTACGGCCAAGACGCTGGCCAGAACCGCCCCCTTCACTCCCAGGCCCAGTTCGATCAACAAGAACGCTCCGCCCAGACGAACCAATCCTTCCAGCATGAAATTGATCGACAGCGGACCGAAGGCGTGAATTCCTTGAATGTATCCGCGGCGCACCCCCAGAGGAATGTAGAAAGCCACTCCTAGCGCCAGCAGAGAGATCAATACGGGATCCGGCAGGTTCAGATATTCCGTCAGCGGACGCTCGAAAACAAACAACAGAAGGCCGATAGCAATTCCAGCAATCCAGGAGCGCTGATGCAACGTAGCGAAGACGGCAGCCCGATCTTCAGGCGAACTGGTCTTCGCCACATATTTCGCACACACTACCTGGAAGGACAAAGTGATGCCCGAAATCAGCATCAGGATTGTGTAAACCGCCGTGGCGTGTGCGAAGCCGGTGGGGCCGAGCAGCCTCGCCGTCACCACGTTGTAGACCAGATTTGTAACTCCCACCAGCCCAGAGCCCGCTAGCAGCGTGAGAGCGCCACCGAACAGTTGAGCTTTTAGTGTCTTTACGCGCGAAGTCGCCTTCCCCTGATTCTCCTCCATCCGCGAGGAGATCACTTCGCTCTTGGTCGTCTCGGTCATCGTCAGGATGGGCAGTCTTAAAACAAGTTAAAGTGCACGACCGGAAGAAGTGTCGTCCGGGAGGAACCTGGGAAGTCATAAAACGTTTGCTGTTGCACTCCAAAGGAGAGCCGGAAAGGGTGCG
>Ga0210384_10005554_pt1 | contig 13675 bp, 11 predicted proteins | sample IncBWH2MmetaG_FD_160574 | JGI IMG/M metagenome (GOLD analysis project Ga0210384, IMG submission 160574) | Forest soil microbial communities from Barre Woods Harvard Forest LTER site, Petersham, Massachusetts, United States - Inc-BW-H-2-M | ecosystem: Environmental > Terrestrial > Soil >...
GATCTCCTTCAGCCGTTGTGTGAACAGATGGCAGTCGCCGGTCTCGTCCTCGGGCAGGCGCAGCCCGCCGACGAAGGTGACCGGTGAGAAGGCCAGGCCCGGCTCGGCCTTGATGCAGCCTTCGCGATCGAGGACTTCGAACGGCACGCCGTAGCGCTTGAGAATTTCGACGTCGTCGCCGATATGGTCGAGCTGCGACTGTTTGCGGAAAAGCTGCAGCGTGCCCTGGCTGCGGTGATCATAGGTGATGCCGGTCTCGCTGCGCAGCGCGCGCAAGCTGTCGCGGCTATATTCCGCGATCGGCACCATCCGCGATTTGTTGATCGCGTAGCGACGGGAGGTGCAGTTGCGCAGCATCTGCAACATCCATCGCCACATCATGGGATCGAATTGCGGCCGCACCACCAGCGGGCCGTAGCGGTCGAGCATCCAGAAGATCGCCTTGACCGGCACACCCGGTCCAGCCCAGGGCGAGGCATAGCCCGGCGAGATTTCGCCGGCATTGGCAAAGCTCGTCTCCAGCGCCGCGCCGTTCTGGCGATCGATCACCGTCACCTCGGCGCCGGCCTTGGCGAGATAATAGGCCGTCGTCACACCGATGACGCCGGCGCCCAGAACCGCGACCTTCATCGGACAGGCTCACTCATTGCTGATTGCTTTTGGCTGATTGCATCAGCCGACCCTGTGCAGGACGGCGGCAAATGTCAACTTGTGCGGCCAGAAGCAGTGGTCACAGGGCTGTCACCCCGATCGCGGGAAGATCAGCGCTCGGCAAAAGCCTTTTCGACCACGAACTGCGCGGGCTCGCCGTGATTGCCTTCGACAAAGCCGCGTGCGTTCAGCAACGCGCGCGTATCGGCCACCAGCGCCGGGCTGCCGCAGATCATGACGCGGTCATGCGCCGGCTCGATTGCGGGCAGGCCGATATCGGCAAAGAGTTTGCCCGACGTGATGAGGTCGGTGATGCGGCCACGGTTGCGGAAGGGATCGCGCGTCACGGTCGGATAATAGATCAGCTGCTCGCGCACCATCTCGCCGATCAATTCGTCGTTCGGCAGCTTTTCGGTGATCATCTCGCCATAGGCCAATTCCCTGACATGGCGGCAGCCATGCAGCAGCACGATCTTCTCGAAGCGGTCGTAGGTCTCGGGGTCCTTGATCACGGAAAGGAACGGCGCGAGCCCGGTGCCGGTGCCGATGAGATAGAGATTGCGGCCATCCTCGAGATTGTCGATGACAAGCGTGCCGGTCGCCTTGCGGCTGATGATGATTTCGTCGCCCTCTTTCAGGTGCTGCAAGCGTGAGGTCAGCGGGCCGTCCGGCACCTTGATCGAGAAGAACTCGAGCCTGTCCTCGTAATTGGCGCTGGCGACGCTGTAGGCGCGCAGCAGCGGCCGCTCGCCGACCTTGAGCCCGATCATGGTGAACTCGCCGTTACGGAAGCGAAACGACGGATCGCGGGTGGTGGTGAAGGAGAACAGCGTATCGGTCCAGTGGTGAACGCTCAGCACGCTTTCCTGGTTGAAATTGCTCATCGCCTGATTTCCTTGACCGGCCAACTCATTCGTATACGATCATTCGTATACAAATGAATAATCCAGCTTGATCCCAAGGTCAAGGCGGCTCAAATTCGCCAAGCATTTCAACGGAAGGGACCATCCCCATGGCGCATGACGCACCCCAGGCCACCGGCCCGAGCAAGCTCGTGATCCGCAATATCGGCCTGTTGCTAAGCGGCGCCCTGGAGAAGCCGATCCTCGATGCCGATACGATCGTCGCCGAAAACGGCAAGATCACCGGCATCGGCCGCGCCAAGGACGTCAACACCGAAGGCGCCACCACCATCGTCGACGCCCACGGCACGACCGTCGCGCCCGGCCTGATCGACAGCCATGTCCATCCCGTCGCCGGCGACTGGACGCCGCGGCAGAACCAGATCAACTGGATCGACTCTTACCTTCACGGCGGCGTCACCACCATGATCTCCGCCGGCGAGGTGCACATGCCCGGCCGGCCGCGCGATGTCGTGGGGCTGAAGGCGATGGCGATATTTGCGCAACGCGCGTTCTGGACGCTGCGGCCGGGCGGCGTGAAGGTCCATGCCGGCGCGCCCGTGATCGAATGCGAGATGGTCGAGGAAGACTTCAAGGAGTTGGCCGCGGCCGGCGTGAAACTCCTCGGCGAAGTCGGCCTCGGCGGCGTGAAAGATGGCCCGACCGCACGGAAAATGGTCGGCTGGGCACGAAAGTACGGTATCCAAAGCACCATTCATACTGGCGGTCCCTCGATCCCCGGCTCCGGCCTGATCGACAAGGACGTCGTGCTCGAAGCCGACACCGACGTGGTCGGCCATATCAATGGCGGGCACACGGCGCTGCCCGATGACCAGATCCGCTGCATCTGCGAGGGCTGCAAGCGTGGGCTGGAGCTGGTGCACAACGGCAATGAGCGCTCGGCGCTCTACACGCTGCGCACCGCGCGTGAGATGGGTGATCTGGCCCGCGTCATTCTCGGCACCGATGCGCCGGCCGGCTCCGGCGTGCAGCCGCTCGGCATCCTGCGCATGGTCTCGATGCTGTCCTCGCTCGGCGACCTGCCGGCCGAGCTCGCCTTCTGCCTTGCGACCGGCAACACCGCGCGAATGCGCGCGCTCGACTGCGGCCTGATCGAGATTGGACGTGCCGCCGATTTCGTCCTCATGGACAAGGCACAGCATTCGCCGGGCAAGAACATCCTCGAAAGCGTGCAGCTCGGCGATCTGCCCGGCGTGGGCATGACGATCATCGACGGCATCGTCAGGACGCAACGCAGCCGCAATACGCCGCCCGCGGAGAAGGTGGCCGAGGTGGTGGGGCGGTAATCCACCGCCGTCATTGCGAGGAGCGAAGCGACGAAGCAATCCATACCGCAGCACGCGGAGAGATAGATTGCTTCGCTGCGCTCGCAATGACGAGGGGATTGTAGGGTGGGCAAAGGCGCATCGCGCCGTGCCCACCATCGTCAGGGTGCGCTAAATTGGTGGGCACGGCGCTAACGCGCCTTTGCCCACCCTACGGATCAGCGCAGCTTGTTCAGCAGCGCGAACAGCGTCTCGCGCTCCTTCGGTTCCAGCGGCGCCAACGTCTCCTTTGAGATCGCGAGCGCACTCGCTGCGGCTTTTTCCGCCGTCTGCGCGCCGGCGCGCGTGAGACTGACCAGGAGCCGGCGTCCATCTTCCGGATCGGGGCTCGTCTCCGTCAAGCCGCGTGCGGAGAGGCGATCGATCACGCCCTTGATGGTCGCGACATCCATCGCGGTCAAGCGCCCGAGCTGGTTCTGCGAGCACGGGCCGGTCTCGGCGAGCTTGGCCAGCGCGGCCCATTGCGTCGGGGTCAGGTTGATGCCGATGTCACGCGCGAAGATCGACGCATGACGTTGCCAGACCTGGCGCAGGATGAAGCCGATCTGCTCATCTAGGATGTAGCCTGGCTTCGACGGTCTTGCGCTTTTCTTCAGCGTGGCGCTCCTGCCCATCCCCTCCCCCTCACAACGACAGATGCGCGTCGCTGATATCCGGACGCGCATCCAGCTCGGCGATCGTGCCGCCAAAGCAGATCCGCCCGCGCTCGATGATATAGGCGCGGTCGGAGATCAGTTTCGCAAAGTGCAGATTCTGCTCGGAGACGACAATGCTGACGCCTTCCTTTTTCATGGTCAGGATGGCATCGACCATCTGCTCGACGATTTTCGGCGACAGCCCTTCCGAAGGCTCATCGAGCAGCACCAGCGACGGATTGCCCATCAGCGTCCGAGCGATGGTCAGCATCTGCTGCTCGCCGCCACTCATGCGCCCCCCGGGGCGGTTTTTCATCTCGCCGAGATTGGGAAACAGCGTAAACAACTTCTCGCGCGTCCAGTACGGCGCATTCTCCCGCTTCGGCTGGCGGCCGACTTCGAGATTCTCTTCCACCGTCAGCTCGGTGAAGATGCGCCGCTCCTCCGGCACATAGCCGAGGCCGCCGCGCACGATCGCATGCGTCGGCTCGCGCGAGACGTCCCTGCCTTCGAAGACGATGCGGCCGGTGCGTTGCTCGACCAGCCCGACGATGGAGCGGAAGGTGGTCGACTTGCCGGCACCGTTGCGCCCGAGCAGCGCCACCACCTCGCCCTCGCCGACCTCGAGCGCGATATCGAACAGGATATGCGCCGGGCCGTAATGGCTATTGAGATTCTCGACGCCGAGCTTCATGCGGAAGCCCCCTCGCGGTGACGGGCGTCATAGACCAGGCCTTCACCGAGATAGACCGCGCGCACCTGCGGGTTGCCGCGCACTTCCGCCGGCGTTCCCTCGGCAATCAGATTGCCGCGATTGAGCACGAGGATGCGGTCGGCATGCTCGAACACCACGTCCATGTCGTGCTCGGTGAAGAGAACGCCGATCGACTGCTCCCGCGCGATGCGTGCGGTGAGCCGCATCAGCTCGATGCGCTCGCGCGGCGCCATGCCGGCCGTCGGCTCATCCATCAGCAGCAATTTCGGCTGATTGGCGAGCGCGACCGCAAGCTCCAGGCGCTTGAGGTCGCCATAGGCGAGCTCGCCGCAGGGACGATCGGCATAACCGCTCATGCCGACCAGCTCGAGCAGCCGGCCGGCCTCGTCCCGCGCCAGTTTCGGCGTCGAAGCGAAGAGATTGAAGAGCTGGCCGTGATGCGACACCAGCGCGACCTGCACGTTCTCCCGTACGGTCATGGTCGCGAACGTCGCAGTGATCTGAAAGGTGCGCCCGACCCCGAGCCGCCAGATTTCGCGCGGTGCGCGGCCGGTGGTGTCCTTGCCGAGCAGCATGATCCGGCCGCTATCCGGGCTCTTCTGGCCGTTGAGCATGTCGAAGCAGGTGCTCTTGCCCGCGCCGTTCGGGCCGATCAGCGCCAGAATCTCGCCCGGCTTCAACGCAAAGGTGACGCCGCGCACGGCATGAACGCCGCCATAGGATTTGGTCAGGCTGTCGACCGACAGGAGTGCGGGCGCGTCGGTCATTCGGCACTCTCCACTCTCTGCGCAAGCATAGCCGGCGGCGACGTGCGCCCGTAGCGTAGCCTGAGCGTCTCAATCACGCCGACGATGCCCTTGGGGAAGGCGACCACGATCAGCACGATGAAGGCGCCGAGCACGAGCTTCGACCAGTCGGTGTGGCTCACCAACCAGATGTTGAGCGCCTTGTAGACGACCGCGCCGACCACGGCGCCCGAAATAGTCTCGACGCCGCCGAGCAGCACCATGACCAGCGCATCGACCGAAAGCGATATGCCCATCACATCGGGGAAGACGCTGCCTTTCAGGTAGGCGAACAGCGCGCCGGCGACGCCGGCAACCGTGCCGGCGACGACAAAGGCGGTCCATTGCACGCGCTTGCCATTGATGCCGATCGCCTCGCCCCGCAGCGGCGAGTCACGCGTCGCACGGAGCGCAAAGCCGAACGGCGAGAAGATCGCGATTCTCAAGCTAGCTACCATCAGAACGGTGACACCGAGCGCCAGCCAATAGAAATGCGACGGGCTCGCCGCCCATTTGTCTGGCCAGATGCTCAAAATGCCATTGTCGCCGCCGGTCACCTCGACCCACTGGAAGGCGATGGACCACACGATCTGCGCAAAGGCGAGCGTCAGCATCGCGAAATAGACGCCGGATAGCTGCACGGCGAAGAAGCCGAACACGGCCGCACCAGCAAGACCGAGCAGCGGTCCAAGCAACAGGCAGACGATCATCGGCAATCCCGCCATCTTGGCCAGGAACGCAACGCCATAGGCGCCGAGGCCGAAATAAGCCGCATGGCCAAAGGATGCGAGGCCGCCGACCGACATCAGGAAATGCAGACTCGCCGCAAAGATCACGAAGATCGCGATTTCCGCGCCGACGGTGAGCGCGTAGTTGCCCGCGAACAACGGCAGCGCTGCGGCGACGGCGATGACGGCCAATGCGGCGAGACGTTCGCTCGAGGTCAGCGGCCGCCATGGATTGACCGTCAGGCCCGGCGTGCGCCGCGCCGGCGCTTCCGGCTTGCCGAACAGGCCCCAGGGCCGCACGATCAGCACGACCGCCATCACCAGGAACACCAGGATGATGGAGATCTTCGGAAAGATCAGGATACCGAAGGCGTTGAGCTCGGAAACCAGCACGGCGGCGACAAAGGCGCCGGTGATGCTGCCAAGACCACCGATCACGACCACGACAAAGACGTCGACGATGACGCGCAGATCCATGGCGTGATTGACGGCGTCGCGCGGAATCTGCAGCGCGCCACCGAGAGCTGCAAGGAAGACGCCAAGCGCAAACACGCTGGTGAACAGCCATTTCTGGTTGACGCCGAGCGCCGCAACCATGTCGCGGTCCTGCGTCGCGGCGCGCACCAAGACGCCCCAGCGCGTGCGCTGGAACAGCAGCCAGAGAATGCCGAGCACGACCGGTCCGAGCGCGATCAGGAACAGATCGTAGCTTGGAATCATCTGGCCGAAGAAATCGATGGCGCCCTTGAAACCGGGCGCACGCGAGCCGACAAGGTCGCTCGGCCCCCAGCCCAGGACCACAAGGTCCTCGACCATCAGCGTCAGGCCGAACGTCGCGAGCAACTGGAACAGCTCCGGTGAATGATAGATCCGCCGCAACAGCATCATCTCGATGACGATGCCGATCGCGGCGACGATGAGCGCCGCCAGCGCGATGCCACCCCAGAAACCGAGCGCGCCGGAAAAGCGCTCGGTCAGCGAATAGGCGAAATAGGCGCCGAGCATATAGAACGCGCCATGGGCGAAATTGACGATCCGCGTCACGCCGAAAATGATCGACAGGCCCGACGCGACCAGGAACAGCGCCGCAGCGCTGGCAAGGCCGGTCAGGAACTGGGCGATATAGAAGGCCATCGGCGGTCCGTTGTTTGTGTCACCTCTCCCCGCCCTTCGCGGGGAGAGGTCGAATTGCGCAGCAATTCGGGTGAGGGGCTCTCTCCAAGAGCACGGCCCGTGGAGAGAGCCCCTCACCCCGACCCTCTCCCCGTAAGAACGGGGAGAGGGAGAAGAAAGACCTTCACTCCTTCGGGCGCATCTTTTCGACTTCGGCATCGCTGGGCAGATAATCCGAGCCCTTGCGATAGGCCGTATCGACCATGATGCCCTTGCCGTCCTTCAGCGCGGTCTTGCCGGTGAAAGCGCCAAGCGTCGACTGGTGATCGATCTTGCGGAAGGTGATCTCGCCGAACGGCGACGGCACTGACAGGCCTTCGGCCGCAGCAATCAGCTTCTCCGGATCGGTCGAATTGGCCTTGGCGAGGATCGCGGCGGCCGACTTGATGGTCTCATAGCCGACGATCGAGCCGAGCCGCGGATAGTCGTTATACTTGGCCTGATAGGCCTTCAGGAACGCCTCATGCTCGGGCGTCTTGATCGAGTACCAGGGATAGCCGGTGACGATCCAGCCCTCCGGCGTCTCGTCCTTCAGCGGATCGAGATATTCCGGCTCACCCGTGAGGAACGACACCACCGCGCGATCCTTGAACAGACCACGGGTATTGCCTTCGCGCACCAGCTTCACGAGGTCGGCGCCGAAGGTGACGTTGAGGATCGCCTCGGGATTGGCGGCCGCGGTGGCCTGCACGACCGGACCCGCGTCGATCTTGCCCTGCGGCGGCCACTGCTCGTCGACCCACTGGATGTCCGGACGCTTCTCCGACATCAGCTTCTTGAACACGGCAACCGCGGACTGGCCGTATTCGTAGTTCGGCGCAATCGTCGCCCAGCGTTTTGCAGGGAGCTTGGCCGCTTCCTCCACCAGCATCGCCGCCTGCATGTAATTGGAGGGGCGAAGGCGGAAAGTGTAGCGGTTGCCCTTGGACCAGGTAATGGCGTCGGTCAGAGGCTCGGCCGCGAGGAAGAACACTTTCTTCTGGTTGGCGAAGTCGCTCACCGCGAGCCCGATGTTGGACAGGAAGGTGCCGACCAGCATCGCGACATTCTCGCTCGACACCAGCTCGTTGGCGGCGGTCTGCGCATCAGCCGGCTTGCCGCCGTCATCCTTGGAGATGACGACGAGCTTCTTGCCGTTGATGCCGCCGGCGGCGTTGATCTCTTCCACCGCGAGCTGCCAGCCCTTGCGATAGGGATCGGTGAAGGCAGGCAGCAGCGAGTAGCTGTTGATCTCGCCGATCTTGATCTCGCCCTGGGCCATGGCGTTGTTCGCCATGCCAGCAATCACGATCGCCAGACTTGCCCCTAGAAAATGTCGTCGACGCATCCCTTAACCTCCACTGTTAGAAGAATTAGCGTAAACCGTCCTCGCCCTTGATCTCCGCGACTGTCAGTCCGCCCACCCGCGGCAGCGGCCGGCCGCTATCGGTGACGGCAACCGCGACCATGATCTCGTTGGCGCGCGGCGCGTCGTTGATCTGCACTTCCATGCCGTCGAAATGGCTGCGCACGAAGGCCGCGTCCTTGTGGCCGAGCGGGATATCGAGCGTGGTGCCCGGCCCGCTCCGCTTCTTCGACGACGGAATCAGCGCCGCGCCCTTGCTCAGGACCTTCCGCACCGGCGTGCCCATCTTGGGATGCAAGATTGCGGCCGCATGCTCCAACTCGCCATTTTCGCCGACCGCAGCGGCCTTGCCATAGCTATGCGCCTTGGCGCCGTCGATCCCGAGCGCGGCGACGGCCTTCTTCGACAGCAGTTCGCCCAGTTCCTCGCCAATCGCGATCAACGGCGACAAGTCCTCGACATAGCGGCCGGCAAAGGGATTCTCGATCACGGCAATCGCCGCCGCACGGCGCGTCGGCGGCGCGATGGTTTTGCCCATCTCGATATGGGTCTCTTCGACCACGGTGACGATCTTGCGAATGACGGCGCTCATGGCATTTTTCCTGGCATCTCTTCCCGGTCAGGCCTGTATCAGTTCTTCATGACGCCGAACCGCGCGAGGACCGCGTGTTCCGACGAGAAGGGTTTTACCCTTCAGCCGCAGCGCCGCGCCTTCGATCAGGCCGGAGGCGAGCAGCCGGCGTGCGCAGTCTGCACCCGCTTCCAGCGCCTGCTCAATCTCACTTTCGGACAAGGCGCCGACCTCGCGCGTGACCAGCCGCGCGCCGAGATCGCTGTCAGGCTGCAATTCGTTGGCCGGCACGCGAGCAACAGCCGGATGGCCGGGCAGATCGACGGCATTGGCAATGATGGTCGCGGCAGCATCTGCCTGTGACGCCGTCCGCGCCAGCACGCTCACGGCATCGGCAATGCCGAGGGAAAAGCTGCGGCCGTGACGGCCGCTGGTGGCGATGCCGCGGATCGGATCATCAGCGCCGATGAGCATGGTCCGCATCAGGCCCTGGCTGTCCGGGCGGTCGATCAGGCCAACCGTGAATTGCTCACCATCAGCCAGATGCAAGGCGATGTCGCCGCCATTATTGACATAGGCGCGATCGAGCCGCGCCGCGCCAAGCATCGCGCCCAGGATCTCCTCGGCAACACTGCCGGCAACCGCAGCCATCGGCGTGATGAAGCAATCCTCGGCAAAGGGCACGACCGCCGCATGCATGCGGCGCGCGACGACGCCCTTCAACGTGCTGCGGTTCGGATCGGCCGCCTGGCGCAACTCCGCCAATTCGTCGCAGAGCTCGTCGAGGAGCCCAGTGAAGCGCTGCGCCGCGGCTTCATAGGCCATGCGCACTTCCCGCTCGCTGCCCTTTGCCTCCACGATCAGATCGATCGGACCATCCTGCAAATGCAGCCGCTTGCCGTCGGGAAGAAGCGCGATTTGCGGCAGCCGTTTCATGCGCGCCGTCCGGGGATGAAGGGCATCGGCCGGACCTCGGCGCTATCGCGCAGCGAGGACAGGGGCCGGACGTAATCCATGTGGCCGCCAAGCGCCGCGTAATCCGAGAGCCGCATCGTGAACTCGATCGGCGCCACCAGCGCCGGCGTCGGTACATAACCGAAGGCGCCGGCCGGCATCTGCGTGACATCGACCATGAAGGTGATGCCACCGCCCGGCCAAACATAGACCGGCGCACCGCCGCTGGTCACCCGCGTCAACGCGTCCTTGACCGAGCGCGTCAGCCGCACCGGATTGTCGGTGACGCCGGCGCGCAAGGAGCCGCCGGCACCGCCCATGAACAGCACCGTGCACAGCGCCGGCTCACAATTCTCCTGGATGCGCTCGACGGAAAACTTCAGTGCCGCCGGCATTTCCGTCTCGACCGGCCGCAGCGCCTCATCCAGCACGTAATAAGAAGAGTGCTCGCCGGTTGTGGAGACCATCAGCATGGTCAGTCCGGGCCGCGCCTCCTTGAGGTCGAACGGCCCCAGGATCGACAGCGGATCGGAAATGTTGGTGCCGCCCCACCCCGTGCCGGGCTCGGCGACCTGGAAATAGCGGCCCGGCGTCGAGCGCCGCCCTTTCATCTTGATGCCGGTGTCGGCGATATCGAGCAGCTTGCCGGCTTGATGCTCTGATAGCACGCCGGTGATGTGATCATCGACCACGACCACCTCATCGACCTTGCCATGCCATTGCTTGGCGAACATGCCGATCGTCGCCGAGCCGCAGCCGACACGCATCCGCTCTTCACCGACGCCATTGACCACCGGCGGCTTGCCGGCTTGGACAATCACGGTCGCGCCGCCATCGATGGTGAGCTCGACCGCCTTGCAATTCGACAAATCCATCAGCGCGTCGCAGGTGACGCGGCCCTCCTTCTTGGAGCCGCCGGTCAGATGATGCACGCCGCCGAGCGAAAGCATCTGCGAGCCATATTCGCCCGTTGTGACATGGCCGACCGCCTCGCCCTGCGCGCGCACAATCGCGGTCTCGGGCCCGAGATAGCGGTCGGTATCGATCTTCACCTTGACGCCGCAATAGGAGAAGATGCCTTCGGTGACGACGGTCACCATGTCGACGCCGTCGATCTCCGAAGACACGATGAAGGGCGCGGGCTTGTAGTCGGGATAGGTCGTGCCGGCGCCGATCGCGGTGACGAAGATGTCGGGCTGATGCACGATCTTGCCGTCCCAATCGCCGCCGGCCTGGAACGGCACCAGCCGTCCGCCATGCTCCACCGTGCGCTCCAGCACGATATGCGGATCGACGCGGACGAGATTTCCGTCGTGGTTGGCGTAGCGATCGCAAGCGCCCGCTGCACCCGGCTTGATGTAGCACATCACCGGACACGCATCGCAGCGGATCTTGTCGCCGATGGCGGCAACGCTCGCGTCAGTCGACATGAACAGCCCGTTCTCCGGCGGCGCCTCAGCCGTCCGGACAATTTGTTCGTATACGAACGATGTTGCGCGCCATTCCCGGAGCTGTCAAGCGGCGGCGGAAGCGAAAAAAGCGCTCTGCCGAATAATCGCTCATTTGCCTACGGGCTCTGTCCGCAAACGAGGCAAGAAACATGGCAGTGTTTGCACTGCGAAATGCGGGCGGCTTGCACGTTTGTACACAAACGGTACTGTTTCTTCACCTACGCGCCACCGGATGTGAGATGACGCAGCCAACGATCCGACTGAACGTCAACGGCAAGAGCTTTGATGTGAGCGCGGCTCCCGATACCGCGCTGCTTTACGTGCTGCGCAACGATCTCGCATTGAACGGACCGAAATATGGCTGCGGGCTCGGCGAGTGCGGAACTTGCACCGTGCTGATCGATGGCGTCGCGGCGCGCTCCTGCGTGATCCCGATCGAAGGCTGCAAGGGACGCGACATCGTCACGCTCGAAGGCCTCGGCTCGCGCGAGCATCCTGATCCCGTGCAGGATGCTTTCATTCGCGAGCAAGCCGCACAATGCGGCTACTGCCTCAACGGCATGATCATGACCACGAAGGCGCTGCTGTTGCGCACGCCGGCTCCATCCGAAGCGGAGATTCGCGAGGCATTGCGATACAATCTCTGCCGCTGCGGCGCGCATGTCGAAATCATGCGCGCGGCGATGCGTGCCGCCGGTCACCTGGTCGAGGCGCGCGACTGATGGCGGCATCTGGCACTCTGGTGGTCATCAAGACCAGCACGACCGGAAATTTCGAGACCTTCATCAAGATCACCGCTAACGGCGACGTCAAAACCTATAACGGTCATGTCGATCTCGGCACCGGCATCCGCACCGCGCTCGGACAGATCGTCGCCGAAGAGCTCGACGTATCCTTTGCCCGCGTGGTGGTCGTGCTCGGCGATACCAAGGAAGTGCCGAACCAGGGCGCGACGATTGCGAGCGAAACCATCCAGATCACCGCCGTGCCGCTGCGCAAGGCCGCGGCGCAAGCGCGGCAATTCCTGATCACGCGCGCCGCACAACGCCTGGAGCTGCCCGTCGAGGAGCTTTCGATCGAAGACGGCCTGGTGCGCGGCAAGGACAATCGCAGCGTTTCCTATGGCGAATTGATCGAAGGCGATACCATCCGCATCGAGCTTGCCGACGACGTGGTGGTCAAGTCGGTCGAGAACTACAGCCTCGTCGGACAATCGGTACCGCGCGTCGACCTGCCGGCGAAAGCGACCGGCGAATTGATCTATGTGCACGACGTGCGCGTGCCCGGCATGCTGCACGGCCGCGTCGTTCGCCCGCCTTATGCCGGCGTCGATGCCGGTCCGTTCGTCGGCACCAGCCTTATGTCGGTGGATGAAGCCTCGGTGCGCGACATTCCGGGCCTCGTTGCCGTGGTCAGGATCGGCGACTTCGTCGGAATCGTGGCCGAGCGCGAGGAGAACGCGATCAAGGCCGCCGCCCGGCTCAAGGTGAAGTGGAAGCCGACCCCTACCCTGCCTGATCTGGCTGACATCGAGAACGCCCTGCGCACGAATCCATCAGCGCCGAGAACCCTGGAGAACAAGGGTGATGTCGACGCGGCGATAGCAGGCGCCGCCAAGCCGATGCCACGCACCTACATCTGGCCCTATCAGATGCATGCGTCGATCGGCCCTTCCTGCGCGGTCGCGGATTATCAGGACGGGCGCATCCGCGTCTGGTCAGGCACGCAGAACCCGCATGTACTTCAAGCCGATCTTGCGCTGCTGTGCGAACGGCCGGAAGCCGAGATTGAAGTGATCCGGTTCGAGGCTGCCGGCTGTTATGGCCGCAATTGCGCCGACGATGTCAGCGCGGATGCGCTGCTGCTGTCGCGCGCCGTCGGCCGCCCCGTCCGCGTGCAGCTCACCCGCGAGCAGGAGCATGCCTGGGAACCGAAGGGCACCGCGCAACTGCTCGACGTCAATGGCGGCCTCAACGAAGACGGCAGCGTCGCTGGTTACGACTTCGCCACGCGTTATCCCTCGAACGGAGCGCCGACGCTGGCGCTGCTGCTCACCGGACGAGTTGCACCAGTGCCTGCCGTGTTCGAGATGGGCGACCGCACCGCGATCCCGCCCTATGATTATGAGAACATGCGCGTGGTCGCGCACGACATGCCGCCGATCGTGCGGGCCTCCTGGTTCCGCGGCGTCTCCGCGCTGCCGAATTCCTTTGCGCATGAATCCTGGATCGACGAATGCGCCGATGAGGCGGGCGTCGATCCGATCGAATATCGCTTGCGCTACCTGAAGGACCAACGCGCGGTCGATCTCGTTCACGCGGTGGCCGAGCGCGCCGGCTGGCAGAGGCGGCCGGTGCGCGAGGAGAAAACCCCGGAAGGCGACATCGTGCGTGGCCGCGGGTTCGCTTACGCGCTCTAT
>Ga0210384_10005555_pt1 | contig 13674 bp, 12 predicted proteins | sample IncBWH2MmetaG_FD_160574 | JGI IMG/M metagenome (GOLD analysis project Ga0210384, IMG submission 160574) | Forest soil microbial communities from Barre Woods Harvard Forest LTER site, Petersham, Massachusetts, United States - Inc-BW-H-2-M | ecosystem: Environmental > Terrestrial > Soil >...
CCAGCGCCAGGCCGAAGGAGAAGAAGATGAAGAACCGCCGCGCCGCCAGGCTGGCCACCGCCAGGCCCGTGGGGAGGCCGCAGACCTTGCGCAGCAGGTAGACCGCCATCCCTTCGGCGAAGACGCCCCCGGAGGGCAGGGAGAGACCCAGCCCCTCGGCCGCCGTCCGGATCTCGAGCAGGCGCGCCCAGGACGGCGACCGTCCGGAGCTCTGCAACAGGCGCCGCCAGCCGAGAGCGTCGCAGCTCAGCACGCCGAAGTAGAAGACCGGCGTGGCGAGCAGCCAGGGAGCGGCCACCAGCAGCTCCCGGATGCGCCCCAGGTCGGCGCGGCGGAAGAGGAAGGCCAGCAGGCCGATCGCGGCGAGCGACCCCGCCGAACGCATGGAGACCCGCAGCCATGCCCGGCGTCGACTGCCGGCCGGCCCCGCCGGGCGGCCCGGTCCGGGTGCCACCTCTAGCTGCATCCGAGCTCCCGGCCGGCGTTCAGAAGGCGAGCTTGTTCGCCGCGTCGAGCGCCGCGACCTTGTAGCACTCGGCCAGCGTCGGGTAGTTGAAGATGGCGTCCAGGAAGTAGTCGAGACCGCCGCCCAGGGCGAGCACCGCCTGGCCGATGTGGATCAGCTCGGTGGCGCCGGTGCCGATGACGTGCACGCCGAGCAGGCTGCGGTCCTCGCGATGGAAGAGCATCTTGAAGAAGCCGCTGTCGTCGCCGAGGATCTGGCCGCGCGCGATCTCGCGGTAGCGCGCCTGGCCGACCTCGTACGGCACCTTGGCCTCGGTGAGCTGTTGCTCGGTCGCGCCCACCATCGACACCTCGGGGATCGCGTAGATGCCGAAGGGGAAGTGCTTGGCGAGCGGCTTGGCCGGCAGGCCGAGCGCGTGGCTGGCGGCGAGCCGCCCCTGCTCGCTCGAGGTGGCGGCGAGGCTGGGATAGCCGATCACGTCGCCGGCCGCGAACAGGTGCGGCACCGCGGTGCAGAAGCACTCGTCGACCGCGAGGCGCCCGCGCTCGTCGGCGGCGAGGCCGGCCGCCGCCAGGTTCAGCGCCTCGGTGGCGCCGATCCGGCCGACCGAGAACAGCACCAGGTCGGTCGCGATGCGCTTGCCGGACTCGAGGCGCAGCACGGCGCGGCGCGGCGGGCCGGCCTCGACGTCGAGCCGTTCGACCACCTCCTCGCCGCGGAAAATCACGTTGCGGTCGCGCATTTGGTGGATCAGCTCGTCGACGATCTCGGCGTCGAGGAACTCGAGCGGGCGGCGCTGGCGGTCGATCAGCGTCACCTCGGTGCCGAGCGCCGCGAACATCGACGCGTACTCGATGCCGATGACGCCGGCGCCGACCACCACCATCTGCCTCGGGATGCGCTCGAGCTGCGTGACCTCGTCGCTGGTGATGACCGTCTCGCCGTCGACCGGCACCCCGGGAGGCGGCGCCGGGCAGGTGCCGCAGGCGATCACCATCTTGTCGGCGGTCACCAGCCGGGTGCCGAGCTCCGAGGCGACCGCGAGGGTGTGCGGATCGACGAAGCGGGCCTCGCCGCGCAGCAGGTCGACGTCGTTGCGCTCGAGCTGGTTCTCGACCAGCGCCGACTCGCGCCCCACCACCTCCGCCACGCGGCTCAGCAGCTCGCGGGCGCTGGGGCGCCCGCCGTTGCCCGCCTGGCCGCCGCCGAAACCGCCGCCCGAAGCGGCATGGCTCGAGCGGCCCGTGAACGACAGCACCGCCTCGCGGAAAGTCTTGCTGGGGATCGTGCCGGTGTCACAGCAGACGCCGCCCACCACCCGCCGGCGCTCGATCAGCCCCACCCGCCGGCCCAGCTTGGCCGCGCGCACCGCCGCCCGCTGGCCGGCCGGACCGCTGCCGATGCACACCAGGTCGTAGTTGAACCCGCTCTCCAACGCAGCAGATCTCCCGCTCGAGCGACGGCTCAGAAGGCGTGGCAGACCGGCGTAGTCTATGCCACCTCCCTCGATGCCTTCAGGGTGAGCTTGTCAGTGATAACACTGTGTGCTATGTTGTTATCATGATCCGGACACAGGTCAGCTTGTCCGAGGAAGAGTACGGCGCCGCGAAGCGCGAGGCGAAGCGCCTCGGGATCTCCCTGGCGGAGCTGCTGCGCAGGTCGCTCCGAGGGCTCTTGCCTGCGGACGAGTCGAAGCCGTGGATGCGCTACGCGGGAATGGTCGAGTCAGGGGACCCGCATTCCAGCCAACGTATCGATGACGTCGTCTATGGCCAGAAGGACTGAGGCGTACGTCGACACCTCGGCGTTGATCGCTTTCGGCGACCGGTCGGACAGCTACCACCTGGTGTTCCGGCGCCTCTTTGCGGACCCTCCACCGCTGCTCACGACCGCGCTGGTCGTGACGGAAGGCCACGGCTGGTTCCTGAAGCGCTACGACCGCACGCGAGCCCTGCAGTTCGCCGCGATGATCGAGGAGATGAAGTTCCTGGAAGTCAGGCCCGCCGGCGCTGAGGAGCTGCGCGCCGGGACCGAGATCCTTCGCCGGTTCGCCGATCAGGATCTCACCCTGGTGGATGGGGTGGGACTGCACGTCATGACGGAGCGCCGCACCGGGAGCTGTTGGTCGACCGACTTCCACCTTGGGCTGACCGGCGTTCCACTGGTGATCCATCAGCCCTGAAGCTCCAGACGCCGCGGCGCACGATCCGCAGATTTGGATCTCGACGATCCAGGTGAGCTCGCCGCCCGGATCAAGAAACGACATCAGCAGCTGCCAGTTAGCAATCTCGCTGGATTATTGGCATCTCTAATGCTAGGTTGCGAATCAAGGGAGGACGTTTCCATGGGCAGCCACCGCATCCTCGCTGGCCTCGTCTGTCTGACGGCGGTCGCCGCCGGGGACTCCCGGGCGGCAACCGCTCAGCTCCCGCCATCCCGGACATCCCTGCCGGCGGGTCAGTGCGTGCCGAGCCACAACGTCGGTTGCTCCAATCATGGCCGCTTCAGCGTCGAGGTCGGCTGGCAGAACCAGTTCAACGGCACCAGCGGCAAGGGGGTCGTGGTGCCCGCCGCCTCTTCCGACGTGACCCTCGCTTTCAGCTTCGGGGACCCGGCCAACATCGAGCTGCTGGTGAAGCTGCTCGACTTCGGCGACGTCGTGAAGCTGTTCTACGGCGAGCTCACGGACCTGCACTTCCAGATCACCGTCACCGACACGGCGCACGGCACGATGAAGGCCTACTCCAACACGCCGGGCGATTGCGGCGCCATCGACGACGCCGCCTTTCCCGGCCAGGAACCGGCACCGGGGGCGGAAGCTGGTGAGGCGGTGATCGCCGGCGGTGCCGGCAACGATGAGATCAGCGAGATCGGCGGGGCTGGCCGCGACGCCGATGCCGCCGCCCCCAGGGGCTCCTGCCGCCCCAGCGCCACCACGCTCTGCCTGCTCAACGGCCGCTTCGCGGCGACCGTGACCTGGCAGAACCAGTTCAACGGCGTCATCGGTGTCGGCATGGCCGGACCGCTGTCGAGCGAGACGGGGACCTTCTACTTCACCGATCCGACCGACAAGGAGCTGCTGGTAAAGATCCTCGACTTCGGCAACCGCATCGGCGTCTTCTACGGCACGCTCTCGAACCTGCAGTACACCCTGCAGGTGACCGACACCTCGACCGGCGGCACGAAGACCTACTTCAATCCGCCCGGCAACTACTGCGGCGGGATCGACAACGCCTTCCCGAGCGACCTCACGGCCTCGACCGCCTTCACCCTGATCCCGGTGCCGGTCGCCAACACGGAGCACCGCACGGACGACATCGCCCTGGTGCCCTTCACCACCGCCGCCGGCGGCAACCTGGAAGTCGACGCCGACTGGACCTCCGCGGCGGACAACATCCAACTGGTCCTCTTCCGCGGCGACTGCACCCTCCAGGACGCCGTCCAGAACGCCTGCGACCCGAACCAGATCGCCGCCGCCCGAGCCATGGTCAAGCCGCAGCAGCTCCTCGAGCCCAGCCTGCCGCCCGGCACCTACACCATCATGGTCATCGACGCCGGCCCGAACGACGAGTCCGGCACCATGACGGCCAAGCTCACGCCCTGACGCGAAGGCGTCATCGCCACAGGTGCGTATCGACCCGATCCTGGTCGGCGACCGCATCGTCGCAGTCGCGGTCCTCCTGCCACGTGCCGGCGACGTCGCCGAGATCGCGGTGCCGCAGCGCCGTCTCACCCAAGCCCGCACCTCGCATCAGGGCTTCGAGGGCGACGGCGTTCAGGGTCTTCCCCTCTGCCTTCGCTCGCCGGCGCAGTTCCAAGTCCAGGAGGCGCGGGATGTCCCTCAGTGTGTACTGCACCCATAGAGTGTAGGCGACAAGATAGAGTCTTCTCGCAGACCCGCGGCAGACCAGCTGACCCCGATTCGTAGCCTTGGAGACCGGCACGAGCTGGTGGCGCTGCGGCCTCAGCTCGCGACCTTGGCAGGCTTGTAGGCGCCGGGCACGAGCCGGGCGGCGATCGACAGGCGGTTCCAGGCGTTGATGGCGGCCACTGCCAGCGTCAGGTTGGACAGCTCCTTCTCGCTGAAGTGGGGCCGTACCTGGTCGTAGACCGCATCGGAGGCGTGGCCGTCGGCGATCAGGGTCACGGCTTCCGTCCAGGCCAGGGCGGCCCGCTCCCGGTCGGTGTAGTACGGGCACTCGCGCCAGGCGTCCAACGAGTAGAGGCGCTGCTCCCCTTCGCCGATCGCGCGCAGGTCCTTCCAGTGCATGTCCAGGCAGTAGGCGCAGCCGTTGATCTGCGACGCCCGCAGCTGGCACAGCAGCAGCAGGGACCTCTCCAACCCACATTGCTGGAGATATCCGTCCAGGGCATCCATGGCGTCGAAGACGCCGGCGGCGGCTTTGGCGTAGTTGAGGCGTGCTTTCATGAAGAGTCCTCCTGGAATTCGATTCGGCGCGGTGGCATCCGATCTCTCATCGCTGTCCGTCGATGTCGTCGATGGTGTCGATGCCCCGCTCCCACGAACACGATATTAGCCATAATTGGACTTGTCTCACAGATCCATTTTCGATATTTTCACTGGACCAATTCGACGCCGATGCCCAGCCTGACCACCCACCTCCCTCTCATGCTGCCGCCGCGGGGGCCGGGCCAACCGGCCGCTCGCTGGCTGGTCGCCGGCGTGCGCGCCGCCATCCTGGAGGGCCGGCTGCGTCCCGGGGCGCGGCTGCCGTCCACCCGCGACCTCGCCCGGCACCATGGGCTGTCGCGGGGAACGGTCGTCAGCGCCTTCGAGCAGCTCGCGTCGGAGGGCTACCTGGAGGCCCGGGTGGGCTCGGGCACCCGGGTCACCGCCGTACTGCCCGACAGCCTGCTCGAGGTCGCCCATCCGGTGATGGCGGTGACAGCGGCAACGGCGGCGACGGCCCCAGCGACAGCGACGCCGGCGACAGCGCCCGAGGGCGCCGCGGCGCGCCCGCCCGCGGAGCGGAGGGCGCCGCGCCGGCTCTCGGACTACGGCCGCCGGGTGCGTCCTTTCCCGGAGCCTCGGATCGTCCCCGTTCGCGCCTTCCGCACCGACCTGCCGGCACTGGACCTCTTCCCGACGACGCTGTGGGCGCAGGTCGCGTCTCGCCGCCTGCGGCGGGCGTCGGCCAACCTCCTCCTGGGGTGCGGCCCGATGGGCTACCCACCGCTGCAGGAAGCGGTGGCGGGCTACCTGACCGCCTCGCGCGGCGTCCACTGCGTCCCCGGGCAGGTCGCCATCGTCTCCGGCGTGCAGGAAGCGCTCGACCTCGCGGCGCGGCTGCTGCTGAACCCCGGCGACCGGGTTGCCATCGAGAACCCGGGATACATCGGCGCGGACCTCGTCTTCGAGGCGATCGGCGCGGCGGTCGCCCCGGTCGGCCTGGATGACGAGGGGATGACGGTCGGCGAGTCGTCGCTCGCGGGCGCGCGGCTCGTCTACGTGACCCCGGCGCACCAGTTCCCTACCGGCGTCGGCATGAGCCTGCCGCGGCGCCTGGCGTTGCTGGAGTGGGCGCGACGCACGGGCGCGCTGATCTTCGAGGACGACTACGACAGCGAGTACCGCTACAGCGGGCGGCCGCTGCCGGCGCTGCAGGGCCTGGACCGGCACGGGCAGGTGCTGTTCGCCGGCAGCTTCAGCAAGGTGCTCTTCCCGTCGCTCCGCCTGGGATACCTGGTGGTGCCGGCCGACCTGGTCGACGCCGTCGCGGCGGCGCAATCCGTCACCAACCGGCACGCCCCACTCCTCGAGCAGGCGGTGCTGGCAGACTTCATCGCCGGAGGCCACTTCGCGCGGCACGTCCGGCGCATGCGGCAGGTGTACGCGGAACGGCTGTCGGTGCTCCTCGAGTGCGCGGCCGAGCGGCTGGCCGGGCTGCTCGAGATCTCCGGCGTGGAGGCAGGGCTCCAGACTGTCGGCTGGCTGCGCGCCGGCATCGACGGGGAGGCGGTGGCGAGGGCGGCGGCGCGGCGGCACGTGGAAGTCACGCCGCTGAGCCGCTACGGCCGCGGAACGGCGGCGCGGGAGGGATTGCAGCTCGGGTTCGCCGCCGTCGACCCGCCCGAGATCCGGCGCGGCGTCGGCGACCTCGCCGCGGCGCTGGCGGAGGAGGCCGGCGCCAACTGAGCCACTACCCGAGATCCACGGACGAGCCGCCGGCCGGGTCCTGCCGGTAGAACGCGCTCAGCACCTCGTAGAGGTCCGGGTGCTTGGCTCGGAGCTGCGCGCCCCTCTCGAAGAACGCCTCGGTCACCACCGCGAAGAACTCGGCGGGGCTGATGGCCCCGTAGGCGTCGATGTCGCCGGGCTGGTGCGCGGCGACCCGCGCGAGCAGCTCCTGGTACTCGGCGCCGAGCGCCCGGGCCCATGCGGAATACGAGGAGGGCCTGCCGAGGTCGGGTGCGCCGTTCATCGCGCCGTCCTCGGCGTCGAGCTGGTGCGCGAACTCGTGCAGCACGACGTTGTGGCCGTCGTTGCAGTTCGACGCGCCGCGCTGGACCGCATCCCACGCGAGCACCACGGAGCCGCGGACCCACGACTCGCCGACGCGCACCTGGTCACTCTCGACGACGAGGTCGCCGAGCTTCTGGCGCGTCTTCTTGACGACGTACGCGCTCGGGTAGACGAGGATCGATCCGAGCCCGGAGTAGTAGTCGGTCTCGCGGTGCAGGAGCAGGACGCAAGCTTGCGCGGCGATGGTGAGCCTGATCTCGTCCGTCATCGCGAGCCCGCCGCAACCTTCGAACCGCTTCTCCGCGAGGAAGACCTGCATGTGCCCTTCGAGCTCGCGTTGGTCCTCGTCGGACAGCGTGGAGACGTAGGGAACGTTGCGCCGCACGATCGCGCGCTGCTCGGCGGACAATGGCGTGCCGCGCAGCCGTTCACGGCGCTTGCTCTTGAAGTGGAGGAAGTCGAGCACGCGCGAAGGGTACCACCCCGCAGGGGGCGGGCTGATCTCTCCGCGCCGGAGAGACCAGCCTTCCCCGCCGCTCAGCGGCCGGCCCCTACTTCGCCCCCACCGTCACCGCCAGGTCGCGCGGCTCGCCGCCGCGCAGGATGCGCAGGGTGGCCGGCTTGCCGATCCGCTCCTCCGAGAGCAGCGCGTGCAGCTGGGTGAGATCCGACAGCGGCTGCCCGTCGATCCCCAGCAGCACGTCGCCGAGCACCAGGCCCGCCGCGGCTGCCGGGCTGTCCGGCTGCACGCCGACCACGATCAGGCCGACCGACTGGCCGAGCCGCTCCTCGAGATCCGCCTGCAACCGCACCGGGTAGGCCCCGATGCCCAGGAAGCCCCGCCGCACCCTGCCGTGGGCGAGCAGCGACTCGACCACCCGCCGCAGGGTCGCCCCCGGCAGCACCAGTCCCCGCCGCCGCAGCAATCCGGAGCTGGCGATGCCCAGCGGTCGGCCCGCCGCGTCCACCACCACGCTGCCCGAGAAGCCGCGCTCGCGCGCCGCGTCCAGCTCGACGTAGCGCTCGAGCTTGGCGCCGGCCGGGCTGCGCCAGGAGTCGCGGACGTCGCTGATCATCGCCAGCGCCGCCCGCACCTGCCGCCCCGGCCGCCCGACCAGGACCGCGAGCTGGCCGACCGCGAGATCCGCGAGGTCCGACCATTGCGGCGTGGCCAGGCCGGACGCCTCGACCCGGAGGACCGCCAGGTCGGTCGAGCCGTCGCGGCCGACCAGCGTCGCCGGCAGCCGCTTGCCGCCCTCGAGGCCGACGACGACGTCCTCGTCGCGCTCGACGTTGTGGCTCGCGGCCACGATCACGCCGTCGCCGGCGAACACCGTGCCGCTGGCCGACAGCCGCCGCCCGCCGTCGACCTGCGCCGCATAGGGGCTCGCCGCCGCCACGACCGCGGCCACGTCCCGGGAGAGCTGAAAGAACGAGGAAGGATGGGAGCTCGAGGCCGAACTGGAAGCCGAGCTGGAGTTGGGGTTGGGATCGGGCTTGGAGCCACTAGTCTCAGTCGTCATGGCGGCACACTACCCGCGCCGCCGCGGCCGCACATCCGCCGTTCGGGCAGGGCGGCCACCTGGCCGATCGGCTAGTGTCCCGTCTCAGAGATTCGCACCATTAGTCGGCGAGCCATCCGGGCTCCTGGCCAGGCGCGCCGACGCAGGCATAGCAGGGACTATGTCGAGGAGGCGCAACGCCGCCAGGGGGCCGGAGGGCCGGCGAATAATGATGCGAATCTCTGAGACGGGGCACTAGTGCAAGGTGGACTCGATGCCACGCGGCGGCCTCAGGGCCGGTGGAGGCGGACGCTGACCACCGCGATTTCCAGGAACTCGAGCCCCGGGGTGAGCACCAGGCTGCCGGAGACGGCGCGCGCTCTCAGATCGGCCATGGCCGCGGGCGACAGGCGGCCATAGCGCCGCGAGAGGACGACCGTGGCCTCGGTCTCGCCGTTGCGGGCGAGCAGGTCGAGGGCGTCGTGATAGGCGGCGTCGGAGTCGACCTCGAGGAACTCGCGCTCGAAGTAGAGCGCGGCGAGCTCTTCGGTGAGCCAGTAGGCGTCGGTGACGACGGCATGGCCGGGGGTGGCGCGGACGGCCTCGAGCATCCGCTCGGAGCCGGATTTCTTGAGCGCCAGGAGCCTGAGGCCCTGGCCCTCGACGGCCACGCCGAGCAGGGCGAGCGCAGCGGCGAGGAGCGCGAGCGCCCGGCGATGGACCGGCCTCTCCGCGCTTCGCCGGAGGTCGCGGAGCGCGAGCAGCGAGAGCGAGACGAGCAGCGGGTAGAGAGCGAGGAAGTGCCGCGGCCCCCAGAGGATGCCGACGTCGGCGCGGTTGAGAGGCAGCACGACGAGCACGGCGAAGAGCGTGCACCCGCCGGCGAGGAACCGGCCTGGACGCTCCGGGCCGGCCAGCTGGCCTCTCAGGCCGAGCAGGGCGAGGAGCAGCAAGGGAGTGTGCGGCAGGAGGCCCTGGGTGAAGAGAGTGTCGAAGACCCCCCGCGGGTCGCCGGCCAGCAGGACGACGAACACCGCCGCCGCCGCCGTGGCCAGCCCGAGGAGGCAGAGGTCGAGAACGCCGGTCCGCCGCCGCCGCAGGCCGGCAACGCACACCAGCGCGAACGGCACCGCGAGCCAGCCGCTCACCCGTGGATCGGGATGGAACCGCAGCAGGAAGAAGGCGAAGTCGCCGAGCTTGGCGCCGAGCTGACCGCCCAGCTCGCCGAGACCGCCGGCGCCGGCGCCGGCGCCCCGCGCCGGCGCGGCGAGCGCGCCGTAGGCTGCGGCGTGGATGCCGAGCGCCGCGCCGAACAGCCGGTGCTGCAGCCACCAGACGGGCGTCATCACGGCGAGCCAGGTGACGGCCAGGGCGGCGCCGAGCCGCGGCGCGCGATAGGTCCAGAGGAAGGCGGCGAGCAGCGCCAGGGTGAGCACGTACCCCTCCTCGCGCAGCACGGTCGAGAGGGCGAGCAGCAGGCCGGCCCCGAGCGCCTCCCGGGTCCGCTCGAGGCGCCCCGCGCGGAGCAGCAGGATCACCGCCGCGAGGGCCGGCAGGATCGCCAGCGAGTGCTCCCAGAAGGTCATGCCGTAGAACAGCAGCGGGGTGGCGAGGCCGAGGACCAGGGTGGCCGGAGCGCGCGCCGCCGCCAGCCCCGCTTCCTCGAGCAGCAGCGGGAACAGCATGAGCGTGGCGATGGCGGCGGCCAGCGGCAGGAGGTAGAGGCCCGCGGCGCCGGCCAGCCGGTAGCCGGGCAGCGAGAGCAGCGCGAAGTAGGGCAGGTAGTAGGAGACGACGCGGCCGCCGACCCTCTGGAAGTGGTGACCGGCCCAGGGAAAGAAGCGCAGCTCGGGGTCGAGATGACGCGCCGGCCAGGCGATCTCCGGCGAGCCCTGGCGGGCGAAGCTCTGGACCTGGATGTAGCGGTTGCCGCCGTCGGTAATCCAGAAGACCTGCGGGGGGAGCAGCCGGACGAAGCCGCACATGAGCGCCGCCGGCACCAGCACCGACGACCACCGCGCGGCCCGGGATTCGAGCCAGGAAGACCGCGGGCCCGCCGGCGGGAGCTCCACGCCGGGATTCTGTCACGGCGCCGGCCGGCGCTACAGCAGCACCAATCCCATCCTGGCGGCGCGGACCGCGGCGTCGGTGCGGGTCTGCGCGCCGAGCTTGCCGATGATCGAGTTGACATGGAACTTGGCGGTGTGCTCGCTGATGCCGAGGCTCTCGGCGATGCGGCGGTTGGAGAGGCCCTGGGCCAGGAGCTGCAGGACCTCGAGCTCGCGCGGGGTGAGCGGCTCGGGCTGGGTCTGCGGGGCGGGGCGCGGGCGCAGCAGCGGCGGCAGCAGGGCGTCGTCGAACACCAGCAGGTCGCTCCCCAGGGCGCGCAAGGCCGCGGCGAGGCGGCCGCCCTCGACGTCGCGGAACAGCAGGCCGCGAGCGCCCGCGGCGAGGGCCGCGGCGGCCGCCTCCTCGTCGAGGAGCAGGGCGAGAGCCGGCGGCCCGCTCTCGCCGAGGTCGCCCAGGCGCTCGAGCCAGCCGAGCGGATCGGCGCCGAGATCCCAGACCGCGACCTCGGGATCGTCGCGCTCCACGGCCGCCGCCGCCCCGAGCGCGTCGGCCTGCGCCACCACCACGAGGCCCGGTTCGCCGCTCAGCAGGTAGGCCAGGCCGCCGCGGGCGAGCGGGTCGTCGCCCACCAGCAGCACGCGCAGCACCGGCGCCGAGCGCTCAGTCGACGGGGGTGCCGGTCTGGAGGTCGTCCCCCATGACGTCGTTGACATAGAGCATCTTGACCGCGGTCAGGACCGCGGCGACCAGCGGCACCGCGACCAGCAGCCCGAGGAAGCCGAAGACCACGCCCATCAACGCCTGGCTCAGGATGGTGATCAGCGGCGGCAGGTCCATCCCCCGCTTCATCAGCATGGGGATGAGCACGTGGCCCTCGACCAGCTCCACCAGGGTGAAGGCGATGGCCACCTCCAGCGCCTTCTCGGGCGAGACCAGGAAGCCCATGGCGATCGCCGGCAGCGCCGAGAGGATCGGGCCGATGGTGGGGATGAACTCCAGGACCCCGGCGATGATGCCGAGCGACAGCGCCGCCTCGACGCCGAGCATCGCCAGGGTGATCGAGACCATCGAGCCGATGATCACCATGGCGATGAGCTGGGTGCCCAGAAAACGCCGCAGGGTGACCCCGATGGCGGTGATCACCTCGTCGACGCGCTGCCGGCTGGGATGCGGCACCAGGTGCAGCAGGCCGCGGCGATAGAGCTCGGGGTCGACGCTGAAGTAGATCGCGACGAAGGTGATCAGCAGCAGACCCACCAGCACCTCGAGCGTGGACGACAGGAACGGGAAGAGATAGCGAGTCGCGGCGCCCAGCTGCCGAACCAGCCGGACCCGCAGCGGCGATGGAGCGCCGGCGGCGGCCCCCGGCACGCCAGCGCCCGCGGCTCTCACGGCACCCGCGCCGCCCGCGGCGCCCGCGGCAGGTGCGCCACCGGCACCAGGGGGAGCGCCCCCCGGTGTGGCGGCGCTGGCGCCGGCCGCGCCCTTGGCGCCGAGAGGCGCGGCCCCCGGCGGCTGGGCGCCCGCGCCGGCCGTGCCGTTGACAACGGCTGGGGCCGGCGGGCGCGCGCCAGTCCCAGCCGCGCCGCCGCCGTGCGCCCGCCCGGGGCGCAGGGCGGGGGTCGGCGCCGGCAGCGGCGCCTGGGAAGCGGCCTGGGCGGGCGCGCCACCTTCTCCCGAGGAGCTCTCGACGATCTGCCCCCAGAAGCTGCCGCGATTGGCGGCCACCCACTGATCGACCCGGTCCAGCGCCTCCGGCAGCCGCCGGCGCAGCTCGCCGAACTGCTTTTCCAGCGTCGGCGCCGCGACCGCCATCACCCCGAAGAGAGCGCCGTAGGTCGACAGCACGATCAGCCCCGCCGCGATCCCCCGCGGCACCCGGATGCGCTCGAGGTAGTCGGCCCCTCTCGCCACGCCGAGCCCGAACAGCAGACCGATGAAGCCGGTGAGGATCAGCGGGTGCACTTCCCACAGCAGCTGCAGCCCGAGGTAGAGCGCGAAGACGAGCACCGCCGCGCGCAGGATGTCCTTGCTTCCCCACGCGTCCGCCCGCCGGGGCCGCCGCCGTTCGAGCTGCCGCCGGTTGGGCGGCCGCGGCGAGGCCGCCGCGTCAGCCGGCCCGGACGCCGCGGATTCAGCCTCCGGTGCGGCCGGATGGAGATGGATCGGTTCGTCCAAGAAGAGTCTCGAGTGTGGGTCGGTCTTCGACCGAACGGCGCCGGCGACGGCACCGCCACGGAACCTGCCGCCGGCCGGGACCTCGCCGCGAAGGATGACCGAAAAGCCGCTCAGCGGCAAGGTCTGGTCCCCTCCCCGCGCCGGGGCGCGCCGGGAGGGGATCCAGCGTTCGCGGGAGGGACGGCGATCGCCGCGAGGAGGCGATCGCCCCTGCCGGGAGCCGGCGATCGCCGCGAGGAGGCGATCGCCCGCGCGGGAGGCGGCGATCGCAATGATCGCCGGGGCGCCGGGGCGCCGGCCCGCCGGCAGGATCGATCCGGCAGGATCAGTCGGCGGCGAAGTAGCGCGCCCTGATGCCGAGGGTGGTCAGGTTCTGGAAGCCCTCGTACGAGCTCAGATAGTGGCCCGAACCGTCCGTGGCGAGATAGGTGCGGTACTGGGACCCGATCTGCAGGTCGTTGATCCAGACCTGGCTGCCGAGCGGCATGCCGGTGCGGTCCACCTGCACGCCCGCCAGGCCGACCGGGAACCAGGTGTCGAATTCCATCCAGACCAGCATGAAGGTGCCGCCGGGCGCCACGGCCGCCGAGGGAGCGAGGTCGGACCAGTTCTTGCCGGCGCCGGTGCTGATCGTCTGCTGCTTGCCGAGCAGGCCGCCGGCCTTGCCGACGATCTGACCGTCGACGCGGTAGTGCGAGAAGTCGTGGAGGAAACTCTGCCAGGCCACGAGGTAGCTGCCCTGGCCGTCATTGGCCACCGTCGGCCGCCCCTGCGGCCCGACCGTGTTCGAGGAGATCGCGATGGGCGCGGCGAGCGGCGCTCCCGAGGCCGCGAAGACCCGGCCGTAGATCGAGGTGCTGAAGGTGTCCGTGCCGTTCTCGCTCGTCCAGGCGATCAGGTAGCTGCCGTCCGGGTCGACCGCCAGCGCCGGTTCGAGGCCGATGGCCCCGCTCTTCGTGTCGACCTGGGTCTGG
>Ga0210384_10005557_pt1 | contig 13668 bp, 11 predicted proteins | sample IncBWH2MmetaG_FD_160574 | JGI IMG/M metagenome (GOLD analysis project Ga0210384, IMG submission 160574) | Forest soil microbial communities from Barre Woods Harvard Forest LTER site, Petersham, Massachusetts, United States - Inc-BW-H-2-M | ecosystem: Environmental > Terrestrial > Soil >...
CGGAATCGTGCAGCAGGACAAAGTCATGAATGGAATCAAAAGTATTTGTCCATTGGCGATGGGAGCGCAGAATCTGTTCCACTAGACGCAGGTTCTCAAAGGCCAGCCCCAGTTGGTGAGCACTTGTGGTGAGAAACTCCATGTCCTCTGGGGCATAGGAGAGACGGTGGCGGCTGCCCAGCGACAGAGTTCCGATCACCGATTTTTTGCCCAGCACGGGCACTATTACCACGTGGTGAAAACGCTCTTTCTTGAGATACGGCCTGATCGCGTCACCCGCAGCGCTGGTTTTAACCACGGTCGGTTCGCCTTCTTTTAAGGCCCGCCCCAGAGTCTCGTCTTTGGGAACCGAACTGCGATCGCGCAGAAAGTCCTGAGAAAGTCCGATCTGCTGTGCCATTACCATCCTGTCGCCCTCGAGCAGACGGAACCAGGCTGCCTTGGCACACATCAACCCCTTAAGCTCCTCGAGGGCTGTCACCATCATAGGCCCGTGCTGTTGCGCGCGCGTAATGCTAGTGGTCAACGCATTGATGACTCCCAGACGCCGGGTGCGCATCTTGTAGTCGTCGAACACCACCAACAGCATGCTCAGTCCCAGCAGAAGATTTGTGATCAGCGCGGAACCTGGCGGGAAGTGCACGCTAACCGGTTCCCATTTGAGATGGAGCAACAGCAGGCTCGCACTCAGCAGCCAGGGTCCGATTTCCCATCTCGCCCAGCGAAAGCGAATCAACTGGAAGGCCGCACTAAACGCGATAAGCCGATAGGAAACCTCCAGAGCTGCTCGCAGGGTGATTGAGTCGGGCCACAACAGGGCGCGGGAGACGGCGAGGCCAATGATCGTGAACGAAATCAGCAGCAATGGCAACAGCAACTTGCGGGCGTGGGTATAGATGAACACAGCTGCCGCGAACAGGCAGACCGCCAGAACAAACTCGGCGTGCGAAATCGCGGTCAGATAGTGCGGCGGAGTGCTGGCGTCTTGTCCGCGCAGAGTCCAGCGGGACACGAAGCTGGCCAGCCAGCCCAAGATCCACAGCAAAAGGTAGCGCTCGCGGAAAGTCCGGAAGACCAGCAGGCTAGCCGCCAGCATGATCAAGGCAGCCGACTCCTGTGCCATCAACCGAGGGACAGTGATGTCCCCGACCGCGTGCCAGGCACACAAAATCGAAATATTCATAGCAACCAGGGCCAAGCGCTCGTTTCCTTTAATAGCACGCCTTGCCCCGTTACCAATGGGCTTTCCCGCCCCTTATGGTTACTTTCGGAATCTCTGAACTGCGATAGAATTGGCCGTACACTTAAGCATCCCATGCCAGCCGACCGCATCCTGGTTGTCGATGACGAAGAGACCATTCGCGAGATTGTGTCTTCCATGCTGACCATCGCCAACTACCAGTGCCGTCAGGCGGCGTCCGGCCTGGAGGCGTTGGCTTTGCTCGAGTCAGGCGAAGAATTCGAGCTCATGCTGTCCGACTTGATGATGGCCGATCTCGATGGGATCGCCCTCTTGGAACGCACCAAGGAAAAGTTCCCCGACATGCCCGTGGTCATGGTGACCGCGGTTCACGACATATCGGTCGCTCTGGATGCCTTGCGAAATGGCGCTTACGATTATCTTCTGAAGCCCTTCGAGCGCGAGCAGCTCCTGGCCACGGTGCGCCGGGCGCTCGAGAACCGGCGGCTCAAACTGGAGAATCGAGCCTATCAGACTAATCTCGAATCACTGGTCGACGCCCGCACTCAACAGTTGAAGCAAACCATGGCTGATCTGGAGCGCTCCTATGACATCACTCTGGAAGCACTCGGCGGCGCCCTCGACCTGAGAGACAGGGAAACGGAAGGCCACTGCCAGCGAGTTACGGCGTTCACCATCGCCATCGCTCGCGCCATGGGTTTGCCCAAGAATCAAATCGACGTCATCGCGCGCGGGGCGTTTCTCCACGACATTGGCAAGATGGCAATTCCCGATAAAATCCTCAACAAGCCGGCGGCATTGACACCGGATGAGATCACCATCATGCGCGAGCACTGTTATCACGGTTACCAGATCCTCAAGAGAATTCCATTTTTGACCGAGGCGGCTGAGATTGTTTATTCCCACCAGGAACGCTACGATGGATCCGGCTATCCGCGCGGTCTGAAGGGAAATCAGATTCCTCTCGGAGCCCGGATGTTCTCGGTGGCCGACACCCTCGATGCCATCACCTCCGATCGCCCTTATCGTCCTGCGCAAACCCTCCAAGCCGCCCGCAAAGAGATTGAGACGTGGTCGGGCCGGCAGTTCGATCCTGAAGTGGTCAAGGTTTTCCTGACCATGTCGGAAAACATCTGGGCAGACCTGCGCAAAGACATCGAAGCCCAGATTCCTCGCTTTTCCTACTCTACGGCGGCGAAAAACTCTTCTTAACCAGGCGCCAATCTCAGCACGCTGATTCAGGCCCATTCGCCAGGCAGCACTTTGCTGGCGGCACACATCCAACCTATCTAGAAGCGGTCACGACTTCAACTTCCCTACTTGAGGTTCCTGCGATGATTCGTCCTCGCGCTTACTTGCTGTGTGCTTTAGCTTTGATGTCAGCCACTCTGTCTTTGCGGTCGCAGGAGGCGAGTTCGCTCCCACCGCGGCGCACGATTGCTGACGGAACTACGTTTTTGATCCGTCTCGACGACAAGTTAGACACTAGCCGGCTGCAACCCGCCCAGCACTTCAAAGCAAAATTGGCGGAGGATCTGCTTGCTCCCGATGGCACCATGATTTCGCGGGGTAAGAAGGTCAAAGGTCATGTGAGTGCTGTGGAAAACGGCCTGCACACTCGCCTTCTACTGAGTTTCGACGAGATCCAAACTGATCATGGCTGGGCGCCGCTGATCGCGACCGTGATCGGCGTGCCCGGGGAGCATGGGCTTAAGCCTCCCGATGAAGAGGGCGATATCGAACGCCAAAGCTCGAGCAAGCGCCGCGTGGCTGAAGACGCCGCAGTCGGCGCTGGTGTAGGCGCGGCTGGCGGCGCAGTAGGCGGGGGCGGTCGTGGTGCAGCAATAGGCGCCGGCATAGGAGCAAGTGCCGGCGCACTGGCAGGATTCTTCTCCAATCGCAACATCGTTCTCGATAAAGGAACCATGCTCGAAGTGCGGTTGGATCGTCCGCTGCAGGTGCCTTGGCACTGAGTTTGTGGAAGCTATTTTTTAGTGATCGGCACCGTCGTCGCAGCGCCGATTCTAACGGGGGAAAGAGCACGGATTCATGAATCCGTGCTTTTTCTTTTTTTAGTAGCAAACCCATACAAGTTCAGGCTGCGACTACGTTCTTGGTTGTAGCCCCACTCAGGGCGTATAAATTCGGTTGATTCTATTCAGGAGAGACACGATGAGAATTAGCGTCGCATTGTTCGCCGCGACTCTGTTGACGACAACGTTGGGGGTGGCACAAGATCGTCCCACAATCACCGCGCAGCCCAACTCTGTTTTTGTGGGTGCTGACGGCCGGTTTGAAGCGAATCCAGACACGGCGCTCGTGCAATTCAATATCTCAGCCCAGGAAGATAGCTCTCGCGCGGCTTATGATCGCGCCGCGAAATCGACCGAGCAAATTCGCCAGATTCTGCGCTCCAATGGCATCGAGCCCAAAAGTGCAGAGATTGGATTCTTCTCCATTCAGCCGGTCTACGACTACAAAAACCCGAAGCGTAAGCTGGTCGGATATCGGGTGAATGCCAATGTTTCCCTCAAGCTGAAGGATTTTTCGAAGATAGCGCCCATCGTGCAGCAGCTAGCCGATACTGACGTCACCGAGAACCAGTCGATCAACTACACATTAGAAGACATGGACGCGGCCAAGACTCGAGCAGTAGAGGATGCCTATCGTCGAGCGCACGAATCAGCAAGCGCCGTGGCTCGCGCTGGCGGACGCACGCTGGGAGAACTCTCATACGCTTCGGTGGATACGTTTGAAAACATGCGCGTCATTTCACCCATGGCTCCTCGCGCCATGGCAATGAAAATGGAAGCTGGCACACCCGCGCCGACTGAAGAATTCAGCCCGCAGACCATCGTGGTCACCGCGCACGTCAATGCGATGTTCTCCTTAAGATAGGAAACACTTGAGAAGTTACGCGGAACACGCCGCCGAGGCGAGCATAGACTCGCGCTACTGCCCCACAAGACGAACGAGTTGTCGCCCCCAAAATCGCAACGGTGGCGCGCCTAGTTGACCACTTGGCTCAAGGCTGTGGAGGTACTTTTTCCGGACTGTGCATCACCGTCGTATGTCGCCGTGATCGAGAACGTGCCCACTGGCAGCTTCGCCGTGGTCAGGGTAGCCGTCCCGCCGCTTAAGGTTGCCTTCCCGAGCCACACACCTCCGTTCTTAAATGTGACTGTACCTGTCGCCCCACCTGGCGCAGCGGAAATCACCGTCGCGGACAACTGTACCGCCTGCCCGTAGACGGAGGGATTCAGGCTGGAAGTGACGGTCGTGGTAGCGGGATAGAGACTCACCAATTCCTTCACGGTGCCCGCGCTTGGCTTGAAAGTTGCATCACCGGGGTAGCTGGCCTTGATGGTATGCGCCCTTGCCGTTAGTGACGAGGAGTTAAACGTCGCGATACCGCTCGTCGTAGTGGCGGTTCCAATTGCGGTGGTGCCGTCGAAGAACGCGATCGTCTCTCCGTCCGGAATTGGGCCATAAGTTGAGGTTATCGTGGCAGTGAAGGTCACTGGTTGATTGACTAGCGAAGGGCTTCCCGACGTTGTGATATTCGTCTTGGTTGCGGCCGGAAGCGAGCTGACGTTCTGCTTAAGCACAGCCGAAGTGCCGCCTAGATCATTAACGTCACCCGAGTAAACAGCCGTGATCAAGCGTTCCCCCACGGTAGTGTATGCCAGGCTGTATGTGGCCTGGCCATTGATCAAAGGCGTGGTAATCAGGGATTTGGTTCCTTGAACGAACGTCACCGTTCCAGTCGGCACTCCGCCGAACTGCGGTCGCACAACCGCGGTGAGGAGGAACGTCTGATTCAGATAAGACGGATCGGCGCTCGAGGTCAGAATGGTCGTCGTCGTGTCGGTCGTTCCCTTCCCCGAGAGAGTGACTACTCTCACACCGCCCGGCATGCTCGAGTTGATATTGAGCACGCCGGTCTCGGCGCCAAGAGTGAGTGGAGAGAAGGTCACGTTCACCGCACAAGAAGTGTTGGTCGCGACGCTCGTCCCGCAAGTGTCAGTTTCAGTGTAGGTCGCTGACCCGGATATCACGACGGTAAGGACTTCCGCGGCGTCGCCCGTGTTGGTAATGGTTACAATAACGGTTGGGCTCGAATAGATCGGCACCATGCCGAAGTTGATGGCGTTTTGAGACAGAGAGATCCCGGAAGTGCCCAGAGGAACCTGGCGGATGCGATTGCTACCTGTGTCCGCAATGAACAGGTTGCCGCTGCGGTCTACAGCCGCCCCTTCTGGGTAGTTCAGCATAGCGCTAGTAGCCGAGCCATCGTCGCCGCTAAAGCCTCGTGTCCCGTTACCGGCCGCAGTCGTGATCGTGTGCGTTACGGCATCAACGCGGCGGATGCGATCGTTGTTGGAATCGGAGACGAATAAGTTGCCCGCACTATCCACCGTAACTTTCTGAGGGTAATTGAGGCTGGCCATGGTTGCCGGGCCATCGTCGCCGCTATAGGCGGCCGTTCCGTTGCCGGCCACGGTGGTGATGAAACCCGTGGTGGTGTCCACCCGCCGGATGCGATGGCTAGTACTGTCGGCTATAAAGACATTACCCGCATCGTCGAGGGCGACTCCGGACGGTCTGAAACCAGCAGTGGTCGCAGGAATGTTATCCCCGTTGTAGCCCAGAGTTCCGTTACCCGCCACAGTTGTGATGATGTCGGTGATCGCATCCACACGCCGGATGTGATTGCTTTCCTCTGCGATGAATAGATTACCCGCTGTGTCCAAAGCGACATCGCCCGGGAAATAAAGACTAGCGCTAGTGGCAGGGCCGTTGTCGCCGCTATAGCCTTGGGAACCGTTGCCCGCGACTGTGGTGATCACACCCGTCTTCGCATCCACACGTCGGATGCGAAGGTTGTAGCCGTCTGCGATGAATAAGTTGCCGGCGCGGTCTAATGCGATGCCACTCGGGTAGAACAGGCTGGCGGCGGTCGCAGGGCCATTGTCCCCACCGAATGCGGCGGCGCCGTTGCCCGCCACGTTGTGATCACTTTGGTGACCGCATCTATGCGGCGCACACGTTGATCGTTCTGGTCCGCTATGAATAGATTCCCAGCACTATCCAGAGCGACGCTACTCGGCGAGCACAGGCCGGTGCTGGCGGCAGGCCCGTTATCTCCGAAATATCCCTGCGAGCCATTGCCAGCCAAGGTTGTGATGATTTGCGTCGCGCCATCCACTTGCCGGACGCGGTTATTTTGCCAGTCGGCAATGAACAAGTCACCAGCACCGTCCACGGCGACGCCAATGGGATAGTTGAGGGTGGCGCTGGAAGCTGGACCGTTATCGCCATCGTAGCCCCCGATTCCGATGCCGGCAACGGTGGTAATGACACCAGTGACAGCGTCCACGCGCCGTATCCGGGAGGTGCCATCTACGATAAACAGGTTACCGCCGCCGTCCAAGGCGATGCCTTGCTGGTACGAACCCATCGGCAACCCGGCACTGGTGGCGGGGCCGTTATCGCCGCTCTCATTCCGAGTTCCGTTTCCTGCCACCGTTGTGATTAAGTGCGTGTTGGCATCGACCCGGCGGATCCTTTGGTTGTCGTCCTGGATGTACAGATTGCCGGCGCCGGTGATGGAGTTCTCGACGTGCTGCTGAACCACACCCGGTGGCAGACCTCAACTTTGCTCACTTCCAGCCTGAACCCCTCCATCTACGGGCAGGCGGTGACTTGGACCGCGACGGTCACATCGTTCGGGGCAATCACGCCGATCGGGACGGTCAAGTTCACGCGGAATGGCGACATTATTGGCTGGATTAGACTCAACAGTGGCGGCGTCGCGACTCTCACCAGGTCTAACCTCAACGACGGCTCTTACCCGTTGACTGCGTTGTACTCCGGCAGTACAACGAATCTAGGCAGTGCGTCTGCGGTGCTGAACCAGGTCGTGCAACCAACCACGAGCGCCGCCACAATCAGCTCCTCCCCGAATCCGTCTACGCAAGGTCAGGCGGTGACTTTCACGCCTGTGATTACGTCACCGACGGTGATCCCGAAGGGATCGGTCACATTCACGGCACGGAAGACTGTTTTGGGGACGGCTCAACTAAGCAATGGCAAAGCAAGGCTGACGATTTCGTCACTGCCCTTGGGCCGGACCAAGATCATTGTGACCTATTCTCGGAGCCCGAACATCGCGGGGAGTTCAGCCTCGGTCATCCAGGCGGTGCACCGTAGCCCGCGATAACGACGCTATGGCATTGCCTTTTGCATTGTCAGCACCGGGTGTCACCGGAAGCAGCCATGTCCTACCTCACCACCGCAGGAATGCGGCCGGCATCTAGCGGAACTTCGCGTTGGATCACCATCTCCAACGTCGTGCCGGCATCCAGCTTTACGTCATTGCCGCGAGAGAGCATGGCGATGGCGCTTCCGACAGCGCCTCCAACCCCCGCTCCGATCAATCCACCCTTTACCCCGTGGCTGAGACCTCCAATCACGGCACCGGTTCCAGCCGCAGTGGCCACGGTTCCGACTTTCTCGCCAGTCTGACTGTCCTGCCGGATCGTGCCTTCGTCATCTTTCATTGAGGTTTTGGCCGCGCCCGGAACATTTTCGACCGAGCCCGGCAGCACTACGGTGTAGCCGCTGGGATAGATCAAGGTGGTGAAATGCATCAGCACCTCGGCCCGTCCTTTCACGTGTCCCGCACGCTGGACATGGCTGATTTTGCCCTGCACGTAGGTGCCTGCCGGAATCAGCACGCGACTATTGAGCACCACCGGAAATGTGGTCTCGGCATAGACGGATTCTCCTTCCCGTGAACTTTTCGTCGAAATGGCATGCTTCAACGCGATCGGAACTTTCGTTCCAGCCGGGATCATCAATTGATTCTGGTTGGTCGAGGGCGTTGGCTTTTCCGGAGAATCCAGCTTTGCGGTTGAAGCCGTTTGAGCCGCTGACAAACTCGTCAGGAGAAGTAGAGTCATCAACGCACGCATGTGAAACCTCCCCAGCACCATGTCCAAGCAATGAGAATCGGACGCCCCAGTATAAGGGCAAACAGGCCTATTGCCGAGTAGGATGCACGCTGGAAGCGAAAAGGTTATTTGCAGCTAGCCGCCCGCCCGTTTTACCTGGCTTTCCCTGACGTTTCCCATGAATTGGGACTGGAGTTTCTGGGCGCAGAGCTCGCCACACACGTGGAGGGTGCCTTCCTTTTGCGCGATCTCCTCGTCCCACGGGCAGAGATAAAGCACCGGCTGGTTGAAATCGCCGAAAGAAGTCCAGATCAACCACCAACGGTCGGATGCCCCCTTAAGCAGGCCGCAGTTTGGGCCCGCGCAGCGGTAGAAGGGATTCGGCGCAGTCGTATTCGGGTGACCAGCCTTCATCGGGACTCCCAGGGGGAAACGAAATCTTCAACTGGACATTCTACTGGAAGGCGAGAACGCCATGGCCCTACTTGTAAATAAGGTACTTCTCTCGAAGTTGCTGAAACTTCTCCAGCGGCTCTCGCCAATCGTTGGCAATGCGGCGGGGATCCTGTCCCTCGGCGATGGCGGAGTATGCCGATTCATTCAACAGCAGTTCTTTCATCCGCTCCATTTGAAATTGATCCGGATAGAGCTTGTGCAACGCGGACGCGAGTTCGATCCCCAGCTCAGGCGCGTCAAGTGCATTGCGTTCGGTCACAATCAGATTCACGCCCTCGCACTTCTGTCCGGCATAGTTACTGGCGTCAGGCGTGAAGTTCACCGGCACAAAACGAACGCCAGAGATATTTCTCGCATTCAAGTACTGCGCGAGTTCGCGGCCTTTAATCCAGGGAGCGCCCAGGACTTCAAACGGCGTGTCTGTTCCCCTTCCTACCGACACATTGGTTCCTTCGACCAGACCGACACCGGGATACAGAGTGGCCCCTGTCAGGCTGCGCAGATTCGGCGACGGACTGACCCATGCCAGCCCGGTCGAGTCATACCAGTCGCCGCGCATCCATCCCGTCATGGGGACGACGGTCAGCTTAGCATTGATATTGCGCTCGGCGTTGAACATCTTGGCCAGCTCCCCCATGGTCATGCCATGACGCACCGGCACCGGAAAATAGTTGGTAAAGCTCTCGTGTCCAGCGTCTGAGATTGGGCCTTGCACGAAGGATCCGGTAATCGGGTCAGGACGGTCGAGGACAATGATTTCAATTCCCGCTTTAGCCGCGCCTTCCAGAAAATATCCCAGAGTGGTCTCATACGTGTAGAAGCGGGCGCCCGCGTTCTGGATGTCTACCACCACAGCGTCCAGATTCTTCAACACATCGAGCGGTGGATGCCGGGCCGTGTCCTTCGCGCCATACACGCTGTACACGGCAACCCCAGTAGCCGCATCACGCGAGTTGCCAACGTCAGTGGTATCCAGAGTGCCGGTCACTCCGTGCTCAGGACTGAAGATGGCTTCCAGAGAAATGCCAGGCGCCTGGGCGAGCACATCGATGGTGCGGCGTCCTCGCACATCAACTCCGGTTTGATTGGTCAGCACACCAATTCTTTTCCTGCCGGTAGTCGCGCGGACCGGATCGAAGTTTTGACTCTCCAAAACATCAATTCCCGACAGCACTGTTCCGTTGCGGAACGCCACATGCCGGGCTGCGGTCTGGGCCTCGTTGTATCCGGTGATGCTCTTCCAGCGCAGCTCCTCCCTTGCGCTCACGCTCAATGGAATCGCCGCGGCAACGGCCGTGGCCACTTTCGAGCGGAGAGCAATCGCGCTTCCCTTTCCGCGAGGATGCACCGCATTCGTCAGCAGGATAATGTAGGTCCGGGTCGTGGGGTCGATCCACAACGAAGTTCCTGTGAAGCCGGTATGTCCGAATGATCCTACGGGCAAAAGTTCGCCACGATTGCTGGAATAGGGCGAGTCAATATCCCAGCCGAAGCCGCGCAGTTCTTGCGCGGTTGGCGGCTGCTGCGGGGTCGTCATCTTTTCGACCAGCAACGCGGGTAAGACCGTGCTGCCGTTGAGCAGAGCCTGGGCAAATTTTGAGAGATCATCCGCGGTCGAGAAAACGCCGGAATGTCCGGCAACCCCGCCCATCCGCCGCGCAGTCGGATCGTGCACCACTCCACGCAGCATTTTGCCTTCTTGGTCAAATTCGGTGGGGGCGGTTTTTGGCCGCCAGACGGCGGGCGGAAGGAAGTGCGTACGCGTCATCCGCAAAGGGACAAAGATTTTCTGCGCACAGTACGCATCGAGCGAAGTGCCGGAAACCCGCTCGACCAGCGCACCCAGCGTGATGAAGTTGACGTCGCTGTATAAAAGTCGCGAGCCCGGAGGAAATGCCGGCTTTTCCTCGTAAGCCATCTGGAAGGCTTTATCCCGTCCTTGCCACGGCGTACTTAAGTCCAAATCTTTGGGCATGCCGGAGTAGTGAGTTAGTAGCTCGCGAACCGTGACGTCTTCTTTGCCATTCTGTGCGAACTCAGGGATATATTTGGCCACGGGGTCGTTTATGCGCACTTGGCCACGCTGTACTAACTGCATAACCGCCGTCGTTGTGGCGACGACTTTTGTGAGTGAAGCGATGTCGAAGATGGTGTCCACGGTCATAGGCTCGCGGTGCGGCTCAAGCGATCGGTTTCCGAAGGCCTTGCGATAGATCACCTCGCCATCGTGCCCGACCAGCAGGACCGCACCGGGAATCTGGCCTTCGCGGATAGCGTCTTGCACAATGGGGTCGAGAACACCGAGGCGGTTCGACGCAGGCGTAGGCTTAGTCGCAGCCGCGGGAGATGTCGCTGCTAAGAGACTCAGTGAAAATATCGCCGCAAACACGTGTCCAAAAAAGACGCGACAAGAGATGCGACGCAGATGCGAATTTGCTCTGGCTGTGCTGATATTTTGACTTTACACAACCGCAGAGCGATTGCTCAAGAAACTGAAGTAAGGGGTACCGTGCTTGCCACAGGCGGGTTGACCTTTCTAGTATGCGAGAATCTCACTACGTCCACCTTTACCCGCCCCCATAACTTTGCTATAACCCGAACATCGAGCAAACTACACCTTTACCAGAAAGCTCTTCCTCGCTGAATACCGGGACCAGAACCGCCGCGCACTTCCCTGCCCCTGCATACGAACAACAGGATGCCATTTTCAGTCGGGCTTTTGATGTGCTACGGGCGGCGATCGGTGATCGCGCTTTTCCGGCAGCATCCATTGCAGTCACGAGCCGCGGAAAATTAGTGGCCTTGAAGGCCTTTGGCCGCTTCACTTACGAAATTGATTCGCCTGAAGTGACGACCGCAAGCGTCTTTGATCTCGCTTCCGTTTCGAAAGTCTCAGCCACAACCGCCATGGCCATGATTCTCTACGAGCGCGGCCTGCTCGACCTGGAGACGCCCGTCGTAGACATCGTGCCCGAGTTTGCGAGTAATGCTCCGCTCCGCCGCCAAGTAACCGTTCGCATGCTGTTGACACACTCCTCCGGATTGCCTGCCTACGAAAAACTGTTTTTGCGGGTCCACACACGAGATGAGCTTCTCGCTGCAGCACTCGCGACTCCTCTGGCCGCTGATCCTGGCGCCAAGTCCGAATACAGCGATATCGGCTTCATCATCTTGGGCGTCGCGCTAGCACGAATTGCTGACACACCCCTCGACCGTTTCTGCCAACATGAAGTTTTTGGCCCGTTGGGAATGTCGCGTACAGCTTTTAATCCGCCGCCCGCATGGCGTTCATCGATCCCGCCGACGGTAGACGACCGCTCCTTCCGCAATCGCATCATCGAGGGAGAAGTGCAAGATGAAAACGCCAGCGTGTTAGGTGGTGTCGCCGGACACGCCGGTGTCTTTGCCACGGCTGAAGACCTGGCCATCTTCGCCAACGCCATGTTGATGGGAGGACGGCCGATTCTTCGCGCCGATACCCTGGCCGTGTTCACACAACGCGAAACGGCGCCCGCCTGCACCTCGCGAGCCTTGGGTTGGGACACACCGTCGTCTCCTTCGCAGTCGGGAAAATATTTCTCCGCGAATTCCTTTGGACACCTGGGCTATACCGGAACTTCCCTATGGATCGACCCAGTACGCCAGCTTTCGATCACGCTGCTCACCAATCGAACCTGGCCCGACTGCAGCAATCAAGCCATCAGGCAAGTGCGGCCTCGCTTCCACGACGCAGTCATCGAAGCTTTGGAGGCCAATCTTTGAAAGTCCAATCCTTGAAACGTCGACGACACAAGAAGCAAGCGGAATTGGGCAAGCTGGCTACCGAACAGGCCAACCAGGCCGCGGCAGATCTGGACTTGAAGTCGTCGCTCGAAGTGGCACGCCTCATGAATTCCGAGGACGCCAAGGTTGCGGCTACGGTTAGCCGGGCTCTGCCACAAATCGCCCGCGCTATTAATCTGATTGCAAGTTGTCTGAAGCGGGGCGGAAGGCTGATCTACGTGGGCGCGGGAACCAGCGGCCGAATCGCGGCTCTGGATGCGGCTGAGTGTCAGCCTACGTTCAATATCGATCCCAGAACGGTGCAGTTTCTCATTGCCGGCGGAGTCAAAGCTCTCAGCGAGGCAGCCGAAGCCAGCGAAGATTCGCGCGAACTGGGCGCCAGGGAAATCGCGAAGAAGAAGCCAGGAAAGAATGATGTGGTCGTCGGCATTGCCGCCAGCGGACGAACTCCATTCACGGTGGCAGCGATTCAGTCTGCCCGACGCCACGGGGCTCAGACGATTGCCGTCACCTGCAACCGAAATTCTCCGCTGGAAAAGGCTGCTCACTTCTCCATCGTGACCGAGGTCGGGCCAGAAGTTATCTCGGGATCCACCCGCCTGAAGGCCGGGACGGCGCAGAAGATGGTTCTCAACATGCTGTCTAGCGGCGCCATGATTAGGCTGGGCTTTGTCTACGGCAACTTGATGGTCAACTTGCATCTGAAGAACGAAAAGCTCATAGAGCGTGGTGTGGGTATCCTGCAGCGGGCTGCGGGCGTCGGACGAGAAGAGGCGGTGAGAACCCTGAAATCCGCCGGGAACGACGTTCCTACGGCTCTGGTCATGCTGCAAGCAGAAGTTGGTCAGAAGGAGGCTCGACGAGCGCTGCATGCCGCAAGCGGACATGTCCGGCGGGCAATTGCGGCGGCCCGTGGTTTGTAGCGCGGGCGTCTCACCGGCTCTTGCTAGAATTGGCTGGAGTCTTTTCATCACGCAGCAGGAAAGCATTCCGCTATGGATAAGTTCGTAGTTCGCGGCGGGAATCCGCTACTGGGAACAATCCGCGTCAGCGGAGCTAAAAACGCGGCGCTTCCCTGTATGGCCGCTGCCTTGCTCACCGACGAGCCGGTCATCCTGGAAAACATTCCGCACGTACGCGACATCGAGACCACGCGCAAGCTGCTGGCCGCGATGGGAGCGGAAGTCGAACTGGGTTACGGACGCGCCCAGCATCGCACAACTTTGTGCTGCCGCAATCTCGCGTCGCCCGAAGCATCCTACGAATTGGTCA
>Ga0210384_10005558_pt1 | contig 13666 bp, 7 predicted proteins | sample IncBWH2MmetaG_FD_160574 | JGI IMG/M metagenome (GOLD analysis project Ga0210384, IMG submission 160574) | Forest soil microbial communities from Barre Woods Harvard Forest LTER site, Petersham, Massachusetts, United States - Inc-BW-H-2-M | ecosystem: Environmental > Terrestrial > Soil >...
TTCCCTGGCCTTTGATTTCGTGCGTTTTGCCGATCACCGCGGCTTCAGCCACAGAGGAATGATCCACCAGCGCGCTTTCTACTTCATACGTGGAGATGCGGTGGCCGGAAACGTTCATGACGTCATCCACGCGGCCGAGCAGCCAGAGATAGCCGTCTTCGTCCAGCTTGCAGCCGTCGCCGGTAAAATATTTTCCAGGATAGCGCGACCAATAATTCTGTACGTAGCGATCCGGATCGCCGTACACCGTGCGCAGCATCGAAGGCCACGGCTTGGAAAGCACCAGGTAACCCCCGCCGCCCGGGCCAACCGGCTTGCCATCAACGTCCACCACTTCTGCGACAATTCCCGGAAGCGGGCGCGTGGCCGATCCGGGTTTTGTGGCCGTGATGCCGGGCAGGGGGGAGATCATGATGCAGCCAGTCTCCGTTTGCCACCAGGTGTCGACGATGGGGCAGCGCCCGCGGCCGATGGTTTCGTTGTACCAGATCCAGGCTTCGGGATTGATCGGCTCGCCTACGGTTCCGATCAGCCGCAGCGAAGAAAGTTTGTGCTTGGCTGGAAATTCCTTGCCCCAGCGCATGAAGGTGCGAATCGCCGTCGGCGCGGTATAGAAAATATTGATGCCATATTTGTCGATGAGGTCCCAGAAGCGGCCGCGATCGGGGAAGTCGGGGGTGCCTTCGTACATGACGGTGGTCGTGCCGTTGGCGAGCGGGCCGTACACGATGTAGGAGTGGCCGGTGACCCAGCCAATGTCGGCGGTGCACCAATAGACGTCGTCTTCCTTGATGTCGAAGACGTAGCGATGCGTCGTGCTCACGCCGACAAGGTATCCGGCCGTCGTGTGCACGACGCCCTTCGGTTTTCCCGTCGTGCCGCTGGTGTAGAGAATGAAAAGCATATCCTCGGCATCCATGGGCTCGGCGGCGCATTGGTCCGAGGCGCTTGCGACGATGTCGTGCCACCAGTGGTCGCGGCCGGGCTTCATGGAAATGGGGGCGGCTTTCCCAACGCGTTCCACGACGACCACTTTTTCGATGGTCGGCGTTCCGGTCAGCGCATCGTCCACGCTGGCCTTGAGCGGCACCACGGTGCCGCGCCGCCACGCGCCGTCCGCGGTGATCAATACTTTCGCCTGGGCGTCGTTGATGCGTTCGCGCAGCGCTTCCGCCGAAAATCCGCCGAACACCACCGAATGCGCCGCGCCGATTTTCGCGCAGGCAAGCATGGCGATGGCCAGTTCGGGAACCATCCCCATGTAAATCGCAACGCGGTCGCCCTTGGCGACGCCCAGCGATTTCAGCGCGTTGGCAAAGCGATTCACTTCGCGCTCAAGCATCCCAAACGTCAGCACGCGCGAGTCGCCAGGCTCGCCCTCCCAGATGATCGCCGCTTTGTTGCGCCGCGCCGAATGCGCGTGCCGGTCCACGCAGTTGTAAGTGACGTTGAGTTTCCCGCCCACAAACCACTTGGCCCACGGCGCTTTCCACTCCAGCACGCGCTGCCAGGGTGTGAACCAGTCCAGATTCTTCGACTGCTCCGCCCAGAATCCTTCCGGGTCCTTCGCCGCGCGATCGTAAACTGCAGGATCGTTCCAGTTGGCGCGCCGCTTGAATTCCTCCGAAGGAGGAAATGTCCGGCGCTCATCGAGCAGTGCGGACAGGCTCTTTTCACTGGGCAATGACATTTCGGCAAAACTCCGCGTGGAAAATCAAGCCCGAGTCAGCTTACAAACCAAGCTTTTCACCCTGACTTGTGCGCCTAGAATGTCGGAGGGAAGAAACGTTGTCAATGGAGGCTTAAATCTTTGGCGGGCCAGTCTGAGATTTCAGTTAGGACAGCCAGCCGTGGCAGCGAGTGGCTGTCCTACCTGATACAATCAGCCGCACAACTTTTGCGGACGGGGGGAGCGTTCAACGTGGAATCGTTTGACCTGGTAGTAATCGGTTCGGGGCCTGCCGGCGAGAAAGGCGCGGCGCAGGCGGCCTACTTTGGCAAGCGCGTGGCGCTCGTCGAGCGCGGGCCGAATCTGGGCGGCGCGGGCGTCAACACCGGCACGGTGCCGAGCAAGACGCTGCGCGAATCGGCGCTCTATTTTTCCGGGCTGCGGCAACGCGGGCTCTACGGCATCGATTATTCTCTGCGCGAAGGGCTGACGGTGCAGGGCTTCATGCACCGAAAGGACGCGGTCGTCTCCGCGGAACGCTTGAAGATTGCGACCAACCTTGCCGCGCACAAAATCGAATTGATCACCGGCGCGGCCCAGTTTGAAGATTCCCACACCGTTAAGGCTGTAAACGAGCATGGCGCCCCGCGCTACCTGCGCGGGCAAGTGATTTTGATCGCGACTGGCTCCCAGCCGCACCGTCCTCCCGAAATTCCTTTTGACGACAAATCCATTTTCGATTCCGATTCGATCTTGGGAATGGATCGCATCCCGAAAAGCATGATCGTCGTGGGCGGCGGCGTGATTGGCTGCGAATACGCGTCGATTTTTACGGCGCTGGGAGTGGAAGTGACGCTCGTCGATGGCCGTGAACGCCTGCTCCCGTTTCTGGACGCTGAAATTTCAGAGCTGCTGCGCGCGCGCCTGGCCGGCCTTGGACTGAAATTCCTTTTTCAGGAGCGAGCCAAGAGTACCGAACGCATCGCGGGCGGAGTTCGCATGACTCTCGCGTCGAGCAAGGTTGTCGAGGCGGAAACGGCGCTGCTGGCCGCCGGGCGCCGCGGCGCCGTTGACGGCATGCAACTCGATAAGGCCGGGCTCGGAATCAACCAACGAGGCAATATCGACGTGAACGATCACTACCAGACTCAGGTGCCGCATATTTACGCGGCCGGTGACCTGATCGGATTTCCCGCGCTGGCGTCTACCTCCATGGAGCAGGGGCGCGTGGCGATGTGCCATGCCTTCGGCATCCCTTATAAACGGCGGCTGGCCTCGCAGCTCCCGATGGGAATTTATACGATTCCGGAAATTTCCGCGGTGGGCGAAACAACGGAATCCTGCGAGACCCGGAAAATCAGCTTCGAGGTCGGGCGCGCGAAATATGCGAACAACGCGCGCGGACAAATCATCGGCGAGTCCACGGGAATGCTGAAATTAATTTTCCGCCGGGACAACAAACAATTGCTTGGCGTGCAAATTTTCGGAGAGGGCGCGACCGAACTGATTCACCTGGGCATGGCCGTACTCGAATCCGGCGGCGCCATTGATACATTCATCGAACTGGTTTTCAATTTTCCCACGCTCTCCGAACTGTATAAGTATGCCGCCTACGATGGCCTCGGCAACTTAGCCGGCCATAAATTGCGCGAGGGGTAAGTAGAACATGCTTCAGCCTGTCTGGTTTTGATTTTTGCGGTATCGGCGGAAGTCAAAAGAAGACAGGCTGAAGCCTGTCCTACTATCAATTCGTCGGATTCGATGGAAATTTCAAATAGGGCAAACGCACCCCTCGCAACACGATTTGGTCCGCGCGAATCGCCGCCGGAGCTTCAAAACCCGCCGACCCGCCCGCAGCCACGAAATCATCCTGATCGACGCCGTCGCCGCTGACGCCGAGTCCTCCGACCAGCACACCGTTGCGATAGAGCGGCACCGACCCTGGAAAAAAAACAACTCCGCTTTGATTTGCTGCGGCAACTTGAAATCCTTGTGTGCAGGGATTCGCCACATCGTGCAAATAGAGATTGAAAAATGGACCGGGGGAGCTGCCGTCAATTCCCGGAGGGAAAAAAGGCTGGGCGCCGTAACCGATCGTTCGATTCGTGACGGCAGTGCCCGCCGGCACGCCCGTCAAATCGGCAGCCGTGCGCGCGGCTCCACTAAAGTAAACCATGTTGCGCGCTTTGCTGGTGGCTACGTCGATGCTGAAGACGGTGCTGTCCGCCATGCGGTAGAGGCCGATGATCGTGCCGTCGAGATCGGCAACCGCAATGGCCATGCGCGCGGAGGAGCCGATGGGCAGTCGAATAACCGCGCGCGTCGTGTTCGCCGTCGCAATGGCATTGTTGATGATCGTGGTGACCTCGGTCGCCGCGAGCCCACCGAGCGGACCGGGCGCCGGCGCGACCAGCATGGTTTCCGGCGGTGTTCCCGGGCTCGCCGATGGCCCTACAAGAAAACTTCCTGTGAAAGTGCCCGCGCTGGTGCCGGCCGGCGGAGTTTTCTGATTCACGAACGGCAGAGCAACGCCGCCAATGAACACCACGCCGGGCGCGGCCGGCGCGGGCCCAAATCCATTTGAGGTTGCCGCCGCGTAGGCTGCATATTCCGCCACGCCGGGCGCAACTCCCGCGACTCCGATGCCGCCCACGAGGCTGCCGTTGCGAAATAACGGCACGCCTCCGGGATTGACTGCGCTGGGATCGCTGTCATTCACGTCCGCTTTTCCCGTCGCGATGCCCAGGCCAGTCGTCGCACCGCTGATGGAGCGCGCGGGCGGAACAGATTGCCCGGCAATAAAATTTGTGGAAAGGGTGCAGCCGCGATTCGTATTTTCGATTCCGTAGAGCGGCGCGTTGGGCGTGTCCGCGATACCGGGCGGAAAATGAATTCCGCTGATAAAGCGCACGGTCCGCGAGGAAAGTGGCGCCTGATCGTTGCTGAAAAACGCGCCGGTGCGCGCGAGCGAGACCGCCAATTCGTTTGCGTCCACCTGCGCGTTAAAATTTCCCGTGGCCAGCGCCGGCGCGGACGGCTTGCGATAGACGCCGAGGATGTTCCCGGAGCGGTCCACCACGGCAATCACCATCGTATTTGGATCAGCGGCCTGCGCCGCAGCTCCGATGAGCGCGGTGACGTCGGCGGCCGTGAGGCTTTGTACGGCGGGCGGCGGAGGCGCGGAGGTCAAACTGCCGACTACGCCCCCGCAGCTGGTAATCGCCGCGGCAAACACGACCCCCAATCCAAAAAATATGCCGCGCCAGAATTTGTGATTAGAGATTTCTTCGGTGAGCTGGCCCATGAGAGGTCACTGCTTTGTTATCACATCGCCCAGCGGCGCTCAAGAGAAGCAATCACGTTGTGCGAGGATTGCAAATGGGAGGGTTTGAGTGGCACATGCTTCAGCTTGTGGGGTTTGATTTTACTCATGCCAAAAGCACACAGGCTGAGAGTGCTTGTGGCAACTTCTAAATCTTTGTAGGGCACGGCTTCAGCCGTGCCATAAAACATGCAAAATCAATGCGGCTTTACAGGCCGCGGAAATAATGTCTTGTTTTGTCATTCTGAGCGAAGCGAAGAATCTCTCTTCGACTTAAGCATAAGAAAAGAAACAAGGAGAGATTCTTCGCTTCGCTCAGAATGACAGCGCTTTGAGTTTTTCCGCAGCCTGTTTAGCCGCTGGCTTGCTCAAAACCGAGTTGCCACACAGACTCCAAAGTGTGTACTACTAAACCAGCTTTCCCGGCAATTCCGAAAGTCCATGAACAATCAAGTCAGGCTCAAACTCCCACGGATCGAACGCGCGTTTCGGATCACGCCGCACCCAGGCTGCGCGCAAGCCGCAGGCCTTCGCGCCGATCACGTCAAACGGGTTGCTGGAAACAAGCCAGACCTTTTCTCTGTCAACTCTTAATTCCGTCACGAGGTGTTCGTACACCGCCGGATCCGGCTTGAAGCTGCGAATCGCGTCCACACTCACAATCTTGCTGAAACGCGGCAGGACTCCCGCATGCTCGAGCAATCCGCGCACGGCGCTCAGGGTCCCGTTCGAGAAAGCGGCGATTGTAAATCCCTGCGCCGCGAGTTTTTCGAGCGCGCCGGGAACATCCGGATAGGCAGGCAACTGCAAATACTTCGACATCAACTTTTCCTGCGCTTCTTCGGGAAGAGATATTCCCAACTGCGCGCCGACAAAGCGCAGTGCCTGCGCCGTACACGCGTCAAAGTTGCGATACTTTTTCATGAGCGCGCGGCGAAACGAATATTCGATCTGCTTGCTTCGCCAGAGTTCGGAGGCTTCTTTTGCTTTCTCTCCGAAGGCCGCGCGGAGATGTTCCTCCATGTGAAATGGATCGATCAGAGTTCCGTACACATCGAAGGCCAGAAACGCTTTGGGCTGCTTGTTTGACATGTAAACTCCTCGCGCCGCCAGCATAAAGGCGAAGGAACGCATGTGGGAACCTCAAAGTTCGTTTTTCCTCGTTTTCCGCGGCGGTGCGGGTGTTTCCAACTCAGCGCATGCCGGGCCAAAACTCCTTGCCGCCACTGGTAGATTGTTGTTAGCTAGTCCGCGGCTGGCTGGGCATCTCTCTCGAGCAGGAGAAACAAAATACTCTGGATGCGGCGCGCATCCGAACCAATCCGAAGGCTTTGCCTGGGCTTCTTGCTGGCGTGCGTGCCTGCGGTGGCCGCGGCGCCCGCGACCGTATCGCCCAGGCACGCAACCGCCCGGCGGCGGCATACGCCCGCCTCAACGAAGCGTGCTCGTTTGCGCCAGAGAGCGCGCCGCTCGCGTTCACTTCGTCCGGCCAGACCTTCCTATGTCCTCGCGTCAGTGCGCATCCCCAGCCGGAATTTCGGCGCGCGTTCGCCTGGTTTTCCTCTGCCCGCATTTCCGCAACAGGGCGAGCAGAGGATCCCGAGGCAAATTCCCGCCAAGACAGCGGCACTGCAAGGAATTGTGCGAGATGGCGCGGCGCGCGGAATAATCGGCGCCTTGATCGCGCTCACCAATCGCGCGACGGGCATGACGCGTACCCTTTCGACCAACGCGGACGGCGTGTTCCGTTGGACCGGTCTCGCGCCCGGAACTTATCTGTTGTTGGTGCAGAGCGACGGCTTCGCGAGTTTGACGCGCGACGATGTGCTTCTCGACGCCGGAGACGTCGTGACCGTCGAGCTTACGCTTTCTCCCTTGTCGGCCTCCGCCGCACCCGCCTCTCGTTTGCCGCGCAGGCCTGAACTCGGCCCTCCAGTTCCTGGCTCCGCAGCAACAGTGGCCGCCTCGTCCTATCGCGAATTGCGCCGCCGTCCAGACGCTCTGCCGGGAGAAGAGATCACCACGCCTGAATTTTTGCCGCCCTCGCAGGAAGTGTTTCTCGAGATGCCGGACCGCTGGAACGTCGCCATGCCGGAATGGAATCGCTACGGGCGCAGCGGAGAATATCCATACGTGCGCGCGAGCCGCTGGTGGGATCCTTTCAATCGCAACCGGCTGAAGGGCGACACGCCGATTTTTGGCCAGCAGACTTTTTTGAACATCGCGGCGATTTCAGACACTTCAGTTGACGAACGCCGCGTGCCGTCGACGAGCAACATCAGTTCGGCGCAGCCGGGTAGCAGCGGTTATTTCGGCAAAGGGGAACAGTTCGCGCTGAGCCAGACGTTCCGATTTTCTTTCGATCTGTTCCACGGGGACACTTCGTTCCGTCCCGTCGATTGGCGAATCCAGGTGACTCCTGCCGTGAACGTGAATTATCTGGATGTGCGCGAACTGGGAATCGTGAATATCGACGTGCGCGACGGCACATCGCGCCTCGAAGCGCACGCCGGGCTTCAGGAAGCGTTTGCGGAATACAAGATTCGCGACTTAAGCCCTAACTATGATTTCCTTTCCGTACGCGCGGGGATTCAGAGTTTTTCCAGCGATTTTCGCGGGTTTCTATTTGTGGACGAACAGCCCGGCGTGCGCCTGTTTGGAAATCTTCACTCAGACCGCTGGGAATATAACGCCGCCTATTTCAACCTGCTTGAAAAAGATACGAATAGCGCCCTCAATACTTTCGAGCCGCGCCACCAGCAGGTGATCATCGCTAATTTTTACATGCAGGATTTCATTAAGCCGGGCTATACGACGGAGTTCAGCATTCATTACAACAAGGACGACGCGACCGTCCACTACGATGACAACGGTTTTCTCGTGCGGCCCGCGCCCATCGGCATTTTTCAGCCGCACGAAATTCGCGCCGCCTATCTGGGCTGGAGCGGCAACGGTCATTTCGGCCCCATCAACGTGAATCATGCTTTCTATGAGGCGCTCGGGACGGATAGCCTGAACCCGATCGCGGGGCGCCCCGTCACCATCAACGCGCAGATGGCCGCTGCGGAAATTTCGGTGGACAAAGATTGGGTGCGCTACAAGGTCTCCGCGTTTTATGCTTCCGGCGACGGAAATCCGCGCGATGGCCGCGCGACCGGTTTTGACACTATCGTCGACGATCCCGCGTTTGCGGGGGGAATTTTCAGCTTCTGGGACCGCGAAGAGCTTCGCCTGCCCGGCACAGGAATCGCGCTCACGCCCGGCGACAGCCTGCTGCCCAGCTTGCGCACCAGCAAGACGGAAGGCCAGGCGAATTTCGTGAACCCCGGAATTTTCCTCGTGAACGCCGGCGCGAATTTCGATGTCACGCCGAAACTCAAAAGTTTCCTGAATGTGAACTATCTGCGATTCGAGCGCACCGCTCCCATCTCGCTGCTCCTTTTTGAATCGCCTATTCACAATACGATTGGCTTGGATACCAGCCTCGGATTTCAGTATCGCCCCCCGCTCTCCGAAAATATTTCGATCAAGGGCGGCGCCGCAGCGCTGTTCCCAGGGCAGGGCTTTCGCGATATTTTTTCCGGCACCACGCAATTTTCGCTTTTTGCGAATGTGCGGTTTCAGTTTTAGTAGCACAGCCACTCTTGGCTGTGCGGGTTTTGCGATCGTGGTTGGGCCGGGCAACGCATGAGCGGCCTGCAAAAGCGCACAGCCGGGAGTGGCTGTGCTACATGACTTAGCTTCGAGCGTTATTTTTAGCGTTGAAGGCTGAATGAATCTCCGGACCACAAATCGCAATCGATTCGCGCGGCTGGTGCAAGCCTCTCCATGGGCCGCGCTGGCGCTGAGCTTGCTCTTCGCCGCCTTAGCCACGCGCATGACCGCACCGTCTCTGCGCGCCGCCGATGAAAAGGCCGGCCCAAACCTGTTGGGCCAGTCGCAAGAAGAAGCCGACCGCAAGAGCGCCGGTTGCGTTTCCTGCCACACACAAACCGACGCGCCAACCATGCACACAACCGGCACGTTGCGCCTCGGCTGCACGGACTGCCACGGAGGAAACGCGGACGCGCGGGCCGCTTCGAGCGCGGCATCCACTTCGCCCGAATACGAACAAGTGAAGCGTCAGGCCCACCCGCAGCCTCGCGATCCAAAACTGGCGGACCGGTCGGCAAATCCCCAGCGCCTGTACACGCGGTGGCTAAAGGAAAGCCCCGAATACGTGCGTTTCGTTAATCCCGGCGACCTGCGCGTCGCGCCCGAAACGTGCGGCAGGGCCGGATGCCATCCCTCGGAAGTGCGCAACGTTTCCACCAGCATGATGACCACAGGCGGCTTACTCTGGGGCGCGGCGCTCTATAACAATGGCGCCTATCCTCGCAAGGACACGCAATTCGGCGAAAGCTACTCGCGCGACGGCGCCCCGCAAGCGGTTCGAACGATTCCGCGGCCTTCCACGGAGCAAACACGAACACAGGGCGTCCTTCCGGAGATCACGCCGCTCGAACGCTGGGAAAATTCACAGCCCGGCAACGTCCTGCGAGTATTCGAACGCGGGGGCGGCCCGAAAGGCGAAGTTGGCGAGCCCTCACGTGACCCCACTGACGCTGGAAGACCTGACGACAAATTGAGCACGCGAGGATTCGGCACACTCTTGCGCACCGATCCGGTTTTTCTCGGCCTGCAAAAAACACGCCTTCTCGATCCGCTGCTTTCCTTGCCGGGCACCAACGATGAGCCGGGCGACTATCGCGCCAGCGGATGCACGGCCTGCCACGTCGTGTACGCGAACGACCGTTCCGCCGGGCATTCCGCGCAATATGCTCCGTTCGGCAATCGCGGTTACAGCGCCACGAAGGACCCGACGATTCCGCGCGAAGAATCCGGCCACCCCATCCGCCATGAATTTACGCGTTCGATTCCGTCGAGCCAGTGCATGGTCTGCCATGTGCATCCCGGCACGAACATGATGACCACTTATTTCGGCTACACCTGGTGGGACAACGAATCTGACGGCGGCGCGATGTACCCGAAACAGCAGCACAATCCCTCCGAGCAAGAAAAATTCGACGTGTCGCAACGAAATCCAGAAGGCGCGACCGCGCGCGGGCTGTGGTCCGACGTAAAGTTTCTCGCCGAGACAGGCAGCGCCGCGTTCAACGCAAAATTGAAGGACACGCAATTCGCCGATTTTCACAGCCACGGCTGGCTTTTCCGCGCGGTGTTCGCGCGCGACCGTGAAGGCCATCTGCTCGATGAAAAGGGAACCGCAGTCCCTCCAGACGACCCGAAAAAGTTTGAGAAGGCCGCGCACCTCGCGGATATTCATTTGCAGAAAGGAATGCAGTGCGTGGACTGCCACTTGGAGCAGGACAGCCACGGCACCGGAAAACTCTACGGAGAGCCGCGCGCCGCGATTGAAATGGATTGCGTCGATTGCCACGGCACGATCTCGCAGCCGGCAACGCTCGTCACCTCCGGCCCTGGCGCTTCCGGCGGCGGCAGGCACCTCGACGCGCTGCGCACGCCGTGGCGCGAGCGGCAGTTCGAGTGGCGCGACGGAAAACTGATCCAGCGTTCGATGATGGACCCGCACCTCGAATGGGAAGTGGTGCAGACGCTCGACTCGATCACCCCGGGGAACGCGCACTACAGCGAGAAATCGCGACTGGCAAAAACGCTGCGCACGGACGGCGTGACCTGGGGCGACGTCCCCAAAAACGAATCGCAGCTCGCGCACGCCAACAGCAGCATGACCTGCTACGCCTGCCACACATCGTGGACGCCCAACTGTTTCGGTTGCCATCTGTCCATGACTTCGAACGAGAAGCGCCCCATGCTGCACAACGAAGGGCTCACCACGCGCAACTGGACGGCCTACAATTTCCAGGTGTTGCGCGATGACGGCTACATGCTCGCCGTGGACGGCACTGTCACCGGGCATCGCGTCGCGCCCGCGCGGTCCTCCTGCGCGATTCTGGTGAGCTCGCAAAATGCCAATCGCGAGTGGCTGTACAACACGCAGCAAACTGCTTCCGCCGAAGGCTTCAGTGGCCAGGCGTTTTCCACATTCGTGCCGCACACCGTGCGCGCCCGCGAAACCAAGCAGTGCACCGATTGCCACGTCTCCGCCGCGCGCGACAACAACGCCTGGATGTCCATGCTTCTCTTGCGGGGCACCAATTTTCTCAACTTCATGGGCCGCTACGTGTACGTGGCCGCCGGCAACAAGGGTTTTGAAGCCGTCGTGACCGCCGAGCATGATGAGCCCGAGGCCGTCATCGGCAGCGATTTGCATCGCTTGGCCTATCCTGATGATTTCCGCAAGCACGAGGATCACAAGCGCGAACTCACGACCGCGTATCGTCACGGCGGAAACGTTCTCGACATCCAACTGCGCGGGGAGTATGCCTACGCGGCCATGGGCGCCGGGGGCTTCCGCGTTTTCGACGTCGCCAACATTGACAATAAGGGTTTCTCCGAGCGCATGGTAACCGCGCCGGTTTCACCGCTCGGCCAGCGCCTGTATGTGAAGACCACGTACGCCACCGCCGTCGCCACTCCCACAACGCTGGCCGTCGATCCCCTGCGCACGCAGGACCCCGCCAACGAAGAGCAGAAAATCCATTTGATGTACGGATTTCTCTACGTCGCGGACAAGTACGAAGGCCTCATCGTCGTCGGCAATCCCGATCTAAAGGGGAAAAATCCCGGCGTCGGCACTCTGCTCGACGGAAATCCGGAAAATAATTTTATCGGCCGCGCAGCCACGTTTAACCCGGGCGGGATCCTGAACGGCGCGCGCCGCATCACGATTGCGGGGAGGTACGCCTACATTCTCTGCGACCGCGGCCTGGTCGTAGTCGATCTCGACAATCCGCTCGCGCCGCGCGTGACGGCTGAAATTGGCGCGCCCGATCTCGTGGATCCGCAGGGCGTCGCCGTGCAATTCCGCTATGCCTTCGTCGCCGATCGCCAGGGTCTGAAGGCGCTCGACGTGACCGATCTCGCGCATCCTCGGATGGTGCCCGGCGCATTTGTGAAGCTGGACGACGCGCGCAATGTCACCGTGTCGCGCGCGACTTCGTATGTTTCCGCCGGCAAGAACGGCGTCGCCCTGGTCAATGTGGAGCAGCCCGAGCATCCGCGCCTTGATCAAATATTCACCGCGGATGGCCAGCTAAACGATGTGAATGATGTGAAAATTGGCGCGGTGGATGCCAGCGTGTTCGCCTATGTGGCCGACGGCCGCAACGGCCTGCGCATCCTTCAAGTGATTTCCCCGGAAGATTCGTCCGAGTCCTACGGATTCAGCCCGCGCCCCACTCCGAAATTGATCGCGACCTACCGCACCGCCGGCCCGGCGCTCGCGATCTCTCGCGGCATCGACCGCGACCGCGCTGTCGACGAGAGCGGCAACCAGCTCGCCGTTTTCGGGCGCCGCGGCGCGCGCCCCTTCAACCGCGCCGAAGCCGAGAAGCTCTACCTTCGCAACGGCACCCTCTACACCGTGACGGACGCGCCCCCCGGCCCGCCGCAGCCGTTCGCAGTTGCAGATTCTTCCGTGAAATCCTTGTACGATCGTGTGCGCGCTCTCCTCCCCTGACGGCAGGAAAAGCCCCTCCTCTGAAGAGTCGGGCTACAACAGCGAGGCCGCCATCGCGCGAATGCTGTAACCCGGGTCTTCAGACCCGGGGATTTTCTCGTCCGTCACCGGGACTCGCGCCCATAGCAACACAGCTACTTATTTCTCGTGACCAGCAATTGCCGGGCCGTTGAACAAGCCCGCCAGCGAAAAATTGCTGTGCGCAGGTTTTCGCCGGGCAGGATCGTGGTACGTGTGGCACTCGAAGCAGCGTGATTCCGCCGCTTCGGCGCCGGCATGGTGGCAGGCGCGGCACGTGGCGATGCCGGGCAGCAGCACATCGGAACTCTGCTGGCTGGTGGCCGCGGTGGCATGGCAGCTCACGCAGTCGACCAGACCGTGCAGCGAGTGATCGAAATTGGCGTGCGGCATATAGCGCGACGTGATATTCGACGGCGCGACTTTGGGCAATGCGGCGCCTTCACGCGCAACGAGCGTGTGGCATTGCTTGCAGGTCTTGCGCCACAGGAGCTGTTCGTCCTCGGCCGTTCGTTCAGCAACCCATTGAGGAGGCGTAAGCAATCGAAAGTCCGCGGGGATCGGCTCTTCCGGCAGATCGCGGCTAGGATCGCGCGGCACGCGCAAATCTGACGGATGCGCCGCAATGTAGGCCTGCAATTTCGCCACGACGAACGGGTGAATCACTTCCGGCTTGTCGTGTGGGACCGCGTCGGGAAGCCGCTTGTCGAATTGCAGCGCATGGCAAGCCGCGCAAGTCCGCGAGTACGTGGCCGGCGCCATATACGCCCGCGAAGGCCCAGAAATGCTCAACTCTTTTTTTGGGCTATCCGCCGATGAATTCTGCGGTGTTCCCGCCGTGCTACTTGAATCTCCATAGGGCCATGGACCGCTGGCGTCCGCCGCCGAGCGGTGGCAGTCGGCGCAAACCATTTGCACGCCGCTGCCGTTCGGCCCGAGAAGATTCGGCTGCAAGTGGAGGTAATGGTTGAGCTGAATGGTTCCGGGGTCGCCGCCTCCGGATCGCAGCACGGCGAATTCGGGATGATTCCCTTCAAAACTCCCGATGTTGCGG
>Ga0210384_10005559_pt1 | contig 13666 bp, 17 predicted proteins | sample IncBWH2MmetaG_FD_160574 | JGI IMG/M metagenome (GOLD analysis project Ga0210384, IMG submission 160574) | Forest soil microbial communities from Barre Woods Harvard Forest LTER site, Petersham, Massachusetts, United States - Inc-BW-H-2-M | ecosystem: Environmental > Terrestrial > Soil >...
CTAACTCGCGCTTTCCCGCCAGGCGCAATCCGACCACCAGAAAAAAGTAAACGACGATCGGGCGCAGAATTTTCTCTGCCACTGGAAGGGCGAGAACGAACATGTCGGTCCAGACTTTAGAGTGCATCAAATTTCTCCTGACTCAACAATAGATGTGAAGGCGGCGCGCGGAGGCGGATGCCACGACGGCCTGCCGGATGCTTCGCGCAGGGTACCATGTCCTGAAAGCCTAATTCACACTCGCCGGAGCGATCGCTTGTCTTGACGCGGACGGCCCGGTCCTGTATATTCTTTTTCGCAATGAACTTCTCCGCGAGACACCACGGCCATCACCATCATCACGGCGTACGACCGTGCCCGCGGAGGCTTGAGTAGCGCATCGAAATTCGCACTCATTGGCCCGCTGGCGCGGCAAGCGCCGGCGGGTTTTTTATTTTACGGCGGCGGTCGTGAGGAGTTGGGGGAGACGATGGAGTTGGATTTCAAGAAACTCGACGGTTTGGTCCCCGCGGTGATTCAGGACGCGGGCTCGGGCGAAGTCCTCATGCTGGGCTTTATGAACGCGGAAGCGTACGACGCGACGCAGTCGAGCGGCGAAGTCACGTTTTTCAGCCGTTCGCGCAACAAACTCTGGCGAAAGGGCGAGCAGAGCGGCCACGTCCTGAAAGTGCGCGAAATTCGTGTGGACTGCGACGTGGACGCATTGCTGATTCGCGTGGACGCGATCGGGCCCGGAGTTTGCCACGAAGGCTACCGGTCCTGTTTCTTCCGGCAACTTTCTCCGGCCGGCGAGGCCAAATTGGTCGGCGAACGTACATTTGACCCGAAGGCCGTTTACGGAAAGGACGCGCGCTGATGAGCGTACTTCGCCTGGGAATTCCCAAAGGCAGCCTGCAGGATGCGACCATCCAGCTTTTCGGCAAGGCCGGGTGGAGGATTTCGATCAACTCGCGCAGCTATTTTCCGGGGATTGACGATCCGGAAATCAACTGCATGCTCGTTCGCGCGCAGGAAATGGCGCGCTACGTGGAAACCGGCGCGCTGGATGCGGGGATCACCGGGCGCGACTGGGTGTTTGAGACCGGCTCGAAAGTCGCGGAGATCGGGGAGCTGATGTACTCGAAACAAAGCCTCGCGCCCGTTCGCTGGGTTCTCGCGGTGCCGGAAGACGGGCCGGTGCAGTCCGTGAAAGACCTCGCGGGGAAAGTGATCGCCACTGAAGTGGTGAACCTAACCAAGCAATACCTCGCACGCAATCAAGTGGATGCGCGCGTGGAGTTTTCCTGGGGCGCGACCGAAGTGAAAGTGCCGCAGCTGGCCGACGCTATCGTGGAAGTCACGGAAACGGGATCGTCGTTGCGCGCGAATCACTTGCGGATTGTGGATACCATCCTCGAATCGCGCACCGTGTTCATCGTGAATCATGCGGCTTCGGCGGACTCCTGGAAATCGGAAAAGATTTCCAATATTTTTCTACTGCTTTCCGGCGCCATCGCGGCGTACACGAAAGTCGGCATCATGCTCAACGTGCGCAAGGAGCAGCTTTCCGCTGTGCTGGCTGTGCTCCCAGCGCTCAAGAATCCGACCGTCTCGACGCTGAGCGATCCCGACTGGATTGCCGTGAATACCATCATCGACGAAGACGTGGTGCGCTCGATCATTCCGCGCTTGAAGGCCGCGGGCGCGCAGGGGATTGTCGAATACCCGCTCAACAAGATCGTGCTTTGAAGAAAGATTTGATCCGGATGCGCATACTCAAACTGACCGATAATGTGGCCGCGAAATTCCTGGCGCGGCGCAGCTTGCATGACGCCGCCGCCGAGCGAATTGCCGCGCGGATCCTTGCCGAAGTCCGCAAGAACGGCGACGCCGCCCTATTCCGCTGGGCGCTGCGTCTTGACGGCCTTCGCCTCACAAAGAAGTCGCTATGGATCAGCCGCGCGGAAATCCGAACGGCGAGCCGCAGCGTTCCGCGTGAGTTGTTGCAAGCAATCGCACACGCGGCGCGAAATATCCGCCGGGTCGCCGCAAAACAGCGTCCTCGCTCGTGGACCACGACAGTCGAACCGGGAGTTCGCGTCGGCCAGCGTGTCACTCCGCTCGCAAACATCGGGTGCTACATCCCCGGCGGGCGATTCTCTCTTTTTTCAACGCTCCTAATGACGGCGATCCCGGCGCAGGTGGCCGGCGTGAAGCGCATCGTCGTGGCGTGTCCGAAACCGAGTCTGGCCTTGCTGGCTGCGGCCGAAATCCTCGGCGTGACGGAAATTGCGCGCATAGGCGGGGCGCAGGCGATCGGCGCGCTGGCCTATGGCACGCAATCGATTCCGCGCGTGGACAAAATTTGCGGCCCGGGCAATCGCTACGTCACCGCAGCGAAGCGCATCGTTTCCAACGATTGCGCGATTGACATGCCTGCCGGCCCGACGGAAGTGTTGATCTTGGCCACCAGCGGATCGCCGCGATACATCGCTGCGGACATCCTGGCACAAGCCGAGCATGATCCAGACGCCGTTGCGTTGCTGGTCACTCCATCGCCGCGCCTCGCGAAGGCGGTGGCCGAAGAAGTTGAACAGCAACTGCGCGCCTTGCCGAAATCCAATCCAGCGTGGAAGTCGCTTCGCCTCGCGAGCGCCATTCTGGTCGCGAATTCGCTCGATGCCGCGATTCGATTCTCAAACCGCGTGGCCCCGGAACATTTGAGCATCCCGGATGCAAACCGGAAATTGGTCGAGAAATTATCCGAAGCGGGAAGTGTCTTTCTCGGGCCATGGAGCGCGCAGCCGGCCGGCGACTACGCCAGCGGCACGAATCATGTGCTGCCTACTTCCGGCTGGGCGCGCGCGCGCGGCGGCTTGAGCGTTGCGGACTTCGTGAAATGTTCGAGCACGCAGGAAATTTCGCGCGCCGGGCTGAAGCGCCTCGCGCCCGTCGTCACTGCCATGGCCCGCGCGGAAGGCTTGGAAGCGCACGCCCGCGCCGTCGAGGTGCGCCAGTGAAACGCGCCAAGGTTCCGGTCATTCCAGTCCGCAAGTCGGCTATGCACCTCGCGCCTTATAACGCTCCGGAGGAGGGCCGCGCCAAAAAACTTCGCCTCGACTTCAATGAGAATACCGCGGGCTGTTCTCCCGCAGTCCTGCGCGCACTCGCGCGCATCACGGCGAAAGAGATGGCCATTTATCCCGAATATCAGACGACGACGAAACGCTTGGCCCGCTACTTTGGCGTCCGCACCGAGGAAATGCACCTGACGAACGGTATTGACGATGCTTTGCACTTGATCGCGGACACATTCATCGAGGATGGCGATTCGGTCTTGGTCATCGAGCCCACCTTCGATATGTACCGTTTTTTCGCTGAGCTCGCGGGCGCGCGCGTCATGGCATTGCGCTATGACGAAGAAATGCGATTTCCCGTGGAAGGGGTGATCCGCGCGTTGCGCCAGCCGCCCAAGCGCCGCCCGCGCGTTCTGTACATCGCAAATCCCAACAATCCCACTGGCACTTTAGTGCGACACACGGAATTGCGCAGCATTTTGCGCGCAGCCTCTCGGACCTTGGTGCTGGTCGACGAAGCCTACTTCGATTTTTCGGGCCTTACGATTCTTTCCTGGATTCGCCGGTATCCCAATCTGCTAGTGGCGCGAACATTTTCAAAATCCGCGGGGCTTGCGGCGTTGCGGGTGGGTTGCTTGTTCGGAAGGGCCGAGATCCTGGCGGCGATGCGCCGCGCGTGCACGCCCTATCCCGTGAATTCGGCTGCCCTTGTGGCGGCGGTAGCGGCCATTGGCGATCCGCGCTTTCTGCGCAACTACACGCGGGAGGTTTTGCAAAGCCGCGCCATGCTGGAAAAGGGGCTCGTACGGCTGGGCGCGCGAATTTATCCCAGCAGCGCGAATTTCGTGCTCGCGGATTTCGGTGACTCAGCGCGCCGCCTCGTTCGTGCCCTCGACCGCAGGGGAATTCTCGTGCGCGGACGGAGAGACTTTCCGCGCGAAGGATTCGTTCGTATCAGCGCGGGCACGAGGGCGGATACGCGCAAAGTGCTCCGCGCCATGGAAAGGATCCTGTGAAGCTGTCGCCACAATTAATTATTTTCGATGTCGACGGCGTTCTCGTGGACGTGCACGGATCGTTTCACAAGTCGATTGTCGACACCGTCCGCTTTTTTACCGGCAAGCGCGTCACTTACGCCGAGATCCACCAGTGGAAGAATCGCTCGGGCTACAACGATGACTGGCGCTTGACGACGGATTGGATCGCTTCGCTCGGCCCGGCGGTTCCGTATGAAGAAGTGAAAGCGCGCTTTCAGAAGGTTTATTGGGGCAGCAAGGCGCGCCCTGGAAACGTGGCGCGGGAACGCTGGCTGGTCACGCACAAGCGGCTGGAGCGCTGGTCGCGCCGCGCCGAGCTTGCTCTTTTTACCGGCCGCACGCGCCGGGAATTGCGCCACACGCTGGAGGGCACCGACGCGAACGCTATTTTTCGCCGGTCGGTCACCATGGACGACGTAAAAAAAGGCAAGCCGGACCCGGAGGGCTTGCGCCTCCTGCTCAACGGCACGCCGGCGAGGCAAGCGCTCTACCTCGGAGACAATATTGACGACGCGCTCTCGGCAAAGCGCGCGCGCGTGCCGTTCCTCGGCGTTCTGCCGCATGGCAGCGACGCGCACAATGCGCGCGCCAAGCGACTGCGCGAATTGGGCGCGCTCGAAATCCTGCACAGCGTTCTCGATCTGGAGAAATTGTGGGCATGAGAAAAGCAAAACTGCGCCGTACCACCACCGAAACGGACATTCGCGTAAACCTGAATCTCGACGGCCAGGGCCGCGCGAAAATATCCACAGGAATTCCATTTCTCGATCATATGCTCACGCTGGTCGCGCGGCACGGCGCAATGGATTTGCAACTCACCGCGCGCGGCGATCTGGAAGTCGATCAGCACCACACCGTCGAGGACACCGGCATCGCTCTTGGAGAGGCCGTGCGCAAGGCGCTGGGCTCCAAGCGCGGCATTTTGCGCGCGGGATATTTCCTGATGCCGATGGATGAAACGCTCGCGGCGGCTGCCATTGATTTCAGCGGCCGGCCGCATCTCGTCTGCAATTGGAAATTCTCCGCGAAGCACGTTGGCGGCCTGCAAACGGAATTGCTCGAGGATTTCTTCGGCGGCTTCGCTCAGGCCGCGGGCGCGAACGTTCACCTGCGCTTGATGTATGGGCGGTCTTCGCACCATCAAGTGGAGGCCATCTTCAAGGCATTCGCCAGAGCGCTGCGTTTTGCTGCCACGCGCGACCCTCAATTGAAGCGCGTGCTGCCCAGCACGAAAGGTCTGCTATGAATGTCGCACTGGTGGAATACGGAGCAGGGAACCTTCCTTCCGTGGAGCGCGCCCTTGCGCGTCTCGGTGTCGAATCGCGCCGCGCGTCGACGCCGGAGGCCCTAGCAGGTTGCGACGCATTGATTCTTCCCGGCGTCGGTCATTTTGGCGCGCTGATGCGCTCGCTCGGCGAGCGTTCGCTGGTGAATCCGCTGCGGGACGCGGTATCGCGGGGGACACCGCTTCTTGGAATTTGCCTCGGCCTTCAGGCCATGTTCGCCTCCAGCGACGAAGCGCCGGGAGACGCGGGCCTCGCGCTGTTCCCGCAAAAAGTTTCCGCCCTGCCGCCCGCCGACCGCCTTCCACACATGGGATGGAACCAGTTGCGCCGCGCGCGCCCCAGCAAATTGCTGGAAGGCGTTTCGCAGGACGCCTATTTTTATTTCGCGCATTCTTACGCCGCACTCGATGCCGGCGAGGCGGGCGTCGCTTACTGCGATCACTGCGTCCCGTTTGTCGCCGTGCTCGAGAAGGGAAATGTTTGTGCGACGCAATTTCATCCTGAAAAATCGGGGCCGGCCGGGGCGCAAATCTTGTCCAACTTTGTGCGGCGAGCGGGTGGCAAGGGATGAGCCTCGCGCACCGCATCATTCCATGCCTCGATACAGACGGCGAGCGCGTTGTTAAAGGCGTGAACTTTGTGAATCTGCGCGATGCGGGTGATCCCGCGGCGCTTGCGGCGCGATACAACATCGAAGGCGCGGATGAACTTGTCGTTCTGGACATTGCCGCTTCGCGCGACCACCGCCCCACGTTTCTGGAAACCATTCGCCGCGTCGCGGCCGAATTAGCAATTCCGCTTACGGCTGGCGGCGGCGTCGCCAATGTGGACGAAGGCCGCGCCATCCTGCGCGCAGGAGCTGACAAACTAACAGTCAACACCGCGGCGATTCGCAATCCGCCGTTGCTGACGGCGCTCGCCGCGGAATTCGGTTCGCAGGCGGTGGTGCTGGCGATTGACGCCAAGCGCGTCGGAGACCGCTGGGAAGCCTTCGTTCGCGGCGGCAGCGTGCCCACGGGAATAGACGCCGTTGCCTGGGCGCGCCAGGGAGCGGATTGCGGCGCCGGAGAAATTTTGATCACTTCCATGGACAAGGACGGCACGCGTTCCGGATTCGACTGCCCGCTCACAGCCGCGATTTCGCGCGCCGTTTCGGTTCCGGTAATAGCGTCGGGCGGCGCTGACACTCCGGAAACTTTCCTCGAAGTGTTCCGCGAAGGCTGCGCGGACGCGGCGCTGGCCGCGTCAATTTTTCACGACAGTATCCAGGGACTGGGCGCGCTCAAGCGTTATCTCGGCGAACAAGGCGTGTCAGTCCGCCAGACAGGCTAAACAGCCTGCGAAATACCAGCCGAATCTTTGTAGGGCACGGCTTCAGCCGTGCCGTAAAGTGCGCACAGCCCAAGCGGCTTTAGCCGCTGGCGACGTGATTTATTAGCTTTCGCACAAATCCTTGAGGCTCGACATGATGATTCCTTGCATCGATCTGCAAGACGGACGCGCCGTTCAGTTGGTCCACGGGCGCGAGCGTAAACTCGCCGTGGCCGACGTGTTTGGTTTGCTCGACCGCTTCGGCCATTACCCGCTGATCCACGTGATCGATCTCGACGCCGCCATGCGAAAGGGAACAAATGCCAGGCTCGTGCGCGAGCTATGCGCCGCTGCAAAAAAACGCAAAATGCGTGTGCGCGTGGGGGGCGGAATCCACACCGTCGCACAAGCCGCGCGGATTGCCGCCTGGGGCGCGCAGAAAATTATCGTCGGCAGCGCCGCCTTCAAAAACGGCAACGTAAACTGCCATTTTCTGAAACGGTTAGTTGCCAAGATTGGACGGCGGCGTGTCATCGTCGCGCTGGACACCGAGGGCGGAAATATCCTCGTGCGCGGCTGGCAGGATAAGTTGCGCTTGCGCCCGGAAGAGGTAATCCCCGAACTCGAAAAGTACGCCTCTGAATTTTTGTGCACTTACGTGGACGCCGAAGGCACGATGCGCGGAACGAACCTGGAATGGTTCCGCGCCCTGCGCCGCGCCACTCGCCGCCCGATTACCGCTGCGGGCGGCATTCGCAGCCGCGCGGAAATTCGCGCCCTGGCGCGCATCAAAATGAATGCCGCCGTCGGCATGGCGCTCTATACGGGGAAGCTGTCGTGAATAGGTGAGTATCCTGAGCGCGAATTTATAGGAGCCCTGGAGGAAACCCTTCGATCGCATAGGTGCTTTCTCCCGACGAATGCGCTTGTGACCGGGTAATCAGCTGAGGAAGCAAGGCAACCTCGACCCCGGTGTTTCAAATCTGAATTTTCAAAATTGAAAATGACAAATTTAGGCTTTCCGATCGCAAATTTGCGGGTGAAATTGCAAATCACGGATTGTCAAGCTGCGGGCGGTTCTTCCGGCGGCGACTGCGTTCGCCAGAAATCCGGATTTGTTTCCGGAAACGCGACGCCGGCCTCGACGGTGCGGCTGTGCTGCGCGCCCAGAAAAACGACGCGGCAGTTTTGTTCCCGCTGCGTGAGCTGATTGGTGAGCAATAACGTTTGTCCCTTCTCCACCGGGGCGCCCAGCAACAGAAGGGCGCCATTCGCATTCACATTCAGCGTGTGCGCTTCTTCATGGAAGGGTTCTTTCCCCGGCCCGTGGCCGTACACGTATACGGAGACGTCGAGCGCCCAGCGGCGGCTTCTGCGCCGGTCGGGAACTTCCACCGCGTCCTCTGCCGGCGGTTTCGGCTGTGCTTTTCCGGCGCGAACCAATTGCGCGTGTTTCAACGCTTCAAAAATTCGGCTCATTGTTTGCCTTGTAGCCCCATTGGAGTTGGACTGTCTGGAAGTAAAATACTCTGAACGCGCCCGGCGAGGGAAGGCAATCCGTGCTGCGGTTCGAATGGGTAACCCGCGAGCCAACCCGAAACGCCGCCTGCCGGAGCATTTTCTCCCGCCCTCTTGCATCGCTTCCAGAGTAGCATCACTCTAATATACAGAAGGGGCGACTTTCAATTGTGATGTACGGATCTCGCAAAATCAGAAAAGGGGGAGCAGGCACGATCCGTGTCGGCCCCGCGGGGTGGTCCTACGCTGACTGGGCAGGCATCGTGTATCCCGCCCGAAAGCCAGCCATCTTCCACGAGGCCGCCTATCTTTCCGAGTATTTCGACACCATCGAAATTAATACGTCGTTCTACCAGCCGCTGCGGCCCGAACATTGCCGGCATTGGATGGAACTCGTCTCCGCCAATCCCCGGTTTGTATTCACCGCCAAGCTGTGGCAGAGATTTACGCACGACACGGGTGCGGGAGCGGAAGATGAGCGCGCCGTGCGTGCAGGTTTCGACGTGCTTCGCAATGCCGGAAAACTGGGCGCTGTGCTGCTCCAGTTTCCGTTCTCGTTCCACCGGACGGAAGAGAACATCGCGTACTTGAGCAAAATCCTGAAGCAATTTTCCGATTACCCGTTGGTCGTGGAAGTGCGCCATGCCACGTGGAACGACAAAGCCTTCTATTCGATGCTGAACGAACGCGGCGTGGGCTTCTGCAATATCGACCAGCCAGTGATTGGCCGTTCGATGAAGCCGAGCGAGCGCGCGACCTCCGGCGTCGCCTACGTCCGTCTGCACGGCCGCCGCTACGACACCTGGTTCAGCGACGATCCCGCCACGCCGCCCTCGGAGCGCTACAACTATCTTTACACCGAGCAGGAACTCGAGCCCTGGGCCGCCCGCATCCAGCACGTGGCCGAAGGCGGCGACTCCACCTTCGTCATCACCAACAATCATTTCGAGGGCAAAGCCATCGTCAATGCGCTGCAGCTCGTGCACCTGCTCACCCGCGCAAAAGTAAAAGTCCCCGAGCCGCTCCGCCAGCGCTACCCCGAACTCAACCGCATCGCCTCCGAACCTCCTGCCGAACCGCTGCTTTTTCCTACCTGAAGTTATCTTATAAATCGTCTTTGTGGGTCGCGGCTTCAGACGCGACATTCAGGGACCTAAAAACAAGGGCTTAAGCCCCTGACGCCCTATCGAGGTCGGAAAGCGCGCCATTTGAGAGATTGCCTCTGGAGAGAATTTGCAGGGCGAACGGACTAGTTTTCAGCAAAATGAGTTCACAGGTCTGCGCCAAGATCGGGATGACTTTCCGAATCCACTGAGATACACTCCCGCTCCGCTCCCGGGAATGGAGTTTGCTGATATGAATTGGAAATTGATTTTCCAGCTTTCCTTATTTGGGCTGGCGATGGGCGTCGCCACTGTGTTCCTGATCCCCTCCAAGATCGAGCCGGCATTTTGGCTGGTTATTTTCCTCATCTGCGCCTACCTGATCGCCAAGCGCAGCCCCGGCATGCATTTCCTGCACGGCTTGCTGCTCGGATTGGCAAACTCCGTATGGATCACCGCCGCGCACGTTCTGCTGTTTGGCGCCTACATCGCCCGCCATGCCCAGGAGGCGGCCATGATGCAATCCATGCCCATGCCGGGTTCTCCCAGGCTGATGATGACTCTTACCGGTCCGGTGATCGGGATAATCTCCGGCATAGTCCTCGGCCTATTCGCGCTGGTAGCAGGCAACCTGGTCAAGAGCCCTTCCGCGCCTACCAACAAAGCGGCGACCTAAGCCCTCGGTTGTACATCCGTTTTGCCTGACCGTCAGAAAATTCTCTAGACTCGCGACACATCCCTCCTATTTGTTCGGTAGTGGGCAAGTTCCGAGAAGCGAACTTATCAGGCACTGGCAATAACGCCGTATTGAGGGGTGAAGATATGTCTACAGTCTGGCAGGGCGGTGCTATTTGGGGGCACCCCATAACCCTCTCCGTCAAGGCGCCACTGTCAGCGGATGGTTGATTGAACGAAGGAGATGGGAATTCTGCTCGGGTCTTCAAACCGCGTATCACTTTTACCGACAGGCCGCCCGAGCGGCCGCGCCATCGGTCAGGATTTGCGGACAGTTACTTTAGTTCCGTAACGCCCGTGACAGGCTGAGAGCTCGAATCACCCAGTTGGGTGCCGTCTGCCGTGAGCACGGCGATGATGCGGCCCACCGGCTGGCCGCTCTTGACCGGTTCAATCTTTACCGTCACCTGATCGCCGGGCTTAAAAGTGTTCTTGCGATAACCGGCCGGGTACGTCACGAGGGGAGACTGCGTCTCGGCTATCCACTCCGTCACCCTGCCGTCCTCGCCTTTCACATCGATGGTCAACAAGCAGTGAGGATTGGAGTAGAGCCACTCCTTGACGGTCCCTTTGAGGACCACTTTCTTTTCGGTGTCAAACGATGCGGCGCCATGGTGCGCGAACAACGGTGCTGATATCAGCAGTCCGATGACGAGAACCACGAAGACAACAAATTTGTTTCTCATTGCTCCTCCGTTCCGTCAATGCCGATATTCCAGGGTGATTGGTCCGCTGACCCTGACGACGGCTTGGTGTCGGCCCACCGTCCGAGGATTGGCGCAAGTATACTCCATTCATCCGGCCATTTGGGAGGTGGCGGGAAACTGGGTGGTGGTCTAGTTTGAAATTGCCCGACCGAAAATATTGCTCAACCTATTGAACTAGGTGTAGTGCCTTTGCGATGAACGGCCTCACGAACTCTCCCCAAGAATCGGTTGCCAAAAACCAGTGTCCTTCTATCCCCGGGCCGTGCCAGATCGTACCTCCGTTCAATTTAAACCACCGCTCCCCACGGCGCGGCAGGTAGACGTAGCCGCGTTTGGACGAGGAATCATAATCGTAGGACACAACGTAAGCGAGCCTGGGTTGCTCAGCGAGGCATTGAGGATCATCGGGAATCGAGTTGCAGCCTGCGTAGAACGAGACTTCATAGCGTTCAAGTCCAGATGGCGGCGGCGAGGCAGTCCCAGAGTGCCAATCAATGATGAAGCCTTTGGCGTTTTCAAGCGTTGCGTTGTTAACTCCAGGGCCAGCCCAGACATTAAATTCCTGAATTCTGGTATCCGTGATTCTTATTGGCGATCTCAGTGCTCCGCCTTTAACCTCGATGAGCACCATGTCACCCTTGCCCCACAGCCTGGCGGGCGCTATCAAGATTGCCAACAGGCACAGCCATACAGTCGAACGCATAAATAAAGCATCACACCATTTTTCACTTTATGCAAACTAGACTACTACCGGAAACTGGCGAATGTGTCGCCCGTCACACCGCCGGTATGATGCTGCGTTACCCAATTTGATTACCTAAGTATCGGGCCTGCAGCGGGTCCGCCGATCAAGGTCTCGGAAACCGGGTTCGGCTTACTTGCCATTCGCGCTCGCGGCGCTGCCGAAACGTTTGTTGTAATTCTCGGCCTCCACGGGCGAGCAGTAATACTCCATAATATCGGTGCGGGGATCCTGCAACCGCAGCGGCATTTTCATGGTTTCCCAGGGCTTGGTGTAAATCTTCGGGTCGTCGATCGTCTCTGACCATTCCATTTCATCGGCGCTGATGCGATGGAAGGTTTCCGTCACGTGTACCTGGTCGCTGATGGGCCGGCCAGTGGAATCAAGCCAGACGCGATCTTCCGGCAGCGTTCCGACCGTATCGACCTGGAAAGTGAAATCGTCCAGCCACTTGCCTACGGAATAGCCGAAAAAGCGCTGTTCGCGGATCTGTCCGTCCAGTTCGACGGCGCCGTCCAGTACTTTGGGCAACGGCCTCCCGTCGGTCCAAATGACGCGCCAGCGGTTGTCGTAGTGATACAGGATCGCCACTTTGTAATCATCCTGGAAGATCTGCGTCAACCGGAGGTTGTAGTGATTGTAGCGCGGTATTCCCAACGGCTCGCACTTGTTCCGGGGATCGTTGGTCTGCACGGGCAGGACCGCGTCGGCGCCCTCGAGCGCTTTGTGCGATTTGTACAGCTCCAGACCATACGGCGTGTACGGGAGAGCGTTTTCCGGCTTACCGTTGTTCGGTTTCAATTGCACGCCGCCGGCCTGAATTCCAGAGCCTGCCCCGAGCGTCCCCCACATGCCGGTCAAATTTCGCTTTGGGGCGGGCTTGCGGTTCGCCGGCGCGATCGGCGGTCTATTCCAGATCGGATCCGGCCAGGCTGCCTTCGGTCCATTCTGCGCATTTTGCGCAGACGCGGCGGTCTGAAACGCCAGTGCGGCCATCAGCGGGACAATTGCCAATAACACCGGACGCTTTCGCATGACTACCTCCTCCGAAGACCGGCCCTCTGATTCAGTCCGCCGCGCTCAGTCAGGCAACACCAGCCCGCTCAAATAGGCGGTTTGAGCGGCTACTCTATTCAAGCAGGCCACACGGGTCAAGCAACGCGCGGGGTAAGAGACGGCGGTGGCTGAAACTGAGCCACTCTTGCCAACCTTTTAGATGATACAGCATGCGTGTAGAAGGTGTGGTACAACCGCCACACCCTGATAAACAGGGATTCCCGGAAACTGGCCACCCACTGCTATCTCAGCCTCCTATACTTTCGCTTTTTATTCGCCTATACTGTAGCCATCCCCGGTCCCCCGGAACGCGCTATGGCTTCAGACCCTATTTCCGTTGCACTGGCCGCGCCGGTGGCGCCGCCGAGAAGGCCCTGGGCGCTGCCTCCGGCTGGCCTCGCGGTGTTTTATGGGCGGCCGGAAACGCCGCGGCTGTTCCATTATTTTTTGCCGCGTCTCTTGGCCGAGGGCAAGCAGGTGCTGTGCCTGGACGGTGCGAACCGGTTTGACCCGTTGCTGATCGCGCGCTTGGCGCGGCAGCGGGGAATCGCCGCGGCGGAATTCAACCGGCGGATTCGCGTGGCGCGGGCGTTTACGTGCTTTCAGCTGACCGAACTGCTGGTGCGCGTGCCGCGCTTCATCGAAAAATTTGCCGCCGACGCGCTGATTGTGACGGCGCTGCCGGACCTGTACTTCGACGAGGATGTGCGCGACCGCGACGCCGCTGTGGCGTTCCGTCACGCGCTGGACGCGCTGCGGGCGCTCGCTCCGTTGCCGCTGGGCGTCGCGGTGTTTTCGGATGCAACCAGCCACGGCGGGCCGCGCCGCGCGATGTTCACGCAGCTTGCGGCGCAGGCGACCGAGCTGTGGCGATTCGCTCTCGATGCAGAGAACGGCAAGCTGCGTCTGATCGGAGAAAAGGGCTGTAGCCCGGGTCGCTTGTCCCGAGTGAAAACGAGGGATCAGACCCGGGGTTTTTCTGGCGCCGATCGTCAAATCCCCCGCCTCTGAAGAGGCGGGCTACATCACTTTTTGCTTTTCTCTGCGTTCTCTGTGCCCTCTGTGGTGAAAGGTTTTTCTGTTTCTGCAGACGAAAAAAACATTTAACACAGAGA
>Ga0210384_10005560_pt1 | contig 13665 bp, 10 predicted proteins | sample IncBWH2MmetaG_FD_160574 | JGI IMG/M metagenome (GOLD analysis project Ga0210384, IMG submission 160574) | Forest soil microbial communities from Barre Woods Harvard Forest LTER site, Petersham, Massachusetts, United States - Inc-BW-H-2-M | ecosystem: Environmental > Terrestrial > Soil >...
CACCACGAGCCGCAGAGCGAGCGCGACCAGCACCATCAAGAGCAGCGAACCACGGAAACGGCGGCCCAGTTCAATCATTCCGGAAATCCATTTAATTTATCAACCTATTCGGCGCGGAAGATGATTTCACAATCCGGGGATTCTAAGCAGACGATCCTACCTCATGTTTTGATGCGTCAGATTGAGGAATCGTGGGAATCAACCGCCGAGGGGGGGCGCATCATTCCGAGAGCAAGCCGCGACCCGGAAACAAGGGTGGTCGGATTGCCCGGTGAAGGTAAACCTCAGGCGATGCGCGAAGGCAGCAAGACGAGTATTATGAGGATGTACTGAAAGCGAACTAAGGATTTGAGACCGCGTGTAATTGGCAGCCACTTGAAGGCGCCCGCGCATCAGAGTAGGAATGAACTGGCAGATGGGCAACGGGCTGATCCACGACATCATCTTGCTGCTTGCGCTTGGGCCGCTTGCCTACTATGCGCTGGCTCTGCTGGCCACACTGGCATATTTTGGGCCGCGGCGGGAGGCCGCGCAACGCGCCAATGAGTTCACGCCGCCGGCAAGCATATTGAAGCCAGTTCGCGGGTTAGACCGCGATGCCTACGAGAATTTCGCCAGCTTCTGCCGATTGGATTATCCCCAGTACGAGATTCTGTTTTGCGTGAGTGATGCGACTGATCCCGCGATCGCAGTCATTGAACAGATCAAAGCGGATTTCCCAGAGTGCGATATCCGGCTCTACGTGGGTTCCCGTGAAATCGGCGCCAGCAGCAAGGTCAATAAATTATGTCGCCTCGTGGGCGAAGCAAAGCACGAACTACTTGTGATCAGCGACAGTGATGTGCGTGTGGGGCCGAATTATTTGCGGAATGTTGCCTCACCTTTTACCGATCCCAGTGTCGGGGCCGTCACAGCCTTCTTCCGCAGCGATGTGGCGGGTAGCTTTGGTGCAAGGCTCGATGCTGCTGGCTCGGCCGTCGAATTCGCAGCTGCCGCGTTGCTCGCACAATGGCTCGAAGGGATACGCTTCACCCTGGGCGCCACGATGGCCACTACCAAGGCCCGGCTTTCTGAAATCGGGGGCTTTGAAGCCATTCGCAATCACTACGTGGACGATTACGAGCTGGGCAGCAGGATTGCAGCGCTGGGATATTCCATCAAACTCGCACAGGATCCGGTGGTACTCGTCTATCCCCGCGAAACGTTGCGCCAATTCATACGTCACGAACTGCGTTGGACCATCGGACTTCGAAATGTCCGCGCCGGCGGTCACGCGGCGATCGCTTTTACATTTGGCTTGCCGTGGACCATCCTGGCAGCAGCCATAGCGCCCACTCATGCGGTTGCCGGATTTTACATTCTTGCCTATCTTCTTTTGCGCTATTCAGTCTACGGAGTGGTCGGCATCTGGGCTCTCGATGATCCGGTGACGAGGGAATGGTGGATCTTGGCACCCGTGCGCGACGCCATCCATTTCGGAGTTTGGGTCGCCAGTTTTTTTTCGAACAGGATCTGCTGGCGCGGCCTGGAATTCCAGGTGAAGCGCGGTTTGCTGATTCCACTAGCAAATGGAAGAGAAATCAAGTAGGTGTGGAAGCTCGATTGCGCATCTAAGTGAAGTCCGATTCCGCGGTCGAGCTACCGTGCACCGCGCTTCGACGAGGCTTACGGCGTGCCGCCGATTGCAGTTGTGCCTGCCGCCAGGATCTGAAAGACCGCGTGGCTCTGCCCGGCGACTAGCCCCCCAGCACATTTTCTCTCTGTAAGCCGCTTTGACTATCGAGCCCGTGACTTGTAAGATTCGCGACGATCTATCTGAGGAGGGAATTGATGCGAAGCCTTCTTACAGCCACAGGCACGAGCTTACTGCTGGCCTGTGGCGCTTTCGGGCAGCAAGCACCTGCAGGAAACCCTCCTCCTCCGACCAACCTAAATAGCAACACAGCGGCGAAGGCCGAACTGAGTCAACTGTTGCAAGCGAACATACGAGGCATGTGGGCGGCTTTTCGGGACAAGAAGAAGCAGGCCTACGGTGAGTACATGTGGGACGATTACGAAGCAGTAGAAGAGGACGCTCAGGGCGAACGGAACAAGCTACGAGTGCTCCGCGAAGTGGATGACAACAACGTGGTCGACTTTAAACTGCAAGCCTTCCAGGTGGATTCACTCGGGCCCGACGCTGCGCTGGTCACTTATGAAAACTTCATCCAGTTTCCCCCAAAGTCCGGCGTGCGCTTCGAGAAGATATTCATCAGCGAGATTTGGTTGAGACGCCACGGCCAATGGAAGGCCTGGCGCTACCAGGCAACGCCTGTGAAGTAGTCTGCCCGCCCACCGCAGGTTCTTTGGAGCTCAACTCTAGACCGTGCGCTCCGCAGAAAACTAGGTACAATTTTCTCGGCAAAAAAAAGCCCGAACCCAGATTTCAGGGCTCGGGCTTTTCAAGGTCCGTTTCGATTTCCGACAGTCGACTACTGGCGGGCGTAAACGCCTACGCAACCGTCTATGGCTTGCGATTGGCAGTTTCCCCCCGCAGGAAGCGGCACGTAAATCTTGTTAAACACAGCATCAACTGCGACGCTATGAGCGTTGCCATTGGTCGGGACGTTTTGCAACCACTGTCTGCTCCGGGCATCAATCACGCCCAGGACTGGGCCAGTGGGCATGTCTCTGGCGGCTTCGTAATAACGACCATCGCCCGGGTTAAACCACCCCTGATCAACGCCACCGACGTTGTTGATTGTCGTGATGATGGCACCGGTGGTGCCGTTAATGATGTAGGTAGTCGGGGCGAACTGTCTGCCGTCATGACCCGCGCAGGTAACGATGGCGTCCGTGCCGGGTCCCATCGCTATGCCACTGGGCATGCAGCTGGGCATCGGGAAGACGTTGATCACCGCTGGAACTCCGAGTGCTGGCCCACCAGCGAAAGTGTGGAAAGGATCAATTTCGTCCACAGTTCCGAGAGTGATGTCGCTTGACGCATTTCCATTCGTGAGAAGGAAATGGCCGGTGTTGGGGTTATAGACCATACCACCCAACCCCGCCAAACCAACCTCCGTAGCGCCAAATGCCGGGATAAAACCTGCACGGTGGCAGGGCACATCCGCACCAGCGAGTCCTACGCCGTGACCGGAGGCGCCGGAGGGCACGGGCGTAAAGTCAGAAAATTGGAGGGATGGGTTCGGGCAGGGAATACCTGCATTGGCCCCACCGTCGTCGATCACGGTGTCGATGTTATTGGCTGGAGAACCGTCGTAATAGATCTGGCCGAGGACGCACGAGGACAGATTCTGGGCAAAGGTCGTGTGCCCACCACCGGGGCTGAACGGCGCAGCTGGATTCACTGGGAGGCAATGCTGCTGCTGTTGCGTCCCAGTCTTGTGGACGACGTTGGTGACGTCGAAGATCGTTACAAAAGGAAGCCCTGGGTCACCATTGATAACCATCAGCAGATCATGTGGGTTCCCAGCCGGGTCTATAGCCGGGGTGGGACCGGTGGTTGCGAGTTCATCGCCGCGAAGATCGCCGCATGTGGGATCGGCGAACGCCCGTCCGTTGGCTGACTGCTCGCAATTTGTAATTCCGCCAGGAAGACCGTCATAGTCGGGCGTCGTGCCCGATACTAGGGTGGCCAGCACTCTCGGCGGCGTGCCCGGGGTTACGATAGTTGTGCTCATGTCGAAAACCGCGACGTGTGAGCTGCCATTTCCAACGAACATGACCGTGCCATCCGGGGTGAGTTCAAGGCCATTCGGACCCGTCAAAGGATTCAAGTTGTTGGAGCGGGACGCACAACACTGTCCGCCTAAGAACCCGCCGTAATGGCCGTTAGGACCGAAGCCGCCCGGCAGCGCAAAGCCCATGGTCTTGCATCCAAACCGCGTGTAGTTGCCTTGAGCGCTGGTGATCGGGGGAATGGTGGAGCCAGGGGGATCCGTCGGAGTCTTTACCGTATCGAAGCAAGTGCTGGCGTTGTTGCCGGCCTCGGCGACCGAATTGTCCCCACCGATCGCGGCCACCGCGATGTCGCTTCTCGTGCTGAACATCGGGACGTCGAGGCCGATGCGGTCCGTCACATAATAGAAGTGGTTGACCGAATCCACCCAGCTGATGTCGAAGATGTTAAACGGTCCGCCGGGCTCGCCATTCCCGTTGTGCTCCGGGACCAGCATGATCCCGATCTGACCAACTGTCCCGTTCTTGTCCGTGCCGCAAGTGGGACAGACCGCCGAGCCATTACCGCAACTGCTGGCAACCAGAAACACCGCCAGCACTCCCGCCAGGACTGCGAAAGGCAACATTTTCGATCTCATCGAATTTCCTCCGCCGATTTTTGCTAGGGGGCCGATTTGCCTTAAGAAACTTCCTTTGCTCCTACAGCGCTCCCGGATGCGTTCATGCTGACCCCCGTACGAATCCAGCAAGCTTCTTCATCCGGAGCGCTGCCGATACCTGCTAGAACCGGAACTGGACCCCTTGCAAAGCCACGAAGTAGTTCCGTGGCAGAATTCCCTGCACGCTTGGATTCACTAGTTGATCCACGTTGAAATCGAACTTCAACAGGACCCAGTAATTCAGATACCAGTTAACCCCAGCGCTGATCTGGTTGGTGTGGTCGCTCTGGCGAGGGAAGATTGCCGGTGTAATGGGGCAGGTATCGACCGGAACGGTGCAGTTAAACTGTGGCGCTACCCCTTGCAGCCAGGAATACCGGAACTTCACCTGCCAGGCTCCCCATCCGGGACCGCCCGTCTCTCCGGGTGAGTTCGGACCGATTACAGGATGCTTTACTCTCGGGATGGCGTTTTCAGGTTCCTTTTCGCCCGTCAGCAAATAACTCGCTTGTGCGTAGGCTCCCTTGCCGACGATTCCCGGCAGGGATTGAAACCCGATTCCCCCGAGTTGCAGCGAGCCAAGATTGTCGCGCTTAAACAGCGCCTGCGTGTATTCCCCGCGCACCCCAAGCGGCCCGTTGAGATATTGGAAAAACCCGTTGTATCTCTCAATCCCACCGTTGATGCGGAACTGGGGGAAGAAGTTATAGAGGGAATCATTCATCGCGCCGCTGAAGCTCAGTTCGTTCGAAAGGCCCCTAGACCGACTGTGATTAACGGAGCCGCCGATCGCGAAGCCCTTCAGCAGCGAACTGGAGCTGTTCTTCCAGGGAGCAATCCGCAATCTTGCGACAACTTCGGGCTCGTTCGTGGTGTTATTGGTGACCAGCCCCTTGCCGTTAAATATTCCACCCCAATATTGGATAGCCCCTTTGTAGAGGTCTCCGTGAATGTCAACTCCCGGGGCGCGGAAGGTGCCACCAGCGTCGGGGTATAGAACCGCAACGATGGAGCGTTCGATAAACTCTACGTTGGTGTCGCCGGTGCCGACTTCCTGCGAGAAAGGCACCTTGTACTGGCCCGCTTGGATCTTGAAAGCGTTCCATGGCTTAAAGTCTATGTACGCGTCACGGACAGTGATGCCGCTGGAGGCGGTATTTGCGGTTTCGAACAGGAAGGCATAGTCCAATTGCGAGCCATAGTTTCCCTGAACGCCGAAGCGGGCGCGGCGTATGGCGAACGTGTCTGGCGGCGCGCCATCACCCTGGTTGAATTGATATTGCGCGTTCAAATATCCAACGGGCATAAGCGTGAATTGCCCATCCGGACTCTTGAGAAAGAAATGCTCGCCATTCCATCCGGACGTCACCGGTGGGGCATCGGCCGCCTTCTTCTGCAGGACGTCAATTTCTTTCTGGAGCACGTCGAGGTCTGCCGCTGTCGGCTCTGGCGCGGAGGCAGCTTCAGAGCGGGGTGCGGTGGCCTGGACCAGGCGGCCACTGCCGACCGATTGCTGTTGGCTCGTCTGGACCATTCTTTGAATCGTAGCTTTCAATTCCGCCACTTCGCGACGCAACTGTTCGACTTCATCCTTGGTTGCGGCCTGTGATGCCGGCTTTGTCCGGTCAGCAGCAGATTGATCGCTCTGGGCGTGGACCAGCGCACCTGGCGTGAAAGAAAACACGACCAAGAGCACCAACAACCTTGTTGGCCAGCGCATATTTTTTCCTCTCAGCAGAAAGATTTGGAGCCGATGACGCGCCCGTTTAGCACACGCCGCAGAAGCATGTCAAGAAAATCCTTTTGGTTGAAAAAAAAATGTTGACAAACAATCGGTGGGGTTGTATTGGTTACTCGCTGATTGGTCCGATAACTGGACCTTATGGGTGCCTCACACACCGATGCCAACGGCCAAGGCCGAATTCGAGGCCATTAAGAAGACCAAGCTTTACGAGAAAGTAGCCCAACAGATCCAGGGGCTCATCCGTGATGGTTTGCTCAAGCCCGGTGATAAGCTCCCCCCAGAACGAGAATTGGCGGAAACCTTTCAGGTCAGCCGGAGTTCTCTGCGCGACGCCATTCGTACGCTTGAAGTGATGGGGTTAGTGGAACCGCGTCAGGGAGAAGGCACCATCGTCTGCGAAATTTCCGCGGAGTCATTAGTATCCCCTCTCTCGACCATGCTTTTGGGCAAGAGGGAGCTCGTCAGCGAGCTCTTGGATATGCGCCTTATCATCGAGCCACCACTGGCCGCACGCGCCGCCGCACATGTAACTCCCGAGGAATTGAATTACATGGAAGACATCCTCGCGCGCCAGAAGGAAAAAGTGGATCGTGGTGAACTGGCGGTCGAAGAGGACTCCGAATTTCACTACACCATCGCTAGCGCAGCCAAGAACAGCGTGGTTTTGAAGGTTGTTGACGTGTTTATGGATCTGCTGCGCGAGAGCCGCGCTCGCTCGCTACAGGTGAAAGGCCGATTGCAGAAGTCATTCGCAGGCCATCGGCGGATCCTCAACGCGATTCGGCGGCACGACGCTTCCGAGGCGGAACTAGCCATGCGGCGGCATATCGAAGAAATCGAAGGCATAGTTTTGAGAGAGATCTAGCCAAAACGGAGGATTGTCCAATGGGCCGGCTATTCGCTGTGGAAGTGGTTTACCGCGGGATATTCCAGAAAACTCTGGCGAGGAACATTACGCGCGCGATTGTCCTGGCTGCGCACCATGAAGGGAAGCCGGGAATTTCATTTGGGCGTTACGGGGACAGCCCGGAGCGCAATGGCATCCCAGCCAAAGCGTTCGCCATCGTCGCAACCGACGAGACCACCCTCGAAGAGGGCATGGCAAAGTACGAGCCGAAAAAAGTCGATGTCTCGATAGCGGTCGACGACACGCTTTGTAAGGGCGTCGAATCCTGGGCGTGGTACGGTCTGCAGCCCATCAATCGGTTGACCAAGCCGAACGGCACGCTTATTGTGACCTCACGCGAGGAGCCCGCACGCCTGATCGAAATGGCCCACCGCAAAGACACGCCGTACAATCTGGCGGTTCTGAAGGGCACTGTCAGCTTTTCGGGCCTGTGGGTTTACAAAGACGACCACACGGACGTCCGTATTCTCGGAGCGATCGCCAAATTTCTGCCCGAACTCTTCGGCCTCGAGTCCGTGAAGAAGGCCATCATGCAGGAGTGGCACGATCCGCTGAAGGCCACTTCGGCGGAACGCTCCTATGAGCGCATTACTTCCGTTCCCGTAAAGCCCGGCCAAGGCAATCCAGAAAAGCCGTACGAATTCGTGCTGCCCAAGTGGTATGAGATGGGCGAAGGGGTCACGATCCCCTGCATTGCACAAGGCCACACCATGAAGGACGCACAGAGCGCGCAGACCGGAGGCTACCAGCCGGCGCGCAATCCAACCTTCAAGAAATTCACCACGCGCACCATGCGGCCAGTCGTGAATTTCGACACCTGCATCAAATGCACTCTCTGCTGGCTGCAGTGCCCGGACTCCTGCTTCGACGTTACCCCCGAGGGCCTTTACGATGCGAACATGGAAGCCTGCTGCGGTTGCGGAGTGTGCGAAGCAGTTTGTCCCGTGAAAGATTGCGTCACCATGGTCAACGAAGTTTCCTTCACCGATAACTCCAGCCAGTGGGAAGCGTGGCGGAAAAATAAGACGACCTACAACACCTGGCTCCAGGACAAAATCCTCAATAAACATGACCGTTCGCACGGATTCCGCTACCGCGGTCAGTATGAGGAGCAGGTTCCGGAAATGCTAGATATCGCCAAAGCCTAGCGAGTAAGGCTCACCAAAGGGAGAATTACGATGGCAACTGCACTGCAGATTGAAGGGACAGTAAAAACTGAGCTAATTACCGGCAGCGAAGCAATCGCCATTGCCTGCCAACTCGCCGATGTGGATGTGATCACCGGATACCCCATTCGCCCGTATGACACGGTGATGCAGTACATTGCCAAGCTGGTCGCAAATGGCGAATTCGACTGCGAGTACATAATCGCCGAAGGCGAGCACTCGCAATTTGAAATCGTGAAGCACGCATCCGCCGTCGGCGCACGCGTGTTCACCGGTAGCAGCGGCGTGGGTTGGATGTATGCCATGGAATGTCTCACCGTCACGCCGGCGCTGAGGATTCCCATGGTGGCGATGGTGGGAAATCGCGCGCTCGACGATCCCGGTGCCTTCGGCGTGGAGCACAACGATGCGCTGGTGGTCCGCGATCTCGGCTGGCAGCTCATTTGGGTGGACACCGCCCAGGAAGCCTTGGATACGGCGCTGATTGCCTACCGCGTCGCTGAGGACCGCCGCATCTTCCTCCCCTGCGCCATTAGTTGCGACGGCGCTTTCCTTACGCACTCACAGGGACTTGTGAAGATTCCCTCGAAGGAACAAGTGGAATCATTTCTCCCGCGTTACGATCGCGGCAATCTACTCCTGCACCCCGATAATCCCATCACCGTTGCGCCCCAAGCCAACGAAGACTGGCTGATGGAAATTCGGCGCCAGACGGCGGCGGCCATGGAGCGCTCGCAGTCCGTCATCCGCGAAGCGTACCGTGAATTCGAAAAGATCTTCCATCGCACCTATGGCAATCCATTCTTCGAAGAGTACATGACCGACGACGCCGACGTGGTGCTCGTCGGGATGGGCACACTGTCAACTCCGGTGAAGGTGGCGATCCGCGAGATGCGCAAGCAGGGCAAGAAAGTCGGATTTGTTCGCGTACGCTGGTTCCGTCCCTTCGCCGCCGAGGAGCTTGCGAAGTCGCTCGGCCGGTTTAAGGCCGTCGGCGTGATTGATCGCGATTTCTCGCTCGGTTCGCCTTATCTCAGCGGCGTGCTCGCAACAGAAGTCCGCACCGCTCTGTATCCAACAGCTAAGCGTCCGGCAGTGATTGGTTTCATTTGCGGCCTCGGCGGACGCGAAGTCACCTTGCCGGACGTTCACAAGATGGCCGACAGCATTTACCAGGCGGCCGAAGGAAAATCGCAGCCTCTGACGCAATGGATTGGAGTTCGCGAATAAAAGGCATGCCGGCCTGCCCCTGACTGGGGCAATGAGGAGGATTACGAAATGGCTTCCACAATTGATCTTTATCCCGTTTCAAAGCTTGAGCCCTTCAAGGGTGTGAAGAAGATTCCGCTCGACGAGTTCTTCACTTCTGGCCACCGCACTTGCCAGGGGTGTGAGTCGGCCCTGGTCATGAAAATGATGGCCAAGGCGGCTGGCCCGCGCACGATCGTGCTCGGCAGCACCGGTTGCATGTACGTGGCCAACACCACCTACAACAGCACTTCGTGGGTGATCCCTTGGATGCACACGCAGCTTGGAAGCAGCGGCGCCGCCGCGCTCGGCACGGCTGCGGGCCTGAAGGCGCAAATGCGAAAGGGCAAGATGAAGAAAGAGCCCATCAATGTGATCGCGTTCTGCGGCGACGGCGGTGGGGCGGACATGGGCCTTTCTGGAATCTCGGCTACCCTTACTCATCCCAACTACAACTGCTTGATCCTGATGTACGACAACGAATCCTACGCCAACACCGACATTCAACTTTCCGGCAGCACGCCTTATGGTGCCAACACCACCTTCAGCCCTCCGGGAAAAGTTCGTCGCATCATGCATCACCGATGGAAGAAAAATATGGCGGGCATGATGGCGGCTGGCCACCCCGAATGCAAGTACGTGTCCACCGTTTGCATGTCGTACGGCTTGGCGGCAATGAACAGCGTGCGCAAGGCACTGACCATCGGAGGCCCCACTTTTATTCACTCGCTCGACCCGTGCCCTAAGGGCTGGGATTATGATCCCATTCTCTCGCACGAGCTCGGCGAGCTTGCTGTGACCACAGGAATTTGGCCTCTTTACGAAATAGAGAACCATGTGTTAAAACTCACGGGCAAGACGAAGGAGATCGCCGAAGGCCGTACCCGGCGACTCCCGGTAGAGGACTACCTGCTCAAACAGGGGCGTTTCGCGCATTTCGAGCAGGAGGACATTAAGTACTTCCAGAACAAAATTGATGAGATGTGGGAGAAGTGGCTAATCCCGGGCGTGATTCCCTTCCGGACGGAGGTTGAAGCGGACAAGCCGCCTGCCTGACTAGTAAATTTTCAGGGCAGCGGCCTCCCGTGACATCCTTCGCGCGTCCCCGCGAAGTCGGGAACCATATCCATAGGGATTAGCAGGGCGATTCACAAATTCGCGCTGCAAGAACCTATGAGGAGGTGCACCCGTGGCTGCTATTCCTGCGGAGAAGAATTCAGGGCTCCAAGTTCTCCTCGACAATCGCTGGGTCATACTGTTTTTCAGCATCCTGAGCATGGTGGCGGTGGCCAACTTCCAGTACGGTTGGACACTGTTCGTTAGTCCGCTGCAGAAACACCTGGGAGTGGAGCAAGCACTCATCCAGGTCACCTTCACTGTATTCGTGCTTCTTGAGACCTGGCTGGTTCCCTTCGAAGGCTGGCTCGTCGACATGTTCGGACCGAGACTTCTGGTCATGCTCGGAGGCGTTCTGGCGGGGGCTGGCTGGTACGGGAGCGGCAAGGCTGACACGCTGACTGCTCTGTATCTCTCCTACGCGATCGCAGGACTCGGCGCCGGGATCGTGTACGGCACGGCTATCGGAAGCGCGCTGAAGTGGTTCCCGGACCATCGCGGGCTCGCTGCCGGCCTCACCGCAGCGGGATTCGGCGCCGGGGCCGCTTTCACCGTCGCACCCATCGCGAATATGATTAATCCTCCCGGTCAGGCGCCGGGCTCGGGCTATCAGCACGCATTTATCGTCTGGGGGATTATTCAGGGAGCCGTCGTTATAATCGCAGCGCTGTTCCTCAAGGCGCCGCCTCCTGGATGGTTGCCACGCACTTGGAGACAGAAGGGCAGCGAAGAGGTCAAGGTTAGGCAAAGCCCAGTAGATTTCAAACCGGGTGAGATGGCTGCGACCCCGCACTTCTGGCTCATGTACTTGATGATGGCCATGGTGGCGACGGGCGGCTTGATGGCGACCGCTCAATTGGCTCCGATGGCCAAAGATTTCAATGTGGATAAGGTTCCGGTCCAACTCATTGGACTCACCATGGCGGCGCTTACCTTTGCACTTTCTGCCGACCGCCTTGTTAACGGACTGTGCCGGCCGTTCTGGGGCTGGGTTTCCGACCATATTGGGCGAGAGATGACCATGACCCTCGCGTTCGGTTTAGAGGCGATTGCCATCTTCGCGCTCATCAAGTTTGCCCACAACCCCAAGCTGTTCGTTATCTTCAGCGCTTTCACTTTCTTCGGATGGGGCGAAATCTACTCCCTGTTCCCGGCCCTTTGCGGTGACTTCTTCGGCCGGAGGCACGCCACTACAAATTACGGCTTCCTCTACACGGCCAAGGGAACGGCCTCTATGTTTGTGCCCATCGGTTCTGCACTTGCGGCGGGAAAGGCCTCTGAGCTTAGGGCCGACTCTCTGCTTTTGCTTGGTGGCGCGATGGTGCTGTTTTCAGTGTTCCTTGCTCCGACTGTGCTCCACCTTCAACTCAGCCGGGTGGCGAAGATGACGCTGCTTACAATTGCAGGATTACTAGTCGCCTACGGGATCATACTTACGGTAGTTCCAAATGTCTGGACCCCGTTCGCGGCTAAATTCACATTGCCAAAGATCGGGTGGGCTGGGGTGTTCATGGTCGCTATCGTGTGCGATTCGCTCGCGGCTGTGCTTGCCTTCTTCGTGCTGCGCAACATGAAGGCGCCAGCTAGTCGAGAAGTCGCTGCTGTGACGGCCGAGGCCGGGGCGGCGTCAGCAGCGCGGGCCTGATTGGCAAGCCGTTTGGCGGAAACAATCGGGCCGCCGGCGGCTGGGGCGAATCGGCCGGGGTTGGGGCTGATTCGGTCCCTCTCCGGGCTTGAGTATTCGATTGCAGGCCATGCTGCATTGTTGCGGAATGGCCTGCAATCATTCCTTAAGTATTTCTCTCCGCGGATGTTTTTGCGATCCTCTTAACGAAGTGACTTTGCTTTGGCCCTCACCTTCGCCAGCAGTTGTTGCGGCAGTTCAGAATAGCCTTCCTGCCCGGCGAGCAGTTCACCATCCGAATATGCCCAGTTCAAGAAATCACTTAGAGCCGCCGCGCGCTTGGAATCGGAATTCGAAGCCTTCAGATAGAGCCAGGTAAAACTGGTGATGGGAAACGAATCTGCGCCGGGTGGGTTCGTCAGGGAGCCCGCAAATTTATCCCATCCCGGCGCCTCCACCGCGCGACATGCTGCGATAATGGTTTCTGGCGAAGCTTTGACATACTTTCCGGTTGCATTCATGACCATGCCGTAGGCCACTTCGCTCTTCACTGCATACTGAAGCTCCCCGTACCCGATCGAGCCGGCTTCAGCCTTTACTTTATCAACCATGTCCGAACTCCGCTCGGCTGGGGTCCCTACGGTCCAAGCCGGGGAAGGGGTGATGCCGATTCGATTGCGGAATTTCTGGCTCGTCTTGGACAGGAATTCAGTGAAAACATAATTCGTGCCCTTTCCCGCCGGCCGGTAGAACACCTTGATGGGCATGTCGGGAAGTGAGACACCGGGATTCAACTTCGCAATCTGTGGATCATTCCAGTTCTTGATGTCTCCCAGAAAAATCTCAGCGAGCAATTCACCTGAAAAACGGAGATCCTGGTGAACCCCCGGAATGTGGTACATCGGTACGATCGCAACCATCACTGTGGGCAGCTCGACCAGGTTCATTTCCGAGCGCTCCGCCGCTGTCAGCTGCACTTCACCTGCGCCAAAGTCGCCGCTCCCCTTGGCGATCTGCTTGATCCCCTCGCTGGTTCCGATGGCCAGATAGCGTAGCTGGATCGCGGGACTCCGCTTGTTATACTCCGCCACCCAGCGATTGTAGAGAGGAGCCGGAACACTCGAACCTGAGCCTACAAGGATGGTCGCATCCTGCCCGCAGGCCGTCCGGGGATACAGGGCCGCCGCCAGAAGTACTGCGACCAATAGAATGGATCTGCCTGAAGGGCCGGGGGACCGTAATGCCGTACCTGTGCATGAATTTTTGAGTGGCTTCATCTCTCACACCCCCAATGGCCGAAGTATCCGCGCCGAAGTCAGGTGGTGTCAACAATCGAGGGGAGAAGTGTTCCAAGATGAGAACAGGAGTTTTTGGACACAAATTGAGCCGGGGCCTGTGGGGTGAACCCCTTAGATGGCACAAATTATTTGGACACAGCTTCCGCTTTCCTAAAGGCGTTCTTGCATCTCCTAGCAGGAGAAGGGGTCTGGGGAAGGGGACGGCATTTGAGTCCCTTTCCCCAG
>Ga0210384_10005561_pt1 | contig 13665 bp, 9 predicted proteins | sample IncBWH2MmetaG_FD_160574 | JGI IMG/M metagenome (GOLD analysis project Ga0210384, IMG submission 160574) | Forest soil microbial communities from Barre Woods Harvard Forest LTER site, Petersham, Massachusetts, United States - Inc-BW-H-2-M | ecosystem: Environmental > Terrestrial > Soil >...
TTCCAGAACCGTTACGGCCCAAATCGAGTTGGACCATATGGGCTTCTCCAGCCGCTGGCAGACGGTTTGAAGTCGCTGACCAAGGAAGACATCGTCCCCCGCTCCGCCGACAAAGTAGTACATCTTCTGGCTCCCTTAGTTCTCGTGGTAGCTGCATTTCTCGGCTACGCCGTTCTGCCGATAGGTCGAAATATGGCGGCCGTCAATCTGGATGCGGGCGTCCTCTACTTCTTCGCCGCGGGCTCCATAGTCGAACTGTCGATCTTCATGGCTGGCTGGTCGAGCAGAAACAAATACTCGCTGCTGGGTGCAATGCGCGCCATTGCGCAGATGATTAGTTACGAGATTCCGCTCATTCTTTCAGCGATTGCGGTCATCATGACGGTCGGCTCCCTCTCCACCGTCGCCATTGTGGAGGCACAAGCCGCCTACACCGGAGTCTGGCCCCACTGGTTTGTGTTTACGCCATGGGGATTCGCCGGATTCGTGCTCTTCATGATTGCTGGGGCCGCTGAATCCAACCGTTCGCCGTTCGATCTCCCCGAGGGCGAATCCGAAATTATCGCGGGCTATTACATCGAATATTCTGGGTTCAAATTCGCACTATTCTTTCTCGGCGAATATATTGGGATGTTCGCCATCAGCGGGCTCGCAATTACCCTGTTCCTTGGCGGATGGTCAGCCCCGTTTTCATTCCTGAACTGGATCCCATCGTACCTCTGGTTTTTTGCGAAACTCTTTGCCCTGATTGCCACGTTCATTTGGGTTCGAAGCACCCTTCCGCGATTGCGTATGGACCAGCTGATGAACTTCGCATGGAAGTTCATGCTGCCGATGGGGCTTCTCAACCTTGTCAACGTTGCCGTCTGGCACTTCCTTCCTCCGGCGCCATCGCGATGGTTCGTTTGCGCAGTTCTGGTTATCGTTCCTTACATCCTGCTCGGCCGTGGGCTCGTGCAGTCAAAGAATCTGGAAAAGCGAATCTATCGATTCGCCGACTAAGAGTAGTCGATGTCATTGCGTGATCTTGTTACCCGGTGAAGGGAGATTCATTTGCTACTGGACGTAGGCACACTGACGAATACAATGCCAAGTGACGTAACGATCGAACTGTTAGGCCAATTGATAACGTACCCGGAGAAGTGACCCTGCCATTTTTCATCCTCAGTGTCCTGACGATCGTCGGAGCGGCGGCGGCGCTAACCCTGCGCAATCTTGTGCATTGCGTCTTGGCCCTGATGCTGGCGTTCGTTGGCCTGGCAGGACTCTATCTTCAACTCGATGCGCAATTCCTCGGCTTCGCGCAGATACTGGTTTACATCGGTGCAGTGGCGATTCTCATCGTCTTCGCCATCCTGCTGACGCGCGGCGTGGCATCACCTTTGGAGTCGATTGTTTCGCCCTCCTGGTCCATAAGCGGTATCGTGTCCGTCGTCGTCTTTGGAGTTATGGCTTGGGCGATCCGCTCCAGCGTAGCCGTTCGACATTCCATACCGCCCCAACCCGAAGTAACCGTAAAGCAGATCGGCCATGCTCTCATGTCTGGATTTGCGTTGCCGCTCGAAGTGATTGGCCTGCTCCTGACGGCCGCTCTTGTCGGGGCAGTGACCATCGCTATGCAGGACAAGCGGGAGATCAAATGACTTCCCTGGCCTGCTATCTCCTTGTTTCCGCGCTCCTCTTCTCGATCGGTCTCGCCGGTGCGTTGACCCGCCGTAACGCGATTCTTGTTCTGGTTGGAATCGAACTGATGCTCAACGCGGCCAATCTGAATTTCATCGCATTCTGGCGCTATGGCCCAAACCCCGAAGCATTGACCGGGATTATGTTTGCCATCTTCGCAATCGGTATCGCAGCCGCCGAAGCCGCCGTTGGCCTGGCCCTCATCATCTCCATTTACCGGCACTACAAAACCACCAATCTGGACCAGATAAAGTCGATGAGGGGATAAGTCGCGAATGAAGGAAAGAGTTCAACAAAGTGACCTCGATTGCTCCCAGCGTATCCGCGTTCTAATTTGCCCCCCTGCCTGCCGCGCCGAGGTATCGCATCTTTCGCAGGGAACCGCCATCACACCATTTCCTGAGACGACATGACCTGGATCGTCCAAAACCTCTGGCTGATTCCCTCGCTGCCGGTTCTGGCCGCGGGTTTGAGCGCGTTCGCCAAACAACGAAACCGCAGGTTTGCAGCGTGTGTTGCCATCGCTTCCATGTTTTTGTCGTTGCTGCTGTCCCTGGTCGCGTTTGCACAGGTGATTCACTTCGGTAGCGAAGGGATTGAAGCCAGGCAAGTCGTTAATTTTCCCTGGTTTCAGGTCGGCAATGAGTGGCTCAAACTCGGCTGGGTGCTCGATCCGCTCACGGCAGTGATGCTGGTAATGGTCACATTCGTGGGCTTGTTGATCTTTATCTACAGCGTTGGCTACATGGCTCATGATGAGAACTTCACGCGCTTCTTTTGTTTCTTATCGCTCTTCGCGGGCGCGATGCTTGGCGTGATCATCGCGAATAGCCTGTTGCTTCTATTTATCTGTTGGGAAATCGTCGGCCTCACCTCCTACCTGCTCATCGGCTTCTGGTACCAGAAGCCGAGTGCGGCAGCGGCAGCGAAGAAGGCCTTCATTACCACGCGAATTGGCGACCTGGCATTCTTGCTTGGCATGATTTGGCTATATTCAGAGGCCGGCACGCTGCTCTTTTACGACGGGGGCGCCGGCTGTCTCGAGCATTCCGCGCTCATCAGCCTCGTCGCACAGAGTACGAGCGTTGGCATGGCAGTTTCGACCGGCATAGCTTTGCTCATCTTTTGCGGCGCAGTTGGTAAGTCAGGCCAGGTTCCATTGCATGTCTGGTTGCCGGACGCGATGGAAGGTCCCACGCCTGTAAGCGCGCTGATTCACGCAGCAACAATGGTTGCTGCAGGCGTATTTCTCATAGCACGAGTTTATCCGTTGATGAACGCCCACAGAGCAATCGATATACCTCTAGCGCCGACCACCGCGCTTACCATTGTCACCTGGGTTGGTGCTATCACCGCTGTCTTTGCTGCGAGCGTCGCGATTGCCCAGGATGACATCAAGCGCATCCTCGCCTACTCCACCGTCTCGCAACTCGGTTACATGATGGTGGGTTTAGGAACTGGCGGCGTAGCAATGGGCATGTTTCATCTGATCGCGCACGCCTTTTTTAAATCTCTGCTGTTCCTGGGCGGCGGATCGGTCATTCACGGCTGCCATGAAGAGCAGAACATTCGTCGTATGGGTGGCTTGTGGAAACTCATGCCCGTTACTTTTGCTACGTACGCGGTCGGCATGCTTGCCCTGTGTGGCTTTCCCCTCTTCTTCTCCGGCTTCTGGAGCAAAGACGCTATCCTGCACGCCGCGTCTACATGGAGCGTTTCGCGGTTGCCCTTTTATCTTGGCCTGATTGGCGTTCTGTTGACTGCCTTTTACATGACCCGCCAGGTGTACTACGTTTTCTTTGGCAAATCACGCGAGGTCGGAATCACAGGGCACGAACCTCATTCTGCCAAAGCTGAGCTCGCAACAACCTCACGGGAAAGCCCTGCCGTCATGACGATTCCGCTAGTGATTCTCGCAGCATCTTCTATGTTGCTTGGATTGATTGGTACGCCGGCATGGCCATGGTTCACATCGTTTCTCGGGGGCCAACAAGTAAAGTTTGATCTTAGCGGCTTCGCCGAAAATGGCGCCCTAGTTGTGATGCTTTCGTCAACGATCATCGTCTTTCTCGGCCTTGGCATCGGCTGGTGGTTCTACGGCCGAAGGCCGATCGAGAGTGATCGGACCCCGGACGCTCTCGAGCGCCTCCAACCGCAGATCTTCAATGTGTTGCGTAACGGATTCTTTGTCGACAGACTTTACGAGGCCACCATTATTCGCTTCAATGCATGGTTCGCGCGTTTCTGCGACTGGCTGGATCGGTGGGTCTGGGGAGGCGCAGTACAGCTCGTGACGTATCTGGTAGTAGGGCTCTCGGGACTGAACCGTTCGGTGGATTCATTCATAGTCAATCCAGGATTCGACCAAGGCTGCCGAAGCGTTACCCGCGGGGGCCAACTTCTCTCTCGCCTGCAGAGCGGCCGTACGCAAAGCTATCTGCGCATCGTCGGGATTGCCTTTGCTGCACTCGTCTTATTCCTGATCTGGGGTCGGCACGGATGAACGCATTTCCGTTGATCACAACCTTGACTGCTGTGCCACTGATCGGCGCCCTCGGAGTCCTTGGGCTGGGCGAAAAAAATAAAAACCTAACTCGCGGCTTGGCGTTGACCGTCGCCTTTATTGCCCTCGCAATGACGCTGGTTTTGTGGCATCGATTTAACCCCGCGTCGGGTGAGTTTCAATTTGAGGAACTGCATGCCTGGATTCCGGCGATTGGCGTGCAGTATCACGTAGGTATCGACGGGCTTGGACTGCTCATGTTGTTGCTGTCGGCAATCGTTGTACTCATGTCGCTTGCCGCGTCGTGGCAGATTCAGGAGGGCACCTCACTCTACTTCTCCCTCATACTCTTTCTGCAAGCAGGGCTGTTCGGAACGTTCACCGCATTGAATTTTTTTCACTGGTTCATTTTCTGGGAGCTGAGCCTCATTCCCGCGTTCTTCTTGATTCGGCTGTGGGGTGGCCCACAACGTGCCGCTGCAGCAACTCAATTCTTCGTCTACACGATGGTCGGAAGCGTCGCGTTGCTTCTAGCTTTCCTGGCTATTTTTCAATGCACCGGCAAATTCGATTTCATCGGTCTCTCCGAGCTGGCGAGAAATGGACAACTTATCCCCGCTCTCGCTGCCAAAATAGGCTGGCATAGATTAGCTCCACAACAGATCGCACTGATCATCTTCTGTGGAGCATTTCTTGGCTTCGCTGTAAAAGTACCGCTGATTCCATTTCACACTTGGTTGCCCGATGCCTACGTCGAGGCGCCGACCGGCACGACCATGTTGCTCACCGGCGCAATGTCGAAGATGGGCGTCTACGGCTTCCTGCGAATACTACTGCCGGTTTTTTATATTGAAATGCGCTCGATGCGCACGCCCCTCCTGTGGCTCGCCGTGGCCACGATTGTTTTCTCAGCGTATGCTGCACTCGCACAAACGGATTTAAAGCGCATCCTTGCATACTCTTCCATCAATCACCTCGGGTATTGCATGCTTGGAATTTTTTCGGTTGCGGGATTCACCGGCGCTGCCCCCTCATTCGCGTCATCCAAAGCGGCAGCGCTCAACGGCGTACTCCTGCAAATGTTCAACCACGGTCTGACTGCCGCGACGCTGTTTTGGTTTGTGGCTTTGCTTGAGAGACGAAGCGGCGGCCTCCGAGGTCTCAATGATTTCGGAGGCATTCGCAAAGTGGCCCCGGTATTTTGTGGGCTGATGGGCATCGCCCTTTTTTCATCTCTGGGCCTGCCCGGACTGAACGGCTTCGTCGGCGAATTTCTAATCTTCAGAGGTGCATTCTCGCTGGCGACGTGGGCGACGGCACTCGCAGTCATTGGCCTTCTCGCGACGGCGATCTTTATTCTAACGATTCTTCAACGTGTTTTCTCCGGACCGCTCAACGTGAGATGGTCAACCCTCCAAGATCTCACCATCGGGGAACGGCTCACCCTGCTGCCTGCCATCGCAATCATGTTCGTACTGGGAATCTATCCCCAACTTGTGCTCAGCGTCATCAACAGCACTGCCATAAACATCGCGCATCAATTGAGGTAATAGTCAAAGATGATAGGAGACAAAGCCGGATCGAAGATTGCGAGGTTCGCGCGCCGTGCAAGCTCGCGCAATCTCTCTGTCTTGGCGTTTTGATTATGCTCGCCTGGACTATTTACATTTCGTTTTTCGGGGTGCTGGTACTACTGCTGCCAAAGGTGAGCGTGCGAGCCGCGCGCCTTATTGCAATGTCAACGGCGATGGCGGGACTCGCCGTAACGCTAATAGGGTTTTTCCGGCAAATCACCGGCACGATAGTGACGGTTGTACGCGTAGCCTGGGTTCCATCGCTCGGGATCGAATATTACCTCGCGACGGACGGTATTAGCTTGACGTTGCTGCTGTTGACCGGCATCGTGGCGATCGCCGGCATTCTCTTCTCATGGAACATCGAGCACCGCGCGAAGGAGTTTTTTGCGTTCTATCTGGCGCTTATCGGTGGCGTCTATGGCGTGTTTCTGAGCTTCGACTTGTTTCTGCTCTTTGTCTTCTACGAAATCGCCATCATCCCAAAGTACTTTCTCATTGCTATCTGGGGTTCGACCCGACGCGAGTATGCGGCGATGAAGCTTGCACTCTACTCATTCGTTGGCAGCGCGATGGTGCTCGTCGGATTGATCGCGGCATACGTAGTTGCTGGCGGAAAGACGATGAATCTCGTCACCCTGGCGCAGTTCCCCTTCCCCCTGCATTTTCAAATGTGGGCGTTCCCGCTGGTGTTTGTGGGCTTCGGAATTTTGGCCGGCTTATGGCCTCTCCACACTTGGGCTCCCACAGGCCATGTCGCCGCCCCAACTGCGGCCTCCATGCTGCTCGCCGGCGTGGTGATGAAACTTGGCGCATACGGTTGTTTGCGAGTAGCCATGACACTGTTTCCGCGCGGACTGGATCCATGGGGATTTCATGTTCTCGGCTTTGGCTCCTGGCGCGACGTATTCGCCCTGCTCGCACTCATCGGCATCGTGTATGGAGCGATGGTTGCTCTGGTGCAAAGGGACTTCAAGTTTGTCGTAGGTTATTCCAGCGTGAGCCACATGGGCTTTGTGTTGTTGGGCCTGATGACGTTGGGCCTGATCGGGCTTAGCGGTGCGGTACTGCAGATGTTTTCGCATGGGATTCTGGCTGGCCTCCTATTCGCCGTCGTTGGACGAATGGTCTACGACAGGACACACACCCGCGATCTGGACCTGCTCGAGAAGATGAATCTGTACAGAGTCATTCCGTTCGCGGCAGTAACGTTCATCGTCGCAAGCATGGCGTCCATCGGTTTACCGGGTTTCAGTGGGTTTGTAGCGGAACTACAAGTCCTTGTTGGCACGTGGCGCGCCTTCCCGGTATACGCGATCGGCGCCGGATTTGGAGTTGTGATTGGCGTTGCTTATACCTGGCGCGCAATGCAAAAGGCGTTTCTCGGCAACTCCAAATTCGAACCCAACGAACCGCATCCCGCACTGCCTCCGATTTCAATTCCAGAACGTATCGGTGCCGTGATTTTGATAGGCGTAAGTTTAGCCGTAGGACTCTATCCACAATTGCTCCTGAACCGAATCATTCCGGCTCTGAGCTCGCCGCTATTCGACGGCCTGCGGAAAGGTAGTTGGCAATGATCGTGGTTGGGTATTCGGCATTGTTCCAACTGGTTGTCCCGGAAGTGATCATCATTGTCGCTGCGCTGAGTGTTCTAACAGTGGATCTCCTGTTTATGCGCGGCGTCGAGACGCGGACTCGCTTCACCATTGGCGCGCTGATTTCTTGCATCGGCTGTGTAGGCGCGGTCATGTGGATGCTGATTAAGCCGCAGCAGGCAAACGTCTTTGATGGAACACTCGTGGTCAATCCCCAGACACAGCTGATTCAAATCGCATTACTCACCTTAACCATTTTTGTGATCTTGCTATCGATAGAGTCGACTTTCACCGCGCACGTCGGCGAATATCTAGCCCTCATTTTGTTTGCGACGATCGGCATGATGTTCCTGGTGAGTTCGCAAAATATTCTTCTGATCTTCATTTCGCTGGAACTGTTGAGTCTGTCGCTTTACATCCTCGCGGCCTTCAATAAACGCAGCGCCCAATCAGCTGAAGCTGCGTTGAAGTATTTTCTCTTCGGTGGCGCGTCGGCGGCATTCACCCTCTTTGGACTAAGTCTTGTCTACGGTTTGTCCGGCTCAACAAACCTCACAAGAATTGCCGACGCAACCAAGGGCCTCTCTCTCGATCCGCTTCTGGCCGTCGCGATTGTAATGACCGTCATCGGATTTGGATTCAAAGTTGCGGCGGTCCCGTTTCATTTTTGGGCGCCAGATGTCTATGAAGGCGCTCCGGCATCCAGCGCAGCGCTGATCGCCTCCAGTGCAAAAGCTGCCGGCCTTGTCATCTTCTATCAGGTGATGGTGATCGGTTTTGCAGGAGCGGAAGGCAGCAGCGCATGGGAAGGCCATCTGCCGGGCTGGGTCCCGGTAGTCGCATGTGTCGCCGCACTTTCGATTGTCCTGGGAAACCTCGTAGCAAATATGCAAACCAGCGTACGCCGATTGCTTGCCTATTCGGCGATTGCGCACGTGGGTTACATGTTGCTTGCACTCGTGTCGCACACCGAACAAAGCTTTGGCGCGTTGCTCTACTACGCCCTGACTTATGCACTGACGACCATTGGCGCGTTTGGTGTCGTGGCAGTTGTAGAAACCAAAACCGGCGGCGATAAACTCTCCGATTTCTCCGGACTCAGTCGGCGCGCACCTGTGCTGTCTTTTTGCATGCTGATTTTTTTGCTTTCCCTGGCAGGGATTCCACCATTGGCCGGATTCTTCGGGAAATTCTACCTGTTCACCTCAACCTTGGCAGCCGAACCTAAAACGCTTGGCCTGCTCTGGCTCGTGATTCTGGCGATCGCGATGAGCGCCGTGTCGCTCTACTATTACCTGCAGGTACTCAAGCGGATATACATTGCCGATTCCCCCACCGAGGCAGTCCAAATACAGACGCCCATGGTCAGCCAGGTCGTCATTTGCCTGATCGCATTTAGCGTCGTCCTGCTTGGCTGCGCGCCCAACATCTTGCTGGCCTGGCTGCAACGAGCAATCCAAACCGTCAGCTTTTGATAAGGGAATTGAGGGTAGACTCAAGACTCGCTTTCCGTGACTTCCTGATAGCACTTGGCGATCTTAATCAAGCGCGCAAGCTCCTCAGCGGTTCGCACGTCCGCTTCGATCTCTCCAATTCTCAATCGAGCTGTACGGCCACGTCGTGCTTGCAGCCAGGAACCAACGGGAGCCTTCAGGATCGGCTCCAGCGTAGCGCCCAGCTTGACCCTCCACTCTCCTGAGATTGGCGACGTCTCCCCGGAGCGGACTGGATGGGAGCCCACCTCGCGAATCTCCAGACCGTCTCCCCTAAGAGCCAGCCCGAGTTTGCGAAGCTCCGATTGGTAGTCATCGCTTCTCCACGGTGGATCTTCCGGTGACGGAATCATACTGATCTGAAGTTCCATGGCAAACGAGGCTATCAGGGATTTCCTGTTTAGTACAGTCTCATCGGCTTCGCGTGGACAAGGCCACCATCTAGGCACAGTGGCCACTGGCAACCAAGCAAGAATAGAGAGGTCCGGCATAATCACCGAACCTCTTCGCATTCTTGCGATTGCCATTACACAAAGAATCTAGAATCCCGCCCTATTGCTGAGGAGGGGTGGTTGGTGGTGTCCCAGTCGCCGGAGGCACCGTCGAATCTGGAGACTTCGGCGCAGGAGGAAGTGTCCCCTCCAATGGGGTCGCCCGATTGGGAGCTTTCGAGGGCGTTTCATCTGGCGGCGGCGGTGGCGGTGTCGGTGCCTTATTCTGCAACCGCTCCTTGGGCGCGTTCTTATCTTTTGGTTGCTTCTTCTTTTTCTGCGAGGTGTCGCCGTTCAACCCCAGCGGGGCAGCCTGAGTCTGTTCAGCAGCTTTCTCCTCAGGGGTGGGGCCGGCCGGCGTAGCAGCTTTCTTCTCGTTCACCTTTTTCAGCTTCGTGGTTTTCTTCTCGGCGCTCACCTGTTTTGCACGGGCACTGTAGCGGGTCTTCCCCTCCACCGCTGCATGCGCCTCGAGCGGATTCGGATCCGTGTTCGAACTCGAAGAAACTTGACCGCTACCCTCCAATGGCGCGATCGCCGTACCCGGAGCCGCGGAAGCTGCCATCGTTCCCCCCGGCGTTACCGCCGCAGAAGTCGCTCCCTCTCCAACGTCAGTGCCTGAAGCAGTCTCCTCCGGACCCGCCGGTAAAGAGTTTCGCGGAGCCTGCCCATACCGCACCTTCTCTCGCTTCACCTTTTGCGGTTTCTGCGGTTTGGTAGCAGCCGTAGCCTGGGCCGTCGTCGGTTTGATTGAAGTCGTTGCCGGAGTCGCCGCAACTGCGGTTGCCGCAGCCGCCGGAGCCGTCGCAGACTTGGTTGCCGTCGAAAACGTCGTACCTCGGTCAAACCGTTTCTTCTGCTGAACCGACTTCTTCTTCGCCACCGGAGGCGCGTAGGCCGTGAACACCGGCTTGGTCTCCTTTGGGCTCGCCCCCGAATCCACATATCCAGCCCGGATATCGATGGCTGCATCTTCACGCAACTTCGTCAGGTACGCACGCAACGCCGGCTGCATCGCTTCCGCGTACATTCCCTCCTGGACCTGCTGCTCGACATCCTTCAATGGAGCTACTCCAGCAGCTACATGGTCGGTCACCTTCAGGATCACAAACCCCTGGCGAGTCCGGATCGGAGCCGTCCACTCCCCTGGCTTCAGATTGAACGTCTGATCCTCGAGAACCTTGGCCAGCGCGCCGCGCTTGTACATTCCCAAATCGCCGCCCTGCGTCGCCGTCGGTCCCCCCGAGTTTGCCTTCGCCAAATCTTCGAAGATTTCCCCAGCCTTCAACTTCGCTTCAAGATCCTCAGCCTTCGCCTGGGCCTGGGCAATCGCCGCGTCATTCGCATCTGCAGGTGTTGGGACCAAGATCTCGCTCAGCTTGATCTGTTCAGGCTGCGTAAATTCCTGTTTGTGGGCATCGTAGTAGGCCTGCTCCTGGCTCTGCGACAACTGCAGCCGGCGGCCTACCTCGTCCCGCACCACCATCTGGGTAATCACGTTATCCCGGATACCTGCTTTAAAGTCCTCATAAGACACACCTTGCTGCCGCGCCGCTTTTTCCAGGTCATCCAGCGTGTCCATTTTGTTCTGTTTGCGAATCTCATCCAGTCGCCGGATCACCTCGGCGTCGGCGTTGATTCCCAGCTCCTTGCCTCGGGACAGCAGAAGCTGTTTGTCAATCATGTCCCGCAGCAGGTTTTTCTGCCTCTCCGCCGCCTCAGCAGGAGTGGCTCCCGCCTGCTGGTTTTCCTGCGCCAGGGCCACCTCTGCCCGTTCCACGTCGCTCCGGCTGATAATCAGGTCGTTCACATGGACGACCACATCCTCCACGACCGTGCCGTTTGGTGTAATCGCTGGCGTTACCGGTAGGGTAAGTTGTGGCTGCGGCGCATTCGGCGCGCTCAACGGACTCTGATACCGCGGCGCCTGTGCTTGCACCACTCCCGGCAGTGCCAGCAGGCCCAGCCCGCATACCGCCGCAAACTGCGAAATTCTCAAGGTCATCGTCACTCGTATTCTTGGTCAAACATCCGCATCAATATCCGCGACTCGACATCCATCGCCCCGGCACTTCCGCCTGGCCATTGGACTCACCCTGGCATTGGACGGTATCCGTACCCAATTCTAACTGCCCTCGCCCGAACATGCGAATCCCCCCTTTTGATGGAGGCCGGGGCTCACCCCAGGATGCTATACTCCGTCAAATAGAGGACGTCTGTCCTGGCGCATTTTTGCGCGTCGATCTACCCTTTGAGGTCACCTAAGCCTATGGCTCCCCGCACCCGCCGCGCTCTCTTCTCCGCCAGCCTTTTTCTCGCTACCTGCGCCATCCTTGGCTCGCTCATCAACCAGAAGGTTGCCGCCCAGTCCGCAAGCGATGAGTCCACCCTGCGCGACTCGCTCCACTCCTTCACCAACGTCTATTCGCTGGTCGAGCAGAACTACGCCGAGCCGATGAACACCGACAAGACCGACAAGGCAATCTACGACGGTGCCATTCCCGGGATGCTCCACGTCCTCGATCCGCATTCGAACTTCTATGACCCAAAAGCCTACGCCCAGATGCGCGAAGATCAGCACGGCAAGTACTACGGCGTCGGCATGACCATTCAGCCTCAGCCCGTCTCCAACGGTAGCGGCAAAACCAAGATCGTCGTCCTCTATCCCTTCGAAGGAACGCCCTCCTACAAGGCCGGCATCCGGCCCGGCGATGAGATCCTCACCGTCGACGGAAAATCCACCGAAGGCATGGACACCGCCGGCGTAGCCTCGCTCCTCAAAGGTGCACGCGGCACTCACGTCTCAGTTACCATCAGCCGCGAAGGCGCTGCCCGCCCCATGGTCTTTGACCTCGTCCGCGACGAGATCCCCCGCCCCTCGATTGATCTCGCTTTCCTGATCCGCCCCGGCGTCGGCTACATCCACGTCTCCAGCTTTATCGAGACCACCAGCCGAGAAGTAGGCGATGCGCTCGACAGCTTCGGCGACATCCACGGCCTCGTCCTCGATCTCCGCGGTAACCCCGGCGGCCTGCTCAATGAAGCCGTCAATACCTCCGACAAGTTCCTTCAGAAAGGCCAGATCGTCGTCTCGCAACGCGGCCGCGCCTTCCCCGACCAGATCTACCGCGCCACTCGCGGCGAAGAAGGCCCGAAGTTCCCCATCGTCGTTCTCGTCAATCGCAATACCGCCTCAGCCGCTGAAATCGTCTCCGGCGCCCTGCAGGATCACGATCGCGCCTTGATCGTCGGCGAAACTACCTTCGGCAAGGGTCTCGTCCAGACAGTCTTCACCATTACCGAGAACACCGGCCTGGCTCTGACGACCTACCACTACTACACCCCGTCCGGACGTCTCATCCAGCGCAACTACGACCACGTCTCGCTCTACGATTACTACTACGTTCGCGACAATGAAAACAAAACCAAGGACAAGAGCAACCTCGAGGTCAAGCTCACCGATTCCGGCCGAACTGTCTACGGCGGTGGCGGCATCACTCCCGACGAGAAGATCGACAACGTGAAGCCCAATCCCTTCCAGGAAAGTCTCCTCCAACACTATGCCTTCTTCAACTTCAGCAAGCACTACCTCGCCACCCACACCGTGGCCAAAGACTTCGAAGTCGACGATACGGTGATGCAGCAGTTCAAGGACTTTCTCAAGACAAACCAGATCGACTACAACGACGCCGACATAACCCGCGTCAACGACTGGATCAAGGAAAGCATCAAGAGCGAGCTCTTCACCTCGCAGTTCGGACAACTCGAGGGCCTCAAGGTCCGTGCCCAATGGGATCCACAGATATCTAAGGCCATCTCCTTCCTACCCGAAGCCCAGAGCCTCGAGGACCACTCCAAACTGGCCCAGAAGACCAACACCGCAAGCCGTTAGTCCCAAATCAATCGCGCGCTCAAAATTCACACAGAACGGCGCTCAAGCGAGTCCTTGAGCGCCGTTCTACGTTGTTCAGGAAAATTGAGCGGAAGCCGAGATGGAGTTAAAGCGGAGGGGTTGAATCTGGAGCGGGAGACCGGGATCGAACCGGCGACATTCAGCTTGGGAAGACGGCGGTCAATTGGAAACAAATAACATAGCGTTTCCTGCATCTCGTTCTGGCGATAGAGAATACTGAGTTTTCGATCTGTGCGCTCTACACAAATCAAATGGAGCACAAATGGAGCACAAAAGACCCAAGCTAATTACCCGCCAAAGCGGGTAATTTCTCAGCTCGGCAGAAAGCCACGCCGTGCCCTAAGTTCCAACCGCAGTTCTTCGCGAAGCGCCTTGCTCTTTTTGAGCCGTTTGAAAAACTCTTCCAAAAC
>Ga0210384_10005562_pt1 | contig 13665 bp, 6 predicted proteins | sample IncBWH2MmetaG_FD_160574 | JGI IMG/M metagenome (GOLD analysis project Ga0210384, IMG submission 160574) | Forest soil microbial communities from Barre Woods Harvard Forest LTER site, Petersham, Massachusetts, United States - Inc-BW-H-2-M | ecosystem: Environmental > Terrestrial > Soil >...
CCGAATGCGGGCATCGTGAATGAAATTGAAAATCCCAATCCTCAGCCCGGAACCAATAACTGGTACACCGAAGATGGTTACGGCGGCGGTTCCTACGGATCGCCTTCCTACGGTGGGGGGAGCTACACCAATTGCGCCGACACCACTCAGCCCGGCGTTCAACCCATCGTCAATTATCTCCAGTCGCTCAGTACCCCGATTGATCCGCGTTGCGAAGCGGACCGCTACTATCTGCTGAACAATTACAATCCCGGATACTTCGGCGACGGCCGCGACGCGTATCTCGCTATTGGCAACCCCGGAGAGACGGTCTTCACGATTCCGCCATCCACCGTGCCCGACATCGGCGATTCTATGAACGCCGCCGGCGTCTCGTGGGCCTACTACGGCGGACAGTGGAACCAGTACCTGGCGAATCCCAACGGAAACTACGTGCTGCCCAATAACCAGTACTGCAACATCTGCAACTTCTTCCAGTACTCGACCTCGATCATGACCAACCCGGCCAGCCGGGCAAACATGAAAGACACTCTCGATCTCACCACCGCGATCGCGAACAACACTCTACCCGCGGTTTCATTCGTGAAGCCCGACGGATGGCTTGATGGCCACCCGGCCTCTTCGAAGCTCATCTTGTTCGAAGGCTTCGTGAAGAAAATTGTGGATGAAGTGCAGGCCAATCCGGTTGTGTGGAACAGCACCGCCATCATCGTGACTTTCGACGAGGGCGGCGGCTACTGGGACTCCGGCTACGTTCAGCCTCTGGACTACTTCGGCGACGGAACCAGAATTCCGACCCTCGTCGTTTCTCCGTTCACCAAGGCGGGACATATCTCGCACAGCTACGCCGACCACGTTTCGATTTTAAAATTCATCGAAGCGAACTGGGGACTGCCTCCGGTTACCGGACGCAGCCGGGACAATTTTCCCAATCCCGTAACCAGCAGCAGCAATCCGTACGTTCCGCTGAATAGTCCGGCGATCAGCGATTTGATGGACGTGTTCGACTTCTCGAGTAAGAAATAGCAAGAAGCAGGAACTGCAATTCCATGCGATGAAGCGGATGCTCCCAACGGGCATCCGCCTTATTGTTTTACCCTGTGTCCCTCTGTGTTAGTGGTTTTCACGCTGCGAATCCCCCGCGCTCTGCCTGGCATCCGTTATTCTAGTAGTCACCTAATATGCCTACTCAGAAATCCAAGTCTTCCAACGGCGGCGCCAGAGCAGCCGTAGTCGAACCAGCGTCCAACAATACGAACCTTGATCGCGAACAAGTATTCAATGCCTTTCGCCAATGGGGATATCTTGAAGGCGATCTCGATCCTCTCGGGTACCTGAGTCCTCGCTCCACTCCTGAACTACAGATCGCAGGTGAATACGCCCGCGAGGCCCGCTCCATTTACTCCTCGACCATCGGAGTCGAGATCAATCACATTTACGCTCCCGAGCGCCGCCGCTGGATTTACGAGCAGATGGAATCGCCTACTCGCGATTCCGAGGTTACGGAAAAAGATCAAAAACGCATTCTCGATCTGCTCCTCCGCGCCGACATCTTCGAGCAGGTCATGCAACAGCGTTATCTCGGCAGCAAGCGCTTTTCGCTCGAAGGCGTCACCGCGCTGATTCCGCTGGTGGACGAACTTCTCGATACCGGTTCGCGCCTGGGAGCTTGTGAACTGGTGATGGGAATGAGCCACCGCGGGCGGCTCAACGTGATCGCCCACGTCGCCAAGCGTGACCCGGAGGAAATCTTTGCCGGTTTTGAAGATGTCGATCCGCGCAGCGTTCTGGGCTCCGGCGATGTGAAGTACCACATGGGCGCGACCGGCGAATACACAACCCGCAGCGGCAACAAAGTCCATATTCATCTGGTTTCAAATCCCAGCCACCTGGAAGCCGTTGATCCTGTCACGGTGGGACGCTCGCGAGCTAAGCAGGATCGCGCCGGCGAAGGGGGGCGCGAAAAATATCTGCCGCTGCTGGTGCACGGCGACGCAGCTTTCGCCGGACAGGGCATTCTCGCCGAGACCATGAACTACGCTGACCTTCCGGGATACACTGTAGGCGGGACCATTCACGTAATCGTTAACAATCTGCTCGGATTCACCACCAGCTACCAAGAGGAGCACTCGACGCGCTTCGCCGCCTGTATCGCGCGCCGCCAATCGATTCCCATCTTTCACGTGAACGGCGAAGACGTAGATGCCGTTGTTCGCGTCGCGCGTCTGGCCACCGAATACCGCTACCGCTTCGGCACCGACGTTGTCATCGATTTAATCGGCTACCGCCGCCACGGTCACAGCGAAGTCGACGATCCGACGGTCACGCAGCCCCTGCTCTACAAGAAAATCAAGGAGCATCCGCCGCTGTGGGAAATCTACGCAGATGATATCGGCGCGACCGACGCCCCGGCGCGGGCTGCCGCGATCAAAGCCGAATTTGAATCGGCGCAGAAGAACGCCGGCAAGCTTACCAAGAAGCCCCTGATGCGCGACCTGCCGGCTTATTGGAACCAGTACTACGGGGGGCTGCACAAGCCGGAATTTGAAGTGGAGACAGGACTCTCGACCGACGAATTGGCCGATCTTGGCAGCCGCCTGAGCACTTATCCCGAAGGCTTCCACATTCATCCCAAAGTGAAGAAACTACTCGAGCAACGCGCCGAGATGGGCGCGGGCAAACGCCCCGTGGATTACGGCATGGCCGAAGCTCTGGCCTTCGCCAGCCTGGTAAAAGCCGGAATTCCAGTACGACTGTCGGGCCAAGACTCCCGTCGAGGCACGTTCAACCAGCGACATTCGGTTCTCGTCGATATCGAAAACGAGAACGAATATGTTCCCCTGGAAAACATTGCGCCCGGCCAGGCGCGATGCGGAATTCACAACTCGACTCTCTCCGAACCTGGCGTGCTGGGCTTCGAATACGGTTACAGCCGCGATTATCCGGAAGCACTGGTGCTTTGGGAAGCGCAGTTCGGCGATTTTGTGAACGTGGCGCAGGCGATTATTGATCAGTTCATCTCCGCCGGGGAGGCCAAGTGGAACCTGCTCTCGGGCCTTGTCATGCTTCTGCCACACGGCTACGAAGGCCAGGGACCGGAGCATTCGAGCGCGCGAATTGAACGCTTCATCCAACTCGCCGCAAAGCACAATATTCAAATCGCGCAGCCTTCTAACGCCGCGCAATATTTCCATTTGCTTCGCCGCCAGGCCTTGCGGCACTGGCGTAAGCCGCTGGTGGTGTTCACGCCGAAGAGCATGCTGCGTCATCCCGACGCGTCTTCGGCGATCGCGGACTTCACGCAAAAGAATTTCCAGAATGTTCTTTCCGACACTGAGGTCGGAGAAGCGGATCGCATCCTCGTCTGCACCGGGAAGATTGGCCACGAACTCAAGGCGGAGCGCAAGAAGAGAAAAGACAATTCCACGGCGATCGTGTTTCTGGAACAGCTTTATCCCTTCCCGGACAAAGAACTCGCCGCTGAATTCGCCCGCCATGGCGAGGCCGGGGACATCGTCTGGGTGCAGGAAGAGCCAGCGAACATGGGCGCCTTATTCAACATGCTGCCGCGCCTCCAGCGCATTGCCGGCGAGCGCCACGTAATGTCCGTGAAGCGCAGTTCGAGCGCGAGCCCGGCAACGGGCAGCGCAAAAGCGCACGAGGTGGAGCAGAAAACGCTGTTGACCCTGGCGTTCACTACCAAGGGATAGCCGCTTCTTCTGGACTGCAAACGGCTGACCTTACGTCTTGGCCACCGTCATTCCCGGGTTGGGGTCAGCCTTGAGCTTTCCTTCTTTCCCGTACTGTAGATAGCGTTCAAAGCGGTCCTTGGCGACGGCAAACTGCGCCTGTGGACCGCTCAACATGCGCAGGCTGCGCGAGCCGATGGCGGCGAAGTCCTCGACGTCCGACATCTTTTTCTCCAGAACCTGGCTGAACGAAACCAAAGCCTTTTGATTTTCGTTGACTTGAGGATTCGGCAGCTCCAGCGGTCCAAGCAGCGCATCGGTAAATTGTGGCGGCGTATCGGTACGCGCCGAGGTCCGCATCACCAGCTGAGGGCCAAAAGAATTTGCCTGCGCAGTCCGCGCTCCAAGCGGGCCCAATCCCCATTTGTCCGTCAGATACTTCAACAGGCTGGTGTGGTCGTAGATGGTGTGATCGACCCGAGGATCGGTCCATGGTGAAACCAAAATCGCGGGTACCCTGACACCCAGACTGTCAAAGTTAAACTCATCGGTGTTGTCGTCCGGCGCCACGGTAGGCTCAGGCGTCACATGATCGTAGAATCCTCCGTGCTCGTCATACACGACGACCAGCAGCGTGGTCTTCCAGAGCGCCTCGTTATTCCGCAAAGCGTTGTAGACTTTGGCCAGCAGCAACTCCCCTTTCATGATGTCGGTGGGAGGATGCTGATCGTTTTGTCCTTTGCCCGAGTAGCAAGGCTCGATGAAAGTGAACTGCGGGAAATTTGCAGGATCAGGATCGTTTTCCGGATCGGTGTCCTCGAAGAATTTCTCCATGTCGTGATAATGCTCAAAGTGGAGCAGTTGATGCACCATCACCAGAGTTTGCGCCTCGCCGTCGTGGTAGATCTTCCACGAAATGTTCTGCTCGCATAGTCGGTCGTAGAGAGTGGTTTGGTCATAGCAGTGCCAGTTGGCATCGAAGATACCGGATGGCATCTTCACGTGTCCCTTGCAAGTCCCAGAGTGTACAAAGAACCGGTTCGGCCACGTTGGCCCGGGCATCGACGAAAACCATTTATCGCAAACTGTGAAATTTCGAGCGAGCCTGTGCAGAACCGTCAGAAAGTCAAGCGGGTAATAGGCCATGATCTGGGCCTTCTCGTCATCGGTACAGTTGGGATTCGCCTGAACATAATCGCGGACGAAACCGGTGCCGCCATTAGCCAGCTGATGGTTGACGTTCACAAATTCATGAGCCGGATCCAACGAAATGGAGGTGAGTTTGGTTTCGGATTGGTAAATAATGTTCGTTGCATCCGGATAATCCGGGTTGCCGCGCAGGTTCTTCGGGTCGATGCCATCCAGGTCTTCGTAAACGGCACTCAAAGAGCCGAGCATTTGATCGAAGGAATGATTCTCGAGCATCAGAACGACTACGTGTTCTATGGGGTCCATGCTTTCCTCCACTCTGTCGAACTAGTTTGGAACAGGCTCAGTCTTGATCGCGACGCCGGAAAGGATATCGTCCAGTAGTCCGGCATCCACCTTTCCGGCCAGCGCCTCGGTAATCTTGCGAACCGTCTCCTGGGAAAGAGCGCCATAGCTGCGCTGAATATGGGCCGCCACTGCCTTGGGGTTTCGTTCCACTGCCATTTTGAGGATCACACCGGCAATCGCATCGGAGTCAGGGACGGGCGGTGGTGGGGAAGGAGCGGGCTTCGCTCTTTTCGTGCCGAGCACTTTGGCCAGAGTGTCCAGCGCCTCTGTCTTTTTCCCCTCTGCCTCTGCCTTTTTCCCCTCTGCCTCTGCTTCTTCCCTCTCCCCTTCCAGGATGCGTGCCAGGTTGAGCTGTGCCGGAGTCCAATTGCTCCGGCCATTTCGCGCGATGTCGATGTATTTTCGGGCCCGTTTCAGCCAGTCAACATCGACTTTCCCCCTTTCGAGCGTTGCTCTTTCCCATGCGACGAAGGCCAGCTTGTTCCAGTAGTCCGCGACGATATCTTGCTGGGCCTTACTGGGGATTGGGTCTTCCTGTATTCTCGCGACGAAATCGCGTACCGTAGCCCCAGCTCCGGCGATTCCCGACGCGCCTGCCACCGCTCTCGCGTGCTTCTTTTCCGTCTCCTGATCCAGGGGTAAATCCTCCAAGGTTAGCTTGCGGCCGCCATGCACCGCCTTACGCAGTTGGATAGCGTACTCCAGAACGCGCACTTGTATTTCGAACGCCCGTTCTTCCCCTTTCTTTTCTTTCAGAGGGATGGCGACCCCGCCAGACACTTCAGAAGCCTTTCGCCGGTGCTGATTGAGTTGGGCACCAATGCGACCCTTGGACCCAAGAATTCCCCACCGCGGGTGAAGCCATGCAGCCATCCGCTGCTTGAACGAAGGCCTCATCGCCAAGAGCTGCGGATCGATTTTTTGCAGAATTCGCAGCGCGGCGTTCCAATGCATTTGGTCGTCGTCCGGCGTTTCTGGCTGTGGTCTTGTGCCTTCAGACACATTTAAGGATTCCTGATTGGAGTTAATCTGAGGAATGGGCTGAGTTTTGGCGAGTGCTTGCGCCTGATTGTACTGCGCATAGACCAACAGATCCCGCCCGCTCTTACCGCGGCCAACCTGTTTCGTGATTCTTTCGAAATGCTTCGCTGCCTGCAAAAGGAGACTGTCGGGGTCAACGCTAGATTGCCCCTCCCCCAACTGGGACCGAAGCACGCGACTCTGTTCGATCTGGCCGCGGGTGCTCAACACAATTCCGAAATAGTAGCGTGGCAGAAGGTCGTTCGGATAAGTTTCTACACAATCTCGAAAAGACTTTTCTGCGTTGCCCAGGTGCTGGTTTAATAAGTCTTCGTCAGGCTGGTCCTTGTCGGCTTCGCTGTCATAACTGTGCAGCGCACGGACGCCTTCCATGAAGAGCCGAAAACTCTCAGCCTTGGTAAATTTCCGAGCATCATGCTTCGACAGTGCCATATGGGAAGACCAAGCGCTATACGAACCCTTCTCCCACGATGAGGGCCGCTAACTCCCGCGCCAAGTCGCCCAGGGCCGAGCGGTCTCTTTTCACGGGCAACGTGCGATGCCAGCTATTCCTCACAATCCATCCCCACTGCAACACCGCAGAAGCGCTTATCTGGGCGTCAGGAACCACACGGTCCGGAGTCGTTGGAGAAGGCGGTACAGTAGGCAGGTCCGGAGGGAAGACCGCGATCCCTGTCTGCACAGTCCAGCGGAATGTCTGTAATATGCTCACAAAAAATTTCACCAATGCCGAAACGTCCACATTTTGGACTTTTGGAATGGCGGTGACAAGAGAATCGAACGAGGACGACGCTGGAGCTAACAACGTAATATGCCCCGCCGCCCAGCTCTCTTTCTCTTGGGTAAGGAGCCGCTTGATCTCTTCTCCCTCGGCCCGCAATCGTGCCGCGAATTCTTTGTCTGGAGCGTCCTGAGTTAGTGGAACAGTGGCGCTGATGAGCGCACGCCCTCTATAGGGGATTTTTCGTCTTATTCCCACGTATAGGGGCGCAACGAACAACGTTAGCGTAAGGATAATCGCTGCGACGATCGCAACGCTGTACCCCACCGGCAGGCCGTCAAGATAAAACCAGCGCGCCACGCGGCTCTCCCACCACCACTTCCTCGTCTTTTTGTGGGCGTGCCAGAAGCCGGTGAGCGCGGTGGTCCGGGTGCGGGCGTCGACACTGGGGTCGTTGAACACTGTGGCGTAACTTCCGGCGGCTTTCTCCCACTCGTGGTCCAGTTCGGCGGCGCGCGCCAGTGCCAGTTTCTCATCGCCCGTGGTCGCGGTTTTCTGGTCAGCCGTGGTATACCAAAGCGCGGAAGGCTGGACGGTCTCGCCCTCTTCTCGTGAGACACGCGTATCCCCGTCGGCGTTTACGCTCACCAGCAACATTCCGCGCGCAGTCTTGTCCGGTGGCGAACGAAACTGATATTTCTCCGCCAAGGGAGGAGCCAACCAGAATTTTGCCGCAGTGGCTGCGTCGGGCTTCAGATTCACGAAGTTGTGAGGGTACAGAGTTCGATCGCTGATGTGGAAGTGTCCGGCGAAGACGCCGAGAACCTGGGGCTTTCCCAGAATATTGTTCTTCCACTTTTCTCGAACCTGGTTTTTCTTGAGAGTGTCGTCCTCCAGGTACCAGGAGGATTCGGGAGGAACTTTAGGCGGCCGGAACGGGTCACTCAGGTCCGGTATGTGCGTGAACAATAAATATGCGCTTTCGGAGTGTAGGCTGCGGGTGACTCGATCGATCTCGTCGGAGATTGGTTGATCGGCAGCCGCTTGATCCGAATCGGCGTGCTTCTTGAAAAATGCACTGTTCAATCCTAGAAGGTGAATGCCGTTGATCACCGGAGCCACTTGGCGTGCAGGACAGCCGTTGGGGAGCGCTTTCACTCGCGGATCAGCTGGTTTGGCGTTGCACAGCTGATCCAGGCTGTCCGTGAGATCATAGACTTCGACTTTGTCGAGCTCTTGATCATCTTTACCTTTATCGGCTTTGTCTTCGTTGGGATTATTTTGCGCATTTGCCGGAACGTTGGGATGCCGCAACTGATAGAGATTCTTCAAGTCAACTTGCAGCTCGAAAACAAATTCTGCCCAGCGATGCAAATCCTTCGGATCTTCGTTGCAGAGATCGTTGTTCCCGGGCACAAGATAAACTCGTTTGACCACCAGGGCGTCCAGCTCGCGCGCCACTCGCGTCGCTGCCTCATCGAGTTCGATCCGGTTGATGGGACCTTCTTTTTCCGCACCCTTCTCCGGATTCGGGTTTGCACAGCCCTCTGCCGCCACCTTGTCTCTGGCCGGCAGGTTCACATTCTCCAGACCAAAGTCGCCGGTGATGGCGACGAAGTCGATAGTGCGGCGCTCAACCAGCGCCAGCCGATTGGTCTCAATCACCGCCCAATGAAACGCCGCCCAGTTATCCAGTTCCTCTTCGCGCACCCCCTCCGCATGCCTCCCCTTGCCCGCGTCGAAAACATGAGGATCGGTCCACTGGACGAAGGTGACGTGGCGGGTAAGCGTGGGCGAGGGTTCGAACTTTTCTTTCGCCGGCGTTGCTTTGTCGGAACATCCAGTAGCGAGCGCGATGGTGAGGATCGCCGCCCGCTGCCAGAATTTTCGGATTGCTTGGTGGTGACGCATTTCTTAGTTGGGCAAAAAAGTCTGGCGCCCTCGCTTTTGTAAGAACTCGGTCGTCGATTGAAATCAACCGTCGACGTTGATCGCCTGATTGTCAACAGCAACGTCGAACGTCACTCGCTGCGAGCCCGGCGGGATATCTCTTCCAGCGAGCTTTGCCAGCAGACCTGCGCTGCAATTTTGCGCCTGCACGGCGTGCACCCCATTCCCATCCTCCGTGACCAAGCCTTGCCCAATTGCGTCGTTCCATGCAGTAATGGCGCCTGTTGCCATATTCTTCCTCTCTTTCGTTCCAGAGTCTTGTGTTTGCATCCGACCTGTGTCCGCCTGACCTGTTCCTAATTCGAACTCTCCAGCAGCGATACCATAGTCTGGATCGATGGATAGATGGTCGTTTGCCCGAAGATCACACTCTGCTGGGCGACGGCATTGCTGCCCGCCTTCCGCACAAACCAACCGATCAGCGGAATCCAGGGTCGAACGTGCGGAATATCCTTCAGGATCGGAACTCCTCCCCAGTATGTGGTCGGTAGACCAAGCCGCGAATCCGATTCAAATCTTGAAATCTCTCGGGTCTCCAGGTTACTAAGTTGCACTTCGGTGTTGACGGTGTGGCGTTCGATCCGGGGGAATTGCGGATTCGTGGTCCCGTTCGGCTCCTGCAGGTTAGAGGAACCAACGAAATCAAACTTGAATCGCAACGCTTGTCCCGAAGGATCAAAGACCGGAGTGACCTCGAACTTGTTTCCAGTGGTTAGCGCATATATCTCCGGTTGTGGTTCGCGCGGCAGTTGATCGAGCGCTCCCAGTGCAGCGAGCGCTCCCCCCGATTGCACCTTGCCGTAGAGCTGAGCCAACTGCTGCACTCCCGCAAGGATGTCCTCCTGTTCTCCAACTGCCAGTTGCGCAGAGGCTCGAGGATCGACCCGCGCTTTGCCTCGGTTCGTTGCCAGCATCGATTCGCGCTGCATGATCCCTACATTCACGCCTGTGTCGGCAATTAACCGTTTTCGTAAACCTTGAATCATCGGCTGTAGGAATATGCGATCAAGATCGTCCTCAATGGCAATGATCATTGCTTTGAGCATCTCGTCTGCTGCGGCTTCGCGGGGAGTGGCCGCACTTTGGACCCGTGTCAGGAGGCTCTTGACATCCTGCACATTACCCGGTGTGAGAACGGAAGAGCCTTGCTCCGCCGAAACTTTGGAGAGAATGTCACCCATGTCATATCCCCAGTCGTTCAGCTCTTTAATATTCTTTACAGATCCCTGTTGGATCGTCTGTTCCCTCGCTTCCAGGTTGAACCACTGCGAATACAGCTGCCGGTACCTCAACTGGTCGGTTGCTGTGAGCCCCTGCAAAACCCATGCCGTTTTTTCGCTCACACTCTTTGTGGCATCGGGCCGTTGCCGCCCCTGCGCTGCCTTATCTTCCAAAAGGGCCATGTCGCTCTGAACGGAGGCAATCCGCGAATTAAGGGTAGGCAATTCATCGAACCAGCCCTGCATTTGGCGAATGACTCGGAGAAGCTTGGCATTCTCGTGAGCGGCCGTCAGCGCACGAGTAATCTCCAATTGCTGAGATGTCAGGCCGGACACCGGATCACGCTCCCAAATTCCGAGCGCATGCCAGGCGAGGGGCAAAAAGCAACTTTGGTCTCCACCACCACCGCTGGGGCACGATTTCATCTCTGACAATCGCGTCTGTTCGCGAACCTGGTCCGAAATCAACAATGCCCTCAATCGACCGAGAATCTGACTCTCAAAACTGTTCCGGATCGATCGTCTTGTCTCCGGCGTCGCTAGACTCAACACCATAAGGGCTTCCCCGAGCGTAGTCGTCGCCGCAGGGTCTGGAATCTCGCCACGCAGGAGCTGCACATCGAACGTCTTGTTGCCAGCACTTGCCGGCGCGGAAGTCAGACGCTCAAGCACAACCGGATCGTAAAAGCCTAGGCGTTTGAGTTTTTGTAAGTCTGCCGGCGTGCAATCGGGACAAGTAGGCAAGGGATTTGGAGGAGAGGACTGCCGAACCCATTCGTTGATTAGATCTCTCAAAAGCGCCAGCGTTGTATTTTGCAATGCGCGAATGTCTGACAACTCCTGGTCGACAATCCCCATGGCCTCGTTCAATTTCTTGGCAGCTCCCTTATTTGCCTTCTGCCCAGCTACGGCGCTGAGTTCAAACGTCCACAAGGTCAGCCGCGCCTGCGGTGCCGGTTGATCAAACGCGAAGATAATCGCCTTTATCTCGTCAAGATCCGCTCTTTTCCCGCGCATGAAGATCGTCTTGCTATCGTTAAACGCATACAGCAACACCCGCTTGGCCGGATTCGAACTCGAAGCGTCCGCAAACGCAACCATGAACGGCGTGTTGTCGCGGGCGAAGGCGAAGGCATCCGACTCGGTTTGCGCGGCCATGATCATCTTGCGACGTTCGGCGGCAACCGCGGTCTGTGCGTCACTGAGGGCTTGCTGCGCGGCGGCTAGCTTGGCTGGCAAGCTATCGCTCTGGTTCTGTGAATCGTCTACCTGGCTCTGCGCTTTGTCTTGGTCGGACTTGGCGGCGTTATAGTCGGATTGCGATTGGCTCAACTTCGTCGCCGCGGCGGTTTGTTTCGCGGCGGCCTTGTTTAGTTCCGTAGTTTTGGTTGGATCGGTGGGCGCAGCGGCTTGATCGGATTTCGCTTGCTGGTACTCAGCGTCGGCTTGATTCTTAGCGTCCTGCGTATTGTTTAGCCGGTTACCCAGCTTGCTGACGTTTGAGGTCAGGCCCTTGAGTTTCGCCTGCGCCTGCCGTTGCTGCTCTTGTAGATCGAGCACCTGTTTCTGATAGCGATTCACCGTGGCCTGCGCGTCCGCGAGTTCAAGTTCGGTCTGGGTGAGCGCGGTACGTTGTGCCTTCGCTTCCTCCTGTGCTTCCGCCACCCCACCCTTGGTCTGGTAACCTTCGTTCAGGGCATACATCAGGCGTTGAACATCGGTGAAGTAGTAGAGCGAGACCTGGTCGGTCTCGAAGCCGCTCATATCTCCAGCCAAAGCGTCGTGCACGCGGGAGACTGCCCCACGTGCAACGTTCAGCCAGGTTTGAAGATCCTCCATGGATGCTTTGGCGGTTTTGAGAACAAAAGCGTCTGGCTGTCGGTCAACCAGAGAGCTGACAAGAGGTGGCCACGCATCTACAACGGCTTGGGCAGACGAAATCTCATCGGACTTGTCGCGCACGGCCCCAATTGCAGCCGCGCTGTTCTTAGCTGGATCCCCCAGAACGCCGGAAATCATGTTGTCGAGGGACGGGCCTTCCAGCTTCATTTGTGCCGTAATCGTTTCAAACCAGGTATGAAGGCTCGGCAGAATGGTGTCGATCGCGCCTTGCAGCTTCGTGAGTTCATCGTCTGGAACTTTGGCGTCGACGCCGTTCGCATCCTTTGTTCCCGCCGCGATTTTTAGGTCATTCAAAACCTTTTTTGTGCCGTCCCAAGTAGCCTGATATTGAGCTTTGTTTTGCAGCACTTGCTTCAGAACTGGAAGGTTTGTAGGTAGGACATTCAAGACCGTGGCGACCTCAGCTGTCGCGGGCATATCGGAGAGGCGCTTGAGCTTCCCCTGCAGCGTGACAACCTGCGCGCCAACGTAGGGGGAAATGCTTCCCAAGGTCGACGTCAAGGCGGCAACAGCTGTGTCGATTGAGGTTTGCCCGCCTTTCGCGTCGGTCCCTGCCTTTTTACAGGCCGCGTCCGCCTTGCTTACATCCGGCTGCGAATTGTCGGTAGGCGGCGTCAGATTGCTGCAAGCGGAGTTTGCCGCGCTTCTCGCGGTTTCGGCGGAAGCGATATCCGACTTCTTCTTGGCGAGACTATCGAAGAGTTTGTTTCGGCTAATAGCTTCCACCGTGGTCTGCAGTTGCTGCATGTCATCGAGGGCCGGTTGCGTGCTCTTCGTGGCCGGCGTGGTGATTGCGGCAATCGTCTTTTGATATTTGTTGGCGTCGTCCACCAGAGACGAGGCGGCTGCCACTGCAGCTTCCACCTTGTCGGAATCCTCCGTAGCTTTCTTGGGATCGCCGGAAGGAGGACTGGCGGCGGTCGAGGAGTTGCCGCCGCTGGTCGTAGTTGTGGTCGTCGTTGACGCAGAAGGCGGTGTGGTCTGGCCGGGGCAAAGAACAACGCCGGCGCTGCTTACGAGAATGGCCAGACCGATCAGTTGCGGGGTCAACCTAAAACGTCTCATTGCGAATCCCTCACAAGACAGTTCCAAAATTGAGCGGATGCATTTTGCCCTGTATCTAACTGGACGGGCACGGTCTCAAATGCCAGGTAGTCAGATCCTCTGATTGCAGCGCTTTCCCGGCGCCAGCCGAGTGACGCATTCGCATATTTTGGAAGTAGGCGAGTAGAATCCCCCCAAGCATGAAACCCGGGAATGGGTTTCACTTTTCTGTTCGCCGAATTGCCCCACAAACTATACTTGCCACCTTGAAATGTCAATATCGAACTTAGGGGAAGAGTGAATCGCGGGTCGCGGAAGTGCCAGCGTGGCTACACCGCACTTATCGATCACTGTGGCGATAGGGCTTGGTTCAGAGTTTGGAGGCTTACGGCCTGCTGCCGTCTTCGATCTTGCCTGCATAAGTGGACGAAGTACAGTTGTAAAGTGTGATTTTCATTGCGTGCTTCGCGACTTCCCTCGCGCACTATGCGGCTAAGAGCTCACAGCTCTTAACCGCCGAGGACGCAAAGAAGTTGCCGCAAGGGTCGCAGAGAAGACAAGACATCCCGGTTCACAAGCTTAGCTACCCGGCGACGGCAGA
>Ga0210384_10005564_pt1 | contig 13659 bp, 13 predicted proteins | sample IncBWH2MmetaG_FD_160574 | JGI IMG/M metagenome (GOLD analysis project Ga0210384, IMG submission 160574) | Forest soil microbial communities from Barre Woods Harvard Forest LTER site, Petersham, Massachusetts, United States - Inc-BW-H-2-M | ecosystem: Environmental > Terrestrial > Soil >...
TAGTAGTAGTACCGCGCAGTCATGTGCAGGCCGAGCTTCATGTCGTCGTGCGGCCCGACCCATTCGGAGGCGTCGATCACACCCCGCTCGAGGGCCGCGTAGATCTCGCTGCCCGGGGTAAGCACCGTCGTGCCGCCCGCCCTGGCGACGACCTGGCCGCCCAGGTTCGGAATCCGCATCTTGAGTCCCTTGTAGTCGCCGATCGTGTTGATCTTCTTCCTGAACCATCCGGCCATCTGCGGGGAGTTCCACAGGCCGGGGCGCGGTACGAGGTTGAAGGCCCCGTACGCCTCTTCCCAGAGCTTGAGACCGTCGCCCTGGTGATACCAGGCCGCCATGCCCTCGGGGTTCATGCCGAACGGGATGGTCGCGAACCATTCGATCGCGGGCTCCCTGTCCTTCCAGTATTGCGGGGAGGCCATGAACGCCTCGATGGTGCCCTTCGAAGCGGCGTCGAAGCACGCGAAGTCCGGCATGATCTGGCCGGCCGCGAAGACCTCGATCCGGAACCGTCCGCCGCTCATCTCCTCGACCACCTTCGCCAGTCGCTGAGCCGCGCCCTGGGGCACGTCGAGCGCCGGGGGCCAGGCCGTGGACATCCGCCACTGGACTTTCGGCTGCGCGATGACGTTGGGCGCGTCGACGATGGTAGCAGCGGCGACGGCCGCCACCGCACCGCTCGCCGTTGCGAAGAACCTGCGTCGCTCGATCGTCACGCGGTCCTCCTCATGCCCCGACGAACTGATGGTAGGCGCCTTCCGCGACGTGGTCCCAGGGCCCCACCAGCGCCTGGAACTTCGTGAAGGAGGCGTGCACCTTCCGGGCCATGGGGGTCTTCTCGGATTCTTCTTTGACGACCTCGGCCGACAGCTTCTTGAGATCGCGCAGCACCGGCACCGGCAGTGGGAGCACTTCGACCTTGCCCTTGAACTCGGTCTTGAGTCGCTCCAGCGCGATCGCGTTCTTGGCGTGGAAGTCCGTGAGGCCATAGACCTGCACGGCAGCGACGGCATGGTCGAGGGTCCGCCGGAGATCGACCGGGAGCGCCTCGTATGCCTTCTTGTTGAAGCTGAACTCGCTGACGGTCCCGGGCTCGTGCCAGCCCGGATAGTAGTAGTAGCGCGCGGTATTGTGGAGGCCGAGTTTCATGTCGTCATGCGGCCCGACCCATTCGCTGGCGTCGATCACGCCCCGCTCGAGGGCGGCGAAGATCGCGGCGGCCGGGGTGAGGACGGCGGTGCCGCCCGCCTTGACGACGACCTTGTTGCCGAGGCCCGCGCCAATGCGCATCTTGAGCCCCTTGAAATCGCCGATCGTGTTCATCTTCTTCCTGAACCATCCAGCCATCTGCGGAGCAAACGCCGGGCCTTGGCGGGGCACGAGGTTGAAGGGAGCGTACGTCTCCTCCCAGAGCTTGAGCCCGTCGCCCTGGTAGTACCAGGCCGCCATGCCCTCGGGGTTCATGCCGAACGGGACGGTCTGGAACCACTCGATCGCGGGCTCATTCGCCGCCCAGTAGGACGGAGCAGCCATGAAGGCCTCGATGGTGCCCTGGGAGGCGGCGGCGAAGCAGGCGAAGTCCGTCATGATCTGACCGCCCGCGAAGACCTCGATCCGGAACCGCCCGCCGCTCATCTCCTCGACCACCTTCGCCAGCAGCCGGGCCGCGCCCTGGAGGTTGTCGAGCACCGGGGGCCAGGCCGTGGACATTCGCCACTGGACCTTCGGCTGGGCGATGACATTGGGGGCGTCGACGATGCGGGCAGCAGCGACCGCCGCCATCGCCCCGCTCGCCTTCACGATGAACCTGCGACGCTCGGTCGTCACGCTGCCCTCCTCATGCCCCGACGAACTGATGGTAGGCGCCTTCGGCAACGTGGTCCCAGGGACCCACCAGCGCCTGGAACTTCGTGAAGGACGCGTGGACCTTCCGGGCCATGGGAGTCTTCTCGGATTCCTCCCTGGCGACCTCGGCCGACAGCTTCTTGAGATCGCGCAGCACCGGCACCGGAAGCTGGAGCACCTCGACCTTGCCCTGGAACTCCGCCTTGAGTCGTCCGAGTGCGGTCGAGTTCTTCGCGTGGTAGTCCGTGAGGCCATAGACCTGCACGGCGGCGGCGGCGTGATCAAGGGTCCGTTGCAGATCGACCGGAAGCGCTTCGTACGCCTTCTTGTTGAAGCCGAACTCGGTCGTGTTGCCGGGCTCGTGCCAGCCCGGGTAGTAATAGTACCGCGCGGTCTTGTGGAGACCGAGCTTCATGTCGTCATGCGGCCCGATCCATTCGGCGGCGTCTATCACGCCCCGCTCCAGCTCGGCGTAGATCTCGGCGGCCGGCGTGAGCACCGCCGTGCCGCCCGCCTTGACATAGACCTTGCCGCCCTGGCCCGTGCCGATGCGCATCTTGAGCCCCTTGTAGTCGCCGATCGTGTTCGTCTTCTTCCGGAACCATCCGGCCATCTGCGGCGAGACCGCCGTGGCAGGACGGGGGACGAGGTTGAAGGCCGCGTACGTCTCCTCCCAGAGCTTGAGGCCGTCGCCCTGGTAGTACCAGGCGGCCATGCCTTCGGCGTCCATGCCGAACGGGACGGCCGTGAACCACTCGACCGCGGGCTCCCTCGCGGTCCAGTAGTACGCGGAAGCCATGAATGCCTCGACGGTGCCCTTCGAGGCGGCGGCGAAGCAGTCGAACGGTGGCATGATCTGGCCGCCCGGGTAGACCTCGATCCGGAACCGCCCGCCGCTCGTCTCCTCGACGACCTTCGCCAACCGCTGGGCCGCGCCCTGGAGCTGGTCGAGGGCCGGGGTCCAGGCCGTGGACATTCGCCACTGGACCTTCGGCTGAGCGATGACGTTGGGGGCGTCGACGATCGCGGCAGCGGCGGCGGCTACCATCGCCCCGCAGGCATTCACGATGAACCTGCGTCGCTCGGTCATGACATTCCCTCACACCGCCACGAACTGATGGTAGGCGCCTTCGGCCACGTGGTCCCAAGGACCCAGCATGGCCTGGAACTTCGTAAACGACGCGTGCACCTTCCGGGCCATGGGGGTCTGCTCGGATTCGTCCCTCACGACCTCCGTCGCCAGCTTCTTGAGATCGCGCAGGACTGGTACCGGGAACTGGACAACCTCGACCTTGCCCTTGAACTCCACCTTGAGTCGCTCCAGCGCGATCGCGTTCTTCACGTGGTACTCCGTGAGGCCATAGATCTGAACGACCTCGGCCGCGCGGCCGAGCGTCCCACGTAGATCGACCGGAAGCGCGTCGTACGCTTTCTTGTTGAAGGCGAACCCGGTCACGGTGCCGGGCTCGTGCCAGCCCGGGTAGTAGTAGTAACGCGCGGTGTTGTGCAGCCCCAGCTTCATATCGTCATGCGGCCCGATCCATTCGGAGGCGTCGATCACGCCCCGCTCGAGCGCGGCGTAGATGTCGGCAGCCGGGGTGAGAACCACCGTGCCGCCCGCCTTGGCAACGACCTTGCCGCCGAGACCCGGGATACGCATCCTGAGCCCCCGGTAATCGCCGATCGTGTTGATCTTCTTCCTGAACCATCCCGCCATCTGCGGGGCGATTGCCGGGCCGGGGCGCGGCACGAGGTTGAAGGCGCCGTATGATTCTTCCCAGAGTCGGAGCCCGTCGCCCTGGTAGTACCAGGCGGTCATGCCCGCGGGGTCCATGCCGAACGGAACCGTAGAGAACCACTGGACCGCAGGGTCCTTCTCGGGCCAGTAGTACGACGGCCCATGGAACGCCTCGATGGTGCCTCGCGAGGCGGCGTCGAAGCACTCGAGCGGCAGCATGATCTGGCCGCCCGGGAAGACCTCGATCCGGAACCGCCCGCCGCTCATCTCCTCGACGACCGTCGCCAGCCGCTGGGCCGCGCCCTGCAGCATGTCGAGGGCCGGGGTCCAGGCGGTGGACATTCGCCACTGGACCTTCGGCTGCGCGATGACGTTGGGGGCGTCAACGATGGCGGCGGCAGTGACGGCTGCCAGTGCCCCGCCTGCCTTCACGATGAACCTGCGACGTTCGGTCGTCACACTGATCTCCTCACCCGAACTGCGAAGTGCGATGCGCTTGTGGAAAACCGGTGCCCAAGACGTCGAAAGAGGTCGGGGAGCTGGGCTGAGGAGATTGGCGCGGACGGGCGCCAGGCTCGGGTGCCCTCACTTGCAGTGAGCGGTCCGCTGATGCTGCATCGCCTTCACGGCACCTCGCCGGAGCGGCCGAATTCGTGACCTGCACCACTGCCGATCAGGGCCCAGACTGGTCCGGGGAGTATATGCGGCACGGCCACACGCGTCAACCCAGATGGGCTTGTGCGAGCCTTGACTAGCGAAGGTCGGGACGTTTAAGTATCGCGATGGCTCGTCAGCCGCGGGCCCACTGAACGACACCCGGCCCGAATCGGCGCGATCCCGCAGCGCCTGCAGGTACGAGTTTGCCGCCGTCGGCACGACCTGCTCGAGCGTTGCGCGGAGATCCGTCTCGAACTTGGTGCTCATACGCGCCGGCGGGAGGTCGAGGCCGGGGAGCCTCCGGTCAGCCGCGCGGACTGACCAGCACCGATCGAATGCGCTCGGCCGCCGTCGGCGCGGCCATGAGGACTGCCGCCGCCACCGGCGCCGCCTCGACCGCTCGCGCCCACCAAGGGATGTTCCACGGATCGGACAGGAAGAACGCATAGGAGACGGCGACGGTGCCCGTGAAGGCGATCCACGGGACCGAGGGCGCAACGGTCAGGAAGGGCACCAGCCAAACCACATACCAGGGGAAGACGTTGGGAGCCAACACGATGACGCCGGCCACCATGGGCACGGCTCGCGTGGTGACGTCGCGAGCGCCGTTGAGCGCTGCCACCGCAAGAACCCACCCGATGCTGGCGGCCAGCGCAAGCTTCGGCTCGTTTACCAGCGATCGCACGAGCCCGGGGTTGAAGTACTCGTCCACAACATACCGTCCGATGGGCCCGACCGGCCAGGCCCCAGGCCCGCCCGACGCAAGCGTTCCGACCACGATGACCGCCGCGAACAGCGCGAGCACGACGGGCCGGCGGCGACCGGGCAGGAGGAGAAGCAGCACGGCTGGATAGAGCTTCACCAGGGTCCCGAGACCAAGAAAGACGGCGGCCAGACCGTCTCGTGCACGCGCCGACGCCAGGGCGGCCGCGACGACGGCGAGGATGACGAGTGCGTCCAGGTGCCCGCTTCCCCAGATCTCGACGAGGAGCAGTGGGTTCCAGGCGTAGATGGTGAGCCGGCCGAGGGGCAGCCCGAGAGCCCTCAGCCAGAACCCCACCGCGACCAGCGCCAGCACCTCGGCCAGACCGAACGTGCCCTTGATGGCCAAGACGCTGTCGGGTGCGATCCGATACACGGCCCGGAACAGGGTCTCCGCGACCGGCGGATACACGGTAAGCCACGTCTTGTGGTTCAAGTGGGGGTAGATCCGGGCGTCACGAACCTCCGCGAGCTCCGGCGCGGTTGGCGGGTACGCATACGGATCGAGGCCTGCGCTGGCGACGCGAGCGTCCCACACGTACCGATAGGCATCGGTGGAAAGCGAGGGAGCGGTCGGCAAGAGGATGAGCCGGCAGCCGATACCGACCGCCAGGATGATGGCGACGGGTGCCGGGCCACGGAGCCGCGCCGACGCAGTCGCACCGGCTGCGTAGGCGGCGAACGCGACCGTGAAGAGCGCCAGAAAGGTGCGCGGGGTCTGGACCAGGTTCGCGAGGCGCGACAGCTCCCAGCAGGCGGCGGCGAGGACAACCCCTGCTCCCACCAGTACCCCGGTCGGGCCGGCGCCCTGGCTCATGACCTGCCGGATGCAAGCGCTCACCCGGCCACACACGGCCCGCTGGAGGAGTAGACTCAGGTCGCGGTCCCAGGGCGCGAGCCCACGGCGCGAAGAGGAGCACCGGCGGTCATGGAATACCTGCTTACCACGAAGCACGCGGCCACGGACTAATCACGATGACTCGCCCCCACCAGCCAGGCGAAGCCCTCTTCCGCTCGATCCGACCTGAAGACATCGACTGGAAGCCCTTCCCGGCGTTCCCGACCTCGGCTCGCCTCGCGGTGGTCGTCGGGCAGCCCTCGGAACCTGGCCCCTACGTCGTCCGCGTGAAAGTACCTTCCGGCGTAAAGCTCATGCCACACAAGCATCCGGAGGACCGCGTCTACACGGTCATGTCCGGCGTCTTCTACATCGGCCTGGGCGACACGTTCGACGCCGAGAGGATGGAGGCGTATCCGCCGGGGAGCGTGCTCGTCCTCCCCGGCGAGACCTACCACTTCCACTGGGCGAAGTCGGGGGAGTACGTCACCCAAGTGACGGGAATCGGGCCGCTCGGCCTCGAGTACCTGAACGAAAAGGACGATCCGCGGAAGAAGAGCTAGACCTGGCTCGATGAGCATCGCCAAGATCGAAGCCTTTCCGTTGCGTATTCCCTTCAGGCGGGGCGAAGCCTTCGGCTTCCGCGCGGTCAAGGCGGTCAAACTGGCCATCGACGAACTGATCGCGCCGCTGTGCATCGGCAAGGACGCCGGCCACATTGCGCCGCTCATACTCGACGTCCAGAGGACACTCCACGTCTTCGCGCGAGGGCGGACCCAGCTACAATGTGCGGCCTCCCGGCGACCGCCGTCCCGATCGATAGGTCGGCATCGGGTTTGCCCATTGGAGCGCAAATCATCGGGCCTTACCTCGAGGATCGGACGACGATCGCCTTCACCGAGCTTCTCGAGCGGGAATTCGGCGGCTTCGTCGCTCCTCCTCTGTGAGCGGGCGGGTCAGCGGGCCGTGACGACGGTCGTGCAGGCGCTCCCGATCTTCGGGAGGTCCTGGCTCCCGGCGGTCTCCCAGTCGAGCGCGATCCGGTCACCGCGGGCGAAGGGGCAGTAGGGGTCGGGTGCTCCAAATTGCCCGACCAGTTCGCGACGGCCGGCGCAACCGCCTCGGCACGGGCAGCCGGCGCAGGCGTCCGGAGTCCGCCGCGCGGCCAGGAACTCCACGGTCTCGATGATGTCAGCACCGGCGCGCTCGAGGTCGGCGATGGTGAGACGGCTCCCCGGCCAGTAGGTGCACGGCATGACTGCCCCATCGGGAGCGATCCGGACGGTGGACCGGCCACAGCCGGGACCGGAGAAGCCCGCGAGGCCGAGCACGCCGGCCAGCACCGGCTCGGACGTCGCCACCAGCCGGGTTGCGGAGGCGAGTCCGCGGAAGCCGTCCCAGAGCTGATCGTAGCTCAGGGTGAACCGGTTTGTCCGCGAGGGCTGGTAGACATTGACCCGCAGGTTCGCTCCGAAGCCGGCGGCCACCTGGGCCAGCGCCGGGAGGCGGCGGTAGTTGATGCTCATCATGACCGCAGTGATCGTCACCGGCACGCTCAGGCCCGCGCAGCGATCGAGTGCCCCGAGCACCGTACGCCAGTTGCCGGCGCCACGGAAGCCGTCGTGCTCGGCTTCCGTGGGAAAGTCGAGGGACAGCTCCACGGTGTGGAATCGCGCCAGTCGCGCATCGTCGAGCGCCTGGACGCTCAGTCCGTTGGACGTGATGCTCGTCTTGATGCCACGCTCCGCCAGGTCATCGAGAATTCCTTGATACTCCGGGTGCAAGCCGTTCTCACCAACACCGAGGTTGATGGAGGACGCCGTGACGGCGTCGCACACCCGACGCACGTCACCTCGCGTAAGCTGCTGGCGCACCATATCCGGCCGGTAACAATGCGCGCATCGCAGGTTGCACTCGTTGGTCAGGCCGACGCCGACCGAGAACGCCATGGTGGTCCCCCTCCCCTCCGCCCGGGTCCGACGCGCCGGAGCCTATGTCCTCCTGGTCGCGATGATGTCACAGGGATGTCACACGTTGTCACGCCCGATCTCGTCTCCGCGTGTCTGGCGATTCGGCTCGGGCGGATGCTACCATGCACGCGCCGATGAGCGCTTTCCGGGCGATGCCTCTGATCGCAGCCGCCCAGCTTCTCGCGGGCCTCCTCTACGCGATGGCCCTGACGGGCCTGCTCCTCTACGGGCTGAACGCGTACGTGATGATCGCGCTGCACTGGGCAACCGGCCGTGGGCGGCGCGCGACGCCCGAGCCACCCGATGTGTCCGAGTGGCCGCTGGTCACCGTGCAGCTGCCCCTCTACAACGAGCGGTACGTGGCGCGGCGGCTCCTTCAGGCGGCGGCCAATCTCGACTACCCGGCCGACAGGCTCGAGATCCAGGTCCTCGACGATTCGACGGACGACACGACGGGCATCGTCGCCGAGATGGCGCAGCGTCTCCAGGGCGGGGGCGTCGACATCACTCACATACACCGGGTCGAGCGCACCGGCTTCAAGGCCGGAGCACTGGCGGCCGGGCTCGAGAAGGCGCGCGGGGAGTTCGTGGCGATCTTCGACGCGGACTTCGTTCCGCCATCGGATTTCCTTCGGCGAACCATCCCCCATTTCGCCGAGGCGCGCGTCGCAGTCGTCCAGACGCGCTGGGGGCATCTCAACCAGGACTTCTCCCTGCTGACGCGCGCGCAGTCACTGGGCATCGATGGTCATTTCGGCGTCGAACAGGCGGCCCGGTGCCGCGGCCATCTTCTGCTCAACTTCAACGGCACGGCCGGCATCTGGCGGAAATCCGCCATCGAGGACTCCGGCGGCTGGACGCATGACACGCTCACGGAGGATCTCGATCTCAGCTATCGGGCCCAGCTCCGCCAGTGGCAGATCCTCTACGTGCCGGAGATCGTATGTCCGGCCGAGCTGCCGGTCGTCATCTCGGGGTTCAAGTCCCAGCAGCGGCGCTGGGCCAAGGGCTCGATCCAAACGGCCGTGAAGCTCTTGCCCCTCGTCCTGAGCTCCGGCCTGAGCCGCTGGACCAAGTACCAGGCCTTCGTGCACCTGACCTACTACATGATTCACCCGCTCATGCTGGTCGTCGTGTTGCTCTCGATTCCGACCCTGGCCGTCGGCGGGCCCGTGCCATCGAAGCCCATCTTGGCGCTGAAGGCCATCGTCTTCACCCTGGCCAGCGTCGGCCCCGTTTGCATGCTCATCTACGCCCAGCTGGTGCTGCCGGCGCGCCGCTGGCGCCGCGCGCTCTGGCTTCCGAGCCTCCTGGTGATCGGCGTCGGCGTGGCCTGGAGCACGAGCCTTGCGGTGCTCTCGGCGTTCTGGAGCCGAGACCTGCACTTCGTGCGGACGCCCAAGTTCGGGATCGGCCCGAGTGGCGGGAGGTGGAGGGGAAGGCAGTATGCGACCGGCCACCCGTGGGGTGGACTCGCGGAACTGGCCCTCGGCCTCTACTGCGCCTGGGCGGCGTGGGTCCTGGGAGAGCAGGGTCAATACGGCGTGCTGCCGTTCATGCTGCTCTACACCGCAGGCTTCCTCACCGTGGGCGCTCTAACGGTGCTCCAGGCTATTGGGCGTCCACCCAGGTATCTGACCCCTTCAGCTTGACCGCCACATTCGACACGGAGATGTGCAGCGGCTGGCCGTCCGCCGTTCCGCGGTGCTCCGTCGAGATGAGGAGCGGGCCAGCTTTCTTGTAGCCCTCCCACGTCGCGATCACCTCGCTCGGCTTCTTCGGCCCCCCCCGGTGGTAGAACATTTGCTGGACCCGGTTGTCCGTACCCACGTAGAGGTCCCACGTGTCGCCGGGCGTGTACCCACCGTCCGCGGGATACTTCACCGAGACCAGCCTGGCGGAGCCGCTACCCTGCGGCAGGTTCTGTGTGCCCTTGTCTTGCACATCGGCGCTGGTGTCCCAGTACGCATGCAGCGGGAAGAGCAGCCAATAGTTATCGTTCATGAAGCCGGGGTCGATGTTCTCCTTCACATTGGCAGGCTGCTTGTCCAGCTCGGACCGCACGTACGTCACCGTGACGGGCTTGCCTTCCTTGTCCTTCCCTTCATACGAGACCTGCCCGGTCTTGGGCTGCCACACCCAGGAACGAGACAGATTCACTCCGGGAAACTCGAACGTGAAGGTGTAGCGGATCGCATCCACATCCCCGTACGAGTCCAAGCCAAATACCTTGGCAACCTCCTCGGCGACCGGCGAGTGCTTCTTCTGCGAGCAGGAGCTTGCAGCAATCACCACTACTCCCAGAAGCACCAGGCCGATGATCGTCACGCGGCTCGCCTTTCCCATCACGCTCCCTCCTCTGTGTCGGCGTCCACCACCGTCAACCCTAGTTCGTCGAGCATCTCGGAATCGCCGGCTCCATGAGTCGGCGCAACCCGATGATCGCAGCGCCCGCTGCCACGGCCCCATATTCGACTACCATGACCCACCCGGGAACCAACCACGGACCTCCAATCGTACGCAGATGCCACACGTAGTACGTCGGGATAATGCTCACCGTCCAGATGATGATCGGCAGCACCGAGGTCGATCGCAAGAACGGGAGCAGCCAGAGCAAGTACCACGGATATACGACCGGTGCGCAAAGCATTGCCGCTGCCATCGGCCAAGCGAATGCCTCCGACGGCCATGGCCCGGACCTTCTTCTGAGCCAGATCGCGGTCAGGATGCCCACCAGAACCGCGAATCCCGCCACGACCTCGGGAGATCCCACATGCTCGAGCGCGACGAACACCGGGCCATTGAAGCGGAAGCTCTTGACATACGCGCCCAACGACCCGATCGGAACCTCTCCGTCTCGGAGAAATGGCACGTACAGGAGTCCAAATACGCCAGCCGCCAGCGCAGCGTCTCGCCTACGAATTCGCTTCCAGTAGAGCGGCGTCAGAACGATCGGAAGCAACTTGACCGCCACCGCCAGCCCAAACGCCGTCGCAGCGACCGTGCGCCAGCGGCGTCCCAGCGCCACGAAGGACACCAGCAGCAGCAGCGCGCCCACGATATCGACATGGCCACTGCCCGCCACGTCCGTCGCCAGCAACGGGTGCCAGGCGTAAGCCAGAACCCAGTGCATCCCTTCCCGACTCCACCGCAAAAACTGGAGCAACACGACCACGATCGCCGCATCGAACGCCACGAATGCAATCTTGAACATGAACACCGACTCGTGGATCGAAGCTATCACCCGGAACAAGAGCTGCGCGCCAGCCGGATACGGGCTCGGTACACCCGGGTTGTTCAGGGTGCGCGTCTCGGATGTATGCAACACGTCCAGGGCCGGGTCACTGGGAACGAGTAGATAGGGGCTATACCCGAGCTGTTGCACGCGACCATCCCACAGATATCGGTGAACGTCATCGTCCGGACCCGGCGGCATCACGAGAAACAGAACGTGCCACACGGCAGCCAACGCCAATCCGATCACGACCACGCGCTTGGGGAACACCGGCGCGGAGAGGAGCTCACGAATCGCCAGGAGGTACGCGACGCCGGCAACCGCCAGCGGAACGATGAAGGACGGTGCACCCAGAGCACCGAACTCGCGTGAGCAGATCGCAAGCATCACGAGGATGATGCCGCCGAGCCCGTACAGCCGTCGCGAGGGCGAGAGCTTCACCGCCCCCCCAGGGACCCGCGCAGGTGCGCGATTGCTTGCTCCCACTCCCCGAACCACGCCGCCGTCCTGGGCGCCCTCGCCGGGGCGAGCCGCAGCTCGCCAGCCAGCTGAATCAAGTCGTCCGCGACGTCGATGTCGTAGAACGGCTCCGTGGAGCCCGTCGACAGCCCAAGCGACTTCGTCCGCGTCAGCAACCGGTCCAGTGCGCTCGCCGTCCCCATTCCCTCCCCGTCGAAGAGCGACGGGTGAGCCGCCTTGGCCCCGACGAGGTAGTAACCTCCATCGTGGGTCGGCCCGACGACCACGTCATGCGTAGCGAGGAGTTCGAAGGCTTCCTCCAGAATAGTCGGTGGCAGGTGCGGGCTGTCGCTGTCGAACGCGACGACCCGCTGGCGGCCGCCGGCGGTGAAGTGCCGAAACACCGAGGTGAGTCCCGCCGCGAGGCCTGCGCCCTTCTGCGCCACGACCCGAACGGTGTCGCACAGCAGGCCCGCCAGCTCTTCCTTGTCCGCCTCGGGACACATCACCGCGACCTCGACCGTCGCCAATGACTTTGCCAACGCGACCGTGTCCTCCAAAAGGCAGCGATACAGGGCGGTGACGGCGGGAGAAGGAAGGCTTCGACTGAGGCGAGTCTTGACCATGCCCGGCCTTGGCGCCTTCGCCATGATGACCAGGGTGCGATCCTGGGAGGAAGAACGCATGGCGGTCTGGCCGGTCCGTCAGGACGTACGCCGTTGCGGCGTTCCCACGCTTCGACGTCGGAAATAGTGGCGCACGATCCGGCTCAGGATGAACCACGCTGCCCCCAGCGTGCCCTTCGCCGTACCGCTGATCTTGGACTTCCCAATTCGCGGGTAGTAGCTCACCGGGACCTCGACGACGCGAAATCCCGCGAGGGCGCCTTTCAGGAGCATTTCCACCGCCCAGCCGTAGGTGGCCTCTTCGAGCGCAAGAGCACGAAGCACATCGGCGCGCACGGCACGAAACGGGCCCAGGTCGCTGATCTTGAGACCGTACAGGAGCCGGATCAGCCCGGCCGCGAGGCGGTTACCGAACGCTGCGTGCCAGGGCAGCGCCCCGGCGTTGCGGGTGCTCCCAAGGCGCGACCCCAGGGTGATATCGGCCCGATCCTCGAGAATCGGAGCCAGGAGAATCGGCAGCTCGGAGGGGCGGTCGCTGTAGTCTCCGTCGAGGAACACGACCACATCAGGATTCTGGGTATTCGCAACCCCCGTCAAACAAGCGCGCCCGTATCCTCGGCGAGGCTCCTGGATGACGCGGGCCCCCATCCGTCCGGCGAGGTCGGGGGTCCCGTCGGTCGAATCGCTGTCGACGACGATGACTTCCGTGACGAGATCGGAGGGCAGATCGGCAAGGACACGCCCAATGGCCTGCGCTTCGTTGTGGGTCGGAATGACGACCGATACTCGCATGCCAATGTGCTCATCACCACCACGGAGACGAGGGGCGCCGCTGTGCCAGCAACGCGTCGACGCCCCAGGCTCGGCCTGCGCGTCCCACCGCGAGTCCGAGCGATGCGAGCACCGGAACCAGTAGCTCCCAGATCCATGACGTACCCCATTCCGAGACCCAAAGGCTCCCGAGATACAGGAACGCGACAAAGGCAGCCGGACGCGTGAACAACCCGATGGTCAGCAGGATGCCCAGCACGATCTCCGTCGCCGCCTGCGCGGGGGCTGCCGTGGCCGCGTTGCTCGCCATCATTCCCATGACCCACTTCCACGCCGCCGGTGAATGGCTCGCCTTGATGTAGTAGTTGATCAGGTTGGCGTATCCGGCCGGATTGTAGAGGCCCTTCCCCAGATTCTCGAAGAATACCCACACGAACATCGCGCCGATCGTCAGCCGCACGATCGCTAGACCGCACGCGGCTTGCGGTAGGTGGGCCACGCTGCTCACGTCATTTCGCAGTGCGGTTGTCATGGTGCACCTCGCCCCCAGATGCTATACCAGATCGGGAACATTCGACAGATATGGTTCCGCGCGTACAAGCGACCATCGAGAGTCTCAGGGAGGAGCGGGCACGGCTGGAACGCTTCGCCCGCTCGCTGACCGCCGACGAGTTGGCCCGGCCCGTGCCAGGCACCGCGTGGACGGTGAATGTTTTCATCGCCCACATCGCCACGCTCGATGCCGCCTACATCGGCTG
>Ga0210384_10005565_pt1 | contig 13658 bp, 6 predicted proteins | sample IncBWH2MmetaG_FD_160574 | JGI IMG/M metagenome (GOLD analysis project Ga0210384, IMG submission 160574) | Forest soil microbial communities from Barre Woods Harvard Forest LTER site, Petersham, Massachusetts, United States - Inc-BW-H-2-M | ecosystem: Environmental > Terrestrial > Soil >...
CTGAAGCTGCCTAAATTATCGACTGACGTGAATAGCCGAAAAATGCTGTGGGCTTTTCGGGTCGGCCGGAGAGCACTGGCCTACGCACTATTCCGGTTTCGACGAACGTCGGGCCTCGCTCGGCCGGACCGCTTGGGAACCCTAGTCGAACAGTACCTTGTCAATCGCCACCTAACAAGGGGTCCCGCGGAACCAGCTTGAAATCCGGTCCGTGCGCATTTCATTTGGACTTAGTGCCAGATCCGGACCCTTTATTCGGCCGAAACACTCGGAAGTTTGGAGGTGCGATATGGGCCGTTTCCCTTCTAAGCATCGCCCAAGCTCGGACGGGCCATCCAGCCCGGGGACACTGAAAAATACACGCGCTCAGGTTTGTCAAGAATCCGATTTTAGGGTCGTAAGGAAAATCTTTCTCATTTCAACAGTTGTGCTGCTGCTGGCAAGTATTGCCGTTCCTGATCTCCACGCAGATGACGTTTATCCGAACTGCATCGTAAGTGCGATCGATCCGAATAGTGGAGTAATAACATCGCAGGAAACCGACACCGGAAAAACCTTCTATTTCCAGGTGACAGATCGTGCTCAGTTGGAACACGTAAGGATTCACCAAGGCATCTGGATTAAGAACGGGCATGTGTCACTTGATGGAGTCAAACCATGCGCCTGCAAAGTTGTCAGCCCGCCGCTGGACGCCCCTAATAAATCCCAAAGTAATGTGCCTCAAGATGCGAAGCCAACGATTCCCACGCCTACCGCGTCGCCGCAACCAGGCGCCAGTGCGCCACCGACATCTCGATCCAACAACGCAGCGCAGCCGTCAGCTGGCGCGCGAACTGGCCCGGCTGCCGTCAGTGCTCCAAAATCTCCGCTAACGCCGAAGGCCCCTGGATCCAACCAAGGAACTGACCTGCTGATAATGCGCGACGGAACTAAGAAGTCCGCCAGCCTGTCAGGTTGTGGGCTAACTACCTGTCGGGTGGGCACGTCGGTGTACCCCAGGCAGAACATTCAGTGGATCGGCTTGGGCTTGAATGCGAAGTTCCAACCCACTCCCCCTACGGCAAAAAGCTCGACAAGCGACGAAATTCATTTCAACGACGGCTCTACCCGCACTGTAGCCTTATTGGGCATCCGCGCGAATTCTGTTGAGGCCGCAGGTAAATCTTACGATCGCAAAACTGTCAAGTGGGTACACCTTATACCGGTAAGCGTGAACCAAACGCCTTCCGGATTTGAAGATCAAACACCACCGGACCCTGGAAATGAGAGCAATACGGGGGGCCCGCCCACACAACCGCTTCCGCCAGGAGCTGGATCAGCCCCAGCCAATAGTGGTTTTGGTTCACACTCGCCTCGGGCACCGCACGAAGCCGTCAAGGCTTGCCCGGTCGATAAACCGCTCGGAGGACACATCGAAGTAGATTCTGACTGGAACCAAATTGGCTGCCGGGGCTCGAGGCGTGCCATTGTGCGCTTTCCACTGACTCCGGGAGCCTTAGATGGACCCTGGCACTTACAGTTGATGGGGGCCTTTATGGCGCCCGAGGTCCACTATGATTTGATCACCGCAGGATGCGCCGGAGAATCTGATGACCACCACATGACTTGCAAGGCACCAAACGGGAGGAAGACGGCGACTGTAATTTTGGGCAAAAGGGGTCCGCTAGGATTCATTCCCGCTCCAGACGCGGACGGATTTATAGCTTTCTCCGCTATGAAGCCGGAGATCGCAGCTTCTACCGTGCTGATGTACGAAGAGGACACCTGTACTACACCTCTCGAATGTGAGGGGCGGTCAGAGAGCGCCAAAAGCGCATGGTCTTACGCTTTCGAGGGTCTGGCTATTTTGTCGGGACCGAACTGTCCAGCCAGTGACATACACGATGGAAAACCAATAGTTTTGTGCGTGCAGCCGGCCGACTGCTTCAACCCAAAGGGGGCAGCAGCAAAAGAGTGCTACACCCATCCGGAGCAACACGCAATCATTCCGTTCTCGGGCGAGTCAACATGGAAGTCCCCAAGAAGTTCCGATCCTCGCAATCAGGGTATGCTGAGCGCGAAGATCCGCTGGGAGATCTGTTGCGGCTGCGGAGGACCATCGTCGCCCCCGGACCTTTCGAGCGACCCGTGCCGCAGCACAGCGGAAGCGGACAACAGACTTAAGACCAACCGTATAAAGCGACAGTTGGCATTGCTGGAGCTCGACCAGCACGGCGCTGCTTACGAGGAAGCGCTGAAAGAAGCGAACGCGCACTATCCCGATTACATGAAGACCGTCGAAGGTTGCCTGGTCCAGGACGCCGCAACGGATGCGCTAATCGCTATGCTTGCGCCGGAATTGGTAACCGAAGAGACCCCCGAGGCGGTGGCACATGCCATCGAATGGGCCGAGCAAAAAGGCCTAATGCCGCCCATGGGCATGCAGTTGATCGCCAAGATCATCGATAAAATCGTCAGTGGCGAAGACCCGACAACCGCTATAGATCGCGAGGGAAAGCAGGTGTGGGCTGAAACCTTCGACGCAATCAACAAAGTAGAAACGTTGATCGAGGGGACGAGAACGGCTGCCGGTATGGAAAAGACCGCCGAACAGTGTCAGGGCGCTTTTCTGGTGTCGGCCGAGACGAAGCTCAGTGCCGACAAATGTGTCGAAAGCTTTAAGGCCGCCCTCGCACAGCTGGTCGAATTCAACAAAGTGCAAAATAAGATCCGCGACCTCGATACCCAGTTACCCGATCTTCAATATAAGGACTGGGCCGCCTGCGTCCAATGCGCTCGCTCCCAAGGTACGGATGAATCCGCTTGCGATCACCTGAAGCCGGATGGAAATTGGCCTCCGGTTCGGTGACACCGGAGGCTGCTTCTGGAGATTCGTGAAGCGCAACCTAGGTGCTGGTCCCATGTAGTCGAGGAAAACGCGAGAACTGATACATGCAGCCAACTCCTCAAGAACCGGTGGAAAAGCCGAACTTTTGGCGCGCCCATTTTGCTTCGCCCAAGGAGATCGTTGGTGGTCTCTTCTGGCTTACCGGATTCGTGATGCTTTGTTTTGCCCTTCTGCAGACTTACAAAGAAGTCCGTTACAAAATTGATGGGGCAACCGCGGAAGGTTTGGTCACCAAATTGGTTACCAGCGATGGAGAGGATGGCAAGACTTACAACGTTGAATATCGTTTCGACACGCCACTCGGGCAGGTCGACGGGAGCTGCGAGGTACCGCTGGAACTGTGGAACACGCTACAAGTCAACGCTCTCGTGCGGGTCCAATATCGCGCGCACGACCCAAGCTCCAGCCGCCTACAAGACCAGCAGAACTACTGGCGGTTGATCGCCATTGCAGCTCCCTTGGGAGCTCTCTTTTTCGCAATTGGCACGTTTATGAGTCGTTGACCCGGCCTACATGACAGTCAGGATTTCACGTATGATCGCAAATACCACTGACCGATGATCGAAGCGCCATCCTATGCCGCTGCGCGGCGGACCTGGGTGCTGCCAATTCAAGGGGTCATTCCATTTTGGGGTGAACCTCTACGTGAGGACTGCTCTGTTTAGGCACAATTTCCAGACCTGTAGAGATGCAATAAGTCACCGGAGATGATCCCTGACGTAGCTTCCAGCGCTCGAACCTCAGGACAAGGACAGGGCCTTTCGCAGGCTCTCGCGGGCGAGACCCAATTGCGGGTGTGCTGATGTAAGCCGGCCTTCAAGAACGGCGACGGCATTCTTGAGCAGTGGTACGGATTCCGTGTACCGTCCCAACACGTTCAACAAGCTGCCGAGATTGGTACGAGTCAGAGCCACCTCGGGACTATCCACACCCAGAAGGCTTTCCTTGATCGCCAGCGCTCTTCGGTAATGTTCCTCCGCCTCTCTGTAGTTACCCTTTGCGACGAGAACGGCGGCAAGGTTGTGCAATGTCGCAGCCACTTCACAATGGATGGGCCCAAGGGACTTTTCAAAGGCCGCCACCGCGCGACGATAGATTGCTTCGCTTTCGTCATATCTCCTGAGGCCGTCTAGAATGGCTGCGTACGCGGCAGCATCAGCCATCGTTCGCGGATCGGATTCTCCCACCAGACGCTGCGAAATCTTCCAGGCTTTTTCGCCAAAGGGTTCCGCCGCCACGAAATCGCCTTTTGAGAAGAGGATGCCCCCCATGTTGTGATAGATCGTGGAAGCGGTGAGGCATTCTTCCCCTTGCGCGGCAATGGTTATTCGCAGCGCTTCCTCGTAGAGCCGGAACCCTTCGTCGAAACGGCCGCAGTACTTGTGAACAACGGCTAGGTCGTTGAGTGTTTGGGCGTATTCGTCCGATGCCTCGCCGAATTCGCCGGCAGCGAGTCGCACCCCTTCTTGCAGATCGCTTTCGGCACTTGCGTAATCGCCTTGAACGCGTCGCAGCTCACCAAGGAGAGCCAGGGTCTTGAGGCGAATCCTTGTGGCCGTCTCGCCCGCGAAAAGATGAACCTGCGTCTTCTCGATCGCCAGCGCGCGTTCCGCGCAGGTCAGCGCTTCTTGGAACTTCTGGCGGTCGCATTCAATCTCCGCGAGGTCGTTGAGCAAGTTCGCGGCATCGGGGGAATTTGCTCCCTTGTTTTGCTCTGTCAATTGGAGAGCTTCGAGGCAAGCCGAAAAGGCATCTTCCAGTTTGCCTTCAGCCTGTAATGCCCAGGCGCGCGACTGCAATTCGAGAGCTTGCTCGATACTCATGGGTGTGCGATGACCAGGAGCGTTTTGGCCCGTCGGCGGACGCACGCGAGACACTGACCGAGGTTGTCAGGATCAAGTGCAGCCAGGCTTTCGTCCAGGACAACCAAGTCGGCGTTTTGCAGTAGGGCGCGGGCGAGGAAAATGCGGCTGCGTTCCCCTTGTGACAGTTGCCAGCCAGTTTCACCAACCATATGGTCGAGTCCACTGGGCATGCGTTCGAGCAAAGATCCCAGCCCTAATTCGACACACAGTTCCCGCGCCTCCTGAATATCTTCGGGCGAATGCGGGTAGGCCCGGCCCATGAGTAGGTTGAATGCCAGCGACGCAGAGAGAATGTGATTTTCGTGATACTGAGGGGCGGCGACAACGCGCTGCCGCCAATTCGCTTCGCCGAGCGTTTGCAGATCCAGCCCTCCTGCCAGAATGAAGCCCGCCGATGGCCTGCGCATACCCGCAAGCAACAAAGCGAGCGTCGATTTGCCACTGCCGGAATCGCCTTCGAGCAACAGCGAATCGCCCTCACGAATCGTCAGAGTGAAGTTTTTCAGCGAAGGCTCAACGCGCCCCGCATGTGTGAAGGCCACGTTCTGCAGTTGGAGTGTCTTGACCTCCTTGGGAAAAGCCGTTTCTGTTGAAGAATCCTTCACCGACTTCGCGGCTGCATCAAACACCTGCTTAATACTTCGCCATGCGACGAAGGCGGCCGATACGCGCGAAGCTCCGAATGTAAATCGCTGCAGGGACGTGTAAGCAAACAAAATCACACCAAGCGTGATGGCCTGCTGGGAGAGTGTTGCCGTCCCCTCTAGGAAGGATGGAGCAAAGACGAAGAGAGCAGCAATAAGATAGCCGCGAGGAATGAACGTCTCGATTCTGGCCGTGGAACGGTCGAGTCGTTCGGAAACCTGGGCATACTCATAGCTCTCGCCATCTTCCGTGGTATGCCACTCGGAAGGTGGCTGCTGCGCCAGCTTGGTGCGGTGCGCCGTCATGTTCTCGACCAGGCGATGCGTCAAGCCGAGGCGCGCCTTGGTCCAGTGAGAACGTTCGCGGGCATTTTGTAGAACCAAGATGGCCGTCAAGCAGAGCCAGCCCAGCAACAATGTGATTTCTAGAGTTGCAGAGACTCCCCAGGACAAGACCACAGGAATCATCAACAGCTCCAGCGCGGCAAGGACAATTTGCAGGCCGCCGTCCGTTGCAAGGCCTTCGAGGGATTCGGCCTCGAAAACCTGACTGAGAAGTTCACCGATGCCTTTGCGCCGCAACGCGTCGGCATCGAAGGCCATCGCTCCGGCGAGCAGGCGTTCCTTCAGCAAGCCACCGAAGCCAATCGACAGGGCGACTTCTGAGGATCTTGCCGCTGCTCGTAGGATAACTACGGTTGCGAGGCAAAGAGCCCAAGCTACGAGCCAACCCTTATCCACGCGTCCACTAAGGGCGCCCGACCCCACGGCCGCCCAACTCGCGAAGAGAAAAATCGTCTCGAGGGCATGTGCACCGAGCAATTTCCCGGATCGCCAGACTAACCCGGCCACCTGGACTTGTTGCCAAAAGGAGCCGCCTGGCGCGGCTGTTCCCTCAAGGGGAAAGTGGTGCTTCTGACCGTCGTTCGGCGGCAAGCTCGCAATGTAAGCGGCTAGTCGCGCATCCATTGAGGCCCCTCCGGCGATTCCTTCAGCAAACCTTCAGTTAATCGCAGATGCCGCCAGGTCGAATCCGACCACACACGTCGGACGATTTCTTCCTGTTCCACCAAGGCGCTGTAGCGCGACCCAACTTTCCCGCAGAGTTCGTGCGGCGAGCCTTGCTCCAGAATTTTGCCCTGCTCGATGACCAAAACATGGTCAAGATTCAGCGTGTCGGTTACGTCGTGAGTGATGTAGAACAAGGTGGCGGATTCGAAGTGATGGCAGGCGCGTTGCAGAAATTTCTGCCGGCGCTCACGATCGAGCCCGCGTGCGGGTTCATCGAGGATCGCTAGGCGCACATTCGGACGCGCCAGCGCCCGTCCCATGCGAACGCGCTGTCCTTCACCGCCCGACACCAACGCTCCTCCTTCTCCAAGTGAGGCTTGCATCCCGTTGGGCAAGTGCTCCAGGACATCGGCAAGGTCCGCATTTTCCAGAACTGCATCCAAATGTACTGCTGCCTCTTCACCATTTCCGTAAACCAGGTTTTCGAAGAGCGAGGCGTTAAACAGATGCACCTGCGGGTCGATCCAAGCTGTCTCGCGTCGTAATTGAAAAAGCCGCGCAGCGTCCAGCGGCAGGCCATCAATCTGCACGCTTCCAGATTCGGGCTTGTGCCACCCCAGGAGCAGGCCAACGAGCGAGGACTTGCCGGCACCCGAAAGCCCAATGATTCCCACGTGGCGTCCGGGCGCCACGTCGAGTGAAACGTCATCGAGTATGCATTGCCCGCCCGCGACGACCGAGGCTTTTTCGATGACCACGTGAATCCCGCGTGGGGATCTCGCCGGGACGGTTTCTGCGACGGTTTCTTCTTGTGCTCCGAGGGGCTCCATAAAGCGCAACAAAGTGTTGCGGAGAGCAGGCAGACTCCACGTGATGGAGGCCAATTGCTGACCGGTGAAGGAAATCGAAAGCGCCCAATAAACCAGCAACAGCAAATCCACCGGGTTTTCAGTGCGAGCTGCTTGCTGGTAAACCATCAGAATCGTGAGGCCGAAGGTGAACACTATCTGCAGAATCTCAGCTCGCACGAACAAGTTTTGATGGCGGAACGACGCTTTTGCCCATTCTTCCAGCTGGCCTGCCTGTGCGGTACGCAACGTGCGCTCGGCACAATGGGCCTGAATGGCGCGAACTCCGCGCAGCGCGTCAAAGTAGAAGCGGCTTAACGCGCCTGTCATTTCCCGGGATCGCAGGTCGCGCTCGATCAGCGCAGGCTGAAACAGCAGCGGTATTCCGACGGCGAGGCACGCCATCAGCATGGCCGGTAGGGCGGCAGAGCGGTAAAGCCAGGCGATACCAGCCACCGTGAAGAGCAAGCTCGCACCCAAGCGCACGCACATACCGGCGAGTTCCGGAAGCTGACGCAATACTTGCAGCATGTGCGCGCGAAGGGCCATGTCCGAAATCAACCGAGATTGAAAATAGCGGTCGCTCAGCAGAGGAATCTTCCGCAAAAAGTGCAAGCGCAAGCGCAGTTCGAGATGCCGCCCGAGCCGCAGAAGCCCGAGCGAAGCCGGCCACTCCAAGGCAAGCACTCCGCCCAAGAAGGCAATCATCAGTGCTAACGCGGTCAGGCGCTGACCACTCAGATTCAGATGGTGCGCGAGGTCAAGAAATCCGCGAAAGAGGAGGCCTTCGCACGCCGTGCTCGCGCCCGCCCCAAGTAGGGCCACTCCAATCATGGCCGGCAGCAGCCGACCACTCGCCTGAATGGCGCCCCAGACCGGTGACCACACGCGCGGGGGCGGTTCGTGAAGCACGGCGGAAAGTGATTCCGGCAACGATTCAGCGTGCATCTTCGGGCAAGGACCGGTGGCCTTCAGCAGTACCGCGCCGCGAAGCAGCATCTGCTCAGGGTTCTGGGTCTCGCGGGCGGTCCAGAAATCGGGCGGGATCTGTTCCCGATTGCGTTCGCACAGCTCGAGGAATTCTTCGGTCTTTTTGCCTGGTGTCAGTGAACCCGCCTTGATCAAATCTTGCGCCAGCCGTAGTGCAGCATCCAGGTGCGCGCGGTTGGCCCACAGTCTCGGCTCGACTCCGACCGCACGCAGGCGTTGTTGCAAGACCGCCGTGAAAGCAGCGGACTCGGACCACTCTTCCCATGCCGCGCGCGGTCCTTCCTGCTGGTGAATGTATAGAGAGCGAAGGAAGGCCTGCCGATCCATCCAGACGCGGCCCACTGCCGGGTCCATAATCTGCACGAACGGACCATGCACGCGCCAGACGACAACAAAGTGGGTCTCGCCGGTGGGGAGGTTTACGACGACAATCGCTGGCAGGCAAGCGGCCTCCTCAAGCAAGAGGAAGTCCGCTGAGATAATTGATTGGGAGACCGCAAGTCCGAGCTTTTGCCCTACGTCTTCGAGCGCGTCTATCGAAGTGCCATCAACGTCCGTCTGGCACGCTTCTCGCAAGCGTCCGTAGGAGAGATAGATGCCAAAGCCGCCAAACAACGCCTTCAGAGAAGCTGGCCCGCAATCCATTGCGGACGTTTGAACCACTTCGGGAACGAAGAAGCGGCGCGTCATCGGTGTGCCGTTAGCCACTGGCCCGTTGTGCGCAAGACAAGCGCGAGCGGCGAAACGCGCTCGACCGCCACATCGACGGTGCCGGGCATGCCATGCTCCAGCTTCCCGCGAAAGCCCGAACCGGGTTGAATCTCGAATTCCACTCGGACGTTGCTTTCGCGAATTTCAGACGCAACCTGGGAAACCCTCGCCGGTACTGCGCCAAACTCCGCCCATGGAAAACCGTCGAGCCGCAATCTTGCTGTTTGTCCTTGCTGGATTCGACCAAACGCCGCATTGGCGGGGAACTCCGCAGCGACGATAAGCCGGCCCGAGGGAACGATGGAAGCCAGCCGTTCGCCCGGTTGCACGACGGCGCCTGTCCGCAGGATGGCAGTCTCTCCAATGCGCCCATCCACAGGTGCGCGGACTTCCCTTCGTTCAATTTCGTAATTCGCGCGATCTATCCCGGCGTTCACCGTATTCCGTTGTGTCTGGAGCGCAGCGATATCGCCATGGAGGCGCGCGATGCGCACATCCCGTTCACGCTCGCGGGTCAGCTGCTCCTGTGGGATGCGACGCGCCGCGCTTTCTAGTGCGGCCACGGCCGCGCGCTGCCTGTCCAACTCCGCCGCGGCCTTTTCCACATCACGCTCCGGTGCGAGTCCCTCGCGTTGAAGCCTCTGCATTCGGCTCAGCTCGGCTTTGGCATACTCGACGGTCGCCCCCGCTTCGCGAACGCGATTCTGCGCCTCTTCTGTGCTGACCGCGGCGGTACGCTGCTCCTCAAGCCGGGCTTTCTCTTCGTCGCGAATTTGTGCATTCGATCGCTTGACTTCAGCACCTAATCCTCCAGCAGCCGCCTGCTGCTGGCGCAATTGCAATTGGTCCGGAACAGGATCGATCTCCACAAGCACGTCGCCGCGATGGACAACCTGCCCCACGCGAAGACTCGTCTGCACCACACGGCCAAGCAGGGGGGATTCCACGGGGTAAGTGGCGCTGTCGAGCTCCACGCGCGCTCTTGGCGAAACCTCGTACAGCGTGATTTGCGCCCAGCGAGCCCAACAAAACCAACCGCCCAACAGGACGACCGCACATCCGAGAGTCCAGATTTGATGGTGGCTGCGATCGGATAACAACCGGGTATACGTGCGAGCGAATGCCGTTTTCATCTCAATCTGCCTCTCTCTAACAGCGCAAAACGCTCTTAGCGCATGTCCTGCGAGCTCCAGGACCCAGCAGGGAAAATCCCTCCTTCAGAGATAAAGAATTCATTGCCATTCCACAAAAGAAGGTCTGCAAGGTTGCCATTCGTGTTAGGGCGCCCGCCGAAGTGGCCAACGCCGCCCACATAGAGGGCACTCGACTGCAGGTTGTAGGGCGTCCAGTTAGGGTAGCCTTCCGCGATGCACCAACTGCCTTGAGGGCTGTCACAGGCCTTGGCGACTACAGCTCTTCCGATACCAAGAAAATCCGCGGCATAGAGGCCGTCAATCGTACTGGTCAACGAGAACGGGAGCGGTTGCCAAGCCCCAAGAAGTCCCTGATAGGACTTGGGGCCGTACCGAACCATCCAATTTCCGTTCACGACTCCGAAAACGTCCGTTGTTCCGTCGCCATTGAAATCGCCGAAGCGAAGCTGGTTGACGTGCAAAGGGGAGGCCACGATCACCTGCACAAACGGGGTATTGCCGCCATAGGAAATCCACCAAGTCGCGCCGTCGGCACAAAAGATATCCGGGTGGCCGTCGCCGTCGAAGTCGCCAACGGCCATGTCGGATATTGAGGTGCAAGGAGGGGGATTCGCGTTGAGCACTTCAAAGGCGGAAATTCCGCCCCAGGAGACCACGAGCTGGCCGTTGCGGAGCCCAACTACGTCGGTGCGGCCATCCCCGTCGAAGTCGCCGAAGAGCAGTTGGTCAATGGTGTCGGGCGCCGAGTTAAGGAAACGCCAGTCCCTGGCGCCGGCGGGCGAGTAGTACCAAGCAACGCCGGTTGCCAGAAACAAGTCGTCGTCGCCATCGCCATCGAAGTCGCCAACACCGAAAGAAGCAGGTCCGAGACGAGTGGTCGGATCACTATAGGGGGGAGAGCTGTTCGCGAACTGGTTGTCAAAAGGGTTGATGGGATACGAGCCTTCCATGCAGAAAATGGGGAAGCAGGTATGGAAGGCTAATGCGGAACCAGAATTCTGAAGTGAAACGTTATGATGAAAATCCGTATCAAAGACGGGCTGGCCCCGCAGCCAGTAGTTCGCGCGGTCGGTGGCGAGAAAAGTGTTCCCTACGATATCTACGTAGAATCCTCCCGTCCCGCCATATCCGCAATGGGATAATGGGCAGCCAGATCCGTGCATATCAAAATCCTGATCGCCAGAAGGTGAGCCCGAAAGCACAAGGTTGTTAGCGGCGCGGTACTCGTCATGGGGCTCGGCATCGGAAGCTATTGCGTGGCGGTTCCAGTTGAAGGTATTTGCTTCGACAAATGCTCTGCCGCCGCCTTCGATCCCTACGCCATAGCCAAGATTATTTTCCTGATTGTAGTGGATGAAATTGCGCGCAACATGCGTATTGGCCAGGGTTGAGGCATCGTCCCCAACCTTAATCGGCGCGTCTGCAATGTTAATAGTGTCGCTACAGGGTATTTGCGTGTAAGTATTGCCTCCCTGGTACGTATAAATGCAGTTACCGTGCGAATCGTTTGTATAGGGCCCGTGGGCGGCAATTGCCGTGCTTGTCCAGTCGGATACGTCGTTATGGTCGACCGTGGCGATAAATTGAGTCGTTGTCGCTAAGAGGGGCACTGCAAGGGGCTCTAGGGATTCCACTTGGATCGCAGTCCCTCCCGGCTGCTTGTCGTCACGGGAGCGACTTTGCCCGCGCAATCGCAGCCCGGTGACACGTACATAATCTCCCCAAACGTCGAAAATGAGCGCGCCAATGCTGTTGTAATCGTAGAGTTGCGGGCCGAAACTGGTGCCGCGACGCCCGCCTCGTATTGTCACGCCAGCGGGCAAAAAGATGGGCGGATAGTTTGTCAGATTGACGCAACCACCTATATCTTGCACCTGGTTGGGATATGGTCCCGGTACATTGCTGCAGTCAACGGGGCTTGAAATCAAGATCACGCTGCCCCAACCCGCCTTGAAGCTATTCGGGGCACAGGTCGAGGTCGGTGGAATAGGTGGTGGGGGGGCGGCAGGATTCAAACAAATGGCATTCCATAACCCGTCGGGAGACGAGACCGACTGAAACCCGCTGGTTGGGTATGGACGGGAACTGGGCTGGGCGACGAAATCCCAGAATTCGTTGTCGGCGAGGTTGCGCACACCCGCAACGAGCGGAGAGCCGTTTGCTCCCCGCGCGTTCTGGATTTGAATCACCATCTGCGAGGGAGGCGCAGGGCAGATATTGGACGAGGTAGTCGTGTCAGTATTTACGCATGGGCGACTGATTTCCAGGATGATGCTGTCGCCATCGAGGGCGAAAATCTGGTTCCCTGGAGACGTCAGCGGATTTATATGTACACCATTCCCGGGATCCTGTAACTCCAGCGCATATTCAGATTGAAGACTGGGCGGTGGAGGCGTGCCGCCGTTGAAGATATTCATCGGAGGGTTGTGGATTCCGATCACTTGCTTGCCGGCGAAAAGCATTACTTCATGGCAGAAGGTATGGGGGGTCGGAGGACTAGGGGCCGGATTATCCTGACTGGAGCAAAGTGGGATGGTAGTACCCTGAGCGTCCTTTTGATCTCGGGGAGCAATTTCGGCCACCCGGATGGGGTGCGCACTGCCACAGTCGTTGAGGAACACGCTGGCGCCGTTGCCGCTGGGTGATACACCGTAGTCGAGGCATTTGCCGGTCTGCAACGGGTCGCCACCGGGGTTAGTCTGCCAGCTTCGGATTTTGAAATAGTTGAATGAGATGTTTACGGTGATCGTCACGCTGGCGGTGTTTCCGGCGACGTCGACGGCGGTGCCGGTCTCTGGAAACGAGCCTTCGGTGGTGACGGTCACCGGCGGAGAGCAAGAAGCGACTCCGCTAAGCGCGTCCGCGCAAGTGAAAGTCGCCCTAGCGGCAGAACTGTTGTAGCCGCTCACGTCGGGCGGTGGATTAATGCTACCCGTGATGGTCGGAGGCGTCATGTCGAGATTCACGGTCATGGACGTTGTCGCCGTGTTTCCGGCCAAGTCCGTTGCCGTGCCGGACACCACCTGGCTCGCGCCTTCCGTGCTTACATTAAAAGGCGAGGGGCAGGAGGCCACGCCACTGGTTCTATCGGAACAGGTGAAGCTCACGGTCACGGGGGAATTGTTCCAACCGGCTGCATTCGGCGCAGGGCTGAGACTCGCGGTGATGGTTGGCGGATCGTTGTCCACGCCAATAATCTCAATCGCGAGCACGCCGCCAGGCTTGCCCCGGACTTGCACAGAGATTGTATTGGAGGCCTGCGGCGTAATCGGAATATCGACTTCGAGGACGCCTTGATTGAAGTTGGCCGGTCCAATCACCTGAACCCCGTTTAGGAGCACCACGCTGTTGGAAACCAGATCCGTCGTATCGTTTTGCATTCCCCCGTTGAAGGCTTTTAGGGTGTACTGCGTAGCGGGGTTGAGCAACGTGAACGTATACGTCACGGTGACCGGAGCGCCCGTGCCTCGCGTGTAAATCTTTGGCCCGAAGGCCACCCAAGTGCCTGCATGCGCCAATGATGGGACGAGCGCTACCAATAATAAAGC
>Ga0210384_10005566_pt1 | contig 13657 bp, 6 predicted proteins | sample IncBWH2MmetaG_FD_160574 | JGI IMG/M metagenome (GOLD analysis project Ga0210384, IMG submission 160574) | Forest soil microbial communities from Barre Woods Harvard Forest LTER site, Petersham, Massachusetts, United States - Inc-BW-H-2-M | ecosystem: Environmental > Terrestrial > Soil >...
TGTAGTTGAACGTCCCGTTAGCGAACTTGTTGATGTCGACTGCCAGGACCGCGCTCACGACGACGATTCCCGAGCGGTTGACCGTGAAGTTCAAGCTAGCCCCGGGGAATTGGGCGCAGCTCGTCGCCATGGACACCGAGTATGGGGCCTTCGCGGAGGCGATGACCACCCCGGGGCCGGCCGGACCTTGAGTGCCGTTGGCACCGACGGGGCCACGTACCCCCGGCTGCCCTGGCGAGCCCGCTGCCCCCGGCGTTCCGGAGGGACCCTGTGCGCCCGCGGAGCCGGCGGGACCCGGGGAGCCGGCGAGGTTGGAATGATCCACCGCGCTGACCCCCAAGGCCGCGCCGGCCAGTACGACGGCGAGAGCGCTTAGAGCGACGGCTGTCCGGCTCGCTCGCGTGCCGCCCGTTCCCCCGGTTTGTGGGGGCATCCAACCATGGGCCATGCTCGGGTCAAGTGTCGTTCCGGGCGGTTGCGCGGCCATGCCGACCCCGAGGGCCCTGATGCTTAACTACCGGTGGACCGGGGAGGTTCGGCGATTTTTCGGGTCTCTCCCCGCGGCACCGGGACCCCATCGGAGGTTTCCCTTGGAGTGTCGGCTGGGTTGCCAGGGGATCATATCCATCGGATCCACGGCCGCGGGATCGGTCGATGGAGGTCCTGATCCGCGAGGTCTCTCCGCCTTCGGACCTTCCGCTCGAAGTTCGGGTCCGTCGACCTCTACGGCTCATGGTAGCATAGAACGTGATTGCCGCCTCTTCGAGAATCTTGGGGATTTGCTGCGCTGAAGCAACCTCCCGAGCCCTCCACGAGCATCGTGTCGGGAGCCGGACCAGTCGACGCCGGTTCGTCCGAGAAAGAGGGCGCGGAGCGGCGCTGGCCCTGCTCTTGGCGCTCCATTCGACATGCCCCCAGAGCCCAGGACGAGTGGACGACCGCTGGTCCCGGGCGCCCTCCATCTCGTTCCACCGGGCGGTAGCGGTTCCCCCCGCCACTCGAATCGGGGGATCGAGCTCGAACTCCTTTCCCGTCCGGATCCGCGAGTCGGGAACGGGCTCACGCTGGGGGCGGAACCAGGCTACGCCGCTGGGCCGCGACCCACCGGGCGGGCTCCAGGATGCCGAGCACCTCTTCCGAACCGTTAGACCAGTACGACGCCGGTCGAGTGGAACCGTGCGGTCACGTGCGAGATCTTGATCCCCTTCGAGGCATGCAGGAGTACCCCGGTGGAGTAGAACTCCGCCAGGACGTAGGAGACCTTCCCCGCGCTCGAGTGGAGGATCTCGACCGCGGTCGAGTGGTCGATGGCGGTGACGTTGGTGATCGTGAACCCGTGGGATCCGTTGACCACCACTCCCACCGAGTACGCCCACGTGCTCAATCCCGAGACGGACGTCCCCTTCGAAGCGAACACCGACGCCCCCGTCGAGAGCAACCAGTCCTGGACCTGGGTGATCGAGGTCCCATGCGAGTTGTCGACCGCCACGCCCATCGACGAGTACGACGCCCAGACGCCCGAGATCGAGGTGGTCGTCGAGAGCGAGATGTTCGCTCCGAGCGACCCGTTCGAGACCGTCACCGACGAGATCGAGTACCCCGTCGTCCCCGGGAGGTAGTAGTACGGGTCGTAGTCGGCCCCCGCACCATAGTCCACTCCCAGCGCGAAACCCGTCGCCCCGAGCGTCGCGGTCACGGAGGAGAAGCTCCCGCCGACGCTGCTGAGCCCGGCCACGCCGGTACTTGGCGCGCCGGGTCGGGCCGACCCGCTCGCCTGAATGTTGGAGGCCGTCGTGTGGTAGGAACCGATGTCGGTGACACCGGTTCCACCCGAATCGACCGTCACGCCCTGGACGTTCGTCCCGGTCGAATCCCCGACCCAGACACCCGATGAGAGGAGGGTCGAAGAGATGCCGCTGACGACGGCCCCGGTGTCCTGCCAGAGGTTGACCTGGAGGCCGAAACCTCCGGCAGCCACCATCTGGTTCGAGACCGTGTCGTGCGAGCCGTCAAATATGTTGATCCCGGAAGTGAAGAACGGCAGCGACGTGGTGTTGAACGGCCCCGGGGCCAGCAACCCGGAGGAGAACGCGTAGTCGTAGATGTAGAAGTTCCCGGCAGGGGAATCCTGACCCTGGTACGTGTTGTTGACGGCGATCGGGTTCGTAACGCCCGCGGACATCAGGAGGACGAACGAGGCGTAGCCGTAGTCGTTGACATGGTTGAAGGTGAAGTTGATGTTCACCACCAGGCTGTCGAACCGATACGGCGGAGAGGCGGAGCTTCCGATCGCCTTCGCGAGGCTCGACGCTTGGGCGTTCGAGAACATGTACAAGGGCGCGTTGAGGTTCCCCGGAGCGGACTTCATGCTGATGGCGTAGGTCGTGACCGATTTGGTCACCCCAGACCCATTGAACTGCGCATAGCCATCGGCGAAGGCTCGGACATAGTACTTGGTCGTCCATGGGGCACCGACCGGTGGGAGCCACGTGTTGAACGCCCCCGTGCTCGTGGTCGGCAGCCAGCTCAGGTTGTCACGGGCACCGGCCCATGGGTCGACCACGGGCAGCGTGTTGCTGACGAACACGAAGCCGTAGGACGGGGAGATCGTGCCCGCCAGGTGGATCGCGCCGGACTTGACCGAGACGTAGGCCGGGGTTCCCCAGAGGCCATAGAGCATGGCCGGGCCCTGGTTGATGATGAGCGAGTGGCCAGGGGTCCAGTAGTCGGCGATCCCCGTGGAGGTTTCCCCCGTGTCGCCGCCGAAGTTGAACGCCGAAGGGACCGTGCGCCAGCCACCGGAACTCGCGTTGGAATACTCGAGAAGGATCGAGCCGCTCACGCTCCGGAAGACGGCGTTGTCCCCTCCGATGTCTCCGACGAGGTCCATCTCGGCGTCGCGGAACAGCCCCGACGGGGCACCGCTGAAGCCATCGATCGAGAACCCGGGCTTGTTCGCTGGCCGGGTCGAGTTGGGGTTGTTGAACACGACGACGTCGCTGACGCCGCTGTAGACCTTGTGGATCCCGGCTTCGTTGATGTGGTAGCCGTAGGCGACCTGGGTACGGTTCTGCGCGTTGACCGTGGCGTTGTTGTAGAGCTGGATGGTGACCGGATACGCGGCCGGGCTGAGTGGGATCGTGCCGCCGACGCACTGGAAGACGCCGCCGTAGTTGAACAGTACCTTCTGGACCCCGGTCGTGTTGTTATTGCACGCCGAGTAGATCGTGTTCGGCTGGATGAAGAACGGGCTCTGGGTCGCCGAGGTGAGGTTGAACGTGTCGTCGACGAAATGGATCCCGGTGTCGTTCCAATTGACGACGTTCTGCGTCCAGAAGAATCCCTGGTCCGAACCGGGGAGGGACATGTTCGTCGCCACGGTGTTCAGTTGGATTCCAAACTCGTAGACGCTGCCGACGAATCCATCGTGCTGGCCCGCGGGCTCGATGACGCCCGTCGAGGCGGGATCGGTGACGTTCGGTGGGGCGGCGAAGGTGACCTGCCCCATCAGGTGCGACGTGTTGTACGAGTACGGGGTTGCCCCCAGGCCGTAGTCGGTCAGGCCGAGAGGCGCCGGCTGAGCGACGTAGAACGGGTTGACCGTGCCGTTCGGGGCCAGCGGATGCTTGAGAAGCGCGAGGTTCGGGAGGGAGGTGAGGTGTCCCGAGGCGAGACCGTGGTGAATGAGGTTCGCCACCCAAGGCGCCTGAGCGATGCGCGCCGGGATCCCCTGGAAGAGGTTCGCTCGATTGGGGGTGGTTCCCCCCGAAAGGAGGCGGCTGAGGCCGCTCGAGTGGGACGTGGTGGCCGAGGAGTGCTGAGACAGCGAGATTCGAGGTCCCAGCGAGGCACCGGCAAGGACCGCGGTGGCGGGTACCACCATTACCGCGGCGATCAGGGCGATCAGGCACCAACTCGCGTACTTTGCAAGGTCATGGGGCGCGGTCATGGCGAAAGCGGACCGGCGTCGTGTTATACAACAACTTTGGCTCGGGAGGATCGCTTCACAGAATCGTTGGTCTTGGGGCTTGTCGAGGTGGTTCGAGCACGTCCGAGGGCCCGGAGCGAAGTTTGGGGGTCTCGATAGCGCCTCTCGCATGAGACGGAGCCGGGAGGTCAGCGGACCTCTGAACCCGGGGTGCCGTAGGGGACCCGGATTCCTAGAACCATGGCCACTCGCGAATCCTGGTTGACACCCCGACCACCACCTGAAGGAGTCTGGGAACAGACTCTCCCTCGGCATGCCTCGAGAGCAGCAGGGACATCCGCGTGAGCCCGTCAACCTCGGTGAGCGGCCCATGGAGGCTCGTGCCAACGAGCGTGGGGATTCCGCGGATCCGCTCAGGGTCGAAACTCGGCCGAAGGCGACGATATCTTTGGGCGAACCGGTCCCCCGGGGTGTCTCGTCCAGCATCCAGGGCATGCACGAAATCGCTGAGGAGCCGCGTGGGCGCGATCGCCCGGAAAGGCTCGTGACGGATCAGTCGGATCGCCCCGAGCTGGGACGCTTCCACGATCCCGGTGTGCCACTGGGGTTCCAATGCGAGCAACGGCTCGAGGTACGGTCCTCGAGCCACCCGCAGCGCCGACCGTATCTCGGACCAATCCGTGGGGCTCAACCGCGAGCGGGCACCGGTGAGGAGCAGTCCGCAGAGGCGCGGGCCAAGAGCCTCCCGCCAGACGTCTCCATGATGGCTCACACTATCGACTTCGGAGTAGGCGAGATTCCAAATGAACTCCTGGAGGTCGCAGGGGGATGAATCCCCGATCTCGGTCAACTTCCGACGACCGTGTACCTTGTTCCGGCGAGTTCAAAAGCCGACTTGACGGCCCGGAACCTCCCACATGGCGCCCTCGAGGACCATGGCTACCGCCGAGCGGTATGCCTGTTCCGCCGCGAGGGTGCTTTGGTCAACCACTTCGCAACGCCGACCGAGTTCACCGTGAACCCGCACCGACAGTAGAGCCCCTCCTCGAACCGGTGGCCCCGGTGGTACGACGCAACCATCCAATCGTAACCCCGCAAGGTGAACCGTCGTTCGAGCTCGCGGATCAGGAGCCTTCCGATGGGCATCTTCCGGAAATCGGTGGCCACGTGAACCTCGAGGATCTGGCATCGCCGCGAGAACCTAGCGCTCTTTCGCATCCAAGTTGGAACGCCGATGTCAGGGGCTCCGAACGCGAACCCGGCCCGAGTGCCCTCTACGGTCGCCACGAGGCCGATCCCTCCGGATTTCCGGGCCGACTTCAGGAGAAACGAGGCGTAGGAGTTCCCCCAGCCTGGGGCCGGGTCGATTTCCTGCTCAGCGGCGGTCTTAGCCTTCTCCTTGAGGATCTCCTCTAGCCCGTCGGCCAGAAACGTTCGGTCCGTGGGCGCGTAGTCCCGGATCCGGAGCCCCCCGGCTTCGATTCTCACGGGGGGGCCTATGCTGCCGGGGGAATAGGACTGCCGACGGCCGACAGGTGAATGCGTGGGGGCCGGTTCGCCAGCCTAAGTGCCCATCCGCCCTCCGCCCCAGTGGACTCTCGGGAGAAACCCGGATAGCTGGTTCTGGGCGGCGATGAAGGAGCTCTGGACACGACCGCCTTACCGGGTCCGCTGGCGGGCGGAACTCCCCCGCCTCGGTTCGATCAGGGCTCAGCGGTCGATCGCGGCGTACGCGAGCGTTCGGAAGTCTTGGAACACGGCGGCCCCGGCGGGCGAATCCGACATTCTCTGAGTAAGCAGAATGGTCACCAGAGATTCGGTGGGATCGGAGTCCCACGCCGTGCCCAGTCCTCCATCCCATCCGAACTTTCCGATGGAGGCCGAAAGGTCGTCGCGGACGGTCACGATCTGCATGCCGAAGCCCCAGCCCCGATGAACGAAATCGCAGATGCCGGACCCGGCGGCCGCCTTCTGTTCCGGCGTGATCTGGTCGGTCGTCATGAGCGTCACCGAGGACCTCGATAGGATGCGCCGGCGACCCAGGATCCCCCCGTTCAGCATCATCTGCCCGAAACGGAAATAGTCGTCCGCCGTCGACACCAGACCCCCCGCGCCGGATTGGAAGGCGGGAGGCCGGCTCCACTGTCCTTCCTCCGCGGAATCGTACAGCTTCAGTTCCTCGGCCCCGAAGTTGGTCCAGTAGCATTCTGCCAGCCGGTCAATGCTGTTGGCCGGGACGCTGAACCCGGTGTCCTTCATCCCGAGCGGCCGGAAGATCCGATCGCGAAGGAACTCCTCGAAGGATTGGCCCGAAGCCCGAGCGATCAAGGCGCCGAGGACGTCGGCGCCGGTCCCGTACATCCAGCGTTCGCCGGGCTGGTAGACGAGCGGTAACGTCCCTAAGCGGCGAAGCCATTCGTCAGTGGCGGGGACCCCGGCCGGACTCGGGGCCCCCTGGCCGAGCTCGAGCTCGTCCATCGCCCGCTGGATCGGATAGGTGCCCGGTTCTGCCAAGACCACCCCGATCCCCGGTCGGAGCGTCAAGAGGTCTCGGAGCGTGATCGGCCGTTTCGACCGGACCGTCTCCGTCAGCGGCGCGTTGAGCCGCTTCAGGACCCGGCGATCCGCGAGCTCCGGGAGCCAGGAATCGACCGGATCGTCCAGGCGCAGCCGGCCCTCCTCGACCAGGATCATGCCCGCCGCCGCCGCGATCGGCTTCGTCATGGAGGATATGCGAAAGATCGAGTCCTGTCGAACCGGTCGTGACTTCTCAAACCCCAGGCGTCCGATCGCCTCGAAATGAGTTTCTCCTCGGCGAGACACGAGCGAAACGAGTCCCGGGATCTCTCCACGTTCCACGTATCCCGAAAGCATCGAACGGAGTCGAGCGAGTCCGACCCGGGAGAACTCGCGAGATCGCATGAACCGCACTCTGCGGGGTTGCCTCCGGCAGCCGGAGGTGACTCGTGCCACCGACGGATTCGATTTGAAACTTCCGGGCGGGCCGCCATCGCCTAGGGTGGGCTCGCCTCCCATGAGTCCCGGGGATGCTCGCCCACCAGACCGGCGCGGTCGGGAAGACGCCGGGACTCCGTCGAAGTACTGCCTGCCGAACGGTCGGCGTTGGGTCCGGAACAGGATTTCCTGTCAGGGGCCGCCGCGCAGGACGGCTCGGGTTCCACCTGCCTTCGATTCCATTCGCCGAGGAACGCCGGCTGCCGGCCGTCAGCCTGCCGAGGAGGGTGCGTTCCACGTTAGCAAAAGGCACTCGCCGACAACGCCGATCTCAGGGAGACGCAGAAAGGGTTGGAGGGGCGGCCGGAATCCTGTCCCGGAACGCCGCCCCCGGGTCGTCGTCCTACGATTCGCCGATCGAGGTAATGCTGAACCCGTTACCGAGCGTCGCGAAGTTGATCGCCGACGCTGCTGTCGCTCCCGTGTAGGTGACGGTCCCGCCGTTGTGGTAATAGTAGACCTCGGCGAACGTGTACCCGTAGAGGTCGACGTAGATCGCGTACTTGTGCGTCTTGACCATGTTTGTCGCCAAGGTGTAGGTCATCGCGATCGTACCCGATGCCGTGATCGGCCCGGCCGTCCCCGAGGAGCTGTTGGAGTAGCTGGAGCCGGTCCAGTACGTCTGGTTGTACGTGGTGTTGCTGACGAGGTAGAAAGAGGACCCGCCGAGGTAACCGATGAAGTACAGCGAGCCCGAGGTGAGGTCGTCCCAGTAGGCGTAGCCGTACAGGTACGCCGCGGCGTAGTCCTCGCAGTACGCATAGCTCGGGCTCCCCGAGATCTTGCAGGTACCCGGGGTCGTGGCCAGCGTGCCCGATAGGGCGTACGATCCGTTGACATAGACGGTGGTCGAACCCTTGTGGAACGGTGCGTTGATGTACGCGTTGATCCCGCCCTGGACCTCCCCAAAGTTGCTGTTGAACGACTTGCACGTCGCAGCGTTGTCGGCCCCGCTGAACCCACCGTTACCGGTGTGGAGCGAAAAGGCCGTCTTCGCCGTGAGCTTGGCGTGCGCGCACCCGCCCGAAATGCTGACGCTCTGGCTGAGCGTCACCGACCCCTTGAACGGGGCCGTGTGCGACGCGTTCGGGTGAACCGCAGACGCTGCCGAGGTCAGGACCATCAACAGGCTTACGGCGGCCACTAACCCCGTGCCGCCGGCCACCCAGACCTTTCTTTGCCCCGTTCGCCGATACTTCGCCACTTTCTTCCCCCTGATTCCTTCTTTCGCCTCCCGGCCGCCCCCTATCCATTCAGGAGGGGCTGCGTTAGGAAGCGGCCCCGCTAGACTCTCGGGGTATTTAGACCTCGGACGGCGATATCGATCGGACCAGTTCGGGGCACCATCTTATGGTGATCCCTCGGCGAGGAGCGGCTCGGCCTCGGGGACGGCGTCTCGGAGGACCTTCGGCCGTAGTATGCGTTGACAGGGCTTGATATGGGTTGTCGGCGTCCGCGTCGCCGAGGCGTGCCCTTGGAGAACGAACGGCGACAATCACAGATTCGGGGCCGAAAGTCGCGGGTCGTTGCCATGGGGACCGCGTTGGCGATCCTCACGGTCGCCATGGAGCTCGTGGGGGGGCTGTCCAGCGGGGTCGCCTCGGGCTCGGCCCCGGGTGGCCACGGGATCCTGGGCGGGCTCCAAGGGTCCGGCGGCTCTGCCCTCCCGGCCGCTGCCGAGCTGGCCGCCGCCAAGGCGTCGCTGGCCTCGGGCGGTAGCCCGTCGGCGAGCGCCGCTGTCGCCTGTCCGGCAAGGAGTGGAGGTGGACTCGGCGTTCCCTGCGGCATGGCCCCCAGCCAAGCTCCCACCGCACCCCTCACGACCAGTCCGACGTGGAGCAAGGTGACGAACCCCGTCCCATCGATCCGCTATTCGACCATGATGGTCTACGACGTCAAGGACAAGTTCGTCCTGCTTTTCGGCGGCGAGGGACCGTCCGCCTCGCTCTCCGACACGTGGAAGTTCGTCGCAGGCACCTGGACTCCCCTGCAGCCCTCGAAATCCCCATCGGCTCGTTACGGCGCCTCGGTCGCCTTCGACGTGGCCGACAACTACGTCGTCCTGTACGGCGGCTACTCCGGGTCTGTCGTGCTTTCTGACACCTGGAAGTTCTCTGGGACCTCGTGGACGAACATCACGACCCTCGCCAACCCGGGCGCGCTCGTGTGGTCGACGATGAGTTACGATGCCAAGGACGGATACGCCGTGCTGTTCGGAGGGCTGAACGCCTCCTTTTCGGCGACCTCGGGAACGTGGAAGTTCAAAGCGGGCGTCTGGTCGGCGATGGCGACCTCGCCTACCCCGGCCCCTCGGTATCTCGCCGCCATGGCCTACGATGGGAAGGACAATCTGGTGATCCTCTTCGGGGGAGCGAACGCGACCGGCGCCACCCTAGGGGACACCTGGAACTTCACCGGAGGCCACTGGGCGAAGCTCGCGCCGTTGACGGCCCCTTCCGCCCGAGGCGAGGCGGCGATGGGCTACAGCGCGATCACGTTGACCGTCGTCCTATTCGGAGGGACCGACGGGTTCAATTTCCTCTCGGACACGTGGACGTTCGTCGGAGGGGTGTGGACGAAGATCAGTTCCTTCACCCACCCCTCGGGCCGGGTCGCGCCGGCGATCGCGGACGGGACCACCAAGACCGACCTCGTCCTTTTCGGTGGCCTCCCCACCCTGGCCCCCGGTCTCAATGACACCTGGGTGTTCCACAGTTCCACTTGGAACCACGCCTTTCCCCGGGTCCCCGCCGCTCGCTGGGGTGAGGCCCTGGTGTACGACGAGGCGGACGGGTACGTCCTGATGTTCGGCGGCCATTTGCTCAATGGAGGGATGCTCAGCGACACGTGGAAGTTCCTCCATGGGGTATGGACCCCGCTCCATCCGATGCTCTCGCCGAGCGCCCGCGACTTGCCCCAGATCGCCTACGACCAGGCCGATGGATACGTGGTGATGTTCGGGGGGGACACCACCGGAGGGTTCTCCGCCCCCGCTGAAACGTGGACGTTCCTGGCCGGATCCTGGGCCCTGCTACCGTTCGCTCCAGGAGGCCCGGCCGGCCGACTCGGCGGTGGCATGGCGTACGACGCCGCGGACGGATACGTCCTGATGTTTGGCGGGTACAACATCTCGGGAGGGCTTTACGGCGACACCTGGACCTTCTCCGGCGGGGCGTGGACCGTGGTCTCCGGTTCCGGCCCCGCGAACCGGTATTTCGCTCAGATGAGCTACGATTCTGCGGACGGGAACGTCGTGTTGTTCTCCGGGTCGCGTTCCGGGAACTACCCGGACACCTGGGTGTACTCGGCCGGTGTGTGGTCCAATGTGACCACGAGCGCCGGGACTCCTCCGATGGGGGTCGTGGACGGTACCATGGCCGACGATACGTACGATGGCTACGTCGTCCTGTACGGCGGTGAAAACCTTCCTAACGGCTCCAACCCGACGACCACCTGGAGTTTCACCGGCGGAGCCTGGACCCAGTTGGTGCCGTCGTCGAATCCGGGGATCAACAGGTGGGGGGGCATGACGTTCGACCCCGCTGATAACGAGCTGGTCGCGTTCGGGAACTCGTGGGCCGCCACGGGCACGTGGGCCTACTGAAAGGTCCCTCCCGGATGCTGGTTGGCCCTCGCGGGGGGACCCGCCGCCGGCCCGAAGCCCGAGCTCGGTGGGTCCCCGGACGGGGTTCGGAGTCCCCAATTCGCCAAGCGGGCACTGCGTGATATCTCACCATCCGATCCCCGAAGAACTCGGCGCGCGTCCCGGAGGCGGGTTACGAGCGAATCCTCGGGCAAGCGGCGGCGCCGGGCCCGACGGTCGATGCGGGAAAACATTCCGTCCGGTGCGGCAAGTACACCAGTTAGATCACCGAGGCAAACTCCCTCACTCAGGCTTAGCCGGGAGCACACGACCTTCGGGCATCGGTCGAGCCGGCGGGGCCTCCTTGCTCCGGAGGTACTCGAACGGTCCTCGGGGCCCCGCGTAACGGAACGCGGGGGGACTCAAATAGGCCGGAATCCTGCGAACGGCATGGTCCACATCAAGGACGAGGGAAGCCACTTCGACGCGCCGCTCGACACGGTCTGGAAGTACGTTCAGGACGGGGAGACGCACAACGCGACCCACCAGAGCCGCAACTTCTCGATGAAGCCGCTGACCGAGAGCGCGATGGAGCTCTCGTGGGAGATGCAGATGGATGGGAAGTGGATGAACATCAAGACGCGGACCACGGTCCTTCCGCCGACCGGACTCGCCATCGAGATGCTCGAGGGTCCGATGGCCGGATCGAAGTTCTTCAACATCTATACCCCGGCGGGAGCCAAGACCGGGATCACGGTCGTCGGCGATTTTACTTCGAAGAGCATCCCGGCGGCTCACCTGGAGCCCGCGGTCCGCGCGTTCCTCGAGCAGGTCTTCAACGAGGACAGCGCGGCCATCAAGGCGATGGCCTCCAAGAAGTAGAGAATCGCGCGCGAACCCTTTCCGCCTCGCCCGGCATCATCGATCCACCCGGGCCTCCTGCGCGAGACGCGAGAGGGTCCCCAAGTACCGCGGGGGTCCGAATCAATAGGTGATCTTCACGGTCCGCGGAGCGTTCGTCATGGTGACGATACCCTGGCTGGGGTGAAGCGGGAAGCCCGGAATGCGCTGGGCGACGAAATGGTACACCCCGTACGCGAGCTTGAAAACCACGGCCGAAGTGTTGCTGTGGATCGTCCATCCGCCGATCGTCACCGACCAGGAGGTCCCCGAGGGCAGACCCGTCTCCCGGAACGTGATCGGATGGGGTGTGAGGTACGACGTCAGGTTCAGGGCGTTGATCGGACCCCACCCCGTAACGAGGTCGTATCCTCGAAGGGCACTGAAGTTGGCGTTGCCGTACTGCTGGACGTCAAAGAACGGGAGCTTACTGCTGAGGTTTCCCGAGAACTGATCCTGGCCGAGACCGTACGCGACTGGATCGAGGAACCCCACCGGAGCCCCTCCGATGCCCATCAGGGCGTGATCGACGGTGTCGATCACGCCGGCCTCGACCGGAGTGGCCACGGAGTTTCCGCTGAAGATGAAGAACGAGCAACCGTTGACCAGGCAGAGGATCGAGTAGTTGCCGCCGGCATAGGTCAGCGACAGGACCGTATCGTTCGCGATCGCCGAAATGTCGGGTTCCCCCCGTCCTGAGCCCACCGCCCGGATCACCGCGTTCGCGTCGGCCGACCCGACCTGCCAGGCGGGTTCCGGGAAGCACTGGGCGCCCCCCGTCCCGCAGCCGAGCGACGGGTTCGTCACGTCCGCCACCCCCCCGCCAGAGCCGGAGTGCGAGCCCGCCCCCTCGTACCAGGCGATCTCGCTCGTCCGAGACAACGTGGAGCTCGACAAGCGGACGGTCGTTCCGCCGACGGCCACGTCCCCGAACGTGCCGTACGCCTGGCCGGCTGGTGCGTTCGAGGTGTTGTCGCCGGAATCCGGAGTGGCCGCGAGGACGGAGATCCCGCGGGCCTGGGCCTGTTGAAGATCGCTGTACCAGCTGGTGTCGTTGTAGACCTGGTATCCCCAGGAATTCGAGATCACCGAGACGTTCGCGAGGCCCGCGATGGTGGCGGGCGTCATCCCGGTTCCCTCCGAGCTGTTCGGGTTGAGGATGTCCGCGAAGGCGAGATCGGTCGTCCCGGAGTTGCCGCCATCGCCGTAGACCTCGTACACGTTCGCCCCGGGCGCGAGGGAGCCGACCATGCCAAGGTCGAGCGTGCTTTCGAATTCATTGCCCCCGGAATCGCAGCTCGCGGAACGTCCGGGACCCGGGGCCTGACCGGCACCGTCCACGATGGGCACCCCGATCGCATGGGGCTTCGGCTCGCCGGCCGGCAACGTGTAGGTGAAGAAGTTCGATATGTCAGACGGGAAAAATGGAGCGGCGTAGTTGGTCGAGGAGAGCGACGCACAGAACGTGCCCGCCCCCGAGGAATTGTCGATCGTGTTGACCCACAGGATGGTCGCGACCGACGTCTTCGTCGGATACCCGGAAGCGGAGTAGAGCCCCGATGTCCCGTACGTCACCTGCAAGTCAGATGCCGCGGTAAGGTTTCCGAAAGGGGCCGGATACGACCGGCTGCCGACGTTGGTGCAGGTGAACGGTCCTCCCGCGCTGGAACATGGCGTCGACTTATAGGCGGGAGCGATCGTCCGTTGAGCGCTCGGGGTGGCGCTAGAAGACCCGGGCACGAGCTGGGCGTGGGATTCGGTATGGAGGAGGAATTTGGAGTAGTCGCTAAGCCCCTGCACCCCCGCAACATACGGGGCTATACCGTCGGGCAGGCAGGGGAGCCCACGGGGGGCGTAGTAGCTCCGCCCTTCTTGATCCAACAGGGCGGCAATCGACACGTGGAAGAGCGCCCGCAACTGGGAAGGAGAGGCCGAGAACGAGAGCGTCATCCGGTCCGCATAGGTCGTCAGCCCTGCCACCCCGGCGGACAGGAAGTAGGCTCGCGCGGATTCGTAGCCCAACGGTGAAGCGCCGAATCTCGCGTCGAACTCGCGCGCGGAGATGTACTGGTGGAAATTCGGCGACGCGGGGTTCGAAAGCTCCGAAAGAAATCGGCCGAGTCCATTCGCGTCACTCGGCCGGAAAGTCACGATCACGGGGATGTTCGTAGGGAGAGGTGCGTCGGAGGCTCGGCCAAGATCGAATTGCACTCCGGGTTCTGTATCGGGGA
>Ga0210384_10005567_pt1 | contig 13654 bp, 14 predicted proteins | sample IncBWH2MmetaG_FD_160574 | JGI IMG/M metagenome (GOLD analysis project Ga0210384, IMG submission 160574) | Forest soil microbial communities from Barre Woods Harvard Forest LTER site, Petersham, Massachusetts, United States - Inc-BW-H-2-M | ecosystem: Environmental > Terrestrial > Soil >...
AAATACTTCGGGTTCAACTCGGGCGTGGCCGACTGCTGAATGGCTTGCATCGCATCCTGCATACGTTGCGACTGCATCGTGGTGGAGATTTCCTCCCGCACGTGGTCCAGTGGCAGAGTATCTTTGTCCCCCACCTTGTACACCAGGTACCCATTGGGAGTGCTGATCAGCTGTGAAGTCTCTCCAACCTTCAGATTGAAAACCTCGCCTTGGTCGGGTGGAAGGCTGGTGCGACGCACCTTACCCAGTCGGGTGGGAGGCTTGCCTTTGAATCCAGACGCGGCGACGGCCTCGTCCTGCAATTTGGTGAAGTCTTCTCCCGCCGCCGCCCGCCCGCGCAACTCTTCCGCCAGCTTCTTCATGGCATCTTCAGACTCCTGCTGCTCTTTCTTGGCCGCATCCTTGGCCGCCGCTTCGTCGGAGGGTTTGTCTTTGCTTTCCACGGTTTGTTTGCTGCGCGGGATGAAGATCCGTTGCAGGTCTACTTCCTGAAACGAGGCTTCATTGTTGTGGTAGTAGGTCTCGATCTCTTTGTCGGAAATTTTCTGCGCTTGCTCTTGCAGCTTCGCGCTCAGTTCCTTGGTCAGTACCCCAATCCGCGCCACTCTCATGAGTTCCTGATACTTGGGCCCCTGGTCGAGACCCAGTTCATGGGCTTTGTGAACCATGACTAGCGCCATCCCGTACTGCGTCGCCAGTTGTTTTCTGGCCGGCGGCGCAATCGTTGGCGCCACTGCAGCAACCAGTTGCTCAAACTCGGCGCGGGTCACCACGGTCTTGCATGTCGCTGTCTTCGACTTGTCCTCCGCAGGCTTGTCGCACAGCCCTGGAATGGTGATCACGGCTGTAGCCGGGCCAACGCTTACCGCCCCTGCGCCGGCGGCGGTGGTCACGCTGGGCGCGGTCGCCGCCCGAGGTGGTGCCGGAGGGGCCGCCGGTTTTGCCGCCTGTCCCCAGGCTACCGCTGTAAAAAGCAAAAAACACAACCATCCCCGATAAGTCGTCAAATCAGAATTCCTCCCAGGTTAAAAAGGCCATTTGTACCGAGAATCGGAGCACCGAGAATCCTAGCATAGTAGCGACTCCCGATTGGACGCGCCCGGTCAGGCCGAGCCTCTCCGTCCGTACGCCAACTGACGTGGAACCCGCAGATTTCAGGATGGGATTTGCGCCCCTCTAGGGCTTGAGATCAAGCGGCTTCACATCGCCGCAGTCGGCACTCACCCATTTGCCGGTCATCGTAGTGTTGGAGTTGCGAGCCTTGTCGCCCATCTTCGACACCGAAGTGAACTTCACTGTGTAGTTCTCGGAATTGGTGAAAATGGCTTCGCCGTCGGACTCATAGCCCGACTTTGGACAGCTGGTGTGCCACTTCCACGACGACGAAGTGCGACTGCTGAAATTGGGCTTGCAATCCGTCTGTATATCAGCCCAGGGCGAGTGCTCGAGCAGCTCGCGGGTGTAGCAGACCTGACTAGGCCCCCCACCCATTCCGACCCCATGCTGTTTCATCATCGCTTCGAATTGTGCGCGCTTTTCCGGGCTCATGTTCTTCAGGCGCTCGCTCATGTCCGGCATTTTTTGGCCGTTAACTTCCCGTTCCATTTGGATTTGCCACAGACCCGGTTTGATCGGTGGCGTGGGTATTGTGGTTTGGGCTTGCACAGCAATCGCCGAGGAAACAATCGCGAGGACTACTATCCAGGTGCGGAGGGCTCTACGATGCATGAGACTTTTCCTTGTTCGGGTGACAGGCTCACCGAGTCGAAATGATGAAGGTTTGACCAACGCTTCCAAGCGCCAGATACGGTTGGGAGTTAACCCAGCAACAGCAGAAACTCTACCTCAACCTCCTCCCGATACATAGCAAATACGGCATTGATGCTTGAGGTCCCAGTGTGCACACTCGCAGCTATAATGCCGCTATGTCCGGATCGCCCGCGGTCTACAGTTCGGAGTCCATGCGCGCCGAAAAGCGTGCGGTTGCTGGACACTCCGTTCTGGCTGCTCTCGCCATCACCACTCTGAAAATTGTAGTGGGCGTAACTACTGGCAGCTTGGGCATACTCTCCGAGGCCTTACACTCCGTTCTTGATCTGATCGCCGCCATTATCACGCTGATGTCGGTCCGGGTCTCCGACAAACCGGCCGACGCCGACCACCAGTACGGCCACGGTAAGGTAGAAAACTTCTCGGCTTTTATCGAAACCGGCCTGCTCCTAATCACGTGCGTCTGGATCATCTACGAAGCCGCCAAACGCCTGTTCTTTCACCACGTCGAGATCGAGCCTAGCGTCGCTGCTTTCGTTGTGATGTTCATCTCCATGGCGGTGGACTTCTGGCGCTCCCGTGCCTTGGGTAGGATTGCAGCCAAGTACGACAGCCAGGCGCTCGAGGCCGATGCGCTGCACTTCTCCACCGACATCTGGTCGAGTGGGATCGTCGTGCTGGGCCTGGTTCTCGTCCTGCTGGGACGGATCTACGGCATAGGATGGCTGCGCGATGCCGACCCGGTCGCTGCCCTATTCGTGGCCGGGGTCGTCGTCTACGTAAGCTGGCGTCTGGCCCGCAAGACGATCGACGCCCTGCTCGACGCCGCTCCTCAGGGAGTGCGCAACCAGATTGTCGCCGCAGTCTCGGCGGTAGACGGTCTGCTCGAAGTGGACCGGGTGCGCATTCGTCGCGCCGGCAACCGCTACTTTGCCGACCTGTCCGTCGGCGTCGGCCGCAACGTTACTTTCCAACGCTCCGAGCAGATGACTGAAGCCGTCACCAACGCAGTTCATGACGTGCTGCCCGACGCCGACGTCGTGGTCCATTCCGTGCCTCGCGCTTTGCGTACAGAAAACATTTTCGATCGCGTCCGCGCCGTGGCCACTCGCTACAACTTCAACGTGCACGACGTCAGCGTGCAGGATTTCCAGGGCCATCTGCATGTGGAACAACACCTCGAGCTCGACGAACGCCTGAGCTTGAAAGAGGCCCATGACCGCGTGACCCTCCTCGAGGCTGAGATTCGCCAGGACGTCCCGGAAATTTCGTCCATCCTCACCCATATTGAGAGCGAGCCAGCAACCATCGAGGCCGGCGATGAGCTGCTACATGACGCCAAACTGGAAAGGCGCCTTAAGGCTGTCGCCGCCAAGTTCCCGGAGATCCTCGATATGCACGAAATCCTCATCAAACGCGTGCGCGGCCGCATCTACGTCTCTGCCCACTGCACCATGGCAGACGACTTGCCCCTGTCTAGCGTGCACGACATCTCAACTGAACTGGAAATCCGCTTCAAACAGGAATTTCCCGAACTGTTCCGCGTCCTGATCCACCCCGAACCAAGAACCGACAACCGAAGGTAGCGCCACAACCCACGTGAGGACAGCCGCCCTCGGCTGTCCGGCCGAGCAAAGCTCAGCAGCCTTTTGTTATAACCTGCAGGTGCCCAAAGAAGCCCGCAAACCGTTCCGCGGCTATCTATACATCGCCACTGCGACGTTCTTCTGGGGCGTCTCCGCTACGCTCGGCCGCGCTGCCTTCACCGGCCGCCTGCCCGGCGTCCACGCCGTCAGCGTCATCGACCCCTTGATTTTGTCCCAGGCTCGCGCCACGTTTTCCTTCCTCGTGCTACTCCCTATCCTAAGGCTGCTCCGGGGACACCAGGGCCTGCGCGTCTCGGCCCGGGACCTCGGCCAACTCTTCCTCATCGGAATTCTAGGTGTGGCCGCGTCCAACTATTTCTATTATTTGGCGATTCAAAGGGCGAACGTTGCCACCGCAATTACCGTGCAATACACAGCTCCGATCTGGGTGCTGGTCTACACCGTCGCTCGTGGGCAGCAAAAACTAACGCTCCGGAGGATCGCGGCAGTCGGATTGGCGGTGACCGGAATCGCCCTCGTCATCGGCGTGCTCGGAAAAACGGGATTGCGCCTCGACACCATCGGTGTACTTGCCGCCCTGCTCGCGGCGTTTTCGTTCGCCTTTTACAATATCGGTGGACACAACATCCTGGCCCGGCGCGACCGCTGGATCGTGCTGCTCTACACCACCGGCAGCGCATCCCTCTTCTGGCTGCTGGTCAACCCTCCATGGAAGCTCATGGCCGCGCAGTATTCCGCCGCCCAGTGGCTCTTCCTGCTCGTCTTCTCGCTCGTGTCCGTGCTGGTCCCGTTCTCTTTCTACTTTGCCGGATTGCAGCATCTGGAGCCCACTCGCGCCATCATCGTCAGCTGCCTGGAACCCGTATTCTCGATTGTCATCGCCGCCATCGCGCTGGGCGAAGTCATGCGCCCCCTGCAAATCCTGGGAATCGTCCTGGTGCTGGCGGCCATCACGGTCGCCCAACTACCAGATCGCCTCATCGAACCTATCGAGTAGCCTCGTTGCCCCACAGTTCGCCCCAGTGGTAACCTGGTTTGCGATTAAAGGTGAGCGGGAGTAGCTCAATGGTAGAGTAGCGGCTTCCCAAGCCGTTGGTTGCGGGTTCGATCCCCGTCTCCCGCTCCAATTTAATCTTTCATTCTCTGAGGTAATTTTCATGACGGAACCTACTTACGAAGAACTCAAAGCACGTCTGTCTGAACTTGAAAAGCAAGGTGCGCGCCGTACCGGCAGCCTGGAATTCCGTGTCAGTGAAAAGGGCGGGGTTAGCGTCTACGGACTGGGCCGCTTTCCCGTGACCCTATACTACGAGCAGTGGACGCGGTTGCTTGAAGCCTCCGAAAAACTTCGAGAATTCCTTGAAGAAAACAAATCCAAACTGAAGCTCAAAGGCCAGTAACTGAGAACCGAGAACTAAAAACTAAAAACTGGTTTCCAGAAGAAACTGGAACGCTGCCAGAACCTCCGTACGGCGATGCCCACAGACGATATCCTTACCGCGCCTCCGCCTCCCGCCGATGCCCGCCTGACCTATGGCGCCGACCCGAATCAGTTCGGCGAGTTGCGGGTACCGAAATCACCAGGTCCCTTTCCGGTCGTGATGAACATTCACGGCGGCTTCTGGCGCGCGAAATATAACCTGAAGCATGCCGGATTCCTCTGCGCCGCCCTCACGGCCAAGGGATTGGCTACTTGGAATGTCGAGTATCGCCGGGTGGGCAATCCGGGAGGAGGATGGCCGGGCACGTTCGAAGATCTGCGCAGCGCCTACCGCTACGTTTCACAAATCTCCCAACGCTACAATCTGGATTTATCCAAGGTGGTCGTTATCGGCCACTCTGCCGGCGGCCAACTGGCGCTGTGCCTGGCCGGTCATGAGCCCACTGTCAAGCGGGTAGTTTCTCTCGCCGGCGTGGTTGATTTGCAGCAGGCGTGGGAGCTCCATCTCAGCGACAACGCGGTGGTGGATTTTCTCGGCGGCGAGCCCACCCGGGTCCCCGAGCACTACCGGGAGGCCGATCCCATGCAACTCAAAATCTCCTCAGCCACGCAATGGTTGATCCACGGCGCCTCCGACGACACCGTGCCGCCGTTCATTAGCCGGAACTATACCGAGCAGAAGAAAAAGCGTGGCGAGAATGTGCACTATCTGGAAATCTCCACCGCCGGACACTCTGACCTGATCGATCCCCGCTCGAGCGCCTGGCCCAAGGTGGAAGGCACAGTGCTGCATCTGGTGGAGTCGTAAATTAGTCTGTCATCCCGACCGGAGCGAGCGCAGCGAGCGAAGTGGAGGGACCTTGTGTTTGGGGCGATCGGAACGGTCGCCGCTTACCTTCGTCTAGGGAGGCGGGCTTCTGGGTTGTGCGACACGGCTGGGGAAAACCCACCACGTCAACTGATATCAGCTCGCCACAACGCAAGGTCCCTCGCTCGCTGCGCTCGCTCCGGTCGGGATGACAGGGGTTTTGGCCAGTGACTGACGACCGATGACCGACGACTGCTGCTTCACGCACAATTCCTCAACACCAGCGCTGAGTTCTTCGATCCAAAAGCAATACAGTTGCACACCGCGTGTTCGATAGCTCTCTTGCGTCCCACATCCGGTACGTAGTCGAGATCGCACTCCGGGTCCCGCGTTTCTAGATTAACGGTCGGCGGAATTTGCCCGTTCTGCATGGCGACAATCGTGGCAGCCACTCCGGCCGCTCCACAGGCCCCCTGTGGATGCCCAATCTGCGATTTCAACGCCGACATTGGCACCTGCCCCGCCTGTTCACCCAACACCAGTTTCAGCGCCCGAGTCTCGATGCGATCGTTCAACTGAGTCGAAGTGCCGTGTAAATTCACGTAGTGCACATCAGCGGCTCCAATGCCTGCCTCTTTCATGGCCAAGCCAATGGCTCTCGCCGGCTCCTCGCCGCACTCCTGCAGCCGCACCCGATGGAACGCTTCGCAGGTCGAGCCGTACCCGCTGATCTCGGCCAGGATCTTCGCGCCCCGCGCCCTCGCGTGCTCGTATTCCTCGAGCACAAACATCCACGATCCCTCGGCCACCACGAAACCGTCGCGATCCACGGAAAACGGGCGCGACCCGCGCTCGGGCTCATGGTTCCAGGAGTCGGTTAGGATCTTCATCAGGATGAAGCCTTTCACGATGCCCAACGAGATGGGTGCGTCCGCCCCTCCGCTCAACACCATGTCGAGCCTGCCAGCCTGTATCTGCCGAACCGAATATCCGAAGCCGTCGGTCGAGGACGTGCAGCCCGTGGTCACAACGTGGCTGGGCCCACGCAATCCAAAACGCACGCTGAGCTCGCTGGACAGAGTCCCCATCACTCCGGTGGGCACGCAGAACAAGCTCATCTGTTTGTATTGCTGATGAAAAAACAGACGGTACTGTTCTTCGGTAAACTCCTGCGATCCGCCACCTGACCCCAGAATCACACCGAAGCGTCTCTTCTTTTCCAGAGGAAGGGAAGTGGTATCGATTCCAGCGGTCGTGAGGGCTTCAGTTGCGGCCGCCAAGGCCAGGGGCAGCACGCGGGAGACATGTTTGCGTTCCCGCTTGTCCACCCAGGCAAGCTCGTCGAAGTCCACGACCTCGCCCGCGATCTGCACCTGAATTTCAGACGGATCGAAGCGAGTAATGCGTCGAATCCCGCTTTTCCCCGTCAAGATAGCCTCGGAGAACGCAGCGTTCCCCACGCCATTGGGGCTCACCGCGCCCATCCCTGTGATCACAACGCGTCGCTTCACTCGTCCACCTCTGATCTGAATCGTGCCCAAGAACTATACAATCTGAGAACCGAGAACAAAAAATAAAAACTGACTCCCTGAATCGAAGCTTTTTGAAGGCGATTCCCGAACTTCGAAACTCGGAGCAAACGAGATTCCGGACGCTGCACTCCTGGTCAAGCTGTTGGATGCCGTAACGTCGAACTAGTGTCGCCTTATATCCGGGATTCAATACGCGGTGCAAAACTGAAAATGCATGGGGTCACGGGTCTTGCCTTGCCAATCTCCTCCCCATTCAAATCCGGCGCGGCGAAAGATCTCAATAAGGCCAACGTCCATGTTCCCAGCCGATCCCTGCGGATTGCTCTCCGGATTCAAGTCAATCGCGATGCCCCAGCTATGGGCCGACAGTTTGCTGCCCGTGCGCTGGGGACGAAAAGCAAAGCACCCGCCAAAACTCGTGATCTTAATCTTGCAGCCCGCCTTCCTGGATGCTGCCGAAGACCGATGAGAAGACCCGGGTCAGACGACGGTGGCATGTCATCTGGGTGACAGTTCGGGACGGGTCCGCGACAAGCGGAGCGAAAACGGCAAACTCACTCGCTCCAGGAAATCCACTTGCCAGCGCGCATCCAGTTGCCCATCCGCCTCAACATATTCGCAAATGTCCCCGAACGAGACGATGATTTCATCCAGTCCGTGTGGCGTTTTCAGAGGCGGTTCATTCCAGGTTTGGGACGCAACCACCGTCGCCTTTTCCATTGATGACTCCTTGTCTGGGGAGTGGGCTCAGTTTTAAAAACATCCTGTGTCCATGCTGGTGTCATCCTGAACTTGCGAAGCATTTTGCGCGAAGCGGATAGGCACTGGCGCGATTTTGACGCCGCGCGCCAGATCCTTCGGGAAGTCCGTCAGGATGACGCCGGGCGCGAGCCATGCTCAAACAAGCCACTACCCCTGTCCGGCACCCCATGCAGTTAAATATGGTCGCTGCCGTTATAATGCGATTTCAAAACGGGGGAAGATTTTGGCCTACGAGGATCTGCGCGGATGGATCGCGGCGCTGGAGCGCGCCGGTGAACTGAAAACAATTCGCACCGAAGTAGATCCCGTCCTCGAAATCACTGAAATCACCGACCGCGTAAGCAAGGGCAACTCCTCCAAATCTGCCGGCGGCCCCGCCCTGCTCTTCCAGAACGCCAAGGGCCATCCCGGATCGCAAGTCCTGATCAACCAGTTTGGCTCCGCTCGCCGCATGAATCTCGCTCTTGAGGTCGACACCCTCGACCAGGTGGCCGACCGTATCCGCGCCTTCATGGACGTGAAATCTCCGCAGGGTTTTCTCGACAAAGTAAAAATGCTTCCCATGCTGGCTGAGATGGGCAAGTTCTTTCCCAAAACCGTTTCCACCGGACCCTGCAAGGAAGTGATCAAGCGCGACAATTTCTCGCTGCTCGATTTTCCCATCCTGCAATGCTGGCCCGAGGACGCCGGCCGCTTCATTACCCTGCCCTGCGTAGTCTCGCGTGACCCCAAGACCGGCAAGCGCAACGTGGGGATGTACCGCTTGCAGGTTTTCGACGAGCGCACGACCGGCATGCACTGGCAGCGCCAGAAAGTCGGAGCCGAGCACTACCGCGAAGCCCTGCGCACGGCAGGCCAGAACAATGTGGGCGCGAGCGTCCCCGCTCGCGCCAGGGCCGCGGTGGATGTCATGGCGCGCACTTCAGGCGGCTCGGTTCTTGCGGAAGGGAACCGGCCCGCCGGCAAAATGGAAGTCGCAGTTGCCATCGGAACCGACCCCGCCATTACGTTTTCCGCCATCGCCCCCGCTCCGCCGGATGTTGAGGAATATTTGATCGCTGGTTTCCTGCGGCAAAAGCCGGTCGAACTGGTGAAGTGCGAAACGGTCGACCTCGAAGTTCCCGCCGCCGCAGAGATCGTCCTTGAAGGACACGTTCATCTCGACGAACTCCGGACGGAGGGTCCTTTCGGCGATCACACCGGCTTTTACTCGCTGGAAGATCTCTATCCGGTCTTTCACATTTCATGCATCACGCATCGAAAAAATCCGATCTACGCGACCACCATTGTGGGGAAGCCGCCCATGGAAGACGGCTGGATGGGCAAGGCCGTCGAGCGCATCTTTCTGCCGCTGATGCGGCTCACGATTCCCGAACTTGTGGACATCAATCTTCCGCTCGAAGGCGTCTTTCACAACCTCATGCTGGTTTCGATCCGGAAGTCCTATCCTGGGCAGGCGCGAAAGGTGATGAACGCCATCTGGTCGCTGGGCCAGGCCATGTTCACCAAGTGCATCATCGTGGTCGACGAAGACGTGAACGTGCAAGACATCGGCGAAGTTACGCTGAAGGTGCTAAATCACATCGACCCCGAGCGCGACATCCAGTTCACCTTCGGCCCGGTAGATTCGCTGGACCACGCTTCGCGCCTGCCGAATTACGGCTCGAAAATGGGAATTGATGCCACGCGCAAATGGCCCAGCGAAGGTTTCGCGCGCCCCTGGCCCGACGAAATCCTCATGGACGAAAAAACCAAAGCTCTGGTGGACAAGAAATGGAAAGAGCTGGGTTTGGAGTAGCTGCCTACTTCTGCGGTTTCGACTCCGGCGGCACCAATCCTGCGACCCGGTAGTAAACCACGAGCTGACCGTAGTGTTCCCCCGAGTGTTCAATCAATTCATAGGCCAGATCCAGCAGAGGCAGGGTCTCGTGGGATTCGAAACTCACGACTGTCTTGGCCATCCCTGCGTCACCCTTCGCCTTGATCATTGCCGCGCCGTCGGCAAATGATTTCTTCACATAGGTGACTACGGCAGCCTTGGTCTTGTAGTTGGCGCGAGACTCATCGTCTACCGGCTTTTCTCCCTTGGCAACCGACGTGAAGAGATCGTTTGATCCGGCCGCGTGCAGCAATTGCTCGGCAAAGCTGCGTTGGCCCGGGGTGGGTTTGAAGTCGTACTTATCTTCGGGAAAATCCTCGGCCATGGCGATCAGTTTGCGTCCAATGTCGTTCCACGTTTCCAGTACCGCCTGGGAAGAAGAGAGCGTCTTTCCGGCGTTTTGCGCCCACATCGCCGATGTGAGCAGGGAAGCGATTAGTGCTGTTTTGGCTAGACGGTTCTTCATGGGATTGAGGCCTCCGATGAATTTGCGGCGAGCGTTGCGATCTGGCCGCTGCGGCGACCACAAACTTACGCCGCTACATCGAGGGCGTCAATCCAGCTTATCCGGGCTGGCCTCGCTGCCGCACGAGCGTGGGCGCTCGCGCCTACATTTAGCGCGGAAGCAAGTGAGCCAAGGCCGACGAGTGATCGAAATCCTGATTCTCCCGCTCGGTTTTCATTAAGTCCCAGGCCTCGCGATACTTTTCGTAGCGGCCGCCGCAATTGCTCCCCGTAGGGTAGAACAGGAGATGGGCCCATGGTGCAAGGGCTTCAACCGGAATCACATACCATGCGTCTTCCCCGACAATGTATGCGACCGGCGTGTCAATCTGCTCCGCCGTGTACGTCTTCTTTTTACCCATGCTTCTGCCAACTGCACTGATGGCATACCTATGGGCGCGCGCCACGTAAGTGGATTTGACCTGCACGCGCCACAAACGGTTTCCGGAATCCAAAATAAAATCGTAACGCTCACTGTCACCGCATGGTTTGGCTACACCAAATCCAAGGCCCGCGGCCTTGAACATGAATCCCATCTCGGCCCGCTTGCCCCGCTGTTTGCGAGTGCCTTTCTGAGCCTTGCCCTTTCTGTCCCGCCCGGCGCGCTGCCCGGCGGGAACTTCCGCGCTGTTTTCCATGGCCCCAACTAAAGAGACGCGGCGATAGGTCCGCGCTTCTTCTTTCCGGGGAGCGCACATTTCAGGTGCTCTCGACCGGCGTGGGTAGGGCACGCATTTCGGATGTGCCGGGCTTCTCGAACCGCTCCGGCAACAGCCTTCGACTGCTCACGGAACAGGTTCCTGAAAACCGTGTCCTTTAGAGCTGCGGCCGTTCCGAGTTTTCCTGGGCAATTTTAAGGCGACTGGGAAACTCGTGATCGCGTCCGCATTTGCCGGTGGCCGGCACGCCCAAACAAGAAAAGGCGCGAGCTCGTCGCCCGCGCCTGATATTTACTTTCTAGTTGTAGGATAGCAGTTTGAACAGGGGGAATGGGACATGCCGGGCCTAAGTATTGTGTCCAGCGAATGAAGGGGTTGAAGCAGAACGAGTCGGGGCGGGGGATTGACAGCGTAAGGAGCGAGCGGGAAGTCGTAGTTCGGGAGCGCAGCCCCGCAGCGTTTAGTCTCGAAAGGATGGATGGGCCTGGGATAGAATGTCATCATGGAAGTCTGCCTTAAACCCGAACTGGAGGAACTGATCAAGCAGGACGTCCAGCGGGGCTCCTACCAAACGGTGGATGAATTCGTGGAGCGCGCAGTTTCCATGCTTCACGAGCAAGAGGCTTCGTTGGCCCAGAATCGCGTAGAGATTGCAGACAAGATTAACGAAGGCTAAGCCGCCGCCCAGCGGGGAGAATTGATAGAAGCGGATGCCGTGCGTTCCAGGCTCACTGAGTTGAAGCGTACTCGCTCCGATAAGCCGCGCCAGGGATGAGCAGTTATCAGTTCACACCTCAAGCTGTAGCTGATCTCTTCGACATTTGGAGTTTCATAGCGCGAGACAATCCCACGGCAGCCGACCGCGAGGAGAACGCAGTCTTTCGGGCTTGTGATTTTCTTGCCGAATCGCCTCTCGCAGAACGAACTGAGGAAAGAGTTGACTGTTCTCCCTGTCCGCTTCTGGGTCGTGCAGCCATATCCAAGCTACCTGATCGTGTACGTTCGCAGCGGAAATGGAGGCACTGTTCCCTATGTTTACTTCGCAGCCGATTGGATTTGTGAGCAGTCCGTACCAGGACACAAAAAAGATTCCCAAGGGTCTTGGTGCGAAACACGACATGGATGGGATGCTCAAGATACTGCCTGAGTTTGAGCCGGGGCTTACCGACATCGAGGGCTTCTCGCATCTCTTCGTTATCTGGGAGTTTGATCGCTCTCCCCGGGAGGAATTGCGGGGGGCCGATTTGCTGGCTTCACCGCCGTCCGACAATCGGCAGCATGGGGTGTTTGCGACACGGTCTCCGCGGCGTCCGAACCCGATTGGCTTGACCGTCGTTGAGCTGCTTCGCCGCGATGGCGTCGAGTTGCATGTTCGAGGTGTTGACATGCTGGATGGGACACCTGTTCTCGATATCAAACCTTATCTGTCGAGCGTCCCGACCGAAAGGCTGCGGCGGGGCTGGCTGGCCGAAGCTGAGGCGCGGCATCGGGGATGAATGTTGCGGTGGCGCCAAATCCCCGCCCAAGCGAAGCTTGGACGGGGCACCCTCGAGAGTTTGGTTCTAGTTCTTGCTGGGTCTCTTCGCGGTTAAATCGCAGGTCTGCTTCACTCGGGCCAAGTCGAGGCCGGCGGGCGAGAATTCCGCGATTTCGGGTCCGTATTGGCCGCGCAGTTCTATCTTGAAAACGTGAGCCCCGATCAATTCGCGCGTCGTGCCTTTATCGACGGAGAGGAAACGGTCGCGAATCCAGTTCCAGCCGTGGTTGCTGTGAGTGTCGTCGACGCGCACCAGGACTTCCATCTGGGGTTGTCCCCAGAAGCCTGGGCGGTTAGGCGGGCCCAGCCGGATGCCGGGATTAAAGTCAGTCTCGGTGTACTTGCCGTTGGTGCAGGTGAATTGGATTCGCGGTTTGTACTCCGGATCTTCCCTCAGGTAGTTATCCGACAGAAGCTCAAAGCGGGCTTTCTTGGCGCCCGTCATCTTGTCTTCGGAATGGAACTCCATCCATTTTCCGCCGGCGCTGACGCCGTCACCTTCGTCCTGATACGGACTGAAGGCAACGCTCTGAGCGCGGACCGAGAGTGCCGCTGAGCAAACCAGGACCAGGGCTGAGAAAAAAGCGATGACTTGGGCACAGTGTTTTCGTCCATGAAAAAGATTCGACGTTTTCAATCTCTTCCTCCAAACATGCGTGATTGCTGTTACGTATATTGAACCCTTAAAAGCGAATAAAAGTTGCCCAGCATTTGCAGGGCAGGAGTGAAAGACTCTGCTAACGCCCGTCCATGGCCGAAAACCACCACCCCACTGGTGGAATTGGGCCATTAGCATGTTGCAACGGTTTGCCTATCTGGCGTCTTGCCCGCTGAGACTTGTTGAGAACAGTGGGTTAGTGAAATCGGCGGCTTTCCCAAGAAAGTTGGCACTCAAGATGCATCCTTTCCAGTGGCGGTTTCCGTGCCTGTGCAACTCTGGCATCGGGATGAGAATCTTTGGCCTCAATCAATCGGCTCCGCGATCGAGCTTGCGCCGTCGCGCTCGAATGGAAGGACAGGTTATGAGTAAATTTGGTTGGTCTAAATCCCTTATCGTGTTTGCTGCTTTCTCAACGCTGGCTCTGACCCCAAATCTGGCGTTCGCCCAACACGGCGGTCACGGTGGTGGAGGCGGAGGCGGAGGCTTTCACGGCG
>Ga0210384_10005569_pt1 | contig 13653 bp, 12 predicted proteins | sample IncBWH2MmetaG_FD_160574 | JGI IMG/M metagenome (GOLD analysis project Ga0210384, IMG submission 160574) | Forest soil microbial communities from Barre Woods Harvard Forest LTER site, Petersham, Massachusetts, United States - Inc-BW-H-2-M | ecosystem: Environmental > Terrestrial > Soil >...
GGGGGAAGAAGAATGGGGTCGCGTTAGGGTTGCATTGATTTGACGGACAGTGGGCTAAGGGTCAAAACCCGAAGGAAGCCCACATGAAGACACAGTTAAGGAAGCCAGCTCGCAGCAAAGCGAGCTATACCGATCAATACAAGCAGGAGGCGCTGGAGCTGTGGCGTTCCAGCGGCCGCAGTGCTGCCAAGGTAGCGGCGGAGCTGGGCATTCGTCCGCCACTGCTTTACCGATGGGCGCATTTAGAGCGCCAGGCCAACGCTCTGAGCAGCGAGCCGAAGTCTAAACGGAGCGTCGAAGCACTCGAAGCCGAGATCCGGCGCTTGCGTGCCGAGAACGCCAAACTTTTAGAACAGCGCGAAGTCTTAAAAAAATCGCTGGGCATCCTCTCCGAAGCGCCGCCCAGAGGTATGCCCGAATCCAGCAGATGAGCGGCCAATACAAAGTCGCCTGGTTATGCGAGGCCCTTCTGGTCTCGCGCAGCGGCTACTATGATTGGAAGAAGCGATCTCGCCGACCTGGTCCGCGCTACATGGAGAACATGCGACTGCGCCAACGCATTCGAGAGGAGTTTGCGCGCAGTCGTCGGACCTACGGCAGCCCGCGGCTGGCTCAAGTGCTCGGTTGTCCGGGAAGACGCAACCGCATCGCGCGTCTCATGCGCGCAGAGCGCCTCTTCGCCCGTCAGCGTTCCAAATATCGAGTGGCCACAACGGACAGTCGCCACGGTGGGCCGATCGCGCCTAACCGGCTTCAAGGTCTCGCCCTCAAACGGCCCAACCAAGTTTGGACCACCGACGCCACTTGCGTCCTCACCGGTCAAGGCTGGTTATATCTCGTTGCCGTCTTGGATGTCTTCACCCGCCGCGTCATCGGCTGGGCCATGCATCAAATCCTCGATGCTCAGCTCGTCATCGCCGCTCTACGCATGGCCTTAACTCAACGGCGCCCTGGTCAATCCCTCATCATCCACTCCGATCGGGGAGCTCAGTTCGCCAGCGCAGCCTACCGACAGCTGCTCACTCAACACCGTCTGCTCGCTTCCATGAGCCGCAAAGGCAACTGTTACGACAACGCCTTTATCGAATCCTTCTGGAGCACTCTCAAATACGAGCTGGTTTATCATCAGCGCTTCGCGAACTACGCCGCAGCTCGTACCGCCATCTTCGATTACATCGAAACCTTCTACAACCGCACCAGACTGCACTCCAGTCTTGACTATCTCAGTCCCATTAACTTTGAATCCCAATTGAACTAAATTGTCCCTTACTCACTGTCCGAGAAATCGGGGCAAGCCCACGTCTAAACATTTAACATTTCAGTTCTTTGAAATGCCCGGTGGCACTTCGTTAACGTGTGAGCCTCCGATTAGTGGCAACAAGAGTCCGCGTTTTGCGTAAGCGATTCGTACTCGTCGTGACGGCGCCACCAAAGATCGCCATCCTCGTTGCGGCCTTTCGGTGCGCGGTCGAGCCACTGATACATCCCCCAGAGACTGTCCACTCCGCGCGAATACGCAGAATACGTGTGATAAACAACCCCGTCCTCGAGCGCGAACGCGCTCACGCCCGGCCGCTCGCGCGTGTACGTGTCTACGTCGGTCCCGGACGCAGCGGCGAATTCGGTCGGTCCATCGGGAGCCGAGCGCGACAGCTGGGGGGCTTCGCCGCGTGATTTCGACGGCGGCTCGGGTCGGTAGTTGTATTCGATGCCCTTGCGCTGTTGCTCCTCGGTGAACGAGACATTGAAATCGAAATTGAAATCAGTGGTCGCCGATGACGCCCACGGAAATGTCCAGCCCATTCGCCTTTTGTATTTGTTCAATTGCGCGAGCGGCGCGCGCGAAATCGCCCAGAACATCACGTCATGATTCGCCAAGTGCACCGCGATGCCGTTGAACCCATCCGCGATCGCCGAACACGACGGACACCCTGCCTTGTAGTCGGGCCCGAACATGAAATGATAGACGAGGAGCTGCGAGCGTCCTCGGAAGAGGTCCGCCAGCGAGACGCTCCCCTCGTCGGTCTCGAAGCGGTATTCCTTGTCGATCCGCACCCAGGGCAACTCCTGCCGTTTTCTCGCCAGCTCGTCGCTCCGCCGCGTGAGCTCTTTCTCCGCCTTGAGCAGCTCGAGCCGCGCTGCGAGCCACTGTTCACGTGTTCCGGTCTTATGATTAGTCATCGTTTTTCTCTCCTTTCAGTCGGTCAGTCAACGCGTAAGAGACAATTATCACTTAATTCTCTCTGACACATTATACCAATTCCATTCCCAAGTTTTGCCATTGTCAGGAGAAAAGGCCTGACTCCACACGGGGCGGTCTTTATCCCTCGCATCCCAACGAAACATTACGATTATGTTTTTTCCTTTGAAGGTATCTTTGCAGAAGAAATGCCCGACATTATTTTCAAATGAACCTACCACCGGCGGGTCCAGGACGCCGACATTGCTGGCAACCCAATATAAGCTCCACAGCTTGGTCTTCGGATTGAAAAGCCTCAGGGTAAGACCTTCAAAAAGTTGACCCTCCTGCCCAGGCATCTCAGTGGTGGAATAGGTATCCATATCGGCAGTGCCGCTCAGGATTTTGGAATTTTCGTCGGACGATTCGAATTCTGTCCACTCTTTGCAGCTTTCCAGTCTCTTGTTCAATCGACGATTATGCATTTTCCATTTCCCGACTAAGAAATCGAAATCAATCTGTGACGATGTGGCCGAAGCTGTAGTTTTTAGTTGCCCATTCGCGTCGAAACTCAATTTGGGGATGGCCAAAGCGTCATCAGTTGTCAGAACCGGTTTTTGAGCCTGTCCGACGTTACAAATGGCAAGCAGGAGAATTGTTACTAAGTATTTCATATGTCTCACTTATTTATAAAAATCGAACGCAGCAAACTCGATGACCTCTAATTTCTTCGTTTTGGTTTCGCGCCCCGCAATTGCGGGGCCACGGGCCCACCGCGGCGGTCAGGCAGTGCGCTCTCCAGAATTTGCGGCTGACACAGCCGCCTCTACACTTTGGTACTTTGAAGCGCTCCTCGCCGTTCATCATTTTCCTGCTCGTTCTGCTCATCGCTGCGCTCGCCGTGCACATCGATTGGACTTGGAAACGAAAGCTCTCGCCGCGCGGTGGGCGTTATTTTTTCCATCGCATCGAGCTGGCGGTACCGTCGTTCCGCCAAGGCGATGAAAAATGGCGCGACGATCCGCTGGGCGGAGTCGCGGACAACGGCACTCTCGGCGGCGAAGGCTGCGCCGTGGCCGCCGCGGCGATGGTGTTCAAGTTCTATGGCGTCGAAACCGATCCGCAGCAGTTAAACTGGTTTTTAACATCCGTTAACGGATACACCGAGCAAGGCTGGATTTATTGGGACCGCGCGGCATGGTTCGCGCCCGACCGCATCCGGCACGCATACGAAGACCTGGCTTCGTATCAGCTTATCGATTCGAACCTCGCCCGCGGAAATCCTGTCATCGTGCGGGTGCGGCTGCCAGGCGGCGTCACGCATTTCGTCGTCATTGCCGGCAAGGACGGGTTCGACTATCTCGTGCGCGATCCTGGCGGCGGCTCTGCCAAAGGCTTCTACCCGCTGCGCGAGCTTGGCAGCGACATCGAGGGGCTACGATTTTACGAGCCGATTGGGCAAAAGTGATTGGCGAAGTGACTGATTGGTGATTGGTGATCTCTGCCCTCTGTCGTCTGCCCTCAGCCCTCAGCCCTCAGCCCTCTGATCTCTGCCCTCTGACGTCCGTTCAATCCCGCGCCAAAAGAGATTTGGCGTCTTTAAGTTCCGGCCGATCTCCATCGGCATGGTCGCAGATACCGAGCAGTTTAGTGTAGTAGCTTTTCGCTTTCTCATTGTTTCCGGAAAGCTTGGCCGCACGGGCAACGCCTGAAAGCGCGTTATAACGGTTAGGAGCGGTGCGCAGGGTGCCTTCAAATTCTACAAGTGCCTGGGCTGGCTGCTTCAGCTCGAGCAACATCTCGCCAAGAAGCTCGCGAGCCGGAAGAATCATCCCGGGAGTAACCGGGTGCTTGTCCGTGGAATCTTCGTGATCGGCGGCATGACGCATCTGCCGTAGCGCTTCCTCATGTTTTCCCTCTGCCAGTGTCGACCAGGCAGTGGCGATCTCCCGCTGGATTTCCACCTGGTCTGCCCAGTATTTCTCATGCGCCTGAGTGAGCGTGTCGCGAAGGGACCCTAGCTGCTGCAATTCCTTCTTCGCAGAATCGATGTCGCCAATATGCGAGGCACCTAGAGCCCGCGCGAAATGGATATTCGCCTCGGCCCAAGCATATCGTCCGCCTGGGAATGTATTTGGCGGTACGGTGAGCGCTGACGCTTCCTTCCACTGATGGCGTTCCACCGCATATCGCGGCGCCATGGTTCCAGTGGCGTAGAGTCCGTTAAAATATTGGGGATCCTTCGGCAGCGGCGCCGGTGCTGTGTCGATCACCTTTTTCGCGGCGCGGTCCTGGGCTCCCTGGAGGTAAGCATAGACCAGATAGTCTCTTGCGTGCAGCTCGTTCCCAGGAGCGTTGTATTTCTGGGCCGCCGCTTCGGAGGCAAGGTTGGATTCAATCGACTCCTGCCAAAGACCGAGCCGAGTAAAAATATGCGAAGGCATGTGCAGCGCATGCGGTGAGTCCGGCGCGATCTTGGCATAGCTGCGTGCCGCATCGAGGGCGCGACTTGCAAGCGGGGGATAGTCGTAAGCGTGGATAATATAGTGGGCTATGCCTGGATGTTCGGGCTGTTCGACAACGAGCGGCTCGAGGATGGCTCCGGCTTTTTTCTGGTTTACATACGTCTTATCCGTCGGCGGTGCAGTGGCGAGCAGCGCCAGAGCGTAAAAAATGGCCGCTTCATGGTCGTCAGGATAGCGACTTTGAAGCTGGCCCATCGCTTTTTCATAAGCGAGCGCACGAGTGCTGTGATCGACCTTGTCGCTGTCCTTATAAAATGTCTCGATCGCGGCAACATAATCCCGTTCTCGCTGCGTTTTCGCGCCCAGCGACCTCGCTTTTTCGACCGCGGCCATTCCCGCTTTCAGGTCCGCTGGTCCAGGCGCCTCCCAGATCGGATGATAATGTGTCATGGCAATTCCCCAGTAGGCTATGGCGCAGGTGGGATCTTTGTCCGCCACAGCAGCGAAGGTATCGCTCGCTTTTTCGAACCAAAATGAATGGAGCATCGCCACCGCGCTGTTGAATTGCGGCTGCACCGATGGGTCACAGGAGACCGGGAAATTTACCTTACCGAGTCTTCCCGGATCGCCTGCGGGATGCTCGTGTTCGGCAACAGCCGATGCCGCGAATGCACCGCATACAGCGGTCACCAGGATGTAAATAAAGATGAACCGTTTCATGCCGCGCCTACGCCCTCCGCCCTCTTCGCCAACGGACGAAGTCGCCGTGGCGACTGATCTCTGATTTCTGATCTCTGAGGATAGCCGTCCAGTGGCATCGGGACAAGCTGCGACCAAGAAGCGATTCAAAAATCGCCGCGGCCACGCGACAACTACACAGCCGAGGAGGCTGATTACGGCGATGGAATTATGTGAAGATTCCTCTCTGTCTCGCGCTTGTCGCTGCAACACTGGCAACGACCACGCTCCAGGCGGCACATAAGAGGTCCGGAGCTCATGCAAAATCGCCGAAAGAACAGAAGCGTGGCCCTGAGCAAATCGAGGCGGCCACCCGCCTGCAAGTGTTTCTCGATCGCGCGAACTTTAGCCCGGGAGCGCTGAATGGACACTACGGCGAATTTACAATCAAGGCGCTTGCGCTTTATCGTCAGTCTCGCGGCGAGCAGCCACCAACACCGCCAGCTAAGCCCGATACCGCACCGGATATCAGCGGGCTGGACCTCGCCAGCTTTGGTCCGGCTTTCATTCCTTATACGGTGACCGACGCCGATCTCCAAAATATTGGGCCAGTGCCCAGTGCGATAGCAGCATAAGCAAAACTAAAATTCCTGCCGTATCGCAATGCCGCTGAAGCGCTCGCCGAAAAATTTCATTGTGATGTTCATTTTCTGGAGCAACTGAATCCCGGGAAGACCAAAACAATCAAAGCGGGCGACCAGCTCAAGGTCCCGAGTGTCGAACCTTTCGAACTCGCTGCCGTGAAAGATCTCAAGCCCGGCAGTGAGATTGCGTCACTGGTGGCAAATGACCTGCCAGATCAACCCGATCAGACACCGGACGAACAACCTCCTCAAAATCCATCCGCGGCAGCGGCATCATCACCATCGATGCCGTCGGTGAAGATCGACACTAAAACAAATATGCTCGGCGTTTTCGAAGCAGATAAATTGGTCGCCGCATATCCGGTTACAATCGGTTCCGCGCAGACGTCTTCACCGATTGGTGAATGGAAAGTGCAGAGGATCACAAAATTGCCCAGGTTTCGCTGGGACGAACAGATGCTCAAACACGGCCAGCGCAGCGGTAACTTCCATTTACTCCCGCCGGGTCCGAGGAGTCCAGTCGGCGTGATCTGGATCGCCCTCAACAAGAAAGGCATTGGACTTCACGGAACTAACGCGCCGGAGACGATTGGCCGCTCAGTCAGCCACGGCTGTGTGCGACTTGCGAATTGGGACGTCGTCCGCCTCGCGCAGAAAGTGAAAAGCGGCGTCCTCGTCTCCATCCAGTAAATTCTCGCGCGCGGTTTCGGGACCGACCACGCCGCCCTGCCGAAATCAACGGCAACGGCAGGGCTAGCATGGAGGGCGATGCCGAGAGACAGCCACGTTAGACGACTGCTTCGTTATTGACCGGCCGGTTTCTCCGCCTTTGTGTTCGTGTGGAAAATCGCCATCCACGCGCCCTTCTCCGTTTTCCAGACGGTCCCACAATTGTAAGTGCCGGTCATGTCCTTGCCATCATACGTGCCTTCAAGTTTCACCGTGTAAGTAGTCACAATCACGTCCGGTTCATCAGAGAAGGAGTCGTAATCGCTGATGGCAAACGATTTCATGTCCCACTTTTTCATGTCGTCCAATTCTTTCTGCAGATTGGAGACGCCCTCCGCGTAAACTCCGCGGAAGTCCTTATCGACCACTTTTTTGAAGTCGGCGGCGTTCTTATCTTTGAACGCCTGCCAGGCCGCATTTTCCTTTGCCATTATTGCGTCCTTGTCCGGCGCGGCGATCGAAACAGCGATCGTCGCGAACAAGGCGGTCATTGCATAGGTAATATATTTTGTCATAGGTCCTTTCGGTTGGTGTTGAGACCCAGCCTAGGAGGCAACCGCCAATAGGGTCAACACATAAAGACCGGAACGGACACCTGGGTTTAATTCGAACCCTGCTGCCGAAGAACTTCCTGGACCGGTGGAGGTAATTTGTCGGCGTTGCGCAGGAGGAGAGTCACCTGCCAGATCTCTGTGTCGGTCAGTTTCTCCTCGGATGAAGGCATGCCGCTGAACCGGATGCCGTTCTTGACCACCCAGTGAGTAGCGCCGACGGGATCGTCGGTCACGCCTTCGCCCGGCGGAAGTAACTGCGGCGGGTGCGGGTAAAACCGTTTCCCCATGGCGGCAGCGGGCTGATCCAGCTGGCCATGACACCCGGCGCAGTTCTGCTGATAGACGTGAGCGCCGGCGAGAAGGTTGGTCTCGTCGGCCGGAAGCGGCGCCTGATCCTGGGAGCTTTGCCCAATCGATGCGGCGAGGGCCTTATTCATAATGAATTGTTCCATGGGCAACGGGCCGCTTTTCGTCCCCATAAAGATGCCGCCGCGAGTAACGAAAAGATAACCAGCCAGCAAGAGAAGACAGATTCCAACAACAAGACCGAGGAGGAATTTAATCATAGATTAGCTAATGAGATGGAGTAACCGGAAAAAATAAAGGACTTTCATAGGCATAATTACGCGTGCTAAGCATTCCGGCTTAAGCTGGAGGGAAAGACAAAGTTTGTTTCGGCGAGACTCCGAAACCAAGTCGCTGCGGCGACCAGGACACAGGTGAGAAGTGAATCGTGATCAGTGAATAGTGATTGGTGAGGCGAGAATCTCACTTGGGGGCGTTTTCGCGTTTGATTTTCGTTCGGCCAAACAACGGCATGCAATCCTGAGTAGCGCATGCGTCTCGCGTGCCGGCTCCGGTGTCCCGCCGGGGCGGACTTTTAGAAGATTGTTTCGGCGAGACGCCAAAACCAACACGCGAGACGCGTGCGCTACCCAGACCCGTGTCGCTGGCATCCCGGCGGCGTCATTCGGAGCAAGCCGCCGCTAAAAAAACGCAACCGACCGGCAGCGGCGGACTTGCTCATATGGTAACATTTTTAGTGTGACACCGATATCGTCGCGACACCGTGCAGCTCGGGCCGCCTTTCGGATCGGCATCTGCGTGGCTGCGATCTGCGTGATTGCGATGATCGTGTGGCAAGGGTTCACCGCCCATGGCACGCCGGACCCGACGCAACCGAAGACTAGTCCGACCGTCGCGTTTCTGGATATCGGCGTTCTCGTCTTCCGCGAAGGTCTCGAATGCATCCTGGTGCTGGCAGCGATTACGGCCAGCATGACCGGAACTAAAGAGGCGCATCGGCGACCGGTCGCGCTGGGCGCAGGCATCGCTTTCGTCGCGACGTTGATCACGTGGTTCATCGCCGTCGGGTTCGTCGGTCAACTGACTGAGAGTGTTCCCGCCCTGGACTTGCAAGCTGCCACCGGACTTCTTGCCGTGATCGTCCTGCTCGTGATCATGAATTGGTTCTTCCACAAAATTTATTGGGGCGGCTGGATTCGCGCGCACAATCGCCGCCGAAGAACGCTGCTCGCTAATGGGGCGGCCGCGGAGATTTCTCGAGTGCGGCTGCAATGGGGATTGATCCTTCTGGGATTCACCTCCCTTTATCGCGAAGGCTTCGAGGTAGTGCTTTTCCTGCAAAGCTACAATCTGCGTTTGGGAGGAGGCGTGGTGCTGAAAGGCGCGTTACTCGGTATCGTGCTCTCGGGCATGGTCGCGGTTCTGACCTTCGTTCTTCAGCAGCGTCTCCCCTATCGAAAGATGCTGATCACAACCGGCGTCCTCTTGGGAGTCGTCCTGCTCGTGATGGTGGGCGAACAAGCGCAAGAGATGCAGCTCGCACATTGGATTTCCAGAACGGAGATCAGCTCGCTGGCGAATCTTATTCCGCCGTGGATGGGAATGTGGTTTGCGGTATTCCCCACTTACGAAACTATCGCCGCACAACTCATTGCCGCGGTTTTGGTGATCGGTTCCTATTATGCGGCCCGGCATTTTGGCGGCGACGCGGCGGAAGCTTCTGTAAAAGCAGGCGATCCGCCTGCGCTCCGCCGCAATGCAGCCGACACAGCTGTCAGCGCGAAGGTCGCAATCACAGAGCGATTGGAAACGGTTCCGTAAACCAGATGGAGTCCGCCGAGTCAAGGAGCGGCGGTCTCCAGTCCGCTGGGGTGATTTGGAAATCGCCCTTCCTTGTCTTGTGCCTGTCGATTTTGCCGGCCGTTTCCTCTTTCGCTGATCCGCGTCATTTCACCTACGTTTACGAGGCGACTATTGAAGAGCCTGGCGAGGTTGAATTAGAAAACTGGATAACGTGGCAAGCGCGGAAACCGGCCGACCACGGTTTTCAGGAAATCGATTTTCGACACGAGATCGAATTCGGCGTCACGAACAAGCTGCAAGCCAGCATTTATTTGGCCGACTGGAGTTATGTGCATTCGAAACCGAGCAATCGTGTCACGCTCTCCGATGCAGCGCTCGAGCTGATCTACAACATCTGCAATCCGGAGAAGGGGCCAATCGGTCTGGCCGTCTATGAAGAGATTGAAGGAGGCGATCGCCGTTTTGGATCAGAGTCGAAATTGATCGGGCAGAAAAATTTCGGACCATTCGTTCTGGCCTACAACGCTACACTGGAAGCTATCTGGCAGGGCAAAGAACTCGCCGAACGCGAGGCCCAGTTCCAGCAATCCATCGGCGGAAGTTACGAATTGAACCGGCATTTCTCGGTCGGCGTGGAATGCATGCACGAGATCGCATTTCCGGAATGGTCGAGAGGCGAGCACCCGGTAATTTCTGGCGGGCCGAACGTTTCGATACACGCGGGGAAATGGTGGGCAACCATCACCGGGCTCGCTCAATTCACTCGCGCGCCGGACGAACCAGATTTTCAACTACGCGCAATTGTCGGCTCCGAATTTTGACAGAAGCTGCTGTGTGCGGCCAGCGTGTTGTGGATGCTGGCTCTGTTGAGCATTTGCGAAACCACTTCGTCAAATCCGCCCATTATGAATCATTTGCGAGGTCGCCGGGAGTGTCCCGAGCAGATTCCTCCGGGTAGCGCACAGCGTCGCGACTACAGATATTCTAGTTGAACGCCGCGGCAACCTTTTCACCTTAGCCAGATGATTACGTCCACTCTGCGTCGTCGGCCATCACTTCAACTCATTTTGGCGGCGTTCGTTTTCACTTGCGCAAATACATTTGCGGCCAGTCCATCACCAACAGCCGCACGCACAACCAGTCCATCGCCGACGCCTGCCGGGGCGATCGATGAAAAATTATTTAAAGGCATGCAGTGGCGCCAGGTTGGACCGTTCCGCGGTGGCCGCGCGCTCGCCATCGAGGGCATTCCGGGCGAACCGGACACTTATTATTTTGGCGCGGTCGCGGGCGGCGTTTGGAAAACGATTGACGGTGGAGCAAACTGGACGCCGCTGTTCGATAAGGAAGACATTTCATCGATTGGCGCGATTGCCGTCGCGCCCTCCGATCACAACGTCGTTTACGCGGGCACGGGCGAAGCGGCCATTCGCGGCAACACCACTTACGGTATCGGCGTTTATCGATCGGTTGATGCCGGAAAGACGTGGACGAACGTCGGGTTGAAAGACACTCATCAAATCGGCGCGTTGATTGTCGATCCAAAACATGCTGACATCGTGCTGGTGGCGGCGCTCGGGCACGCCTTCGGTCCAAATCAGGAGCGCGGAATCTTTCGCACGGCCGATGGCGGCAAAACGTGGACGAAAGTTCTGAGCAAGGACGAAAACACGGGTGGCATCGATGTCGTGTTCGACCCAAATAATTCGAACATCGTTTTTGCGTCGCTTTGGCAGGCGCGGCGGCAGCCGTGGTTTTTCTCGAGTGGCGGGCCGGGCAGTGGTTTGTATCGCTCGGAAGATAACGGCGTCACTTGGAAACGCCTTGAAGGCAATGGTCTCCCGGATGGAATTCTCGGAAAAATCGGTGTGGCAGTTTCCGGCGCGGACCCGAATCGCATTTACGCGATCATCGAGGCGAAAGAAGGCGGTCTTTACCGCTCCGATGACGCGGGCCAGCATTGGACTCGCGTTAACGACGACGGGCGCTTTCGTCAGCGCGCCTGGTATTTCAGCAAAGTTTACGCCGACCCAAAATCCGCGGACACGGTTTATCTGGTCAACACTGGATTGTTCCGCTCTGTCGATGGCGGAAAGAATTTTACACTTTTGCCCGCGCGCCACGGCGATCATCACGGCCTATGGATTGATCCGCAAAATCCAAATCGGATCGCGAATGTGAACGATGGCGGCGCCAGTATTTCAACCGACGGCGGAAAGAACTGGACGACACAGAACAATCAGCCGACCGCGCAATTCTATCACGTCGCCGTGGACAACGCGTTTCCGTATCACATTTACGGCGCGCAGCAGGACAACTCGAACGTCGGCATCGCGAGTCGCACCGATTCGGGAACGATTGGCCGGGAAGATTGGTTTCAGGCGGGCGATGGCGAATGCGGCTTTGTCGTGCCCGATCCGCGCGATTGGCACATCATTTACTCGAATAGCGAAGGTTACACGGTTCGCTACGACAAAAACAAAGAAGAAGTGCAAGATATCAGCCCGTTGCCGCTCGACAATTCCGGGCACGGCGCTGTCGATCTTATCCATCGTTTCCAGTGGACCTCGCCGCTCATGCTTTCGCCGCACAATCCGGACACTCTTTACGCTGCCGCGGAGTGCGTTTTCAAATCGACCGATCACGGCCACAGCTGGACGCAAATCAGCGGCGATCTCACGCGCAACGATAAAAGCAAACAACAACCAAGCGGCGGTCCCCTCACGAACGACATTACTTCGGTTGAATATTACGACACGGTTTTTGCGCTCGCGGAATCGCCGGTGAAAAAAGGAACGCTCTGGGCCGGTACAGACGATGGTTTGGTGCAGGTAACCACCGATGACGGCCAGCATTGGGCCAACGTCACGCCCAAGATGCCCGAGTGGAGCACGGTGAGCATTATTGATCCTTCGCCGCGCGACGGCAGCAGCGCTTATGTCGCGGTCGATCGACATAAACTCGATGATTTCAAGCCGCACATTTTCAAAACGACCGATCTTGGCAAAACCTGGTCGGCGATCACGAATGGCATTCCTGACGGCGCGTATGTGCACGCCGTGCGCGAAGATCCGAAAAAACCCGGCTTGCTTTACGCTGGCACCGAGCTGGGCGTGTTTGTTTCGTTCGATGACGGCGCTCATTGGCAACCGTTGCAATTGAACCTGCCGGTCTCGCCAATTCATGATCTTGTCGTCAAAGACGATGATCTTGTTGCCGCGACCCATGGACGCTCGTTTTGGGTGCTCGATGACATCACGCCGCTGCGGCAACTCACAACGCAATCGGCGCAGACGGAGGCGATTCTCTATCAACCCGAGACTGCCTTGCGCTTGCATTACCCGGAGGAATTCGACAAACGCCAGCCGGTCGGCGACAACCCGCCCCCGGGCGCGATCATCGATTATTATTTTAAGACCGCGCCGAAAGATGAAGTGACACTCGATATTCTCGACGCTTCCGGCAAACTCGTTAGGCATCTGTCGAGCAAGGAGAAAAAAGAAAGCGAACAACCGCCAGAATGGCCGGATCGGGTCGAGCGCGCGAAGACGATTCCCGCAAACGAAGGGATGAATCGCTTCGCCTGGGATTTGCGCTACGACGATCCCATCCAGATTCCGGGCGCGTTTTATTCCGGGACAGGACCGAAGGGGCCGCTTGCGTTACCGGGCGATTACCAGGCTAAATTGACCGTTGCGGGAAAAGCCCAGACCGCGCCGTTGCATCTCGCGATCGATCCGCGCACGAAGGGCGCGGAGGACGCGTTACAAAAACAGTTCACCTTATCGATGCAAGTGAACGACCGCATTTCGCAATTGCACCAGGCCGTGAACGAAATCCGCGAAGTGAAATCGCAAATCAAAAATCTACATTCACGGTTCGGTGATGATCAGCGACTGAAGCCGGCACTGACTGCAGCCGACGATCTCGACAAGAAAATGTCGGATGTCGAACGGCAGCTTGTTCAAGTGGAGATGAAAGGATCGGAAGGCAACCTCGCGTTTCCGAACATGCTCAACGAGCGGTTCGATTCGTTTAGTCACTCCATCGACAACGGCGACACCGAACCGACCAAGCAACAGCTCGAAGTTTTTCAAATGCTCGGTGGCCAACTCGATGAGCAGTTGAAAAAATGGACGCAGATTAAATCGGATGACGTGCCGAAGATTAGCGCGTTGATCAAGCAGGTCGATTTGCCCGCGCTAATCATCACGGAGAAGAAAAAGAGTGAATCCTGATCAGTGACTAGTGAACGGTGTTCACGTGATGCGCAGCAATGTAGAGGCGATCTATGA